>Ga0302320_10004055_pt1 | contig 33425 bp, 22 predicted proteins | sample Bog_T0_3_FD_202130 | JGI IMG/M metagenome (GOLD analysis project Ga0302320, IMG submission 202130) | Peat permafrost microbial communities from Stordalen Mire near Abisko, Sweden - Bog_T0_3 | ecosystem: Environmental > Terrestrial > Soil > Wetlands > Peat | place: Sweden: Abisko, Stordalen Mire... | reverse complement strand
GTTACGGACTTGGGGCCGTTGCCGAATACGACGAGCGACACGAATATCCCCAATGGCGTCGCGCTCGACAGCAGCGGCAATCTCTACGTGGCCAATGACGGCAACAACACGATCACGAAGTTCGATTCCCATGGGAATTACCTCGGCGTCTTCGCTTCGGGGTTGAACCAGCCGGCGGCCATCGCTTTTGACGCCAGCGGGAACCTCTATGTCGTCAACGGGGGCGCCAGCACGATTGTGAAGATTACGCCGCAGGGCGTCTCCTCCGCATTCGTCTCCAGCGGATTGAGCAGCCCGCAGGGGATCGCCATCGGACCGAATGGGAATATCTATGTATCCAACCAGGGGGATAACTCCATCAGGGAGATCACGCCGGCGGGCGTCATGAGCACCTTTTACACCGACGGGAGCTGGACCATCGTGGATCAGGTGGAGGGTCTCGCCTTCGATGCAAGCGGTAATCTTTATGTAGCCAGTTACCGGACCAATTCGATTGAGAAGATCACCCCGGCTGGCGTGGCGACGCTCTTTGCGAGCAATCCCTCGCCGGCATCGGACCCGAATGATCCCAATAACCCGACTGACCCGGAAGGCTTGTATAACCCTATCGGCCTCGCTTTTGACAGCCACGGCGATCTCTTTGCGGGCAATTACCATCATACTCAGGTGCCGAATGAACCTTATGAGGGACATGGCATTACTTATGTGGATGAGTTCTCCCCCACGGGCGCGGTGATCGCCGAGTTCACCGGCAATCCCGGCCTGACTGGGGCGGATGCGAATCTGCGTGACGCCAATTACATCGCGATCAAGACCGGGACCAGCGGGACGGTGCTGCCGGATAATCTGGAGGTGACTGCGACATCGGCATTCGCCGCGAGCGGACTGCCCGGCGGGCCGTTCGCATCCAGCACCAATGGCTACACTATCAGCGACATCGGGTCCACCCCGCTCAACTGGGCTGTGAGCGCGACGCAAAGCTGGCTCTCGCTCTCCTCCACCGGCGGGACGCTCTCGGCGGGCGGGTCGATCGTGTTGAATGCCTCCGTCAATTCCAATGCGAACGCCCTCGGCGCGGGCACTTATACCGATACGATCACGTTTACCGACACGGCAACGGGCTATACGCAAACCGATGGAGTAAGCCTGACGGTTATCGCGCCGCCGACCGCCGGCGCGCCGCCGGTCTTCTCCAGCCCGCTCGGCGTCGTCGCATACTCCGGCGAGGCCTTCAGCTTTCAATTGGCGGCGAGTAACAACCCGGTCTTCACCGCCACCGGCCTGCCGGCTGGGCTTACGCTCGCCTCGACCACCGGAGTGATCTCCGGCATCACTACAACGCAGGGCATTTTCCCTGTCAGGATCAGCGCGATCAACTCGGCCGGCAGCAGCAGCACCACGCTCAATATCACCGTCGGGCCGCCAGGGGTGACATGGGGCTTTCTCCAGCAGGGACCGCCCAATGAAGTAACGCTCACATCGCAGAATCGAGACAACGTCTTCTACGTGGGCAATCCCATTACGCTGCAATTGAGCGGTACCGCTCCGGGATGGACTTACGAGATCCGCGATTACTGGGGCAATCTCGTCGAGCAGGGACCGGCTGCGCAGTATATTTTCCCGAAGGTGACGGATCCCGGCTGGTACAAGGTCTATATCCGCGGCACGGTCAACCAGCAGCCGTGGGGTTACTATGTCGGCGCCACCACGTTCGTCATCTGGCGCAACAACCCGAATTTTCCACCGATGCCGTCCCCGAGTACATGGGGTGGCAATGGACTGGATGACGGTGTCGTGCGCGGCATCGCCGCCATCGGCCCGGACCGGCACCAGGTGGATTGCACGAGCGCCACCAACAGCATCGCGATTGTCAGCCAGGCCATCGCGGTTGATAATCAGTATTACATGGGCACGGACCCAGTGCGGCCGCGGAAGCTGCTCTGCTCCTTCGGCAACGGTACCACCAACCTCGCCGGCGTCGCGCAGATCGTCACGGCGCTCCAGGGGAGCGTTAAATACTGGGAGCCGCGGAATGAGCCGAACGATACCCCGCCGGCGCAGTATGTTACCAACGAACTGATTCCCTTTTACAACACGGTCAAGAGCATCAATCCGTCGCTCAAGGTGCTGGCTCCGGCCATTGTCTCCATTGGTCCGCCGTTGCAGGGATGGATTCAGGGGTTCATCGCGGCCGGGGGACTGAATTACATCGATGGCTTCTCCTTCCACGCTTACAATAACGTCAACGGCGACCTTTGGCTGACCGAGCAGACGATGAACTATCTCGACTCGATCCTTGCGCCGTATCCCAATCTCGAACGCTGGCAGACTGAGCAAGGGTACGATGCCGCGCTCTTCGGCTCGTATCAGCCGCGGCTCCAGGGACGCTGGACGATGCTGCAGATGATGGTCTTTGAGCAACATGGCATCCCCAAGGAGCAGAACCATCTCTGGTACGATAAAAGCGGCGGCTTCTGGGATGCGCCGACATGGTGGGAAAACCTCGACGGCACACTGAATCCCGGCGCGGCTCTGATGCGCGTCTGGTCCGAGGAACTCTTCGGTGCGTCGTACGCCGGTGCATTCAATTTCGGCAGTCCCGGCAACAAACTCTATGTGGGAGATCTTTTTACCGGGCCCGGCAAGCAGGTTGCGGCATTCATCACCGCGGGCAGCCCTTGTGAGACGATTGAATTGACGGATACCGGCGATACCAGCGTGCAGCTCGTGTCGCCCTTCGGCGTGACGCGCTCGGTTCCGGTACAGAACAATCTGTTCAAGATTCCGATCTCGGAGGTTCCCAGTTACGTGGAATTCAGTGGCACCTTGAATGTCGTGCCGATCAATAGCGGCAGCGACATTGCGCTTATGCCGGGCACGACTGCCAGCGCATCGGGCGACGGGCTTTACCCATCCGATCCCGCGGTGCCGAACAGCACCACGAAGATCATCGATGGCTCCCTGCAGAATTGGTACTGGACCCAGCAGGATATTACTCATCCGTGGATGGATGATACGCCGCAATTCCCTGCATGGGTGGAGGTGGATTTCCCCTCCCCGCAAACCATCAACAACGTCATCATCTATGCCGGCGTGCCGTGGCAACTGGACGGCACACTCGTCGATTACGACCTGCAATATTATAACAACGGGAATTGGATTACGCTCGGCACCACCACGGAGCCGACGAAGACTTTCCAGGCTTACATGCCGACCAACCAGACGCAGGTGGATAGCTTCTTTAGCGATCATTGGGTCTTTCAGCATTGGTTCTCACCGGTAACGACGCAGAAGATCCGGCTCTGGGTCCGCAATACCACGTGGGGTGGCGGCGCCACGCAATTGGTCGCGGAATATGGCGGGCAGACGGGGCAACATAATATCTGCCTCCGCGAGATCGAAGCTTACGACTCGCCCAATCCGCTCAGCACCGCACCCAATCAGCCCCCGGTCGCCAGCGGGACGAACGTTACCACCGCCGCGGAGACTCCGATCAACATCAACGTCCTTAATTGCGCCTACGATCCGGACAATGGTCCGGCACCGCTCTCCATCCAATGCGTCACCTCGGCGAGCAATGGCATCGTGTCAAAAGTGGGCACCCAGGTGCAGTATAACCCAAACCCGGGATTCACGGGGACCGATTCCTTTACTTACACCGTCACCGATGGACTTGCAACCGCAACGGGGACAGTGAATGTGACGGTGACGCCGGTCATTCATCAGTATCCGGCGCCGCGCGGCCTCATTAACCTGGTCGGTCAATATTACAGCGACCAGAACATGACGAACTACCTCTTCTCACGGCAGGATGGCAATGTGAATTTCTACTGGGGATATGGCTCGCCGGTTCCCTCGATGAGCAGCGAGCATTATTCCGTATTGTGGAGCGGCACTTTGCAGCCGGCGTTCTCGGAGAATTACACCATCTATACCTATACGAGCGATGGTGTGCGGCTCTGGGTTGCTGGAAAGCAACTGGTCAACGACTGGCAGGACCAGGGGGCCACGATTCAAAGCTGGTCTCTGCCGTTGCAGGCTGGCCAGCAGTATCCCGTCGTTATGCAATATTACGAAGATAGCGGCAGCTCGACGGCCGTGCTGGCATGGTCGAGCCCCAGCCAGCCGGAGGAAGTTATTCCTCCCTACCCACAGGTGCCCACGCTCCAGACTGGCGGCCTCGTCATGGTCCAGGGGCAATACTTTGGCAGCCAGAATTTCGTCAATCTCCTGGATACCCGGATTGAGAATGCCATTAATTTCAATTGGTCATCCGCGGCGCCTTTTCCCAACATGAGCCAGACCGAGTTTTCGGTGAAGTGGACCGGGCAAATCCTGGCGCAGTACACGCAGAATTACACGTTCTACACGACCTCCGACGACGCGGCGCGGCTCTGGATCAACGGCCAGGAGATCATCAACGACTGGAACAGCCATGCTGCGACGGTGGATAGCGCCACGGTGCCGCTTGTCTCGGGATCTTATTACAGCATGGAGATGGACTATTACCAACTGGGCGGGCCGGCCGTGGCGGAATTGCAATGGTCCAGCCCGAGCGTACCGCTGCAGGTCATCCCGGAGGTGCCCGAGGAAGAGTGGGCGCGGACGAACTTCAGCGCGGCGCAATTCGCCAATCCCGCCATCAGCGGACCTACCGTCAGCGCCGATGGCGACGGGATGCCGAACCTGCTCAAATATGCGTTCGATATCAACCCACTTAGTTCCGGAACCAATAACGGGCCCAATCTCTCTTTCTATAGCAGTGGCGGCCGCAATTACATGGCGCTGACTTATCGCCAAAATATCCTGGCCACTGATTTGACTTACGACGTACAGACCAGCACCTCGCTCAGCCCATCAAGCTGGACCACGGTTACGGTCCCGCAGAGTATCATCGGGCAGGATCAAACGACCGGCGATCTCTACATCCAGCGCAGCATCGATATCACCGGCATGCCGGAGGAATTCATGCGGCTGAATGTGTGGTAGGCTGGCGAGTTAGGTGAAGTTATTTCAAAGAACCATGTCCAAGGTCATGGAGTCAGCGTTACGTTGCCGCTATCCTTTGTCCCAAGGAAGAAACTGCCGCCGATTGCCTCCTGCTGGAAGAGGACGCCGGTGAAGCTGGTGAGGCTCGGGAGGCCTCCATGGGGGGCGTCCATGAATGTCCCCTTGAAGACGCCGGTCGCGGGCGTGATCGTTACCTTGAGCTTGTCCGCGGCGGGGTTGGTTACCGCCAGCACATTCGCCGCTGAGAGTGTGACATCCTTCACGAGGTCGGTGCCCGCGGTGCCGGTCAGGTCAAGCGTGCCGCGGGTGAAGCCCGGCAGAACGCTGACGCCTGCGGTGGGCGGATTGTAGAGTGAGCCGACTGTATTCAGGCTGGTCTGGAATGCGGCGGGGTAATCGCCGCTACTCTCCTGAGGCTTTGCCCAACCGATCGTGCCGGAGAGATCGCCCGTGCCTGTGGTTTCAAACGGCCCGGTCGTCGTTACAAAACTGAGCGTGCCGCTGAGCGTTCCCTGCGATGAGACGGGATAGGCGAGCGGGATGCTGAAGATGAATTGATCGCCATCGTCGCCGCCGAGCGCGCCGGTGGTGCTGAAGCTTTCTCCATCGGCCAATTGACCCGAGAAGATGATGCCGCCGGTACTGCTCATCGTGAGCAGGCCGTAGCCGGTACCCTGCGGGATGCCGGCGCTGGAATCGGTGGCTTGAAGCAGGAGCGTATATTCCGCCGTCGCGGCGGTCTCGAGGTATGAGAAGTTCGTGTCGGACTGGACACTTACGGCCGTGTTGCTCCAGTACCAGTAATTCGGCAATTGCAAATCCTGCGCATCGATACTGTCGAAAGTCATCTCGTGAGAATCGCCGACATCCACCGCGACGTACTGGTCTGAATCCGAGACGCTGCCGAAGTAATAAGCATAAGTGCCGGTGGGATCGGCGCCATTGCCCAGCGTCGGGTCGGCCACCATCCAGCCGGCGCCCGGCAGATAGAACTCCACCCGCACATGCGACTGGCTGAAGCCCTGCCAGAAACCGGAGATGCGTCGCGCCGGTATGCCGATGCTGCGCAGCGAGGCCACCATGAGGGCGGCATAGCAGCCGCAATCCCCCGTGGCCGCCTGGAGGCTCGAAACCGCATCGCGATAGGGGGGCGGCTCCTGGTAAGTCAATGCCTTCATCACCGCCTTGTGGATCGTGCGGGCTGCATCGTACGGAGTCATCGTGCCCTGGTAACCCGACGGCAGCGTATTGGCGACAAAAGTGGTAATGACCGGGTCGGTCGATTCATTGACCGCATCGGGCGCGAGCCACTGGGTGTAATCCGATGTCAACGAGCTGAGTGCCGCCCATTTGATTTTCCTCAGCAAAACGGGATTCACCCGCATCTTGCTCAAGGTCACGGTAAATGAATTGCCGAACGTGTAAGTCCCAGCGGGGACATTGGAATCGAGAATCTGATAGACCGGGAGATTATAGGGCGGCGTCATGATCGTGGTGCTCCCGGCCGGGGGCGTGGTGGTGAGGACCTTCTGCGCGCCGTGCGTGGTGGGGTCGCCCACCAAGACGAGCAAGTTCGTCAAAGTCGCATCCCCGGGCGCGAAGGTCACCGTCCGCGAGACGGCGCCATGCCGGGTAACCGGCGAGTACGACTGTACGATTGTCGCCGGCGGCGCGGGCGAGAATGTGCCGGAGACGGTGGTATTGGGATTGGTATTCCCGGAGACATTCGCCGGGTCGAGCGTCACGCTGTACGGGATCGCATCATCGAGGCACATCGACCAGAGGCAATAGGTGTAGTAGTTGTTGCCGGCCCTGAGGTTGTAGCCATTGAAGGTGTGCGAGACGTTGGCCATCGTGAATTTGATCGCGAACGGCTTCGCGGTCCCGATCACATCAAACGTCACCCGGATTCCGTAAAGCGTTCCGATCTCCGGGGTCCCGACGGCTCCGTTCGAGAGGCATGGGGAGACCTTCACGATCTTCAGGTAGCAACTGGCCTCAGCGCGGTGGCCACCGAGCAGCATGGCAAGCACGAGCAGAGAGTATAAAAACCGGTATTTAAAGGGAATTGCCATAGATCAGAATTGCGAGTTTGGGGTGATTTGTCGATTTTTTCTCCCGCGCACTAGGGCTTGGGCCTCGCGGCGGTGAGCTCCGGGGGCAAGGACTGCTTTTCCCCGCCCCGGCTCGACGAATAGCCGGCGAAATCGAGGAGGCCGAAGCCGTCCGGGCGATTGGCAGCCGCCGACGCGTCAAAGGCGAACTGGCCAAACCTGGCCTGGGCCTCGGTCCAGTAGCGCGCCATCTCGTCATTGAGGCGGATATCGTCGAGGATGATGTATTTCGGCCTGAATTCGCCGCCGTAGATGGCGACGTTTTTCTGCGTGTGATCGTAGCTGTGCTTGCTGTCGAGGTAGAAGAGGTCGATGGGCGCATCGAGGTGTTGCCTGACCTTGCGCAGCGTGTCCGCGGAGAGCGAGTCGCCATGGATGCGCTTGATATGCGCCAGGGCGCCAACGGCTTCGCCGGCGATATCGACCTTGTCCACGGTCACCAACTGCGTCCCCGGCTCCTTGCCTCGGAGGCCGCGATCCATCGCCATGATCGATCCGCCATAACTGGTCCCGATCTCCAGGATTTTCCTGACGCCCAGCGTGCGGACAAATCCCGCCAGGAAGTGGTAATAGGGCTGAACCTTCAGATACAGGCCGGAGAGCCGGTGCGGCCCGTAATCGCAACCCGTGAGGTCGATTTCTTTTCCTGCGATTGCGGCGGATTCAGCGATGGCTTGCAGATTCATTTGAAAGGCCGATTGAAATGCAGTTATGGGTGAAAGCAAGCGTACCGAGGTCCGAAGCTCCAAAACAACCCTTATCGCAGGGTCCGCGCGCCGGAGGGAGAGATGGCAGGCAATTCCGGAAGCGAAGGATCAGGGAGAGACTGATCGGGCCATCGGAAATTGACCGATGGCTCCGGCTCGGTTTCGAAAAAAAAAGGCCGTTTGGTTTGATTAGGTCGGATTCAGTCGGATTAGGTCGGATTCAGTCGGATTGGGTCGGATTAGGTCGGATTCCCGGTTGGATTTTTGGGCTGATTGAGGGCGGCGGAGTCGGATTTTGAGGGCTCGGCGCCTGTGCCCGGGTCGATTGGGTCTCGAAGGATGTCGTCCACGTGCTGGAAATGGTCGGCGACTTTCTCGCCGATTTCACCGCCACCGAATGCGGTAACGATCGTTTTGCGCCTGAGGGCGTCAAAGATGGGCCTGGTGGCGTGGTCCCTGATGCGCTGTTTCTCTGCGAGCGCCTCCTCTTTTTCGCGGCGCTCGGACTCGGTCTCCAACTCGAAGCGCTCGAGGGCGGCGCGAGCGGCGAGGCGCTCGCCCTGGCGCAGGGTGCTGAAATGGCGGAGGGCTTCGCAAAGGTATCGCCAGCGTTCCCTTGGATCGGCGGTAGTGTCGAGGCGCTCGCGGGTTTCGCCGGCCAGCTCGAAGGCGAGGATGGAACCGAGCCGATCGGGGATGTGATGTTGATCGGCAGCGGTGTCGAGATCGTCGGCGGCCTCGATGAAACGCTGGATGCGATTGCAGGATTCCTGGCTGCGCTGCCAGTCGAGGAATCCGCCTTTCCTCCATTCGGAGATGTTTTGCGCGGTAATGGGGCGGCCGTGGAAATCGGCTGCGAGGATGGACTGGACTTCCGGGAGCCCGTTGAGCCACTGGACGATATCGGCGGCCTGTTCGCCGTCGTCGAGGCGGGAGTTGAGTGTGTTGCGGATATTGCGGGGGAGCCGAGCGACCTTGCCGTTGCGTGCCATGTATACGAGCCTTGCAGAAGAATACTTGCTTCTCCTAATGATTTTTTTCGGGGCTTGTCCCGACTGGCACTGAGATACAAGGGATTTGGGACTATTTTGCGGTTTCCGCTGAGGGCTTGTAAAAAACAGTCTTGAGGATGGGAGGAGGAGCGGACCACGACACCCAAGATTTGAAACGGCTCCTCCCCTTGATGAGGCGCGGGACGCCTCCCGCACACCGCCAGAACCGCCGGTCCAGGAACTCCAAAGGCGTTCGCCTTGACGGCCCGCTGGGCCGACGGCGGCGCAACTGGAGAGATTCAATATAGGGCAACAATATACTTCACGCAACATGTGCGAGGCGGCATAACACACCGTTTGGTACCCTTCAGCCGTCTTTTCTTGCCTTCCGCTTTTTCAGATTCGCCGCCTGAAATTTGGCAATGTCCTCGTCGGATTGCTTCTTCGTATTGGAAAGAACCTTCTTCACGGCCACCTGTAATTCCGTGAATGGTACAAGCGGAATATCTTCAGCCTTTTGAGATTTCATATTGTCTGCCTTTTGCGTTTCATGAACGCCATTACTTTCCCGTAATCTGCCTCGAGGACGAATGGCGTGATATGGGAAATATCGTCAAAATCCCCCAACTTGCTCGTCCACCAGCCGCTTGGTAGCTGTCGAGCAACATGCGCAAACTCATTGTATGAGTCAACATATAGGGCAAGTTTTTCGTATCCATCTTCAAGTTCGCCATTATCGCATGGTTCATAACCACATCGTTTCTGATATAGGACTATAAATACATCGAGCGTATAACCGGGCGGAACATCCAATGGCCAATAATTTCCGGGAAGTGGCGTCGGGTCCCATCTTGTATCCGTCCTTCCGCTATCTATGGCCCAAGCGATGCAGTTATACCCATCGTCGTCGTCGCTTGTTTTCACAAAATCACCGATTTGTAAGTGTGGAAATTCTCGAATAATATCTTGAAGAGACATCTTATAAATATCCGTTCTCCCGTCCCCATGACAGCCACGCTTGGCGCGCCTCCCTAAACGTCGCGCCCGGTTGCGGAACGCTCCAGTTCCCGGTAATTGCAGACAACGCCCAAATCCATTGGCCACCGTGCGTTTCGAATTCTTTGAAAACATGTGGAAGCACTTTGTCTCCCATGCCAATAATCTGTTGATAGGCGGGATGTAAGATGATCCTATGAAGCATGGACAGCTTTTTAGTGTCCCGTTGCCATACCTCGCATAATTTGGCGAACTCTGAGGCGCAGTGTAGTGAGTCAATGGTCGGGTAGCAAATGAACGCACGCCGATTCTTTCTTCCGCGAATGAATGCCTTGGCGGACTCCTTAATAGAGGGCGACTTATGGATCGTTCTCTGTTCTACAGCCTCGCGCCAAAACGCGGAACTGGAACTCTGCTCCGCTCCTGCGTGACGCATGTATTCACGCGCTCGACGTTCTGGGCGGCGTGGCTCACATTGAGTTGGTTTAGTCGCCAGCATTTGGCTCCTCTACGTCAAGATAAACAATATTATTAGCCTTAAACATAGCTTGCAAGACCTTAGCCTTCTGTTCGGCTCTATCGATGACTAATCTAAGCTTTTTAAGATCAATAGAATCCAGTGCAATAAAGAAGTCCTCGTGGTTTTGATTGTGATCATAATGAAGCCTAAGCACATGAATAAGTCCCACGCCCTCAATCTTAGAAGCGTCGTCATTAAATATTGGTCGAGCGTCAGTCAGAATTTTTGCGTTATAAAACAGGTTATCACAATCTGTCATCACCGCGTTAGACTTGGTGGTTAGTTCCAAGACGTGATCCGAGGTGAAAATGCGGGAAAGTCTTTCCGTCAAAATACTGGCGTCTTCGAGCGTGAATTTAAATTCATTTGAAGCTGCTTCGAGTGCGGATGCCGCAATTGCGGAAGCGAAGTCCTTTGGCGGCATGTCTGAATCTTGTTTCAGATATTCGAGCGTCATTATTTCGTTCACGAGCGCGCTGACCAACGACCGCGAAAGGCGCGGTGCGGCGGAGCGTGATATTTGGCGACTCAGAGCGAATGTAGAGAATGAAGGAGCGGCGGAAGTCAACCCCGCCATGAATGCGTCAAAATCTTCGGGCGGCATTTCGACCAAATCACGTATCGGGCCGTATGCGTCTTCGGGAATGCTAAATGGACTGTCAGGTTCGTTTGCCACGGTTTTGTCGATTCATTCAGTTGAACGCTTCGTCCCCTGTCAAGCACTTGTATGTAAGTCTTTTTCCTCCAACGGCTTGCAGTGCCCTAACAAAACGCTCCGAATCCGTCCCTTTGCGCTCATTAAACCGAAACGCTTGTTCGTCCAGGTAGCGAAATAGGTGAAAAGGCTCCACATTCACGTATGTACCCTTGATCGAGCGTTTCAGCAAGCTCCAGAAGTTTTCCAGACCGTTCGTGTGGACATGCCCGTTTGCATAGGAAACCGCATGGCCAATTACTTGGTGCGTATATTCATCCTGTAACCCTTGGTATGACAGAAGCGCATCAGTCATAACTTCCGATCCCTTCAAAACGTACTCGCGCACGTTGGATTGAAGCTCCACCTTTTTCCTAGTCTCCACCACTTTGACAATCACACGGGATTCACGCTTGGCTGTTGTGCGTTCAAGAAGCCCCTGTACGGCTGTCATCGCGATTGGTCCAGTCCCTTTGACCTTCCGCTTCCCCTTGTGCATGTTGCGGGCTTTTGCGCCGATGAATGTTTCATCCGCCTCAACGCGACCGCTCATCTTTTCGAGACTTCCATTTTGAAAGGCAAACCGGATGCGGTGGGCCAGGAACCATGCGCTTTTCTGCGTGATGCCAAGAGCGCGATGCAATTCCCATGAACTGATGCCGTTCTTCGCGCTGACAACAAGCCACATTCCAATGAGCCACTTATCCAGACCAATCGGGCTGTCCTCCATGATCGTTCCCACCTTCACGGAGAATTGGCGACGCTTAGGGCAGCCTTCGCAGGTCCATACCCGGCGCTTGGCTGTGAAGGATACCCGCTCCGATCCACAGCGCGGGCACTTCACGCCCTCGGGCCAGCGCATTGACACCACAAACGCAAGTGCGCGGTCAGGGTCAGCGAAGTAGCGGGCAGCCTCCAGAAGCGTCTCGGGGAACTCGTTTTCGTCTTTCATGCGTGAAGAATCGCAGGAAAACTATGTTGTGTCAAATATATTGTTGCCCAATATAGGCTTGCCCGATCTCTTTCTTCTTTTGCCATCGACTTGATTCCGTTAAGATAATCCCCGGTTATGACATCCTCGGCGTCCACACCCGCTGTCGAGCCTCCAAGGGGCTTTATCGTCTGCTCAACGGTCTCCCGCGGGGTCGTCTTGCTCATGATCTACGTGACCATGGGCCTGGACACGATTCGTGATGGATACTGGTCGCTTGGTCTGGGCGCGCTCTTTGGTCTCGGGTACGAATGCTTTCGAAAGCGACCCGCGATTTCACGGCCGCGTTCCCTGGGTGAAAAGCTCTGGAGGATGGCCGTTGGGTTAGTCTTCATCGTCGTCCTCATCTTCCGAATCCCAGACAACTGGGAACCGCTCCATACCATTGTGCATTTCATTGAGCAGCCCGCCTTTCTGACCGCTCTCTGGTTCATTTTCCTCGCAGCGGTTCTGCTCTTCCGGAAAACGCTCATCCGCATCAGGCCGCCCTCGGTAACTTAACGGCTAAGTTTAATCGCGGATGAAATGGGACTTTCCGAATTCCTCATCCTCCTTTCGGCGGGCGGTCAAGGACGCCCGCAGCACACCGCCAGAAGCGCCGGGCTTGGAACTTAGAACCCGTGCCGGATCGGCGGCCCGCTGGGCCGACGCTGGCGCAACTGGAGAGATACTACTTCGCCAAGGAGTGACAGAATCGCCTGAAATCTTAGGTGGAATCCATCCATCGCTCAAGGGTTTCTCTCACAAATTCTGTTTTCATGGCGGTATAGGTTTCTCGATCCAAACCAACGCTTTTCGCCAGTCCTAATTTCAATGCTTCGTATTGAGAGCGAATCTTCGGACTTGTTCTGAGGGCATCCCTAAACATCAGGCGTCTCCGCCACTCGCTTCCTTCAAAAATCAAAAGATGGAGGTGATGGGTCCTATAACCCTCGGCATGTCTCATTAGCCATCGGTGGTCGCCCAGCGTTGCATTGAACTCTGCTGAGGTTGTATAGCCGTTTGCGCAAAGAACGGGCAGGATCGCGTCGGCTTGCACGAGCGAACGTACTCCAGCCATAAGATCGATGACAGGCTTTGCTAAAAGCGTGGGGACAGCGGTGCTTCCGATGTGTTCTATGCCAAGAAATTCCCCAGGACAGATTACTTCAAGGCGGCTCTCCTCTTCATTAAAAAGTTGAGGCCATGACGGATTATAGGGAACAAGCCTCACGGGCTCAACAATGGCCCGCTGCAATGATTCGGCCTCCCGCATCGCGAAGGCTTTCCCATATCGGGTAAAAAGTCAAATTGGTACGCCGCCCTCTCGCAGCAGTACTACGCCAGCCCGGGCTATAACATGACGGGCTTTCAGCCCTCGGAAGTTTTGGCAGCAACTTCTGATTCGGGAGATTGCTATGGTGTCACGCGAGTTTCTTAAGGAATCTCTTCCGCCCCTGCCGGGGCGTGCCGGATCGGGACCGGGTTCCGGGGGCTGTCGCCCCCGGCTAATTTCGGGCTGGCCCGCAGGGCCAAAACTCGAGCGGGACCCTGTGCCGGTACTTGGCGCCTGATAGCGTGGATTGAAACGCGCCGTTGTTACGCGACCAGTGACATGAGGTCGACGCTGGGGCGGGTGGGGCGGGTGTCGGTAAGCGATGAGTCCTCGTAGTCGGCATCGGCCGGGTCCAGCTTCATTGAGCGGGAGTCCATTTGCTTTACGCCTGCGATCTGTTTGGCGCGATCGATGCCGGAGCGGACCTTGTTTTTGTTGGTGGAGTAATTGATGGCGGTCTCCTCCGTGATGAGGCTTCCGGAGTAACAATTGATCAGGGTCCTGTCGAAGGTGCGCCAGCCGAATGTCGCGCTGGCCTCGATGATGTCCGCGTAGGAGCGGGTTTCATTCTCGCCCAAGAGGATGGTCTCGCGGGTGCGGAGGTTGCTGCCCATGATTTCGTTGATCATCATGCGGCCGCCTCCAACTTTCGGGACGAGCCGCTGGCTGACGACGTAACGCAAGGTCTCCGCCAGGCGCTCCCGGACGAGCTGCTCCTCATCGTGGGTGAAGAAACCAAGGATGCGATTGATGGTCTGGCCGGCATTGACGGTGTGGAGCGTCGCATAGACGGCATGGCCGGTCTCGGCGGCGGTGAGTGCGATTTCCATGGTTTCCCGGTCGCGAATCTCGCCGACGAGGATGACATCCGGCGCCTGGCGCAGCGCGGAACGCAGGCCGATGGGGAACGAAGGGAAATCGCGGCCGAACTCCCGCTGGGAGAAGGTGGCGCGCTGATGGCGATGCATGAACTCGATGGGATCTTCCAGGGTTACGACGTGGACCTCGGAAGTCTGGTTCAACTCATTGAGCATTGCGGCGAGGGTGGTGCTCTTGCCGCTGCCGGTGGCGCCGGTGAGAAAGGTGATCCCCGATTTTTCCTTGATCATCTCACGAAAGATCGGCTGGAGCCTCAGCCCATCGATGGTGGGGATTTCCGTGTTGAGTTTCCTCATGACAATCGCGTGATGCCCGTTTTGGCGGAAGATATTGGCGCGAAATCTGGCGCCCTGGATGGCGTATGAGCAATCGCAGGCGCCGAACTCCTCCAGATCCCGCTTCAACCGGTCGACTCCGCCAATGATCAACTGGGCGAACTCCTCAACCTGCGCGGGGACGAGGGATTGCGGATAGTCTTCTGGGTAGGAATACAACCGTCCTTGTGACTTGAGCTGCAGGGGCTTGCCGACGATGAAAAAGAGATCCGAGAAATCCTCTCGCATCTGAAAAATCGAGGAGATTGTGGAATCGAGAATATTTTCTTCCATCTGGATATTCTAGGTGGTGATGCCTGTTCGTCTTACGATTCGGATTCTAGCAAGGCTTATGCCGTTCTAGGTACTTTCCCTCGAAGGCATTGGCTTAACAATTGCTAAAAAAACCCTCCATATGAGCCTGAATCCCCCCAAAAACTATACGGTCCTTGTGGCCGAGGATGAGGACGCGCTGCAGTCGCTGGCCATCCAGACGATCAAGGAAAAGGGGCTTCATGTGCTGGCGGCAACGAGCGCGGACGAGGCGATCCGCCTGTGGGAGCGGCATGCGCACGACATTGTGCTGCTGTTTGCCGACATCGTGCTGCCGGGGGCGCTCAATGGCTTTGATATCGCGGCGCATATCCGGGCGACGTCGCCCACGCTGCCCATTATTTTCTCCAGCGGATACAGCCGCACGCTGCACAATGACGGGAAGAATTTGCAGGAGGGGGCGGCTTATCTGGCGAAGCCGTACCGGCAGGTGGAACTGTCCGCGCTGATCTCCACGATGCTGGCGCCGAAATTTCCAAAGATTGCCGCCATCGCGGCCTGATCCATATCGAAAGAGGCGGCGCGGTCCGCAAAAAATTCTTTCGCAGGAATGAGGGTCCACGAGGGATGGCGTGCAAGCTGCTTTGCTTGGCTGACGTAAAATCCGCCGCAAATGATTGAAATTCCGCTCACCAAAAAGCCGCGCAAAGCGATCGGGATCGACCTTGGCACCACGTTCTCGGCAGTGGCGCAAGTCGATCAATACGGGAAACCGCAGATCATCCCGAATACGGAATCCGAGCGGATCACGCCGTCGGTGATCCTGTTTGACAGCGGCACGGCGATCGTGGGCACCTATGCCAAACAGAATGCGGTGGCGGAGCCGGAAAAGATCGTCGATTTTGTGAAACGCGAGATGGGCAAGGGGAAAGGGCAGTTTTCGCGGACCTTCAACGGGCATGTGTACTCCGCGGAGGAGCTCTCGGCGATCATCCTGAAGAAGCTGAGGAACGACGCGGAGAAATACCTGAGCTCTGAGATTACCGACGCGGTGATTACGGTTCCGGCTTATTTCAATGACGCGGAGCGGACAGCCACGCTGCGCGCGGGGCAGCTTGCGGGGCTGAATGTGCTGCAGATCATCAATGAGCCGACGGCGGCGGCGCTGGCGTACGGGATCGACAAGCTCGATACGAACCAAACTGTTTTTGTATTCGACCTCGGCGGCGGGACCTTTGACGTCACGATCATGAGGATCCAGGATCATAACATCAGCATGATCGCCAGCAACGGGGATCACCGGCTGGGCGGGAAAGATTGGGACGATGTTATTGTCAATTGGGTGGCGGAAGAGTTTGAGAAGGCGCATGGCGAAAATCCGCTGCTCGACCTGCAGAGTTACCAAGATCTGTATAACCGGGCTGTCTCCACCAAGCTTCAGCTTTCCAGCCGCGCCTCGGTGAATCTTGTCCACGGCTATAATGGCAGGAACATCAAGATGGAAATCACGCGCGAGGAATTCGCGAAACGCAGCCATCACCTGCTGGAGCGGTGCAAGACCATCTGTGAGATCGTGCTGCGGGAAGCGAATCTTGGCTGGACGGATATCGATCACATCCTGCTGATTGGTGGAATGACGCGGATGCCCTCTGTGCGCTCCATGATCAAGGAGATGTCCAATGTCGATGTAACCGACAGCGTGAATCCTGATGAGGCCGTGTGCATCGGGGCCGCGATCCAGGCCATCCTATCGATCCTGGGCGAGGAAGATACTGCGGGCGATCGCCTGCTACCGGCGGAAGTGCGGGCCAAGTATTCCAATGCGGAGGGGAGCCTTGTGCGGGTGACCAATATCACCACTCACACGCTGGGGGTGGTATTGTGGGACCATCAAAAGAGCGAGGAATATGTATTCCCGATGATCAAGAAGATGACGGGAATCCCGAAGGAGACGCGGACGTCCTTTGGCACGGTGAAGGCCAATATGAAAAACGCGGTAGTCCGCGTGGTGGAGGGAGAGAGCACGATCCCCGCCGAATGTACGGAGCTGGGGCTCTGCGACATCGAGCTGCCGCCGTTTCTGCCGAAGGGCTCGCCAATCAAGCTCACGTACTGCTATAATGCGAACCAGGTGCTTGAGGTGACGGTCGATGCCTTCGGCAAACAGAACAGTGTTTGCATCACGCGCAGTGGATTGAGCGAATCTGAAGTGGACGTGGCGACGGCGGACCTGGCGCAGTTGACGGTGCTGTAGACGTAAAGCTTCAGGAGGCAATCTGCAGGCAGACTTCCGGCTCTGGACGCTGGATGTCGCGGCTCTGCTGGCGCAATGCGGGGCGCTTGCGTAAAACAGTCCGTCGTTGGCGCGGAAAGGCCATCACGTGGAGAGCGTACTTTCGCTCATAGTGACAAGCAGAGAGGCAGTCTATAAAAAGCGCTCTTATGAAAAGGTGGTACCCCAAACTTCAATACCCCCAATCGCCCCAGCGGCAGTTTTTACCCTACGTTGCCTACGTAGGTGATAAGTAAGAAAAGTTATTATCTAGTTATCCCATTTGCTTCCTTCAATCCCCGCTGTTTCCAGCTCTTCGTTTCCCCTAACTACAGTAGGTAATTATCCAACTTCCCCGCCGGGTTCCGTCGGTAACCCTGGCGCTCCGCTTGTTACCGACTCCCCGTTCCCCGCCCCGAACCATGAAAATATCCGTATCAACCATGTCGAAATCGCTCCTCTGTCCGAATGGCCGACTGGGTCTGGCGACCCGGCTCTCGCGCCGCGCGCGCCGCATTGGCCCGGAGGTTGTCCTTCGTGGCTCGGCAGCAATGCTGGCGCTCTTCGCACTCTTTGGTTTTAACCCGCAGGCGTTGGCGGCGACGGATACCTGGACAGGGTCCGCTGGGGCATCGGACTTTAATACCGCAGCGGACTGGGGTGGGACGCTCCCGGCGACTGGCGATACCTTCGACTTCACGAGCGCAAACGCTTCGAGCACGGCCACGCTGAGTGACGATTTCGCGGCCGGATTCAGCATTGCCGCCATATCATACGCGGCGGCCTCGCCCACTTACACGATAACGGGTAACTCGTTTGCGCTCGGCGCGGGTGGGATTACCAATGACTCCGCCAATCCCCAGGTGATCAACGATCCCATTACCCTGGGCGCGACGCCGACAGTATTCGTGGTGGGTGCTGCCGACGGCTCCATAACGCTGGGCGGTGCTGTCAGCGATGCCGGCGGAGGGGTGACATTGACCAACGGCGCGCTGGCCGGTACGTTGATCCTCTCTGATGCGACTTATACGGGGCCCACGACGGTTAACGTGGGGACTTTGAACATCACGGGCGGCACGTTTGGAAGCGCGAGCAGCACATTTGCCGTGGATGGAAACTCCGGGACGGCTCAAACGGCGGTGGCCACGGTCAGTGGCGGGACGATGCTTGCGAGCACGGTGAGCATTGGCGTCAACGCCAACAATAATAGTTCCCTTCTGACCATCGGTGGCAACGCCAACGCTACGTTTACGGCCGTCAATATTGGCGCGGGCGGTGTTAATACGGGAGGGGGTCTGGATATTAGCACGACTGGGACCGTTAGTCTGGGTACGGTGCTGGTGCCGCGGGATACCAATACGGCCACATCCGGATTGACGGTGCAGAGCGGCACGGTCAGCGCGCTGAGCGTGGATGTAAACGCCGCGGGCGGCTCAACCGTAACCAATGGCAACCTCAACATCAGCGGCGGTTCTCTAACCATCACCAATGCAACCGGCGGATTGAAGATAGGTGACATCAACAACACCAATGCCGCGAAGGCCGGGCATGCGGCATTCCTGTCCATGACGGGCGGGACGCTGACTTACCTTGGCTCGGATGGCCTGCTGGCGTGTGCCACCCCCACCACCGGCAATCTATCCCAAACTGGTAATATCAGTATCACCGGCGGGGTGGCGAGTCTGACGGGTATTACGCTGAATACCACCGATTCCACAACGGCGACATCCACGCTGGCGGTGAACAACGGCGCCACCCTCTACCTGGGAAGCGTGGGTCTGGTGGCGAATGCGCCAACCGGCAGCGTGGTGAGCACCACCATCGGGACCGCGACGATCGGGGCGCTTGCCTCATGGTCAACCACCGCGCCCATTACCCTTACCGCCGCCACCACCGCGACATTCCAGGCCGCGAACTCGACTGCGACGGCCGAAAACATTGGGCTGAACGGAGTGCTCTCCGGAGGTGGAAATGTCAATATCACGGGGCCGGGCGCGGTGACGATGACGCCGGCGGCGGCAAACAGTTACACGGGCACCACCACGGTTACGGGTGGGACGCTGGAGTTTGGCAACCTCCTAGCACAGTCCACGGGCGGGGGCGCCATCACGGTGAACAGCGGTGCGACCCTTGCGATTGAGATAGGCACCGGGGGGAATAACTTTACCAATGGCACCAGCGGCGCCGGGACAATCGGCGGGCTGATCACGAGCGTGGGCGCCGGTTTTCAACCGGGATCCTCGCTGGGGATCGATACTACGCTGGGCTCGACCAGTTATGCCGGCAATCTTGCCTCCGCGGGTGTTGGATTGACGGTGTTCGGCGGCAATAACCTGTCGCTATCGGGCACGAATACCTACACGGGCGCGACCAATGTGAATGCCGGCCGGCTCATTCTCAACTCGAACGCGCCGCTCGGCAATACGGCGATCGCGGTCGCCAGCGGCGCCAGCCTCGTGGTGAATCCCGCGCTGGGTGCAGTGGCGATTGGCAGCGCAGGCGGGGCCGGGCTGACGCTGGCCGGCGGATCATCGCTGGCACTGGGAAGCACTGCTGAAACTACGACCTTTAACACGGTGACCTTGAACGGCGGGGTGACGATTGGCGGAGCGAGTGCTGCGAATTTGACCTTTGCCCTTAATGGGACAAGCAATGATGAGTTGATCGTTACGGGGGCCGCGGGCTTTGGCGCCGGCGGAGGAGTGATTAACCTCCTGACCCCCTCGATCAGCACGGCGCCGAGCGGCACCATGCAAACTTACACTCTCGTCTCGGCCGGCAGCGGGCTGCTGAACGCGGGCGGATTCACGCTGGCGTCGGGTTCGCAGGTCGTCAGCCTGGGAGGCAAAAGCTATAACGCAAGCCTGATCGAAACCGGCGGCACAACGGAAATCCTGACGCTCAACCAGGTGACGCTGACTTACTATTGGGTTGGCGGCACCAGCTCCTCCTGGAGCACGCCGCAGAATTTTTCCACGGATCATACCGGGGCGACGCTGCTGAGCAGTCAGATGGGCGCGACCAACGATGTCATCCTGACGGCGGATTCGCCAAGCGGGACGCATACGGCGTCGCGAACGCTTGATAACAGCTATACGATCAACAGTCTCAGCTTTAGCTCAACGGCTTCGGCGATCAACCTCGGGACCGGCAGTGGAGGCAGTGGCGCGTCGAACACGCTGACCCTGACCGCGGCCTCGGGTTTTGGGGTTACCGTTGGCTCGACCCCTGTCAATACCAGCTACGGGGCGGGTATCGGCCTGGTGATGCAAAACGGCTCGGCCGCCCAGACCCTGAATGTGCCGGTGGCGCTCGGCAGCAGCCAGACATGGGAGCTGGATAGCGCAACCCATGCATTGACCGCGCAGGGAGTGATCTCCGATGGCGGGGCCGGCAATGCGCTGACCAAGACCGGCGCCGGTACGCTGATCCTGCAGAACGCGGAAACTTACTCCGGTGGCACCATCGTGAGCGGGGGCACGATCCAACTCGGCTCCGGCGGCTCGCTATTGAGCGCCAGTCCGCTCACGGTGCAGGGTACCGGCACCTTTGACCTGGGGGGCAACAGCCAGACCATCGGCGCCCTGTCCGACGGGGGAGTCTCCACCGGCACGATCACCAGCTCCTCCGGCACGCCCACGCTCAGTGTCGGCAGCGGCACCTATAGCGGGATGATGAGCGGAAACATTTCCGTGACGGAAACCGGCAGTTCCACGCTTACCCTCTCCGGCGCCAATAGTTTCACCGGCCCGACGACCGTCAACAGCGGCACCCTGGTGGCGGCCTCGAATTCGGCGCTCGGAAGCTCCGCATCCTCCACCGGCGGACTGGTGTTGACCGGCACGAGCGTTGCGGATTTCACCAGTGTGACTCCCAGTATCGCCTCGCTTACCGGCGCGTCCGGCAATCGCATGATCCTGGGCAATGCCTCCGCCGGAGGCGCTCCTACGACGTTGACAGTTACCGGGGCCGGGGCCGGCGCGGGAACCACCTTTGCCGGCGTGATCAGCGATGCCAGCGCGGCTGACAATGGCAATCTGACTCTGAGTGGCGGATCGCTTACTTTGAGCGGAGCCAATACCTTTAGCGGCACCACGCTGGTCTCCGGCGGCACGCTGACCATCGGCTCGGCTGTGGCCCTGCAGAACAGCACGCTGAACCTCGGCGCCGGCACGTTCAGCTTTGGCACGCAGACGACGGCGACCTTTGGCGCACTCGCCGGCTCCGGGAGCCTCGCGGCAGGCACGGTTGCCCTGACCATCGGCGGCAACGGCTCGACAAACACTTACTCCGGCTCCCTGACGGGCAGCGGCGCCATTACCACGGTGAACACGATGGGGGTGCAGACGCTTAGTAACGACAACAATACGGGCAATCTCAACGTCGGCGCCGGCGGCGCGGGCACAGCCACCGATAGCCTGACGATCAGTGGCGGGACGTTTGGCTCATCGACTTCCACGCTGACCATCCAGTCGAGCACGGAGGGGACGGCATTCGATATGACCGGTGGCACAGCCACGTTTGAGACGGTCAATATTGCTACGGGCGCGGGCAATACCGGCAGCGGGATGACCATCTCCGGGGGGAGCGCTACTTTTGGGGCCACCAATCTCGGAAGTGGGACGGATACAGGCGGAAACTTGATTATCAGCGGATCGAGCACCAGTGTGGCGCTGGGCACTTACATCGATACCAGGGATGAGAATGGGGGACTTGAAGTCGAAGGTGCCACGGTGACTGCGACTACATTCGCGATGACGGGCTCTGGCGCCACTCACGGGGTGGCTACGACCGTATCCGGTGGCAGCCTCACGATTGGCAATTCGAGTTCGACCGGGGCGTTTGAAATCGCGTCCGGAGGTACTGGGCCCGGAGACCCGGCCGAAACCCTGAATGTGAGCGGCGGGTCGCTGACTTATCTGGGGACGGATGGCCTGCTGCTGAACATCGGGGCATTCCCGACAGCGGTGTCGCTCACCGGCGGCGTGACGAGCCTGACGGGCATGACGCTCGACGACGTGAACTCCGCAACAGTGGCTTCCACGCTCGCCGTGAATAATGGCGCGACGCTCTACCTGGGCAGCGTGGGTCTCAAAGAGGGGAGCACGCCGACGGCGGACAGCGGCGCGACTGTGACCCTGGGGACGGCCACCATCGGCGCACTTGCCAATTGGTCAACGAGCGTACCGCTGGCCCTGACGACGGGGGATACCACGACCTTCCAGGCCGCGGACGCCAACTCCCTGGCGCATAACATCACCCTGAATGGGGCAATCTCGGGCGGCGGCAATATTGCGACGATCGGCGCGGGCGAGGAAGTTCTCTCCGCGCTCAATAACTACACCGGCTCCACCTCCGTGATGGCGGGAACGCTGGAAGTCAGCGGCTCCCTGTCGGCAACCTCCTCGGTATCGGTGCAGAGCGGAACCCTGGAGCTGGCTGCGAACAACGCGCTCGCACAGACCGCTCCCATCATGCTGAACGCCGGGGTGCTGCAGGTGCTCGCGTCGCAGAGTGAGGCATTGGGGACTCTCACGTTGAATGGCGGCGCCTCCACGCTTTCGCTTGGCGCTTCGGGCGATGTCATTAATTTTGCGGATAGCAGCGCGCTTGCGTGGACCGGCACGCTGACCATCTCTGACTGGACCGGGCTCAGCGCCGGCGGCGGCTCCGATGAAGTCTTCATCGGCACGACCAATGACCTGACCGCGGCGCAACTGGCCGATATCACCTTCACTAACGGCACGCTCAATGGGGTCTCTTTTGGCTCGGATTCCGCCGTTCAGCTCGCCGACGGCGAGCTCGTCGCGGCTGCGATCCCGGAGCCAGGCACATGGGCGATGATGCTGGCCGGTGCCGGCATGCTCTGCGTCTGGCGTCGCTCCTGCGGTGCTCGCGGCGCGGAGCGCACGGTCTAGCGTGGTGGGTGCCGCTGTGTGAGAAAAGTGGTCGGGCCGGAGAGATTGATTCGCAAGCCGCCGGCTTGCTCACCCTTCGGGTGCGCCTGAGGCGCATCGTCTCGTTCCGCCTGAGGCGGACAGGGCTCCGCCCTCGCGGAACTCGGCTCGAACTCTCGACCTTCAGCCTGAGGCTGACGCTCTACCAAGCTGAGCCACTCGCTTCAAGTTCGTCCAGCCAAGCTCGTCCCTGGCCGGATTTGAGCGCTCGTTCGCGTTTTCCGGCTTGGGCGCGGGATTCATACGCTTCGCTGTGAATCATTTTCCACGGAGCGCCGGCGCGAGTGGATGGGTTTTGTCCTGTGTTGTGCTCGATGAGGCGGCGCTCAAGGTCTTCGGTCATTCCGACGTACCTGCGACCGGTTTTCTCGCTGCGTAGCACGTATACGTGGCACATAGGGGTGAAACATGGTCGGGCCGGAGAGATTCGAACTCTCGACCTCCTCGACCCGAACGAGGCGCTCTACCAAGCTGAGCCACGGCCCGACAATTTTTCAGTTTTCCCGTCCCGGGTGAGACAGGGACGGTTACTATGCGCGGTTCTTTGGCGTTCGCAAGAATTTCCTCCGCAGTGGGAAAAATGTAATCCTTACGTCATTTAGGCTCGATCTCTCCTCTTCTCTCATCCACCCCTGAGGCTGCGAGGCCGCCTCTCCTTGGGGTCTGAGGCTGTCGAGCAGCCGAACTCGAAACAGGTTTGGGGGCGGTCAGCAGAAATCGTGACGGGCGAAGCACGGCGCGGTTTGTGGGGTGGTATGCGCGGCTGGTCAGCGGGAAGGTTGGATCGTCGGAGCTTGCGGAGCGATTCAATCTTCGTGGCGTTTCCCCTGGCGGGTGGCAAAGTCTTCGCTGTTTGGAGTGAAGCGGAGTCGGGGCAGCGGAGGGACGTAGCGGAACGGAAGGCGGCGAAGTCTTCGCGAGGTGGTGCGGGTGGCTTGACCGACTGAAATTCGCCAGTACACTCCGAAAAAATCATGCCGACCACCCTGACTCAACACGATATCGCAAGCCTCAGCGATTTCATGGTGTTCGTCGAACAGCAGACGGCGGTCCGATGGTATCGAGGTTGCGGAAAGAGTACTTACGAGCTGAAGCCTTCCCTTTATCGGCATCCCACACTTTCTACGGCTGCCGAGCTGTACAATCAAGAATATCAAATTCTTAAACGATTTCGGCAGCGCAGTATCCCATACCTAGACGCACCGCTTGAAACCGATGATTTATCTGCACTTTTTTTGATGCAACATTTCGGAGTGCCGACGAGGCTCCTAGATTGGAGCGAGAATCCTTATATAGCGCTTTATTTTGCTCTTACTAGTGCTCCCTATACAATAGCAGGAGCGACAATTAGCTATGCCAACGACGCGGCTGTCTGGTTATTGGACCCGGTCACCTGGAACGGGAAAGCTTTGGATTTTGATCCTTCCCCCGGAATTATTTCGCCGCCTGATGCGGAGTTGTTAAATGGCTATATGCCGTCAAATATAACTACACATCGCAAACCACAGGCAGTGGCGCTTTTTGGTTCTCACAACAGCCCGCGCATCGTAGCGCAGCGAGGTACATTCACCCTATTTGGAACCAGCGTCAAATCACTGGAGACCGCTTATATTGAGGCCGACTATCCACAGGACTCACTCATTAAATTAATTATAAAAGCAAACAATGTCAGCACCATGCTCGCTTCCTTGCTTAAGATAGGCTTCACAGATTCCGTTGTCTATCCGGACCTTACTGGTCTATCAGTGGAAATTAAGCGCCAATTCGGCTACTGGGTCTAGTTATGCTTGAAGTCAAACCATTATCAAAACCAAGAAACCTTCTTCAGTGGTTCATGGAGCAGGAGAAGCTTGATTTGAAGCCGAGCTATCAGCGCAGAAGCGACCTCTGGCCGTTGAAATACAAGCAACTCCTCTTAAATTCGGTTTTGAATAATTATGACATCCCGAAAATTTACTTGGCTGATTTCACATATATAAGCTCAAAACTAAACGAGGAGCGGAAGCCCTATGCCGTAATCGATGGCAAACAGAGGTTCACAACATTTTTCAATTTTTTCTCTGACCAACTCCGCCTCGATGAAACTCCGGTTTTTTTCAACGGGATTCAACTGGACCTTGGAGGAATGTCCTACGCTAATTTGAAGATTAAATACCCTCAGCTTGCAGAGCGAGTCGAAGAATTTACGCCGACTGTAATGAGCGTAATTACCGATAGGTTTGAGGATGTGCAGGAACTATTTATACGGTTGAATCTGAATGTTTCTATTTCTGGCCCAGAGCGACGCAATGCAATGCCAGGTCCCTTACCAGAAATAATCCGCGATCTTTCTGTGCATCAATTTTTCCGTGTCTGCGCTTCTTTTCCAAATAGTAGGGGGCAAGATCTTAATGCGACTGCCAAATTCTTATTGATGGAAAATGTTAGGAGTTTCGCAGCCACAAAACGGCGTGAATTGGACCGTTTCGTTGAATCGGGCAAAAATCACGACAGGGCGGACTTTGAGAGCGAGGCAGCGGCTGTAACAAGCACTCTCGACAGTATGTCCACGGTATTCGTTGAGCAGGACCCGCTGACCACAGGTCAGGCTCAATTGACAGTTTACTACTGGTTGGTCCGAACTTGCGATCCTGGAATCAGGCACGAGATTCGTCCGTTTTTGATGTTCTTTGAGGAAGAACGAGCAAGTGCGCGGCGCAGTGCAAATGCCCGCGCTAAGGGTGCCGATATTCCTGCGCCCGACCAATCGATGCTCCGTTACAATACGTTAGTTCGCTCACCAGATGACAAGGCCAAGCAAGAAGAGATGTTTGGAATTCTGGATGCGGCGCTTAAGCGCCACCTGGGGCTGTCGGAATGACCGCCGGATTATTGGAAATTTCGAAGAGCAGAATCCATGAGGCAAAGCGCTGGGATGTTTGCTGGGTTGGGATCACGTAGCGCGGCCGAACCTTGCGAAGTCCTTGCGGTGTGGTGTCAATGATACGTACAGGGTGTCGCAGAGAAAAATGAAAAACTGATTGCGTCGATGTCTTATCCCGTGTAACACGGGTTCCCATGGCTATCTCGTCGACCAGTTACCAACGCAAATGGCGCTCCGGCAAAACAGTTGTTGTGCGGGTGCCTGAAGTGATGGAGAAGCGATTGCTGGAGATTGCGCGTGTGTGGGATGAGGCGGGAGGATTGTCGCTGCGGGAGGAGGATGGAGTTTGGCTGATCGAAGTTCCACGGAAATCCGTCAAATATGACCCAAAAAAACAGGTCAATGTCGCCAGTGTTCCTCATCGGAGCCCATTTCGATACCCGGGCGGCAAGACTTGGCTTGTTCCTCAGTTGCGAAGTTGGTTGCTAGCAAAGAAATCTGCGCCGTCTCGATTCATTGAGCCCTTTGCAGGGGGAGGAATCGCAAGTATGACCGTTGGTTTTGAACGACTCGCTAAGCAGGTGATTTTTGCTGAACTGGACGAGGCAGTAGCCGCGGTATGGCGCGTGGTTTTAAATGGCGAAGCTGAGTGGCTGGCCAAACGAATTCTCGGTTTCGAAGTGACTCTTGAAAGGGTTGAACAGGTGTTGAATTCCCCCTCGAGCAATCTGCGCGAGAAAGCCTTTCAAACCATATTGAAGAATCGAATGCAGCGGGGTGGAATTATGGCGAATGGCGCCGGCCTTATTAAAACGGGGGAGAATGGCAGGGGGCTCCTTTCACGTTGGTACGCAGAAACCCTAGCAAAACGCATTCGTGAAATTAACAAGCGAAAGGATCGGTTCTCCTTCGTTACCTGCGATGCCTTTGTTCTTGTTGCCGAACATGCGGAAGACAGGGAAGCGGTTTTCTACTTTGATCCTCCGTACACAGTGGCAGCCCGTCGGCTGTATTCACATTGGGAGGTAGATCACCAGAGGCTTTTCGAGGTCGCGGCGGGTTTGAAAGGCGATTTTCTGATGAGTTACGATGATACATCGGAAGTTAGGAAACTGGCGACGAAGCACGGATTTCAAATGCGGGCCATAGCGATGAAAAACACCCATCATACGAAACAACAGGAGCTTCTTATTGGGCGCGACCTTTCCTGGGTGGCCTGAGCAATTTAGACGTTATACGCCTCTCGAATTCTGCGAGACTCACAGGCTCTCCGGCAATTAAGCCTTCAATAGCACGTTCAAGGGTAATCTGATGGGGCGCACCTGATGGTGCCAGGTCGAAACCGCTGATCGATTCCACATAATCGACGACAAACCAGACGATGTCGCAATTTGAAATGTGGGGCACTTCCTGCATTTTTCCCATGTTCTCGAAAAATGCGCGGTCGGTGACAACCGCCATTTTCTTACCCCATCGGCGGAGCGTGGGCACTTTCGTTTGAAGTTGAGGCATCAGGCGCTTTGGACCGGATGAACGATAATCAGGACGGCGTACTTCGTTGGGCCAAGGAAGACCCGGTCCTGGCCAAGTGGCGAAGGCGTCGTATTGGGACTTCATGCCCTTGCCTGAGAAATAGACCGCCTGGAACTCTACTGCACACCAAACGAGCGGTTTCGTGTCGGCGGCTAAAAAGATGTTATCAATCCGGCCTACCGGTTCCCCCTCTTCGTCATGTTCTGCTGCCGGTCCTTGCAAGAAATCGACTTCTGCCACCTGGGCAGGGGCGTCTGTGCCCAGCAGCGTCGTTCCAACCCATTTCGAGACGATATCTTTGTCAGCGAATCGCCTTGGGCATACGGTGACGAGCGGTGAAATTGCCGGCGAGATGCTGCCCTCTTTCGACTCGTATTGCCGCAAGGTGCATACCCCGCGCGGTTTATTGCATGGTTTGCCAACGAACCTGCAAGTCTGATCTGTGTTTTTGACCACGGAGAGTTGGCGAATTTCTTCTGCGGAAAGCTTGGAAAAATCGCGACCGTAGAGCTCGCCGACGCCATAGCGAGGGGCGAGAATTTTCGGGAAGTGGTCGTCTTGAGTCGGCACCTTGGGTCCCATATCAGCCTCGGCGCCCAGAAGATGCAAGCGCGGCAAGCGGTAAATGAGGGATAGATACTTCCGGAAAGGCGCTTATCGGCATCCGCCGCAACCCTCCCGCGACATGTGGAGCCTATCGCAAGTCACGAGGCGCTCTGGATTTTGCCCATTTTATCCGCCGTTTATATCCACCGATGGTCAGAATTTGGGACTTTTCCGGATGGCTCGGGAGCAGTCGGTTTCTACAAAATCCCAGTGTTGAGGGGGCAAGATGACACCGGATTTTTGAGGAAGATTTGCCCAATCGCGACCCGAACGAGGCGCTCTACCAAGCTGAGCCACGGCCCGACATTTTCACTTTGCCCGTCCCGGGTGAGACAGGGATGGTTACTGTGCGCGGTTGGGGAGAGTTGGCAAGAAGTTCCAGCGGGAAAATCGGCTGGGCTGGTTCCAGCACACCGCGGCGGTATCGCGCGGGATTTTCAAACCGCCAGCGCTTCGTCCCGCACAAAGTGTAAACGGATGATCTTCGGCATCGGCCCGGCGGCTCCGTCGCCAAAATGACAACGTACGGCCTCGCGCACCATCTCCCGAAGCGATTCAAGAGTTTCGCCCTGAGTTGCGATCGCGTGTCCAAGCGCGACGGCGACGTAACCGCCATCTGCCTGATCCTCAGTCACCTCAAAGATGATCTCGCTCATTGACCGACTATCGCACGAGAAGTGCCGGGGCGGCAAGTGCACAAGAAATGGCCACGCTCACGCATTCGCCTCCGGGGGCAGTTGGCGGGTGCAGTAGCGCTGGATGGTGGCGGCGATCTCCTTCGGGTTGCCATTTAGTTTGCTGAGGGCCAGGGCTACGACGCGGCGGCGGCGGGGGATGGAGAATTTGTAGGGGAGACGGGTAGGCTCTTTGAGATCGAGGAGGAGGACGAGGGTGCCGCTGGCGTTTACGAGGCGGAAGCCCGCGATCTCGGAGAAGAGTATTCGGCGGGTCCAGCCGCTGTGTTCGAGGCCATCGACGGTGAGGTTGAGCACGGCCCGGCGATCGCGCGTCCAGAAGCCCATGGTGTGAAGGCCGGTCAATACCGTCAGCAGGGCGAATAGCACTTTTCCGCCCGCACCGGGGATAGTGATCGTCGCGCATGCCAGGCAGACGAAGACGATGAGCAGGAAGAGGAATGCGAACCAGAACCGCGCTGCCCTGCTGGTCCAGCGGATGGGCGGGAAGGCCTCGAGCAGGAGGCGGCGGCCATCGTCGGTCTGCATGGTGGCGCGGGTGAGCTGCTGGCGGCGCTGGAGCTCGGTGAGGGCGGTGTGAGCCTCGGAGAGGATGCCCTTGAAGAGCGCCTCGCCGGCGGGGAACCAGACATCGAACGCGGCGGGGGTATCCTCGCACGCGATGGCGCGGGCGGCCTCCGGACTGTAGGGACGGCCGAGGGCCTCGAGGCGGTCCGAGAGCCGGGGGTGGGTGTCCATGGGATGGGATTGCTCTTTCTTGAAGAGAGCGGTCCAGAAGGGGTCGGCCGGGGCGATGTTCGCGACGACGAAATTGGCGGTGCGGGAGTCGAACGGGTTGGCGTTCAAATCGCCGGCGGGCAGCAGCAGGCCGCGCTCGACGGCGGCGAGGACCACGTGCAGGCGGACCAGGGCGCTGGCCTGGGCGTCCGGGCCGGCGAGGTCCGCGCCGCGCTGATCGGCGAGAAGCTCGCGCGCGCGGGAGGAGTCGCGCGCCACGCCCTCGAAGGCCCAGACAAAGAGGCTGGCGGTGAAGAGGCTGGGCCACGCGGCGAACCCGGACCGCTGCAGGGCATGGATGATGCCCCCCACTTTGCGCCGGAGCGGGTAGAAATGCCGGGTGAGCACGGTATCCGCGCCGATGAAGTGGCCCAGCTCATGCCCAATGACGCCAAGGACTTCCTGCGGGGAGAGCTGCTTGAGGAGCGGGTAGGAAAGGTAGAGCGTCTTGCCGGTGGCGCGGCCGGCGGAGTAGACGACATCGAGCTCGGTGACCCAGAAGTTGTAATTCATGCCGATGAGGATGTGCTCCGGGGGCGAAGTGCCGAGCCGGGCGGCGGCATCGCGCACGCTCTGCCAGAGGGCGGGCGCCTCCTCCTGGGTGACCTCGCGGGCCATGCGCTCCTGGAATTCCATCGGCACGCGCCTGAGGAGGACGCGCATGCTGCTCCAGAGCGCCAGCAGTCCCATGATGCCGAAGGCGATGAGCAACTGCGGCAGGGTGGTATCGCTGGCGAGGATCGAGAATTCAAAAACGCCAAAGATCAACAGCGGGATGAGGAGCACCACATTGGCCAGCGCCAGGGTCATGCCGATGCGCCAGCCCCATCGATAAGACTGGATCAAAGCCTCGTGCGAGCGGGTGGCCGCCCGGGCCAGCTCCATCATGGCGACGACGCCCGCGGCCAGCAGCACCGCGAGCACCCACGCGGCGACCAGCGCCACGCGCAGTCTCACGAAATGCGCGACCAAACCGGACTCGCGCAAACGCTCGCGATAGACCTCCAGACCGGGGATGCCGTGGAGGCATAGTTGCTGGAAATCGATCTGTTGAAAGGCGGCGATGCGGTGCTCCTTGATGTCTGGTGAAAGCCGGCTGTTCCCATTGATCGCCGTCACGGCCTCCTCGTGCAGGCGCACATTAAGCCACGACGGAGCGGCGATGAAAAACGCGAGCAGCAGGAAGGGCAGGGCGAGGGATCTGACCAGGGCGAGCCGGAAGTGGCGCTGGATGACCGTGCGCGGGTCGGCAGTGGGGGCGGTGGGGGCGGGCCGGGCCATGGGGTACCGGGGTTATTGTCGGCGAAAGTCCGCGGATTGGGAAGCTTTGGGGGAGCGGACAGCGGGGGTCGCGACGCGGGTGCGGGCTTTTTTTACCACGGATTACGCGGATTTTTTGGATTACACGGATGGGTGGTTGGACTTCGGCGCATCGCGCCTATCCATGCGGCGGCGGGGTTCTTTCCTCATCGTGGAATCCGCGGTGAGCTCTGTTCGGCACGGACACCGCCCCCCGCGATGCACGGGGCGGACGCAGGAATAGCTTTCTAAATTTCGGCGACAGAAATAGGATGGGCGGTCGAAAGGCACGACATTGGGCTTAACTCAGAACAATGGCGGTATGCCCCTGGCCACCCCCGGGCGCGAATACGACCTGCCGGCAAACGGCGGACCGTCCTCGCTCAACCATGGGCAATTGGCGGAATTCCGCGAGATGGGATTCCTCGCGGTGGATCAGCTCGCCTCTGGGGATGATGTGGAATACATCCGCGGGGTGATCGAGCGGCTCTTCCAACGAAGGACGGGGCACAATGAAGGGGCGCATTTTAACTTTGCCGGCGACGATGACGACCCGGATGCGCCGCAATTCCCGCAGATCCTCGTGCCGTGCAATTACGAGGAGGGATTGCGCAAGACGGGGCTCTTCCGGCAGGCGTTTGCCATTGCGCGGCAGATCCTGGGGCCGGAGGCGCGATTTGTCGGGGATCACACGCTCAACAAGCCTGCGCTCAATGGGCCGGAGACGCCGTGGCACCAGGATGAGGCTTTCCGTGACCCGAATTTTGATTACGAGGAGGTGAGCATCTGGGTGCCGCTGCAGTCGGTCGGCGAGACCAATGGGTGCATGCAATTTATTCCCGGCACGCATCGCGCGGAGTTACTGCCGCATCGCTCGCCGAATGGCGACCGGCGCGCGCATGCGTTGGAATGCAGCGGGGGATTTGACCTTCGCGATGCGGTGAGCTGTCCGCTCCCCGCCGGCGGCTGCACGATCCATACCGGGCGCACCTTGCATGCGACCGGGCCCAATCACTCGTCCATGCCGCGCCTGGCGTACGTCCTCAATTTTTCCATCCCGCCCCGGCCCGCGGCGAAAGCGCGCACGTTCCCGTGGCTGGAGGAGAAGGAAACCGCCCGGATGGAGCGCAACCGGGCCTGGATGCGGCGCGGGGGATTCTTTGTGAAATCGTGGCGGCTGATCAAACGGACGGAGCCGAGGGATTATGGGAAGATGGTGTCGCGGATGATGCGGAAGGCTGTGAAACGCAGGAAGAAGGGGTAGGGTTCTGCTTTTGCGATCTATGTGATCTTTGCGGTTGAAGGATGGGTTTTTAACCACAAAGAGCACAAAGATCGCAAAGTATGAAAAAAGGGGGGACGCGTTTCCCTCTCACGTTTGCCAACTCCAGGGCGCCGCTTCGCAAGCGTGCATGGATGCACCGCGGCGGGATCTTCAAGAACTCGCCGCAGGCGAAATCAACCGCTGGAGTCGCTGCCCGGCGAGTGATGATTTTTCTTTGTCCGATGTCATATTCAGCCTCTCGCGGATGAGATCGATATTGACGAGATTGCCCTTGAGCATCCCGGAAACAAACGCCATGTCCTTTTCGCGTCCGGCAATGAGTTTGCTGACGGCCAGGTCGTGCAGTTCGAGACACCAACCCGTCTTGCCGTCGGTGTTTTCGTTACGAATTGGAACCAATCTCTCGAAGGCGCCATCGGGTAAGACTGCCGTGTCTTCAGCAACACCGTGCGCGTAGTAACCAAAGGTTTGGTGAAACATCGAGTTCTCGCCGATGGCTCCGTCGATTAGAATAGCGGCTTCCGGTTTATCCTTGGGAAATACAACCGCCTCGACCGACTCGCATAGCTCGCTGGAGGGATTGGGAACCGTCCCGAGGATTGCCTGGCTTCCAATGATCACGATTTCCCTGGAATCCGCATTGGCAGCCGCGGCGCGGATGATGTGTTCGAGGTCGCTCCGTTTCATGACGGGCTGACGTGCCTGAATCGGAGCAGAATATCCGTGCGCTCCGAACGGGAAATAAACGCTTCGCCGGCAAATGGGCTGGATTGGCGGAGACGGGTGCTGCGCTCGTCATCGGAGCAGAGGGTTTCCACAGCCGAGTCGATGCCATTTTGCAGTATGGTCTTCCACTCCAGGAGAGCGGCGCGGCAATTGGGCGAACATGTGGAGAGCCAACGGTCGAGATTGCCGCGGGCTACGGCAAGCAGCCCCGGATTTTCGCGAAGGCGATTTGCGATGACGGTTGCCATTGCAAGGCTTCGCCGGTCGATGTCGTTGTGACTCATGGCGTTCGCATTGTAAGGCGGCGGGTGATCCTGCGCAAGACGCCCATCCCTGGCGGGACCAGAATAGAAAAAGGGGGATGCGTTGCCGCATCCCCCTCTCCGCACGTTTTCTTAATCTCCGGCTTCGATCAGTCCGCCAGTACGGGGCCGGCTCCGTGACGGCGGGCATTGGATTTTCTTTTGCAGACCATGGCGCTCTCCTAGCTGCAGCCCTGGCTGGTGCCGCACTCGGTGCAGCAGCCGCAGGCGCCGGCGCGGATGACTTTGGTGCTGCCGCAATTGGAGCAGGTGGTGTCCATGTACATGGAGCCGAGGGCTTCCTG
>Ga0302320_10004051_pt1 | contig 33457 bp, 30 predicted proteins | sample Bog_T0_3_FD_202130 | JGI IMG/M metagenome (GOLD analysis project Ga0302320, IMG submission 202130) | Peat permafrost microbial communities from Stordalen Mire near Abisko, Sweden - Bog_T0_3 | ecosystem: Environmental > Terrestrial > Soil > Wetlands > Peat | place: Sweden: Abisko, Stordalen Mire... | reverse complement strand
TCGTCCCGCTGGTGGCCGGCTACATCATCTGGCAGCGCCGCCAGGCGCTGGACGACACCGCGCCTCAGCCGCACTGGAGCGGGTGGGTGCTGGTGGTATGCGGTTTTGGATTGCTGATGCTGGGGACGTTCGGCGCGGAATTCGCGCTGATGCGGGGCGGGCTGTTGCTCACGATCTACGGAGTCGTCGTGGCGGCATGCGGCCTGAAGGTGTTCCGCATGCTGGCGTTTCCGCTGCTGCTGCTGCTGTTCATGATCCGCATTCCCCAGTTCATTTACGGGCAGATCACGTTCCCGCTGCAGATCCTGGCCAGCGAGTTCGCCGAGACCAGTCTTTCGGCGCTGGGCATCCCGGTATTGCGGGAAGGCAACGTGTTGGAGCTGGCCAGCCAGAAATTGAACGTGGTGGAGGCCTGCAGCGGAATCCGGTCGCTGCTCTCGCTGGGATTCCTGGGCCTGGTGTACGGGTACTTCTTCGAATCGAAGATGTGGATCCGGGTGACGCTGGTGCTGGCCACGGTGCCGATCGCGATTTTCGCCAACGGGATGCGGGTGACGATCACAGGCATCTTGTCGGAGATCAACACGAATTACGCCGAAGGCCTGTTCCACACGATGGAGGGCTGGGTGATTTTCATGGTGGCGCTGGTGGCGCTGCTGATTCTGCACCAGGTATTGGTCCGGGTGGCGCGACTGGCGAATCGGAAAAAGGCTGCAGCCGGTGTTTAGCTTTCTCAAATCGACGCGCGGGCTGGCGCTGACGCTGCTGCTGATGGCGGAGGCGGTTTTCTACATCGCTTACCCGAAGCAGGAAATAGTGCTGTTGCCGCGGCCGCTGAAGACGCTGGCGACGGAGCTGGGCCCGTGGCACATGGTGGCCGAAAGCGAGATCAGCGTCGAGGAGCAGGGCGTGCTCAATGCAGACGATTCGCTCAACCGTGTGTACGTCGATCGGACGACGGGGACGCCGGCGAGTCTGTTCATCGCATTCTTCAAGACGCAGAAAACGGGCGCGGCGCCGCATTCGCCCAAGGTGTGTCTGCCGGGCTCGGGGTGGGAGCCGATGGAGTCGGGTACGCTGGCGATTCCGGTGCCGGGACGGGCGGAGCCGATCCGGGTGAACCACACGATTATCGTCAATGGGGACCGGAGAAGCGTGGTGCTGTATTGGTATCAGACGCACAACAAAGTGATCGCCGACGAATACCGGGCCAAGCTGAACACGATCCTCGACTCGCTGCGATTCCGGCGCAGCGACACGTCGATCGTGCGGATCATCGTCTCCGAGAGCCCGGGCTCGAACGCCGAGGCCGAGGCGCGGCAGATGGCCCAGCAGTCGTTTGCGGCGATTCGCCAACTGCTGCCGCAATGAGGCCGGCGGGGCGGGGCGGCCGCTAGCGGGCACGCGAGGCGCGATACACTAAAATTTTCCGGTACCCAGCTAAAGTGCGCATCTCGTCCGTTTTTTTCCTTTCCGCCATCCTTGCGACCCGCGCGGCGTGGGCCGCCGAGCCTACCGAGGGGCAGCTCGACGGGAGCAAGTCGCTGTTCGCGGTGCTGGCGGCGATCAACGTGGCGGGCTACGACGCGGATCTGAACTCGCCTTCGAACGATCCGTTCCGGCTGCAACTGCGGCAGGAGATCGCGTCGCGGAAGCTCAACTCGGTGCGCTACCTGAAGGAGTTTTTTCAGGCGCATCGCAAGCTCGACTGGAACGACGAACTGGGCCAGTACATCAGCTTCGCGCTGAGCGTGGACGGGCCGCCCGATTTCAAATGGCGCTACTCGACGGAACGCACGCCGCCCGCGGCCAACGCGCTGGAGGATCTGGCTCCGCTGTTGAAGGAGTTCTGGACGGAGGGCAATCTCGAACAGGCCTGGCAAGCGGCGCAGCCGACCTACGACCGGATTATCGCGCGCTACCACGAGCCGCTGACGAACGCGATCCTGCAGGCGAACCTGTATCTGAAGAACCCCACCAGCGGAGCGCGCGGACGGCGGTTCCAGATCTACGTGGACCTGCTGGGGGCCCCCAACCAGGTTCACACACGCGGCTTCGTCGACGATTATTTCGTGGTGATCACGCCCTCGGCGCAACTGCGGGTGGCCGACGTACGCCGCGCCTATCTGCATTACCTGATCGACCCGGTGGCGATCCGCAAAACCGAGTCGATCGACAAGAAAAAGGCGCTGTGCCGGTTGGCGGATGGGGCGGGCGCGCTGCCGGAGATTTACAAACAGGACTGCGGGCTGCTGTTCGGCATGTCGCTGGTCCGGGCGGTCGAATCGCGAATCGATCACTCACCCGCGATGGCGGAAGAAGCGATGCGCGAGGGCTACGTCCTGACTGGATACTTCGCCGAGGCGCTGGTCGCGTACGAGAAGCAGGAGACGGCGCTGCGGCTGGAACTGGGCGATCTGATCGAGAACATCAACGTGCGGAAGGAACGCGCGAGAATCGAAGCGGTGCAGTTTTTCGATCAGCCCGTGGAGCGCAAGGTGAAGGTGCAGGCCGAGGCGCCGGCGCCGGCGAGCCCGCTGCTGACGCAATTGGACGAAACCGACAAGCTGATCCGGGCGCACGATTTTGCGGGAGCGCGCGGCATCTGCCGGCAGGTGCTGGAGCAGACCGCGCCGGACGCCGTTCACGCCCGCGCGTTTTTCGATCTGGCAAAGATCGCGGCGCTCGAGAAGGACCCGGAGCTGTCCAGACAATTGTTCCAAAAGACCCTGAGCCTGCAGGCGGAGCCGTTCGAGGCGGCCTGGTCGCACGTCTACCTGGCCCGGCTGGCCATGGCCGCGCAGGAGCCCGACGAAGCGATCAGCCAATACACGGCTGCGCTGGCAGTGGCCGGAGGCAGCGAGCAGGCTCGTCAAGCCGCTCAAACGGAAATGCAAGCGGCCAAAAGCCGCCGACAGTAATAATCACAAGGAGACACGATGATACGTTCCAGAATTCTAGCGCTGGCAGTTGGCGTCGCGGTCGCAGCAACCACGCTGTGCGCCCAATCGGCTAATCCGAATCCGCCCAAACCGAAATCGAAGAAGGAGGCCGAGGCGGTTAACGCCGTAATCAAGGCGCAGTCGCAGGGGCCCGACGCGCTGATCGCGGCGGCCACCGATTTCCTCACGCGCTATGCCGACACGGAGCTCAAGGGATGGGCCTTCTACGTAATGGCTAACGCCGCCGAAGAGAAACACGATCTGATCAATGTCGTGGTCTACGGAGAGCAGTCGATCGCCGCGGATCCGATGAATTTCGGCTCGATGGCGCTGATGTCGCGAGCGATTGCGCTGGGCACGAAGAAGTTCGATCTCGACAAGGCTGAGAAGCTCGCGCGCGTGCAGAAACTGGCCGCCGAGGCCATTGAGCTGTCCAAGAAGAATCCGCCGAAACCCAATGCGCAGGTGACCGACGAACAATGGGCCGCCGCCATAAGCGACATCGTGTCGCCGGCGTACGAAGGCATGGCATTCGCCGCCATGGTGGATCAGAAATACGACGAATGCGCGGCGAATCTGAAACTGAGTCTGGACAGCGCCCCGCACCCCGACCCGGCGCTGATGGTGCGGTTGGGCTTCTGCTACCGGTTGGCTAAGAAGTACGACGAGGCCGTGGCGATTCTCGACAAGGCGATCGCAGACCCGAACAGCGTCGAACAAGTCAAGCAGGCCGCCATCCAACAGAAGAAGTTCGTCGATCAGTCGCGAGCGGCGGGCAAGTAGAACGGCACGACGCCCATGCCCGCGGTTTATGAGGAGCTGGAGGCCCGCGTCGGATACACGTTCAAGGACCGGGCCCTGCTCCTGAAGGCATTGACGCACAAGTCCGTGCATTCGGACGCGGCCGCCGACCCGGCCGCGGTTCAGGACAACGAACAATTGGAGTTTCTGGGCGACTCGGTTCTGGGCTTTGTGGCCAGCGAGTTCGTCTTGCGCCGTTGTCCGAATTGTCCCGAGGGGAAGCTGTCGCGGCTCAAGGCCCAGCGTGTCAGTGCCAGCCACCTTTTCAAAGTCGCCACGGAATTGTCTCTGGGCGAGTACCTGCAACTCGGCCATGGCGAGGAGCAGAGCGGGGGGCGCGCGAAAAAGGCGATCCTGGCCAATGCGCTCGAAGCCCTGATTGCCGCCATTTACATTGACGGCGGATTGGAGCCAAGCCGCCGTTTCGTGGAGTCTCTGATCCTCGAAACAGGCCTGAGCGACGAATTCCAGAACGACGTGGAACTCGACGCCAAGAGCGCTTTGCAGGAACTGGCACAGTCGCGGAAGCTCCCAATTCCGCGCTATCAGATCGTCCACCAGAAGGGGCCGGAGCACGCCAAGTTGTTCATCGTGGAGGCGCGCGTGGGCAAACAATTCGCGGCCCGCGCCGAGGGTCCATCCAAGAAAGCCGCCGGGCAGATGGCGGCGGCGCTGGTGATCGAACAACTGCGCGACCACAATGCAGAGGAGCCTGGAGCCGAGGGCGGCGGCGAGGAATGAGCGCGGCGAGGACGCGCTGGGCTGACGGCCGACCTGCGAGTCAATGCTTGTCGGGATAGTGCGCTGGTTCTCCCAGCGCGCCCTCGACCGTCAGCACTACGATATCCACGCGCCGGTTGCGGGCGCGGCCTTCCGGCGTTTCGTTCGAGGCCACGGGAGCGGTGTCGGCGAAGCCGGCGATGGACATCCGGTCGTGCGGCAGGGCAAGGTCGTCGGTAAACATCTCCATCAGCGCGATACTGCGCGCCGCGGAGAGTTCCCAATTGCTGCGAAAGCGAGCATTGTGGATCGGAATTGCGTCGGTGTGGCCCTCCAGCCGGATCGTGTTAGGCAGCGTCTTAAGGTTGCCGGCGATTTTTTCGAGCGTCGACTTCGCGTTCGGCAGAATCGTATTGTCGCCCGAAGGAAAGAACGAGGATTCCATCAGGCTGATGATCAGACCGCGGCGTTCCAGCCGGATCTCCAGACGTCCCTCCTTGATCTCCTTTTCGAGCGACTTGTTCAATTGAACCATCGATGGAAGCAGTTCGACGCCGTTTGAACTCTGGGCCACGGCTTCCTTGGGTGCGGCGACCTCCAGCGGGCCCGGCGTAGCGGTGGTGGTTGGGGGCGGCGCGCCGCCGGTGCCGCTGAGCCTTAACAGTTCCTCCTGAACGCCCGGGTCGCCGATGGCCGCCCGGAAGGATACGGCGATCAGGTGCGCCTGTCGCTGGTTGGTCGTCGAGTGGGCGTAAAGCACGACGAAGAAAGCAAACAGGAGCGTGACGAAGTCGGCGTAGGAGACGAGCCAGCGTTCGCGGCTTCCGCCGTGAGGCTGCGTGAAGGCCTTCATGTCATGCCTCAATGCGGCCTGAAGCGGCCAACGGGCGAGTGGCGCCGGACGAGTCCGTCTTGTGCGTGATGAAGCACTCGATTTTATCGCGCAACAGATTAGGATTGAGGGCTTCGGCCAGAGACAGCGATCCGAGCAGAATGAGTTCCATCCGCTCGCGGGCCCGGCCGGCGTGGGAGCGCAGCTTGGCCGCGGCCGGCAGGAGGAACAGGTTGGCGATGCCGACACCGTATATCGTGGCTACGAAGGCGGCGGCGATGCCCCGGCCGACCAGTTTCGTATCGTCGATCCGGCCCATCGTGATAATCAGCCCGAGCACGGCGCCGATGATGCCGATGGTCGGCGCAAAGCCGCCGGCCGATTCCAGCACCTGCGCGTCGCGTTCCATGTGGCGCGACTCGACCTCGATCTCGGTTTCAAGAATGGCCCGGATGGTTTTCGGCTCGACGCCGTCCACAGCCAGGCTGACCCCTTTGCGGAGTAGCGGTTCCGAGATGCGGTTGGCTTCGTCTTCGAGCGAGACCAGCCCGGACTTGCGCGACCGCCGGGAGAGGCTCATGATCTCTTCAACCAGCGGCTCACACTCGCCGGACCGCTCGCCGAACACGAAACGCAGGGCGCGCAGCGCCGAGATCACTTCGCCCGCCGGGTGCGCCACCAGGGTCGCGCCGATGCAGCCGCCGAAAACGATGAGCGCGGCGGATGTGCCGAGGATGGCGTAAGGGCTGCCTCCTTCCAGCAGGAACCCGCCCAGCATTCCGCACGCGGCCAGCAGCAGTCCCGCCAGCGTGGCGAAATCGGGCCGGCTCCGATTACCGGTCCTGCTCATGGGGCCCGCCCGTCCAGACTCCAGGCCGGTCTTGTCCAATCCTCCCGGGAGAAAGCTCTACGTGGTTTCGCGTGGAGCGGATTCCGGCGGATCTCGCGGACTGAAAACCCGTTTTTTGAATGCGACAACTTCATCGATCACCTTCTCCGGAGCCTCCTGCACGACGATGCGCGCACCTGAAGCGAGTGTCAGCACCGTGTCCGGAGTCGTCTCCATTTCCTGGATGAGATCCGGGTTGAGGTAAAACGGCTCGTGGTTCAGACGGGTCAGCTGGATCATACCTTCGCTAACCGTCTTATCGGCACTGAGGGGAGGTTCTTTAGCGCGGAGCGGGATCAGCCCAAAAGTCCGGCAATAGCAAGCAGTTCGTTGCGCACCAGGCGCACCTGGGCGAGCCACTCGGGACGCTGGTCGAACAGCAGTCCCTGGGCCGCGGCAACGCGCGCCGGCGCGGGCGTCTGGCGCGCGCTGAGCTTGCGTTTCTGCAGGTACTCGCGGGCCCCCTGGATGGTGAACTTCTGGTCGTAGAGCAGGCGCTTGAGTTCCAGAACCAGCTCCACGTCCTTGCGCCGGTACAGCCGCTGATTGGAACCCGACTTCTTCGGCGAGAGCAAGGAGAATTCGGATTCCCAATACCGCAGCACGTGCGCTTTCAGCCCGGCCAGGCGGCACACGTCGCCGATACGGAAGTAGAGCCGGTCCGGAATCTGGACCGAGGATGGAGAAGTGGCCGCGGTCGCCATAAGAAAAGTTAAACCTTGCTCCCGGCGGGTTGGCCCGCTTACAGACATAGTAAAGAATGGCGCGCACCAGGTCAACCATTTTCCATCCATCTTGTTTCATACCCCAGGCCGCGCGCGGGCTGCTAGGATAATCGGCGTGCAACTGATAGCAGGCATCCATCCGGTTCGGGAAGCGTTGCGCGCCGGGCGCGCGCTGGAGCGCGTCCACGTGCTGCGCGGCGCCGGCGGCGCGCGGCTGCAGGAGATCGTCGAGCTATGCCGCGAGCGGCGCATTCCGGTCCGCTTCGAGAACAAGGAGAGCCTGGACCGCCTGGTGAAGGAGACGCCGCATCAGGGCGTGGTCGCCTTCGGCGCGGCGCACAACTACGCGCCGCTCGATCGATTCCTGGATTGCGAAGGGCTGCTGGTGATTCTCGATGGCGTCGAGGATCCGCACAATCTGGGCGCCATCGTCCGCAGCGCGCACGCCGCCGGCGCGCTGGCCGTCGTGCTGCCGGAGCGCCGCTCGGCGCCGCTGAGCGAAACCGTGGCCAAGGCGGCAGCGGGCGCGCTCTCGATTCTGCCGGTGGTGCGGGTGGGCAATTTGAACCAGGCGCTCGAACAGTTGAAGGAGCACGGCTTCTGGACCTATGGCCTGGACGCGGGCGGCGACCGGCTGTACACGGAAGCCGGTTTCGCCGCGCGATCGGCGCTGGTGGTGGGTGGCGAAGGCGCGGGCTTGCACGAGCATGTCAAACGGAAATGCGACTTCCTGTTGCGCATCCCGATGGCTGGGCAAATCGCCTCGCTCAACGTGAGTGTGGCCACGGCGGTGGTGTTGTTCGAATGGGCCCGCGGGCGCGGGTTTTCAGGGGGATCGGGAGCCGCATAGTACAATCAGGGTTCATGAGATCCCAGCGGCTTGCGGCGTCAGTCACGCTGATTCTCACACTGCTCGTCACGGCCTCCGGCCGGGAGCCGGTGCGGGCGCGCCAGGCGATGGTGGTTGCCCAGGAACCGAACGCCGCCGACGTCGGCGTTACAGTCCTGAAAGCCGGCGGCAATGCCGTGGATGCCGCGGTCGCGGTGGCTTTCGCGCTGGCCGTCACGCATCCTTTCGCGGGCAATATCGGCGGCGGCGGCTTCCTGCTGCTGCGCCAGGCCGACGGGCAAGCGACGTTCATCGACTTCCGCGAAGCGGCGCCCGGCGCGGCCACGCACGACATGTATCTCGATGCGTCGGGCCAGCCTACGCGGGACAGCCTGGTCGGCTGGCGCGCGGCGGGCGTACCGGGCACCGTGCGCGGGTTGGAACTGGCGCATAAAAAATACGGCCGCAAGCCGTGGGCGGAACTTCTGCAGCCGGCGATCGAATTCGCCGCCCAGGGATTCGAACTCTCCTACGCCACGGCGAAGTCGATTTGCGGCTCATCCGGTTTGCTGGAGCGGTTCCCCGATTCCAAACGCATTTTCCTGCGGCTGAACGGACTCAAAGCGAGCGGCTGCCCCGAGCCCGGCGAGAAACTGGTGCAGCCCGAACTGGCGCGCACGCTCGAGCGCATCGCTCACAACGGCGCGCAGGAGTTCTACACCGGAGAGACGGCCGAGCGGCTGGCCGCGCAGATGCAGGCCAACGGCGGGCTGATCACACTCGCGGACCTGAAGAACTACCAGGCGGTCGAACGCCGGCCGCTAGCGGGCGTTTACAAGGGTTACGGCATCCTTACCGCGCCACCTCCTTCCTCGGGCGGCGTCGCGCTGCTCGAAATGCTGGGCCTGCTCGAGGGCACAGGTTACGAGAAGCCCGGTGCCGGCTCTGCCGCGTCCACGCATTACCTGGCCGAAGTGATGCGCCGGGCCTACGCCGACCGCGCCGAGTTCCTCGGCGATTCGGATTTCGTTCACGTCCCGGTGTCGGGTCTGCTCAATCCGCGCTACCTCGCCGGGCTGCGCGCGACCATCGATCCGGCTCGCGCGACCCCCAGCACGGTGATCGGGCACGGTGCCGCGCCGCAGTTCGAATCCGGCCAGACGACCCATTTCAACGTCATCGACGCGGACGGCAACGCGGTCGCGCTGACCTATACGTTGAACGGCGGCTATGGCAACGGCGTCACCGTGCCCGGCCTCGGCTTCCTGCTCAACAACGAAATGGACGACTTCGCCGCCAAGCCCGGCACGCCCAATCTGTTCGGCCTGATTCAGGGCGAAGCCAACGCCATCGCGCCCCGCAAGCGCCCGTTGTCCTCCATGACGCCGACCATCGTCACGCGCGATGGCAAGCTCTACATGGTCGTCGGAGCGCCCGGCGGAGCGCGCATCATCAACGGCGTCCTGCAGGTCATTCTCAACGTCATCGACTGGAAAATGGATGTGCAGCAGGCGGTGGACCAGCCGCGTCTGCACCATCAATGGAAACCGGATCGCATTTGCCTGGAGCGCGGCTTTTCGCCGGACACCATCGAATTGCTCCGCAAAATGGGTCACGAGGTCGAGCCGGATGCGGGCGCAGTGGCTTCGGTGGAGGCCCTGCTGGTCGACGGCGGATGGATTCAAGGGGCGCGGAACGGCCGTTCCGACGGGAAGGCCACGGGGTACTGAAATCATGCAACATGCCCTCTCGACGCATCTGCTAATCAATCACCGGCTGAACACGCTGTGGCTGGAGCGGATCTGGGATGCGGGCATTCCAGCCGTCGAGATTTTCTGCGCGCGGCAGCACTTCGACTACCGCAACAAAGAGCAGGTGCATGAGCTGGCCTGCTGGTTCCGCGATTCCGAACTGCGGCTCCACTCGCTGCATTCGCCGATGTACACCGACGACTGCTGGGGGCGCACCGGGCCCGGCTCCGTGGTCACGCTCACCGAGACTTCCAAGCCCAAACGCCTGGCCTGCGTCGACGAAATCAAGCGCGCGCTCGAAGTCGCCGAAACCGTCCCCTTCCAATACCTCGTTCAGCACCTCGGCGTCGGCGGCGAAGAATATGACGAGAGCAAACTCGACGCGGCCTTCGCGGCGCTCGAGGACCTGATGCTGTTCGCGCGCAATCGCGGCGTTCAAATTCTGCTCGAGAACATTCCCAACCGGATCTCGACTCCCGAACGGCTGCGCCATTTTCTCGGCATCACGCACCTTGACTTGGGGTACTGCCTCGACTTGGGCCACGCGCACATGGACGAGGGCGTTGAGGCGGCGTTCCACAGCATGCAGGAGCGCATCCGCTCGACGCACGTCCACGACAATGACGCTCAGAACGACACGCATCTGTTCCCACTGCTCGCGTCCGGCGGCTCCATCGACTGGAAACGCGCGATGGAATTGCTGCGGACGCGCGCCGATCAATACCCATTACTGCTGGAGCTGCGCAGCTCGCCCGAGTTTCCCAATCCGCTCGCGGCGGCGCGCGAAGTCTTCGAGAAACTGGAGGCGCTTTGATGTCTGAATACCGCCGCATCCGCGTGGCCGATGCAGGGGCCCACGTCGGCGAGCCTGTCGAGATCGCGGGCTGGCTCTACAATCTCCGCAAGTCCGGCAAAATCATTTTTCCGCTGGTCCGCGACGGCAGCGGCATCCTGCAGGGCGTCGCCCTGAAGTCGAGCGTCGCGCCGGAAGTCTTCGAGATGTTGAAGGACCTGACGCAGGAGTCCTCGCTCATGATTCGCGGGCGCCTGCGCGCCGAGGAGCGCGCTCCGGGCGGCTACGAGATGGACGTCGAGAGCGCGGAACTGGTGCAGCGCGTCCCGGAGGAGACGCCCTATCCGATCACGCCCAAGGAGCACGGCATCGAGTTCCTGATGGACCACCGCCACCTGTGGCTGCGCAGCCGCCGCCAGCACGCCATCCTGCGCGTGCGTCACGAAATCGTCAAGGCGATTCGCGACTATTTCGACTCCAACGGCTTCACGCTGGTCGATACGCCGATCTTCACGCCGGCCGCGTGCGAGGGCACGACCACGCTGTTCGAGGTGGATTATTTCGAGGACGAGAAGGTCTACCTGACGCAGTCCGGACAGTTGTACAACGAGGCCACCGCGATGGCCTTCGGCAAGGTCTACTGCTTCGGCCCGACTTTCCGCGCCGAGAAATCGAAGACTCGCCGCCACCTCACCGAGTTCTGGATGGTCGAGCCCGAGATGGCTTACGCCACGCTCGCCGACGTCCAGAGAGTCGCCGAGGAGCTGCTCTGCTTCATCGTGCAGCGCGTCCTGGAGCACCGCCAGCCGGAGCTTCAGACGCTGGAACGCGACGTCTCCAAACTGGAATCCGTTAAGCCGCCATTTCCGCGCATGAGCTACGACGATGCGGTGAAAATCCTGCAAGCCAAGGGCAGCGAGATTCAGTGGGGCGGCGATTTCGGCGGCACCGACGAGACCATTCTGAGCGAAGGCCTGGACCGGCCGCTGATGGTCGATCGCTATCCCGCCGGGATCAAAGCGTTCTACTTCGAGCCCGATCCCGAGCGCCCCGAAGTCGTGCTGGGCGTCGATGTGCTGGCCAGCGAAGGCTACGGCGAACTGATCGGCGGCGGCCAGCGCGTACATGACCTGGCGCTGCTCGAAAAACGACTGGCCGAGCACAACCTGCCGCCCGAGGCCTTCAACTGGTACCTCGACCTACGGCGCTTCGGCGGCGTTCCGCATGGCGGATTCGGCATGGGCGTCGAGCGCGCCGTAGCCTGGCTGTGCGGCCTCGAGCACATTCGCGAAACCATCGCCTTCCCACGCATGCTGTACCGCACGCGTCCCTAGCCCGGCCGAGGCAGTTGAACTTTATGGCAACGAAATCAAGAGACGGCCGCCGCACCGTGGCCATCATCGGCGCGCCGCTCGATCTGGGCGCTGGACGCCGCGGCGTCGACATGGGCCCATCGGCGCTACGCGTGGCCAACCTGAATGCGCGCATCGAGAGCCTCGGCTTCCGCGTCGAGGACCTCGGCAACGTCGCCGTGGAACAGCCCGAAAGCGCGCACCCCGGCCACAAGCGGGCGCGTTATCTGCAACACATCGCCGCCACCTGCCGCGAGCTGGCCGCGCGCGTAGAATCGGCCGTGGAGCGCGGCTGGTTCCCGCTGGTGCTCGGCGGCGACCACTCGGTGGCCATCGGCACGGTCAGCGGCATGTCGAACGCGCTGCGTAAGCGCAACGAGAAGCTCGGCGTGATCTGGCTGGACGCGCACTCGGACATGAACACGCCCGAGACCTCGCCCAGCGGCAACGTCCACGGCATGCCGCTGGCGTGCCTGATCGGCTATGGACCCAAGCAACTCACCGGCCTGTGCGATTACTCGCCGAAAGTAGATTCTAGAAATGTCGCGCTGGTCGGCATCCGCGACGTGGACCTGACCGAGCGTCCGATCGTGAAGCGCTCAGGCGTGACCGTCTATACGATGCGCGACGTCGATGAGCGCGGCATGCGGACGGTTATGCGCGAGGCCATTCTGCGGGCCTCCGACGGAACCGCCGGCATCCACGTTTCACTCGACATGGACGGCGTGGACCCGGACGAGGCGCCCGGCGTCGGAACGCCCGTGCGCGGCGGTTTCAGTTACCGCGAGGCACACCTGGCGATGGAGATCCTCAACGATTCCGGCCTCGTCCGCTCCATGGAGATCGTCGAGGTGAACCCGGTTCTCGACGCTGCTAACCGGACCGCCGCTCTGGGCGTCGAACTAGTGATGTCCGCGCTCGGAAAGAGGATTCTGTGAAAACTCGCGTGGCCGTGTTGCACGGCGGGCGCAGCGGCGAGCACGAGGTGTCCATCCGCTCGGCGCAAGCCGTGATGGCCGCGCTCGATCCGGACCGCTTCGAGGTTGTGCCAATCCTGATCCACAAGGACGGCCGTTGGGTCCCGCGGCCGATCGTGCCGCAGCCGGGCGCCAACCCGGGCATCGACGTCGTCTTCCCGGTTCTGCACGGCACCTTCGGCGAGGACGGCACCGTGCAGGGTCTGCTGGAAATGGCCGCCCTGCCCTACGTCGGCGCGGGCGTGTTTGCCTCCGCCGCGTCGATGGACAAAGAGCAGTTCAAGCGCATCTGCACGGCGCTCGGTCTGCCCGTGGTGGAGTGGGTCACGTTGCGCCGCGGCGGGGACGACGGTGCGCTGGACGCCTCCGCGGCGGTCGCGCGCTTCGGATTTCCGTTGTTCGTCAAGCCGGCCAATCTCGGCTCCTCGGTCGGAATCTCCAAGGCCCATGACGAGGCGGAACTGGCGGTCGCGCTGGCCGAAGCCGCGCGTTACGATTCCAAGATCATCGTCGAGCGCGCCATCGTGGGACCCGAGATCGAATGCGCCGTGCTCGGCAATGACCAGCCCCAGGCCGCGACTCCGTGCGAGATTGTGCCCTCGCGCGAGTTTTACGATTACGACGACAAGTACCTGCTCGACGCGGCGCGCGTGGAGTTGCCGGCCCGGCTGGCGCCGGAGCTCATCGCCGAGATCCGCCGGCTCGCGGTGGAGTGTTACCGCGCCGTGGATTGCAGCGGGATGGCGCGCGTGGATTTCCTGGTCGAGCGGGCCAGCGGCCGCGTCTATATCAACGAGATCAACACCATTCCGGGCTTCACGTCGATCAGCATGTATCCCAAAATGTGGGCCTACGAAGGGCTCGCGTTTCCACGATTGCTGGAGCGGCTGATCGAACTGGCGCTGGAGCGCCACGCCTCGCGCCAGGCTTTGCGGTACGAGCGCTGATGCGGACCACACTGCTCATTGCCTGTCTGGCTGGCCTCCTGAGCGTGGCGCGCGGCGGCTCTCCGCCGGCGCAATCCACCCCGGAGCGGGGCTTACCCGAGCAAGCCACGCCGGCGGCGCCGGCCGCGCCCGCGCGCACTTCCGCCGAGCGTCCCGACCCCAATGCGGCTGAACTCGAAGCCGAGCTCGCCCGATTTCTAAACGTCTATTCGACCGCCGCCGGAAACTCGGCCGATCCACTCTCGACCGACCAGGTGATTTATGGCGGCGCCATTCCCGGCATGCTGCGAGTGCTCGACCCGCATTCGGTGTTTTTCGATCGCGATCAGTTCGAGCAGTTGCGGCAGATGCAGAGCTCTGTGTCGAAGGGCTTCGGTTCCGTGGTCAGCGTCCTGCCCGGACGCGTGATCATCCTCCAGACCCAGTCCGGTTCGCCTTCCCAACGCGCCGGGCTCTTGCCGGGCGACGAGATTCTGGGCGTCAACGACATTCCCCTCGCCCGTCTCGACTTCGATCAGTTGCTGCAACTGCTCGGCGCATCCCGACAGCACCCGGCGCGGCTCGTCATTCGCCGCCAGGGCACCGCCGGGCTGCTCAGCTTCACCATGGTTCCCGCCGAAATGCAGGCCGATAGCGTGGACCGCGTCTACCGCATCGACGATGGGACCGGCTACCTGCGGATCACCAGTTTCGAGGCCCGCACGGCTGAGCAGTTGAAGAAGGCGATCGAGAAACTTGGCGGGACGAAGCTGCAAGCGCTCGTGCTCGACCTGCGCGAAAATCCCGGCGGCTCGGTCGAGGCGGGGCTCGAAACCGCATCGCTGTTTCTCCCGCCCGGCACGCGCCTGCTCAGCATTCGCGGCCGCAGCAGCGACGCCGAGAACGTCGACGTGCCCGCGGGGGCGCAGCCCTATCGGTTCAAGCTCAGTGTGTTGGTGAACGACCATACTGCCAGCGCCGCCGAGATCGTTGCCGGCGCCCTGCAGGACAACGACCGGGCGACGCTGATCGGCACGCCGACGTTCGGCAAAGGGCTCGTGCAGCACGTATTTCCGCTGAGCGAAGAGACCGGCCTCGCGCTGACCACGGCGTTCTATTACGCGCCCAGCGGGCGCTCTCTGCAGAAGCCGTTGCACGGCGGCGAACTCGATGCCGCCACGCGGACCGTCGCGCGGCCCGAATTTAAAACGGCCGCCGGCCGCATCGTTCGCGGCGGCGGCGGCATTGAGCCCGACATTATCGCCAGCCCCGAATCGCCCGGCCGGTTCGGCACCTATCTCGAAGCCTCGGCCTTGTACACCGCATTCGCCACCGACTGGCTCGGCCGTCATCGCTCCGAAGTGCGGCGCGACCTCGACATCACTCCGGCTATCCTCGACGAGTTCCAGCTTTTTCTATCGCAGCGCCACGTGCGGCCGAATTTGAGCAATTGGACGGAGGTGCGCGAGCACATGCGCAGCCGCCTGAAGCAGGAGATCCTCAATCAGTCGCTGGGCGTCGAGGCCGGCGACGAAATCGAAGTGCGCCGCGATCCGCTGCTGCGGCGCGCGCTCGAAAAGATGTCCTCGCAATAGCTCGTTTACAGCCGCCGCCGCGCCGCTGCCCGCCGCCGTTCGGCCGCGCGCACCTGCCGCTCGTCCATTCCAAAGTAGTGCCCAACCTCATGCCACACGGTCTCGGCGACGGCCTTCCGCAATTCGTTTTCGTTACGCGCCATGCGCTCGTGCGGACCCTGATAAATCGTGATCCGGTCGGGCTCGGCGATGGGCTGGCTGACGCTGCGCGTGGTCAGCGGCCGGCCCTGGTACAGCCCCAGCAGCCCCGGACGCGGCGGCTCGTCCTCGACCACGAAGACCACGTTGCGCAACCGGCGGCGGAACCGCGCCGGCACTTCCTCGAGTCCCTGTTCGACGAGTTGTTCGAAATCGCGGTCCCTCATCCCGATGCCCTATCCTAAAAGTTTATGCGCTTGCTACTCCCGATCGCTCTCCTGGCCCTGTCGTGCGCCGCGGCCGAACCCGTCGTCGTGCGCTGCGGGCAGCTCTTCGATCCCCTCTCCGGCGCCGTCGCCGCGAACGTCGACATCCGCGTGGACGGCGACTCGATCGTTTCCGTCTCCCCGGCCGGCGCGGCGAAACCCACCGTCGATCTCTCAACCGGCTTCTGCCTGCCGGGTCTGATCGACGTCCACGATCACCTGACGTCCGATCCTACCCACTCCGGCTATTCCTCGCTCGGCATCTCGCTGCCCCGCAAGGCGCTGACCGGCGCCAAGAATGCGCAGAAGACGCTGCTCGCCGGTTTCACCACCGTCCGTAACGTCGGCGCGGAAGGCTACACCGACATCGCGCTGCGCGATGCCATCAATGACGGCGAGATCCTCGGCCCGCGCATGTTCGTCTCCGGGCCGCCTCTGGGCATCACCGGCGGCCACTGCGACGATAACCTGCTCGCGCCCGAGTATCACTACATTGCCGAAGGCGTCGCCGACGGCCCCTGGGCCGCTCGGGCCAAGGTGCGCCAGAATGTCAAGTACGGCGTCGACGTCATCAAGATCTGCGCCTCCGGCGGCGTTCTTTCCAAGGGCGACTCGCCCGGCGCGCCGCAGTACAGCCCCGAGGAGATGCGCGCGGTCGTGGAAGAGGCGCACCGGTTGGGACGCAAGGTTGCCGCCCACGCCCACGGCACGCAGTCGATCAAGGAAGCCATCCTGGCCGGCGTCGACAGCGTCGAGCATGGCAGTCTGATCGACGACGAAGGCATCCGCCTGGCCAAGGAGAAAGGCACCTTCCTGGTCTTCGATATCTATAACGACTCCTACATTCTCTCCGACGGCCTGAAGGACGGCCTGCTGCCCGAAATGATGGAGAAGGAAAGGCAGATCGGCAAACTGCAGCGCCAGAACTTCCGCCGCGCCTGGGCCGCCGGCGTCCGCATGGCTTTCGGCACCGACGGCGGCGTCTACCCGCACGGCGACAATTGGAAACAGTTTCCCCTGATGGTCGAATACGGAATGACGTCCGCCGACGCGCTACGCGCGGCCACCACCGAGGCCGCGGAACTGCTGGGCTTCAAAGGCCGGCTGGGCCGCATCGCCCCGGCCTACCTCGCCGACCTGATCGCCGTGGAAAGCGATCCGCTCAAGGACACGGGCGCGCTAGAGCACGTCCGCTTCGTCATGAAGGGCGGCAAGGTGTATCGCAACGACTGGGCCGCGGCCCCAGCGCGCTAGACCGGCGGTGAGCTTTGTCCAAGCGGATTATCGTAGCCATTGACGGACCGGCCGGCGCGGGCAAGAGCACCCTCGCGCGGCGCATCGCCGCCCGCCTCGGCTTCCTTTACATCGACACCGGCGCCATGTACCGCGTCGTGGCATTGTCCGCCCTGCGGCGCGATATTTCCCTGGATGAGCCCTTGAAGCTGGAACAGCTCGCCGTCGCCTCGGAGATCGACCTCACGCCCGAGGGCCGCGTATTCCTCAACGGCGAAGACGTCACCGAAGCGATCCGCGAACCCGCCGTTTCCCAGGCCGCCTCGAAGGTCTCGGCCGTGCCCGGCGTGCGCCGGGCCATGGTCGTGCTGCAGCGCCGGATGGGCGAATCTCACTCCGTCGTCATGGAAGGGCGCGACATCGGCAGCGTCGTCTTCCCCGCCGCGCAGGTCAAGGTTTTTCTCGATGCCGACCCCGCCGAGCGTTCCGCCCGCCGGCTGGCTGAGTTGCGTCAGAAGGGCTTCGAGGCCGATCCCGTCGACGTCGAGCGCGAGATGATGGAGCGCGACCACCGCGACCGTACCCGCGCCGAAGCGCCGCTGTTGCAGGCGCCGGACGCGGTCTACCTCGATTCCACCGGCCGCACGCCCGACCAGGTCGAGGAAGCGCTCCTGCGCATCGTTCGCGAGCGCACCAGCAACGGGAAGGAGGTCGATCGTTGAATAACCTGCTCGTGATGAAGTTCGGCGGCACCAGCATGGGTAACGCCGCCCGCATCCGCGCCGCCGCCGCATTGTGCGCGGAGCAGTTCCGCGTCCGTCCAGTGGCCGCGGTGGTCTCGGCCATGGCCAAGGTCACCGATCTCCTGCTGGAGACTCTGCGCCGCGCCGAGGCCGGAGACGCAGCCGGCGTGGAAGAAAAACTGCGCGCCCTCGCCGAACGTCACTACTCCACCTGCGACGAATTGCTGAGCGGCGCCATCCGCGACCACACGCGTACCGCGCTGGACCAGATCCTGGGCGAGTTCTCCCGCATCGCGCGCGGCATGCTGATGCTCGGCGAGCGTCCTCCGCGCTCCGTCGACGAAGCCATCGCCGTCGGTGAGCGCCTCTCGGCCCAGTTGATCGTCGCCTGGCTCCAATCGCAGAAAGTCGACGCCTTCGCCGTCAACGCGCGCGATGTCATCGTCACCGACTCGGCCTTCGGCAACGCCTCGCCGCTGCTACCGCAGACCCAGGAAAAGGCCGCCGCGCTCCTTCTGCCGGCCCTCGCCGCCGGGCGCCTGCCCGTCATGACCGGCTTCAACGGCGCCACCCTCGACGGCCGCGCCACCACGCTCGGCCGCGGCGGCTCCGATTTTTCCGCCTCGATCCTGGCCTCCGTGCTGGACGCCGCCGAACTGTGGATCTGGACCGACGTCGACGGCATCATGAGCGCCGATCCGCGCCTCGTGCCCAATGCCCGCGTGCTCGCCGAAGTCACCTACCCCGAGGCCGCCGAACTGGCCTACAACGGCGCCAAAGTGCTCCATCCCCGCACGCTCGCGCCTTTGATGGAAAAGCGCATCCCGGTCTGGAGCAAGAACAGTTTCGCGCCCTCGCTGCCCGGTACCCGCATCGTCCCCGAAACCAGCCGCCCGCGCCAGGGGCCCTGCGCCGTCACTTCCATGAGCAGCGTCGCCCTGGTCTCGCTCGAGCCCGCCAGCGCCGCGCTCAATGGCGCCAAGGTCATGGCGCGCTCCATCGAGGCCATGGCCGCCTCCAACGCCGAACTGCTCGCCCTCACCAGTTCCAGCTACCGCCAGAATTTCTGCTTTCTGATCCGCCAGTCCGAGCTGCCCGCCGTCATCGAACAACTCGAGGAGACCTTCGCCCTCGAACTGGCCCACGGCTACCTGCATCCCATCGACGTCGATCTCGACGTCGGCCTGCTGGCCATCGTCGGCGAAGGCATGAAGGGCATGGCCGGATTGGCCGGCCGCATCTTTACCGCTATTTCGGCGGAAATGGTCAATATCATCGCCATCGCCCAGGGCTCCAGCGAGCTCACCATCGCCATCGTGGTCCGCCGATCGGGCCTGGAAAAAGCCGTTCGCGCGGTCCACCAGGAGTGCGGATTGGGACTCTGACCCTCCGGCCTCGTATAATAGGAAGTTTGACGCCCCTGCCAACCGGGCCCGTCGCCGCCACGGCTCTCGCGAGCGTTCCGGACGATGGCCGGCTCAGGTCCGGGATGATCCCGCGCCACGGCAGAAGATTGATGGAAAACGCAGGCTGATTAGGCCTCAGGAGTTGTCCCTTCCATGTTTGACCTTTTCCGCAGTCGAGAGAAGAATGTGCGCTGGCTGCTCGGCATTCTTCTGGGTCTTGTAGCCCTTTCGATGGTGGTCACGCTCGTTCCGAGCTATGGCGGCCTCAGCCGCGGCGGCAACGTCGACCAGTCCGTCGTCGCTGAAATCGGCGACGAAGTCGTCACCACCGTCCAGGTGCGCCAGCTCCTCGCCCAGGCCTCGCGCTCCGGTGTCCTCCCGCGCGGCATGGAGGCAATCTATGCCCCCCGCCTGGTGAACCAGTTGATCGCCGAGCGCGCCACCGCCTATGAGGCCGGCCGCCTCGGCATGCGCGTCAGCGAGGATCAGCTCGCCGTCGAGATCCAGGGCCAACTGCCCCAGCTCTTCGAGGGCGGCAAATTCGCCGGCACCGCTGTCTATGCCTCCTACCTTCAGCAGATCAATAAGACGATCCCCGAGTTCGAGAGCGATTTGCGCAACCTCATCCTCGCCCAACGCCTCGAGGGCGTGGCCCTCGAAGGCATGGTCGTCTCGCCCGCCCAGTTAGAAGAGGAGTTCCGCCAGCGCAACGAGAAGATCCGCATCTCCTTCTTCCGCCTCACGCCCGATAAGTTTAAGGGCCAGGTTGCCGTTTCTCAGGCAGAACTGCAAGCCTATCTCAAGCAGTTCCACTCCGCGTTCATGCAGCCCGAAACACGCGACCTGCTCTATTTCGTTATCGATCAGGCCAAAGTCGCCACCGCCACCGAAGTGCCGGAACGCGATCTGCGGCGTGCCTATGACGAGCAGCGCGATCGCTTCCGCATCCCCGAGCGGGTGCACGTGCTCCACATTCTGATCAAGACTACCGGCAAACCGGACAAGGAACTTCCAGCCCTCCGCAAGCGCATGGACGACCTGCTGAAACAGGTCAAGAGCGGAGCCGATTTCGCCGCGCTTGCCCGCAAGAACTCCGAAGACACTGCTTCGGCCGTCAAGGGCGGCGACATCGGCTGGATTACCCGTGGCCAGACCGTGCCGGAATTCGAAAAAGCCGCCTTCAGCCTCAAGCCGGGGCAGACCAGCGACATCATCACCACCACCTATGGCTTCCACATCCTGCGGGTGGAGCAGAAGGAAGCCGCGCACCTGCGCACTTTCGAAGAGGTCCGCGGCGACCTCCAGAAGGAATTGACCGGCGCGCGTGTCGTCGACACAATGCAGACGCTCGGCGATCAGCTCCACGCCGCCCTCGGCCGCTCCGCCGCCGAAGCCGAAACGCTCGCCGCCGCCAACGGCATCAAGGCCCTGCGCGCCGACCACGCCGGCCCTAACGATAACTTCCCCGAAGTCGGCCGTAACGCCGCCTTCAACGACGCCCTCACCGGATTGCCCAAAGGCGCCGTCACGCCCCCGTTCTCGCTCACGCCCACGCAGTTGGCGGTAGTTCAGGTCCTGAACGTTTACCCCTCCCGGCAGGCCGAGCTTTCCGAAGTGCTGGATCGCGTGAAACAGGCCGTGATCGAGGAGAAGACCCGCCGCCTGATCGGCGACAAGGCGCTGGCGATTCAAAAACAGCTCAAGGCCGGCCAGGACTTCGCCGCGCTGGCCAAGAGCGTCGGCGCGGAACTCAAGTCCACCTCCACGCCCTTCGGCCTTGAAGGCGCCGCCGAAGGCCTCGGAGCCGCGCGCCAGATCGAAGCCGCGTTCTCCAAACAGCCGGGCGAGTCCGCCGGCCCGTTCAATCTTCCCGAGGGAACCTTCTTCGTCAAGGTGATCGAGAAGATCGAGCCCGACATGTCCCAATTACCGGCCCAGCGCGAGCAGCTCATGAACGCAGTCAAGGGCCGCATCGCCAACGACCGCCGCGAACTGTTCATCGACGGCCTCGTCGAGGCCCTGACCAAAGACAAGACCATCCGAATTCACGCTGACAACATCAAGCGGCTGCTTTCCAGCTTCGGCAGTTAGTCGATGCTGGCGGCACTGCTTGACTTCCTGAAGTCGCTCACCGATCCCGAGCGGCTCATCCATCTGCTCTCCACCGTCTTTACCGGCTGGTGGGGCTACCTGCTGTTGTGCGGCATCGTTTTCTCGGAAACCGGCCTGCTCGTCGGCTTCTTCCTGCCCGGCGATTCGTTGCTGTTTACCGTCGGCGTCGTCACCGGCGCCGGCCGCCTCAACATCTACGCCATCGTACCCGCCCTGATGCTCGCCGCCCTATGCGGCAATGCTTCCGGCTACACCCTCGGCCGTTTCGTCGGCGTGCGCCTCTTCAAGAACCCCGATTCCAGAATCTTCCGCCGCCAGCACCTCGAACAAACCCAGCAATTCTACGCCCGTCACGGCGGCAAGATCCTCATCTACGCCCAATTCATGCCCATCGTGCGCACCTACGCCGCCTTCGTCGCGGGCGTCGCCCGCATGGGCTACGCCCGCTTCCTTTCCTTCAACGTCATCGGAAGCGTCGGCTGGGTCTTCTCGATGACCCTGCTCGGCTATACCCTGGGCAACGTGCCGCTGGTCCGCGCGCATTTCGAGAAGGTCCTGATCCTGATCATCCTCATCTCGCTGGCGCCCGTCTTGTCTCAGCTCGTCAAATCCCGCTTCCGGCCTCGCTAGTTATTTCGGGCTAGACCGCGATTGCCCTGCCCCACCCGGTTGCGCCGCTCCCCGCAATGCCCCGAAGGGCGCTTTTTTCGACCGTTCATCTGTCGCCGGCGCCCTCGCAGTTTACTTGACACCTGGGCGTATGATCAAAGTGCCCGGCCGCCTCTCCGTCGCACCGGCATCGATCTTTGACAACCACGCATTTTGTTCGAAAAGACCGAAAGATAGCCAATGTAAGACTATGATTCTATTAAGAAAAGTCGACAATTGGCTTTGTTCCTCCAGAATTGTGTTTGACCGGCTTGCCCGGCGACGGTAGCGCGTCCGAACCGGCGTCGTAGCGGCCCAGGCCTACGGCTTGGGCGGCGGCCTAGCGCTTGGAAGCCCCGGGCTTGGCGGCTTGCGCCGGCAGAGGCAGGCTCATCGACTGCTCCTGCATCTGCTTCAGCGCTTCGATCGTCTCCAGTCCCGCGCCGTCGTTGATCAGCTCCATCAGGTCTGGGTCGCTCAGCCGGTCGGTCAGCTTGCACTGCTGCAGGTGCTGGGCCATCTGCTTGTCCGAGGCCTTCTTCTCGATCGAGGAGTGGATGAACTGCTTCAGTTGCGCGACGGACATGGGCGTTCGCCCGTCGGCCGGCGCCGAGCTAGCCGCCACAGCGTCAGTGTCGAACTTGATCACCGCGTCGGCGCTGTACTTGCGGTAGTTGCGGAACTCGACCTCGTTCTTGCTGATCGCCTTGCTGTCGCGCATGGTCATCTCCGAGCGCACCGGCAACAGGAACTGCTGGCCGGAGATCTCCTGGTACTCGTACTCCAGCGAGGACTGCGCCTCCTGGATCGGGAAGGACGATGGAATGCCCTCCGACACCAGCGTCACCTTGATCACCACCGGCGCGTCGCGCTCGATGTAGATCAGCCCGGAGTAGGCCGGCCGGTAGGTCTGCGCGCCGTGCTCCCAGTCGATCGTCCACCTCGAGTTCGACTTGGCCACGTGGTAGTTGTACACGTAGCAGATGTGCCCGTGCCAGTTGCCCCAGCGCTCGAAGTGGAACTCGGCCTCGGTCTCCGGCTCGAAGATCTCCCTGAGCATCGAGCCGAATTCGCCGCTCGAAATCGCCCCGCCGAGACTCTCGCGCGACTTCTGGGCTGCCGCCGGATCCCCGTTCACCGAGATGATCTTGTACTCCTCCTTCTGGTCGAAGTAGCTCAGCCGCTCGGCCAGCGTGCCGTACTGCTGGAAGTAGCCGCTGCCGTTCCGGTCGACCAACCGGCGCGTGGACTGCAGACAGATGAAATCCGGCAGCTTCTTGGTGTACGACAGCGCGACCTCGCGCGCTTCCTCGATGATGCGCTCCTGGTCCTTCAGCGGCGGCGCGGGGCGCGGCACCGGCTTCACCTCTTGCTGCGCCGGCTTGGCCGCTCCGGCGGGCATGGCCACTCCGTCGGTCGCCGCTCCGGCGGGCAGGGGCAGATTGCGGGAGTCGTGCTGCATCAGCTTGAGCGCGTCGGCGGTCAGCGGCCCCGCGGCTTCGGTGACCATCGCCATCAGATCGCGGTCGGTGAGCTGCTCGGTGAGCTTGTACTTCTTCAGGTACACCACGACCTGCTTGTCGGGGTACTTATTCTTGGCCGAAGTGTGGATGAACTGCTGCAGTTGCGCGACGGTCATCGTCATCTGGCCGAGGGCCAGCGAAGCGAGGACGAGAGCGAGGATAAGAACTCTCATGACATCAGAATAGACGCAGCCGGCGCTTCTGCGGTTGTGCCGAAACGCCGGGCCCGACGGCCTTTTCGATGGCCGCCAGAGCCAGCGGGGCCATTACGCGGTAGCCCGCCGGGTTGGGGTGCAGCCCGTCGTCCGAGTACTCCTTGGTCAGCATCAGCCGCACGTCGAGCATCGGCTGGTAGTAGTTCAGGAACACGTAGCCGCGCTTCTGCGAGAACGCCATGATCCAGTCGTTCAGCGCCCGGATCACCTGCGGCGGCCGCTTCTTGGTCCGCTCGTAGGCCGGGCTCAACGCCATGTTGTAGTCGTGCACCGGCAGGTCTGACGCCAGGATCACCTTGATGTGGTAGTGGTCGGCCAGGTCGGCCATCATCGTCAGGTTGTTGGTCGCGGTCACGATATCCACGCCGCGCGCGATGTCGTTCGTGCCGGCGTGAATCAGCACCGCCGCCGGGCGCAGCGAGATGACATCGGTCAGAAAGCGGCCCAGCATCTGGCCGGTGATCTGCCCGCTGATTCCGCGGTTGATGAAGTCCTTGCCCGGGAAGTACTCGTTCAGCCGCCAGGCGTCGGTAATCGAGTCGCCCAGGAACACCACGCGCGGCGAGCCGGCGCGCGGCGGCGCGAGCTTGAGGTTGTCGTCGGCGTAGCGTTTGATCTCGTCGCGGTCGGGATCCCGCAGATCGGTCTGGACCTGCTCGAGCTGCGTCTGGAAGTACTCCTCGGTGGTGTGCAGGATCTCGCGCAGTTCGGCCAGTTGCTTGCGCGACTCCTCCGGGAACGGCACCGGCTTTGGCAGCGCGTCGGCCAGCAGCAGGAACGCGCGCAGCGACGCCAGCCAGCGATACTCCAGCGGCGGATTGCGGAAGCCCATGAACTTCAGGCTGTCCAGCGTCAGCCGCGACGTCTCTAGGATCGGCCGGCCCGCGCGCGTCAGGTCGGGCACGAACACGCCGCCGGACTCCATCAACTGCAGCGTGCGCTCGTACATCTTCAGCACCTGGGCGTCGTTCAAATGAGCGCCACCCGGCGGCGCCTGCGCGAACGCGCCCGGCAGCGCCAGCAGCGGCAGCAGCACAACCTTCCACCAACTCGTCATGAACGCACTCCTCATCACAGTTGCTTTCAGCGCTTCCTTCGCGCTCTCAATTCCGCTCCACCTTCTCCAGTTGCAGTGTGATCGTGCCAACGTAGAACGGCAACTGGATCTTGAGCTGGATCGGCAGGCGCCGTTCGTCGTCGGTGATCCACACAAACAGGCGCCCCTTGCGCCCGTAGTAGGCGCCGCTGAACACGAAGGCTTCGTAAAGCGTGGACGGAAACTGTCCGAGCGGGGTCCGGATGGTCTCTTTGCGCTGCGCTTCCACGCGAATGTTGGCTGTCTTCTTCCCGTCGGAGATCGGAATTTCCCACGTCGTTCCGGGCGCCGGGTGCCGGGTGCGGAGCGAGTTGAGCGCGCCGGTGAAGTCCATCACGCAGTCTGGAATGTCGGTCTCCTTCTGCGCGATGATCGCGTCGCGGGCGGCGTCGCGCTCCAGATAGGTCGCCTTGCGCTTCTGCTTGTCGAAAGTGGAATGGATATCGCGGCTGCGGCGTCCTTCGCGCACTTTGAAGTCGATCGTCTGGCTGCAGCCCTGCTCGTCGCGCGTCACGGCATAGTCGTCGTCCACGCGAAACAGCCGTGAGACCATGCCTGCGCTGGTCAATGTCATATGGGTCTGGATCAGGCCCGTGCTGCGCAGTTCAATCTCCCCGGCGTTGACGAAGCGCCACTCGGCGCTGTAGTGCAGAACCTCGTTCGAAGCCAGCGGGGCCTGGGCCCGCAGCGTGCCGCCCGCCAGGAGTCCGGCCCCCATCAGTGCCGTTGCGAGCGCCCTGCGAAGAGTCATCAAACTCCAGTCTGACAGAACGCGGAAATGAGCCGCAAACGGGCACTGCCGCATCGTCTGTGGCGTCCGCCGCGGGCGGCCGCGCGGTTGCTGTTTACAGCAGGCCGGCAGGTGTGCGATTCTGGCCGCAGCGTGAATAAGCCGCTCGAGTTTTAACGAGCCGGCAGCGAGCTTCACGGAGGACGAAGAATGCAATCAACTATGAGAATTTTGGTTCTGCTCAGCGCCGGCCTGGCGATTTGTGCAGCCGCGTGGGCGGCCGACAACGTCACGCCCCTGAACGTCAAACCGGGCCAGTGGGAGACCACCGTAACCATCGCGCGCAGCGGCCAGTTGCCAATCCCGCCCGAGGTGCTGGAGAAGATGACGCCCGAGCAGCGCGCCGCATTCGAGGAGCGGATGAAAGCCAGCGTGGCTCAGGCTCCGCAGACGCGGGTCGCCAAGCGCTGTTTCACTAAAGAGGATCTGGCCAACGCATACGGCGCCAATGAGGACAACAAGACCTGCAAGCGCATGATCGTGAGCTCCTCACCCAGCGGTCAGGAGTTCAAAATCGAGTGCACGAATGGCCAGATGACCTCGACCGGCGCCGGGCATGTCGATGTCATCGATTCCGAACACATCAGCGGCAAGACCAAACTGGGCATGACGCGGGGCGGCCAGACGATGACCGTCGAAACCACGTTCTCCTCGAAGTGGCTCGGCGCGGATTGCCCCGTGAGCCCCGCGAAGAAGCAGCCGTAGGGGCGCGGCGGAGGCCGGAGTGACAGCCGGCGAATCCGCCTGTCACTCCATACACGCTCCACCCTGTGTCCGCGCACGTCCGGTCTCTAGTAGAATCCTCAACGTGCTGCGGCGAACTGCGTTCCTAACTCTCCTGCTCGGCCTGCCGGCTATCGGCACTCTGTGCGCGCAGGCGCGGGTGGACAAACTGGAGCCGCCTTCGTGGTGGATGGGCAGCGCCTGGACGCCCATTCGCCTGCTGGTGCACGGCAGCAACCTGGGGCAGGCGCAGCTCATAGCGCAGGCCCCGCTCAGCGCCGCTAACCTCACAACCAGCGAGCGCGGGACCTACCTCTTCGCGGACCTGACCATCCCGCCCGTGGCCGCTCCAGGCAAATACCGGCTGCATTTCACCTTCGCCGGCGGCGGCTCGCAGGACGTCGACTTCGAGGTGCTGAATGCGCCCGACCGTTCCCGGCAGGTGCAGGGCTTCTCCCCGGCCGACTTCCTCTACCTGATCATGCCCGACCGCTTCGCCAACGGCGATCCATCCAATGACGATCCGGCCATTTCGAAGGGCCTGCTGGACCGCGCCAATCCACGCTTCTACCACGGCGGCGACCTGCGGGGCGTGCTGGACCATGCAACGTATCTGCGGAATCTGGGAGTCACCGCAGTCTGGCTGAACCCGTGGTATGACAACAACGACCGGCTCAATGAGAAGGAGCGCTACGGCGGCAAGCCGATGGCCGACTACCACGGCTACGGCGCGGTCGATTACTACGGTGTGGAAGAGCACTTCGGCACGCTGGGCTTGCTTAAGGAGATGGTCGGCGGCCTGCAGGCGGAGGGCATTAAGGTGATCCAGGACCAGGTGGCGAACCACGTCGGCCCGTATCACCCCTGGACTGCGGATCCGCCCACGCCGACGTGGCTCAACGGAACGCCGGCCAGCCACGCCGCCAACACCTGGCAGACCTGGACCCTGATGGACCCTTACGGCAGCCGGGAGACGCGCCGCGCGACGCTGGAGGGCTGGTTCATCGACATTCTGCCCGACCTGAACCAGAACGACCCGGAGGCGCGCCGCTATCTGATTCAGAACAGCCTGTGGTGGGTCGGCGTGACGGGCCTGGACGGGATCCGCCAGGACACCATGCCGTACGTCCCGCGCGATTTCTGGCGCGACTGGACGGCGGCGCTGAAAAAGGAGTTCCCGCGGCTGAAGGTGGTGGGCGAGGTGTTCGATGGCGACCCGGCCTTCGTCTCCTTCTACCAGGGCGGCCGCCCGGCCCACGACTTCGTCGATACGGGCGTGCATTCGGTGTTTGACTTCCCGCTGTTCTTCGCCCTGCGCGCTGCGTTTGCCCGGAATGGCGACCTGCGCGAAGTGCCGAAAGTGCTGGCCCACGATTTCCTCTATCCAAACCCGGGCATGCTGGTGACCTTCGCCGGGCTGCACGACGTCGAGCGCTTCATGAACGAGCCGGGCGCGACGCCGGAAGGCCTGAAAATGGCCTTCACGGCGCTATTCACCCTGCGCGGCGTGCCGATGGTTTACTACGGCGACGAGATCGGCATGCGCGGCGGCAACGATCCGGACAATCGGCGCGATTTTCCGGGTGGCTGGAAAGAGGACCCGCGCAACGCCTTCACCGAGGCCGGACGCACGAGTGAGGAGAACGGCATTCTGCATCACCTGGAGAGCGTGGGGCGGCTGAGAAGGCAGTTCGCGGCGCTGCGAGAGGGCATCATGCTGAATCTCCAGGCCGGCGAGAAGCAGTGGGTCTACGTGCGCAAGGGCAGCCGCGTCACGGCGATCGTGGCATTCAACACGGCCAACGCGCCGGCCGAAGTGGAGATCGACGCGCGGAGCCTCGAGTTCATGGACGGCGACACGCTGACGGACCGCTTGAGCGGAGCGACGGCAACAGTGGAGCAGGGCCGCCTGCGGCTGGAATTGCCCGCGCGGCGCAGTTCGGTGTGGATCGAGTAGCCGCTCCGGCGGCTGGGGAGTAGAGCATGCAGAAACCACGTCTCGCGGCCTGGCAGATCTGGAACATGAGCTTCGGCTTTCTGGGCATCCAGTTCGGCTGGGGCCTGCAGATGGCCAACATGAGCGCGATCTACGAATATCTGAAGGCCAAACCGGATCAGATTCCGCTGCTGTGGCTGGCGGCGCCGCTGACCGGGCTGATCGTGCAACCGATCATCGGCCACATGAGCGACCGCACGTGGGGCCGGCTGGGGCGGCGGCGGCCGTACTTCCTGACGGGCGCGATCCTGTCGACGCTGGCCCTGATCCTGATGCCCAACTGCTCGGCGCTGTGGATGGCGGCGGGCTTGCTGTGGATCCTCGATGCGTCGATCAACATCTCGATGGAGCCGTTCCGCGCGTTCGTGGCGGACCTGCTGCCGGAGGAGCAGCGCACATCCGGCTTCGCCATGCAGAGCTTCTTCATCGGCGTCGGCGCGGTGGTCGCTTCGGCCATGCCGTGGATGATGACCAACTGGCTGCACGTCCAGCGCGGCGTCGGCAACGCCATCCCGCTCAGCGTGCGCTATTCGTTCTACATCGGCGCGGCGGCGTTCTTCACGTGCGTGATTTGGACGATCGTCACGACGAAGGAGTATCCGCCCGAGAACCTCGAAGCATTCCGCCGCCAGAAGGCGACCAGCCCGGGAATGCTGCACGGAGCGCGCGAGATCGGCGCGGCGATCCTGGCCATGCCGCGCACGATGCGGCGGCTGGCGCTGGTGCAGTTCGCCACCTGGATGGGCCTGTTCTGCATGTGGCTGTACTTCGCGCCGGCGGTGGCGCATTCCGTATTCGGTGCGCCTGACGCCCGCTCGCCGCTCTACCAGCAGGGCGCGGAATGGGCCAGCCTGTGCTTCAGCCTGTACTCGCTGGTGGCGTTTCTGGTGGCGTTCCTGCTGCCGGTGCTGGCGCGCTCGATCGGCACGCGCGGCACGCACGCGCTGTGCCTGCTGTGCGGCGCGGCCGGATTGTTGAGCGTCGGCGTAATCCACCAGCCCCGGCTGCTGCTGGTCTCGATGGCCGGAGTCGGCATCGCCTGGGCCAGCACGGTCTCCATGCCCTACGTGATCCTGTCCGGCGCCGTGCCCGCGGAGCGGACGGGCGTCTACATGGGCATCTTCAACTTCTTCATCACGCTGCCCGAAATCTGCGCCTCGCTGGGGCTGGGCTGGGTGCTGGTGCACTGGTTGCACGGCAACAGCCTGACGGTCGTTCTGTTGGGCGGCGTAAGCCTGATCGTGGCGGCGATTCTGATGCGCCAGGTGCCGGCGCAGGAAGCCACCGCCGTTCGGGAGCCGGCGGCCCAGACGGTTTGACACGCGAGCGTGTAACATCTTCCGAACTTCAGCGGCGCGATTCCGTCTGTTCCGTCTAGAAGGAGTCCGAACCCATCATGAATTCCCTGTGGACGGCCGGCATGGCCGTGGTCATTCTCGGAGCTCTGGCCAGCGCGGTCGAGCCCCCAACTGGATTGCGCTGCGAAGAACGCTCCGATCGGGCCTGCGAGATTCGCGAAAGCCGCATGCCACCGACCGGCAGCCTGGATGTGGACGCCGCGCCGAACGGCGGGATCCACGTCAACGCCTGGGACAAGAACGAGATTCTCGTGCAGGCCAAAGTGGAGGCCTGGGGCAATTCGAAGGAACAGGCCCGGGCCCGGCTGGGGCAGGTCAAAGTGAACGCGGCGAAGGGTTCGGTCAGCGCCACCGGCCCGAAGCAGGAGTCGGGGCTGTTCGGCAACGGCCAGGGCTGGTCGGTCAGCTACGAAGTGTTCGTGCCAGCCAAACAGGACTTGAACCTGCGCAGCGTCAACGGCGGACTGCATGTGCAGGAAGTGCGCGGCGCGATGAAGCTGGAAACGGTGAACGGCGGCATCGATCTGACGCAAGTTTCAGGCCGCGTTAAGGGTGAAACCGTGAACGGCGGCGTCCATGTCCGGCTCGCGGGCAAGAAATGGGAAGGCGACGAATTGAACGTCCAGACCGTCAACGGCGGCGTGACGGTCGAGATCCCGGACGGCTACAACGCCTCCGTCAAGGCGCAGACCGTGAACGGCGGCGTGAGCAGCGACTTCCCTGGGGCGACGATCACCAAGAGCGGCCCCTTCGGCGTGGGTCCGAAAACGTTGGAACAGAAGCTGGGCGGAGGCGGAGCGCCAATTCACCTGGAGACCGTGAATGGCGGCGTCAAGGTGCAACGGAGAACGGCCTAGGAAATCCAGCCTGAGCCGGGAAAGCCGCTGGGGCGGTGCTGGCGGAAGGCGTACACGGCGTCCTTGATCGGCGTGCCGACGACCTCGATGCGCCGCAGGTCGCGCGTTCCGAGGCCCCGAATTTCAGCCAACTCCAGGAAGCTGTCGCAGCGGTCGAAGGGCGGCTGGCCATGCGTCGCCGCTGGATCGTAGCCCATCACGGCGGTGCCGACGGCGTCGGTGCAGACCGGGTTGAGGCCCGCGATCAGCACGCCGGGCGATCCGATGCGCATGGTCCGGCCCATCCACGGGCCTTCGCCGCCGAGCATCGTGGTGATGCCGTCGATGATGGTGAGGTGCACGGGCAGCGCCGCGCAGACGTCCACGACAATGCGCGACATGCGGTAACCCTGATCGCGCGAAGAGGAGGGGTCGAGTTCCTGCGGCGCGCTCTTGGACGGCCCGCGGTGGCCATCGTGCATCAGATCGCGGCCGCCGCGCGCGTCGACGGACGGTTCGTCTTTCCCCGCCCCATCGCCGTAAATCGTGATCGGCGTCGCGCCGAACATGTTCTTCATCCCCAGCGTGATGCCGACGGTCCCGTGCTCCTTCAGCTTGGCCATGGAGACGACCACGTCGCTCTCATCGTAGGCATGGTTGAAATCGAAACCCGGGAAGATGTAGGCGCCGCGCGGAGCCATCAGCCGGTGATAGCGCGTGCCGCGGCCCAGCACGTTCGTGTTCTCCATCTCGACGTTGGGCGCCGCGTTCAGCAAATCGTTCGGATCCCAGCCCGCGTCGAGCATGAACTCTTCGAGCGGGTCGCTCGAAACGAAGCAGCCCTCGAGAACGCGGATGCGCTTGGCACCGGCGGCGGCCATCAGCCGGATCGTTGCGCCGACCACCGCGGGGTGGGTGTAGTGCGAAAGTTCCGAGGGAACGGTTCCGAAGCGTTGGCGCGGGGCGCCGGTCAGATTCAGCTTCAGCGCCACGGTCTTGCCGGCGACGAGTTTGCTCAAGCCGCCCAGTTGATCGAACATCCGGCCCAGCGTGGGCGTCAGCTCCGCGCCGTAACTGAGGCAGCGGGCCACGCTGACCGCAGCCGACGGGGCCAGCGGATTGAAAACCGCCGCCTTCCTCGAACAGGCCGGCACGACCAGCGCCGCGAGGCCGGCAAGCGCCTGGCGGCGGGAGAAACCGGAACGTTGGCAGGGATGATCAGGCATGCGCGTGTTCCAATTCTACGCCAATATATACAGAAACGTCAGGTAAAACGATTTCAGGGCGCGCCGGATTGCCGGTCAGTTTCGCGGCTGCGGGCGAAGCCGACCCGGGGGCATGGAAGCGCGCGGACTTAACCGGACGGTTCACCTGCAGCACGACCTCGTGACCCGGCGATTCGCCTCCGTAGTTGATGATATGGACGAGCGAGCCAGTGCCGTCCGGCGAGGAGGTGGTGTGAGTGTGCAGCAATCCGCCGTTGAACAGACGCGCCGGGTCGTAGCGCTTGCTGGTCATGAGATGAGCGTCGTTCGCCAGGGTCCAGGGATCGTCGAACGCGGCCCGCGCCACGGCTACGCGGCCGTCGCCCAGGGCATAGATATCGAAGCGCGGGTGCGGATGCTGGTTCACCGGCTGCAAGCCGGCGAAGCCTGGCGCGGCGGCCGGGCCGGTAAGCACCAGTCCGCCTTTGCGGGCAAAGGATTGGAGCAGGGCCGAGAGTTTGGGAGCGGGGGCGGCCTGGTCCAAATACAACGCCGCGCGGCGATTTTGGAAGTCGGCTTCCGCCGCGGCCGGAGCATACACCGGCCAGAACGGCGCCTGCTGGCGGGCCGCCAGCAGCATGGTCTCGCCGGCCACGTATTCGTTGTCGCCGCTGAAGTCGGAGAGGACGATCAGCGGAGCCACGGCGGGCCAGGCGCGCCAGGCCGAATGCGCCTCCTGCCAGCGGGCTCGCGCCGCCAGGCTCTTCCAGTCGTCCATGGCTCGCGACTGGCCGCCGGCCAGCGCCGTGGCGAACTCCGGCGGCAGCCACAGCGGACGCCGGCCGCCGTAGGCGAAAGCCTCGGCCAGCAGCAGGTGCAGGTGCGCCTGACGCACCGTGCGCGGGTCTTTAGGAGGATCGGAACGCACCCATACGGCGCGACCGCCGCCGCGCGACCGCGCATACAGGTACAGCCAGCCGTTGGCGTCGAGCCACGGCTCGCCGGTCGGACCGGCGGTCCCGTCGGCCACGCCTTTCCAGGAGTAGGCCGGCCAGAAGCCGTCGCCAATGGCCAGGACGTCGGCCGATTGCGCCCAGTCCACATCCGTCCACGCGTGCCAGGCGACGGCCGGTGCCTGGAGACCGGCGGCGCGCGCTGCCGCGGCGAGCGCGGGGGGCGGCGCGGCCTTGAACGCCAGCGCATTGAAGGGCGTGTCGCGCAACAGGCTCAACTGGCCGGGGCCCCATTGCGCGGGCCATTCGATGGGGATCCAATCGGCGGGCGTCATGGCGCTCAAAGCAACTCGATCTCCAGCTTGGTCACGGAGGCGGGCGCCAGCCGCGCGACGAACTGCGGCCCGGACGCGGTCAGAGCCTCGGTACGCGGCTCGACCGTGTGCGGCGCGTCGAAGGTGTTGTGGGCCCGCAGATCGGTATTGCTGAGCACCGTGGCTTGCACTGATTTAACAGACGCACCGCGCAGGCGGATTGTTCGCTCGGCTGGCGAATCGGTGCGCGTGTGGACGAGGGTCAACGTCAGGGTCTTGTCTTTGATGGATGCCGAGCCGCTCAGCTCGGGCAGCGGCGGCAGGTTCGCTCCGCGGCGCAGTTCCGTGTCGATCGTGGCCGGCACCTTGGCGCCACCCTGGTGGGCTGCGTACATGGCGAAGACGTGGTAGTTGGGGGTCACGGTGAACTTGTCCTCGTAGGCCAGGAACAGGCCGTGGAGGCAGTTGATCATCTGCGCCACGCAGGCCATGCCGACCTTCTCGGGATGGCGCTGGAAAGTGTCGAGTGTCAGCCCCGCGATCAGTGCGTCGCGCAGCGCGGATTGCTGGGCATAAATGTGGGTCGGAGCGGGCTCGGTGCCGGCGTTGTGCCAGGCGCCCCACTCGTCGATGGCGAGCTTCACATGGCGGCCGGGATCGTGGACGGCGAGCGCGCCCCAATGGCGCTCAATGAGAGCCTCCATGCGATTGGCCCGCGCCAGCAGTTCGTACCACTCATCGTTAGTAAAGTCGATCGGCGACTTGCCGGC
>Ga0302320_10004049_pt1 | contig 33459 bp, 28 predicted proteins | sample Bog_T0_3_FD_202130 | JGI IMG/M metagenome (GOLD analysis project Ga0302320, IMG submission 202130) | Peat permafrost microbial communities from Stordalen Mire near Abisko, Sweden - Bog_T0_3 | ecosystem: Environmental > Terrestrial > Soil > Wetlands > Peat | place: Sweden: Abisko, Stordalen Mire... | reverse complement strand
CCAGTCCCGCTTCGCTGGTGGATGGCCTGCCCATCAGGTCCCGTATCGCATCTTCCACCGACTTGCCTTGCTGCAATACCGCATGCATCTGCTCGGTGATCGGCATCTCGACGTTGACCTTCTTGGCCAGGCCCACGGCAGCGTTGGTGGTCAGCACGCCTTCGGCGACCATGCCATGCATTCCGGCGATGATGTCGTCGAGCCTGCGTCCCCGGCCCAGCTCCACCCCAACGCTCCGATTGCGCGAAAGTCCTCCCGTGCAGGTAAGCACCAGATCGCCAAGACCAGCCAGACCAGCCATGGTCGACGCATTTCCGCCGCAGGCAACCACCAGGCGCGTCATCTCTGCCAGTCCCCGCGTGATCAGGGCGGCCACCGTGTTATGTCCCAGGTTGAGTCCGAAGAGAACGCCGGCCGCGATGGCCACGATATTTTTCAACGCGCCGCCCAGTTCCACTCCGATGACGTCGTCGTTGGTGTAAACCCGAAAGCGGGGATCGCTGAATTCTTTCTGCACGATCGCCGCCAGCTCCGGGTCGACGGAGGCGATGGTAATGGCCGTCGGGTCGCCCTTGGCGACTTCTTTCGCAAACGAAGGACCGCTGATGGCGCCAATGCGAGGAGCGAATCCGGCGTCGCTTTGGAGCACCTCGGTGACAACTTGGGTCATGCGGAGCAGGGAATCATTCTCGATACCCTTGGTCGCGCTGACGAAAAGCATCTTCTCCCGCAGGTGAGGCTTCATCGCTTCAAACACGCGGCGGGTGTGGTGCGACGGCATCACGCTGACCACGATCTCAACATCGCGCAGCGCTTCTGCCAAGCTGTTGGTGCAGGTAACGGTCTCGGGAACGCGCTCGCCCGGCAGAAACAGCTCATTCACGCGCTGGGTTTCTATGCTTTGCCGAACCTCAGGTTCATGCGCCCACAAGCGCACTTGGTGCGTCCCTTTGCGCCCCAGCACAATGGAGATTGCCGTACCCCACGCACCCGCGCCAATGACCGCAATCTCGCTCACAAGCAGGTTCTCTCTAACGGAATCGGTTCTCGGTGCCCGCCAACAGGCGCCGGATATTGTCTTTGTGCCGCACGATGATTAGCAGCGCCGACGCGGCAATGAACAGTAGGATAGGAGCGCTCGTGCGCTCGGCGGGATTCACCCACCACGCGAAAAATGGAAAGGCCGCGGCGGCTACGATGCTGCTAAGCGAGACGTAGCGCGTCAGGGCAAGGGCAATTGCGAAAGCCACCAGCGCCAGCAACATCGCCCGGGGAGCCAAGGCGAAAAACGCTCCCGCCGCCGCGGCCACTCCCTTGCCGCCTTTGAATCGCAACCAAACAGGAAACATGTGACCCAGGATGGCGACGAAGGCCGCTAGCGCCGCCAACACGAAAACCGTGCGGCTGTCGATGGTTTGCGTGTTGCGATCGTACAGACTGGTTTGAAGCTGACCCGCAAAGCGATGCGCGCCCGCCAGCCAGAAGGCAAACGCTACCGCTGCATATCCCTTCAAGGCATCAAGAAGCAAGGTGGCTATCGCCAATCTCTTGGAACCGGTACGAGCCACGTTCGTCGCTCCGATATTGCCGCTGCCGGTCTTGCGCACATCCTGTCCACGAAAGATGCGAACCAACAGATACCCGAAGGGAATCGACCCCAGCAGGTACGAGACGGCAACGATGATGAGGACAAGTTGGGTCAAGGGTCAGAGTGGCACTTTAGAACCGCATTCAAATTTGGCTCGCTTGAAGGGGCGCACCTTCAGGTGCGCCGTATACCCTTTCATTTTGTCATTCCCAGTGGGCTCAGCCCGCGAGGAATCTGCTCAGGGATTTCCGCTGCCTCTTGTCCCAAATCACAACAGGGAACAACAACCGCCGCTCACTCCAGCCCATATCGCGCCAGCTTGGTATACTTCGCGCCCGCGGGCGTTGTCTTACTCTCGTACAGATAGAACTCGCGCGCCGTCATTGTACCGAACTCCAGCGGCGCCACGCTCTGAAGTTTCACGCGCACATGCTGCAATCCGAATGTTGCCCGCTCTCCGGGGACTGGACGCGGCCGTCCACTGCCAGAACGCGCCAGCGTCAGATGTGGCTTGTAGGGCCCGGCATCGCGTTCGAACCCGAGCGGCTTCAGCTCCCCTGCAATCGAGTTCGCTAAATCCTGCAAATGGTGATCGGACTCGATCCCCACCCAGAACACGCGTGGCGATTTCGGATTAGGGAAGAAGCCGGCATTGCGAAACGTCAACGGAATCGCAGAGCCTTTCACCTGCGCCAATGCACTCTGAATTTCTTCCAGCTTTTTCGTCTCGCCCAGAAATTGCAGCGTAACGTGAAACGTCTCCGGTCCCACCCAGCGGACATCGGGCGCGAAGGCTTTCATCTGGCTGCGGAACTCGGCGAGCCGCTTGCGGATCTCGGGCCCGATATCGAGTGCTACGAACAGTCGCATGGCTTTAGATCAACATGCGGCGCACCATGTCGAGCGCCTGTTGGCTGGCCCATCGCCGGACGCGTTCGCGGTCGCCGAAGAATCTCCGCTGCACGACTTCGTGCTTGTGGCCGTCACTGACCGCGATAAACACCAGGCCAACCGGCTTCTCCTCGGTTCCACCGCCAGGCCCCGCGATGCCCGTCACCCCGACCCCGATATCGGCGTTGCAGAGTTCGCGAATGTTCTCCGCCAGGGCAAGCGCAACTTCCTTGCTCACCGCGCCGTGGGCTTCGATCATCAACGGAGGCACGTCGGCGAACAGCGTCTTCAGATCGTTGGAGTAGACAACCACTCCGCCTAGGAAGGAGCGCGAGCTGCCGGCAACCGACGTGATCCGCTCGGCGATCATTCCCCCGGTGCACGATTCCGCCACCGCCAGTTTGGCATTGCGCATCTGCAGGTAATAGCTGACGATCTCTTCCAGCGATTCGCCGGAGGAGGAAAACACCGCGTCTTCCAGTTCTTCTTCCAACTCGTCGGCGAGGTGGTCCACTTCGGCTTGGGCTTCGTCTTTCGTCGCAGCCGTCGCGCGCAGATGAAACTCTACCTGCCCCTGTCCGGCCAGCACCGTAGTCTCGACGTTGGCATATTTCTTGTAGATCGGCGACGTCCGTAGATCGACTGCGGATTCACCCATCATCGCGACTTTTAATACCCGCGTAGCCATCGCCGCTGGGGGGACTTTTTCGCGCAAGCGGACCATGCAATCGGTGTCCCACATCTCCCGTACTTCATGCGGAGGACCGGGGATCAGAGCGATGATCCGCGGCTTGCCGTCGAACTCGGTTTCCAGCCACTGCCCCGGCGCCGTGCCCTTCGAGTTTGGCAGTATCACCGCGCCCTGCAGCACATCCGCCTGCTGAGCATTGTTCTCCGGCATCTGCAGGCGCCGCTCGGCAAAACGTTTGTACAACGCGGTAACGATCTCGTGGTCGCGCTTTAGTTCAATGCCCACTGCTGCCGCCACGGCTTCGCGCGTCAGGTCATCCTGCGTCGGCCCCATGCCGCCCATAAAGATGGCGAGGTCGGCACGGCCAATCGCGGTCCGCGCTGCCGAGGTGAGGTGGTCGAGGTTGTCGCCCACGATGGTCTTGAAGGCAACAATGATTCCAAGTTCGTTGAGACGGCCGGTCAGGAAAAGGGAATTGGTGTCCTGCCGGTACGGAGTCAGCATCTCCGAGCCGACGGCGATGATTTCCGCTATCACAGATTCAGTCTAGCACCGGGAAACCGATCACCACAGAGACGCAGAGCCACAGAGAAGTCGAAAGCATTTCACGGACAGAGGCACGGAGGGCACGGAGAATGTTGTGGGCGAGGCTCGAATGAGCTACTTGATTCGGCTGCGACCTGCGTTCGTCCTCTGGGTCAGCCTACGGCTCGGGAAGCAGCGAGCGGCCTTCAATGTCCCATGAGAGGTGATGCACGCCGCTGGTGGTTGCCAGCACTGCCGAGTCGCCAGGACCGAAGGCCAGTCCAACCAGATTCTGTCCCGAGACGACCAGCGATGCCTTGCCTGCGGGCGTAACTTTCACGATGCCGCGCCGTCCGTTGAGCGATGCCGCCACATAGAGACTGCCTTCAACATCGGCAGCCAGTCCCTGTGGCCGGCCCAATCCACGATAGAACACGCTGACCTCACCATGCGGATCGATTTGATGAATGGCGTCAAAACTCGATGTCGTTGGCCCGGTGACGTAAAGGTTTCCGCCGTTGCCGAAGGCAAGATGATAGGCCGCCACGCTGGGCTCAATCATGGCGAAGACGAAGATCTGGCGATCACGGCCGATCTTGAAAATGGTTCCACTGCGGTCGCCGACGTAAAGGTTGCCTGCCCGGTCGAATGCAATGCCCGTCGCCACGCCCATGCCTTCGGCGTACGACGTCATGGTTCCATTCTGCGCCACGCGGTACACCGTGCCGTCAAAACGGGAAGAGACGTACAGACTTCCAGCACGGTCGAACGCCATGCCGGTAGCGTTCATCATCTCGTGCAGGAACGGCTTCACGTTGTAGCCGGTGTCGATGCGATAGATGGCGACCGGGACCTTCTGTCCGCGGGAGCCGGAGAAGGTGGCGTAGATGTTGCCCTGCGCATCCACCGCCGGATTGGTGACCGGATGAAGGTTCTCGGCGATCGGCACCGCAATCCGCACTTCCCGCGGGTTGCTCTGCTTGCCATTCGTCGCGACCACTACGTTGCCAGAGGCAGCGCCTTCCGGAACCCGGGCCACGATGAATTGGTCGGAGCCGATGATGACCGAGCCGTCCACATCGCCGAAGCGCACCTGCGGCCGCCGCAGTTCTTGCGGACGAAGGCTGGTGCCGACGATGCGGACCTCGCCTCCGGGCAAAGCGTACGCCGGATCGATGGAATCGATGTGCGGCTTGCCGTTCACGTTTTTCGTTCCCGTCTTTCGATCCATCATTTGCTCGAGTAATTCGCCCGGGCAGTAGAGCTGGCCTTCAGGCCAGCGTCCAAGGTTCTCTAATACTAAGGGCTTTAGCCCCGCAAGAATACAACTTGCGGTAGCAACCGGCCGCTATCCGCTAACGAAGAAGCCTGAAGTGAAGCAGCACTTGCAAGATGATCAGCGCGTACACTCCCGCGCCCAGATCGTCGACCACGATGCCCGTCCCCTCGGGCAGCTTTTCCAGGCTGCGGATTGGCGGCGGCTTGGTAATGTCGAATACACGGAAAAGTATAAAGCCCGCGAGCAACGCTGGCCACATGATAGGACACGCCACCAGCGTCACCAATTGCCCAGCTACTTCGTCAATCACCACGTGCTGGGGATCTTTTCTTCCGCAGCCGCGAGCTTCCAGGGTTGCCGCGGGAATTCCGATTGCCACCACCACCCCGGTCAGCACGATAATGACCGGTATACGCGCGGCCTGTGGGAGGTGCGAAGCCAGCAGCCACCATAGCAGAACCGTGGCCAACGAGCCCCAGGTTCCTGGCCCAGGACGCAACCGCCCTGCCCCGAAGAATGTTGCCACCAGGGTGGCCCACGCCGGAGCAGTCGAAGTGAGGTGCGGCGGCTCAGGGCTTCTTAGCGCGTTCACTCGGATAGTCGGAATCGTCGGTCTCCGGATCGTTCAACGGCGTGGAGATGACATAGCCGTTGCTGGCCCACTTGCCAAGATCGATGATACGGCAACGTTCGCCGCAAAAAGGAAATTCCGGATCGGAGGCCAGCACGATCTTTCGGCAGGTCGGACAACGCAAGCTGCGAATTGCTTTCTTCGGCATGACAAGCACTCAGCATTCAGCCACTTCGACATCTTGAGCCTGAAGGTCAGCATCCGATCGGGCGAAGCCTTGCAAGCCGTCGTTATTCTTGTTTGAATCACGAGCAAATAACTGATCGAGCGCGAACATCAGTTTTGATGGCTGAATGCTGAAGGCTGACTGCTGACAGCTATAAGATCCTCGCCACCAGATCGTAGTCGTGCGCTTCCGTAATTTCGCAGCGGTAGAACTCGCCCTCACGCATGTCCTCATGGTCACCGAAATCGTTGATGTACACCGTACCATCGATTTCAGGAGCGTGCATGGCTGTGCGGCCTTCCCACAGCAAATCGGTTTCTGCCGACGGGCCTTCCAACAGCAAGTCGAACCGTTGGCCGATCAGCGCCCGCTTCTTCTTGCGGCTGATTTGCTTCTGCATTGACATCAGCTTTCTTCGCCGCCGCTCGATTTCCCTGGCGGGGACTTTGTCTCCCAAGTCGAAGGCCTTCGCGCCATCTTCGTCGGAATAGCCGAATACCCCCAGCCAGTCGAACTGCGCATCGCGCACAAACTGGCAGAGCAGGTCGAAGTCCGGTTCGGTCTCGCCCGGGAAGCCGACGATAAACGACGTCCGCAGCGTCAGGCCGGGAATCTCGCGCCGCATCTTCTCGATCGACCGCAAGAAAATTTCCGCGCCCGCGCCGCGCTTCATCCGCTTCAGAACATTCGGCGCAGCGTGTTGTAAAGGCACATCGATGTAGGAGCAAACCTTCTCATGCTCCGCGATGGTTTGCAGCAGCTTGCCCGTAATCTTATTGGGATAGGCGTACAGAAATCTTACCCACCGCAGTTCCTCGATCCCAGCCAGTCGCTCCAACAGCAGCGCCAGTCCATCCTGCAAGCCAAAGTCTTCACCGTAGCAAGTCGTGTCCTGCCCGATCAGCGTGACTTCGCGGACGCCTTGCTGCGCCAGACGATGGGCCTCCGCGATCACCGACTCGAATCGACGGGAACGAAACTTGCCCCGCAACTGGGGAATGATGCAGAACGAACAGGGATGATCGCAACCCTCCGCGATCTTGATGTACGCGGAGTATTTCGGCGTGGCCAATATTCGCGGAGTGTTCTCGTCGTAAAGGTAGTTCGGCAGATCGGCGATCGCGCCGTCCCATGCTTCCTTGGAGAACCGCCCGGCAGCCTCGCGAGCATCGCCTTCGGAACGGCTGTTGCTGTTAATGATCACGAACGGAGAATTTCCAGATTGCACGCTTGGTTCGATTCCTGCGGCGTTCAGAATCTGCTGCAACTCGCCCGTGCCCACGACCGCGTCAACCTCGGGAATGTTCTTCTGAATCTCGTTGCGATAGCGCTCGACCAGACATCCGGCGACGATCAGCTTCTGCGCTCGGCCCTCGGTCTTGTGCCGCGCCATTTCGAGGATGGTGTCGACCGACTCCTGCTTGGCCGAGTCGATGAACGAGCAGGTGTTCACCACGATGATGTCGGCATCTTCGGCGCGCGCGGTTATTTGAGCGCCACCCTGCGCCAGCAGGCCCATCATGACCTCGCTGTCCACCAGGTTCTTGGGACAACCCAGGCTAACAAATCCAATTTTCTTGGGAGTAGCGGGGGCTGAGCGCTCCTCAACGGCGTCCAGCAAGGCTACAGAATCGGTTTTCGGCTGCATGCAATCCCTTGATTTTACCATTGTTTCGCGCGTTTTTCGTCATGCAAACAGGACGAGTCGCGCGCAGCCCGCGTCCCCCACGGCCCTGCGAAGTGATGCTATATTGAATTGGTCGGGCGCTGGTCCCGCGCAACGCAATCTTGTGAATCCCGCCAGGTCCGGAAGGAAGCAACGGTAGCAGGCCAGTGCGTGTGCAGCGGTCAACTGGCGCCTGGCTTGTTTAACATCCGCTATTCGCTATTCGCCTTTCGCCTTGTCCCTCCGCTATCGACCTGTTTGGGCGGGTTCAGTCTTCCCTGCGTCACCGCGGCACGATCTACACCACGAGGTTCGAGTTCGGGTGGGGGCAGGCGCAAAGCGAACAGCGAAAAGCGGCCTCTCATAGACTTTCCGCGCCGCATCCTTCAGAATGAGTGATTATTCATATCGGAGAACTCTATTGGCTAACGTTCGTCGCGCCAAAATTACCGCTCTCGGCACTTATGTTCCGCCTCGCATACTTACTAACAAAGACCTGGAGAAAATGGTCGACACTACCGACCAGTGGATCCTGGATCGAACCGGAATCCGCGAGCGCCATTTGGTGGACAAGGGTGTCGCCGCCAGCGATCTTGCCGTGGAAGCGGTCAAGAACCTGCAGAAATCGCACCCTCTCGACCTGCAGGAGATCGATCTGGTAATCGTGGGCACGGTCACGCCCGACATGATGTATCCCTCCACCGCTTGCCTGGTGCAGCACAAGTTGGGCATCCATCGCACCTGGGGCTTCGACGTCTCTGCCGGATGTTCAGGTTTCGTCTACGCGTTGAACACCGGCACCCAGTTTATCGAGTCGGGCCGCTACAAGAAAGTGCTGGTGATTGGTGCAGACGTTAACTCCTCCATGACCGACTTCACCGATCGCGCGGTTTGCATCATCTTCGGCGACGGCGCTGGGGCAGTGTTGCTGGAACCTGCCGAAGAAGGCGAAGAGTACGGGATCATTGCCATGGAAGCCCAGATAGAAGGCATGGGCGGGCAGTACCTTTACATGCCGGGCGGCGGAAGTTTACATCCCGCATCGCATGAGACGGTCGACCAGAAGATGCACTACATCCATCAGGATGGCCAGCAGGTCTTCAAGTACGCGGTGAAGAAAATGTCGGAAATGACCGAGCGAGTGCTGGAAAAAAATGGCCTTACCGGCAAGGACGTGGACTGCTTCATCGCCCACCAGGCGAACCGGCGCATCATCATGGCAACCGCCGAGCGCCTGAAGATGCCGCTGGAGAAAGTCATCGTCAACATCGAATGCTACGGCAACACCACGGCTGGTACAATTCCACTTGCCATGCAGACCGCCCTCGAAGAAGGCAAGCTGAAGCAGGGCAATCTGGTGCTGCTGGCGGCGGTGGGAGCGGGATTCACTTCCGGAGCAACGTTACTGCGGTGGGCGTTCTAGCGAGTGGAAGCAGCATCGTCATACGTACGGTTCTTTTCGGCACAGATGTGATTTATACCCGGCTCCGCGATATTGCAAGTTAGTACGAAACATGGCGCCTGCGGGCATGACTGGGCGCGCCATTCTGGCGTCCCCACCAAGAATCCGGCAGCTCCTAATATTGTCTGGCCTATCTTTTTCGCAGCGAATCCTTTTTCCCGAATCCTCGCTCTTCCATAGTAGAGGGAGAAAAACATGTTTTCTACCGTCAGCCCAGAAACACTTCATGACACCCCTGCCGTGCTCGGGAAACTGATCGACGTTCGTTCCGCCGCCGAATTCGCCGTCGGACACATCCCTGGTGCCGTCAATGTGCCAATGGAGCAGGTTGAAATGCGCATGGCCGACATCGGCGACGGGCCTGTAGTCCTCGTCTGCGAGGCAGGCACTCGCGCCGCAATAGTCGCCGGCTGGCTGGAAGGGCGACAGCCGGTGGCGGTTCTTTCTGGCGGAACCGCGGGCTGGAGGAGCGCGAGGCTTCCATTGGTGACATGTGCACCATGCCGCTGGGCATTGGAACGTCAGGTCAGGCTCGCCGCCGGTCTAATCGTCTTGGTTGCCACGCTGCTGTCGGTCCTAGTCAATCTGAAATGGGTATATCTGGCGATGTTCGTGGGCGCCGGATTGACCTTTGCCGGGGCGACCAACATTTGCGGCATGGCTATCGTGCTTGCCAAGATGCCGTGGAATCGTGACGGCAAGCCCCTAGCGACAACCGTCACAGACGCGAGTGCGCATTGTCATTCGTGAATAGCGAGCGACCGTCCAGAATGGAAGTATGGATTTCGAGGCGTTGGCCAACGAACACAAAGATGCGGTCTATCGTCAGCTCATTCGCGCCTGCGGTAACCGGGAAGACGCCGAGGACGTGCTGATTGAGGCCTTGCTGAAGGCGTATCGCAATCTTGGGCAGCTGCGCGACTCGTCGGCATTCCGATCATGGCTGGCGCAGATTGGCCGCCGGGTCTGCTGGCACCTGAAGCAGCGGGAAGCGCTGCTCCCCATCATGCAGTTGTCGGCGATGGAGGCTGAGGGCACTGAGCTGGAATCAAGAGACGCCGCACCCGATTTGCAGACGGCAAGGCTCGAGATGAAGCAACTCCTGCGCCAAGCCGTGGAGTCGCTGTCGCAAGCAGAGCGCGCCGTGTACGAGTTGCGTGACCTGGAGGAAGTGAGCGGAGAGGAAGCCGCTGCCAGGCTGGGACTATCGTTGCCGGCAATGAAGTCACGCCTCTATCGCGCGCGGGACAAAGTTCGTAAGTTTCTGGACGAGTCGCTCACGTCGCACCCGCACCGGGAAGCCGCTGAACAGTAGCTTCGCCTGGGCGCGTACGGGACCGGCAATCGGAGGGACCATGGTAGAAGTTCTAGTAGAGCATCTGGGAGCGGTGCAGTTCGAAATCAGAGCGCGGCAGCATACGGTGATTTGCGATCAGCCGCTGGATAGCAACGGGGACGACGAAGGCATGACGCCGCCGGAGCTATTGCTGGCCTCGCTGGGATCGTGTGCGGCGTTTTATGCGGTCGATTACTTGAAACGAAATCAAATCTTAAGAGATGGCGTGAAAGCCCGCGTCACTGCCGAGAAAGTAAAAGGGCCGTTCCGCCTCGACAACTTCAAAATCGAGCTGAAGATTCCCGGCGGGATTGAAGAGAGCCATTTGCAGGGTCTTGAGGATGCGGTCCACCGGTGCCTGATTCACAATACCTTGCTGCATCCGCCGACGATTAGCCTGGTTATCAACGCACCGGTAGGAATGTAGGCCGGCTCCCGAACCGGGGCCTGTCTCCGGTGGATCCTTGACTCCTAACCTCTGCCTTTGATGTTATCCCTGTCCTTTGCGGCATCCAATGGCAGCACCGGCTCCGTCATTCGCGCAGGATCGAGAATCTCGTTGATTTGCTCTTCCGTCAGATCGCCGCGCGCGCGCGCGATCTCGATGATCGACTTGCCGGTCTTCACCGACTCCTTCGCAATCTCCGCCGCCTTGGCGTAGCCAATGTAAGGATTCAGCGCCGTGGCCAGCGACACCGTGCTTTGCACGTAGTAGTTGGTGCGTTGCTCGTTCACCGTGATGCCCTTGATGCAGAACTCGGTAAGTTGGCGCAGCATGTTGGTCATAATGGTGATGGACGCGAGCACGCTATACGCCATGGTGGGCATCATGACGTTGAGTTCGAGCTGCCCCGCTTGCACCGCCAGCGCTACTGCCGCGTCGTAGCCGACGACCTGAAACGAGACCATCGCTGCCAGCTCGGGCATTACGGGATTGATCTTGCCCGGCATGATCGACGAACCCGGCTGCAGCGCGGGCAAATTGATTTCTCCCAATCCCGTGTTTGGCCCCGACGACAGCAGCCGTAGGTCGTTGGAAATGCGAACCACCTCCAGCGCCAGATTGCGCAGCGCGGAACTAACGCTGGACATCGCCAGGTTCGATTGCATAGCGTAGCGCAAGTCGTCCACGACCTGCAGCTTCTGTCCCGCAATGTGGGACAGGTTGGCAATCGCCTTCTTGCGATACTCCGGATGGGTGTTGATGCCGGTGCCCACCGCCGATCCGCCGAGCCCGATCTCGCGCAGCAATTCAGATTGCTCATGAATGGATTTTGTCGCGCGCTTGATCGCCGCGGCGTAGGCGCTGAACTCCTGGCCCAGCCGCATGGGGACCGCATCCTGCATGTGAGTGCGTCCCGACTTGAGTACATGATGAAACTCTTCGCCCTTTTGTGCCAGTGCGGCGATAAAGTTATCGAGCGCGGTGTAAAGTTTTTCGAGCTCCAGCAGCGACGCCAAACGCATGGCGCTAGGGAAGACATCGTTAGTCGATTGCCCATAGTTGACGTGGTCGTTGGGATGAACGTGCTCGTACTCGCCGAGCGCGCCGCCCAGCAGCTCGGAGGCGCGGTTGGCGATGACCTCGTTGCTATTCATGTGGAAGCTGACGCCGGCGCCCGCCTGGAAGACGTCCACTACGAATTCGTCATCCCACTTGCCCTGCTGAACTTCCTTAGCGGCCGCAATGATCGCGTTGGCCGTCTTTTCGTCAACCAGTCCCAACTCGCGGTTAGCTTCGGCGGCCGCCTCCTTCACCATCGCGATCGCGCGGATGAGCGTGCGGTGGGCGCGCAACCCGCTGATGGGAAAGTTCTCCACCGCACGCGCGGTCTGAATTCCGTAGTAAACGTGGCCGGGAATTTCCTTGTGGCCGAGAGAATCTTTTTCCGTGCGGGTGCGGGAAGTTGTGGTGGCGGACATCGCGTACCCTCCACTCAAACAGATGACAGCCAAACCGGGCGCGTCGCCGCAATTATGACAGGTCACGTGACGAAAACGCACCAGACAGGAGTGGTACACTTCTCTCCAGGAGCGCCCGCGATGGCAACCACGCAGGTATCGCTGGATGAATATCTCAGGACGGATTACGAGCCGGATTGCGATTACGTGGACGGCGAGCTGGAGGAGCGCAACGTGGGCGAGACAGAGCACTCGGCGGTGCAAGCCTTCTTCATAAAGTGGCTGGCAACACACGAGGAGCAATGGAAACTGGAAGCGTACCCCGAGATTAGAATGCGAGTTTCGCCAACGCGGGTCCGCATTGCCGATCTTGCTATTCTCCCGCTCCAACGGAACTATGAGGCCGTGCTGACCCGTCCACCAGTTGCCGTCATTGAGGTGCTCTCGCCTGAAGATCGCGTCTCACGGTATCAGCAGCGGCTGGATGATTATCGGGCAATGGGTATTGCCAACGTATGGGTCATCGATCCCATGCGGCGCAAGGCTTTTGACTGTAGCCAGGGCGGCTGGCAGCCAGTCGAGAAGCTTCTGATCACAAATCCTCCGGTTGAAATTCCTCTCAATCCGCTGTGGAAGAAACTAGAGGAGTTACATTCCTAGTAACTGGGCCCCATACCACACGCACGCTTATAATTTTCATCAAATGATCTGGCCCACTTGGATTCAGGCGATCTCCGAACTATGGCTCGCGCTAGTCACCTCGGTGACGCTGTACGTGCTCTGGGGCTATGCCAAGGATACAAAAGTCATCGCGAAGAATAGTTCCGAGCAAATCGAATATTCACAAAGACCATTTTTGGCCGTGGCAATGCGGCAAGGCACCGAAATGGGACCAGGCGGTTGGGTGATAGAGAATCAAGGTTTTGGGCCAGCCGTCAACATTCGCTGCACAGATTATGCCCAGGGGAAGGGGGGCATGCGTTGGATGGCTCCTCTCGCTACCAAGGCCGAATACAAGCTACCTCGGGAGGTCGAAACGGCGTCGCGGGGGAACGTGTTTTGCATCGAGTATGAATCTCTATCGGGGAGGAGATACCGCACGAACGTTGAATGGTCGAATGACGACATGAAAACCGAGTTTCATCCGCTCACCTGAGAATGACACTCGAGCTCACGTTATTGACTCAGCGTGTTGAACGTTTGGAGCGTCAGAATCAGTATCTGAAGCGGATTGCAGTGGCTACCGGCTTAACTTTGGGGGCTCTTTTGTTAATGGCCGCAGAGGTCAAGCCGCGAACGATCGAGGCTGAGAAAATAATTCTCCTAGACAGCCACGGTCGGCCAAGAGCGACGATTGGCACGCCGGAATTTGCGGGGGTTGCAATAGATACGAAACCCGACGAACCGGTAATTTGGCTCAGTGATGAGAACGGAACAGACCGTGCGACCTTGTCCACTGATGGCCTGCGACTCAATAACGCCCACGCCAAACCCCTTGTAGAGCTTAGGGGCGACGTCATACCCGGCAGGTCTGGATTGAGCTTCTACAGCTCAGACGGGAAGATTTCGTGGTCGGCTCCATAGATTGGCTGACGTGCCAGCGGTTTTCAGTGTTGCCGCGATGCAATTATCAGGAGATTCGTTTGCCACCCCGGCCCTTGAGCGAACGTCTGCGTCTGCCAGGCGCTTGAGGTTGCGCATCAAGCCGCATCGGCGGAACACCACATTCCAGGTCTTTCGTCATCAAATCAACCTTGTCCCTAGTGATTGTCCATTCCTCATACTCGCGGTGATCGGGCTTTCCGCTCCTGGTGCGCTTCGGGACGTCAATGATGTACGCATCGCCGCGTTCCCTGTAAAAAACCGCGTCGTGTTTACGCATGACATAAGCTAAACCAAGCGGCGCCTCTTCCACTCGGTGGACTATTTCATCGTTCCATCTGTCCATTGGGCCCTCGACGTGTTGAATTGTAGCGGAGCATCGACGTCTATCCGATCTCGACCAGCTCCGCGATCTTGGCTTGCCACTCCTTGGGGCCGCTCTCGTGAACGGAATTGCCGTTCACATCTACGGCGACCGTGACCGGCATGTCCTCCACTTCGAATTCGTAGATGGCTTCCATGCCCAGATCGGCGAAGGCCAGCACGCGCGATTTCTTGATCGCCTTCGACACCAGGTAGGCCGCGCCGCCGACCGCCATCAGGTAAACCGCCTTATAGTCGCGAATAGCTTCGATCGCGGTTGGGCCGCGCTCGGACTTGCCCACCATGCCGAGCAGTCCCGTCTCCTTCAGCATCTGGCGGGTGAACTTGTCCATGCGAGAAGCAGTCGTGGGACCAGCAGGGCCGACGACTTCGTCGCGCACCGGATCGACCGGCCCAACATAGTAGATAAAGCGATTGTTGAAGTCCACAGGAAGCGCTTCGTGGCGCGTGAGCATGTCGGTCATACGCTGGTGGGCGGCATCGCGGCCAGTCAGCAGCTTGCCGCTCAGCAGAATCACTTCGCCAGTCTTCCACGTCGCCACGTCTTCGCGAGTGACGGTGTCGAGATTCACGCGGCGCGCGCCCGCCGGGTTGTAGGTGAGCTTCGGCCAGTCTTCCAGCGAAGGCGGTTCCAGCGCAACCGGGCCAGTCCCGTCGAGCACGAAGTGCACATGGCGTGTGGCCGCACAGTTCGGGATCATCGCAATCGGCAGATTGGCGGCGTGGGTGGGATAGTCCTTCACCTTGACGTCGAGCACCGTGGTCAGTCCACCCAGCCCCTGTGCGCCGATGCCCAGCGCATTGATCTTCTTATAGAGCTCGACGCGCAGGTGTTCCGCAGTGTTCTTCGGGCCGCGTGCGATCAGCTCTTGGATGTCGATGGGCTCCATCAGAACTTCCTTGGCCAGCAGCATGGCTTTTTCTGCCGTGCCGCCGATGCCGATGCCGATGATGCCCGGCGGGCACCATCCCGAGCCCATGGTGGGAAGCGTTTTCAGTACCCACTCGACGATCGAGTCCGACGGGTTCAGCATGGCGAACTTCGACTTGGCCTCGGAACCGCCGCCCTTGGCTGCGACGATCACTTCGAGCTTGTCGCCGGGAACGATCGACATGTTGATGACCGCCGGAGTGTTGTCCTTGGTGTTCTTGCGCGCTCCGGCGGGATCGGCCAGCACGCTGGCGCGCAGCTTATTGTCCGGGTGCAAATAGGCGCGGCGAACCCCTTCGTTGACCATGTCCTCGACGCTCATGGTCGCGTCCCACTGGACGTTCATTCCGACTTTGAGGAAGACGGTCACGATGCCGGTGTCCTGGCAGATGGGACGATGGCCCTCGGCGCACATGCGCGAGTTGATGAGCAACTGCGCGATGGCATCACGAGCGGCGGGTGATTGTTCCTTCTCGTAGGCGCTGGCCAGGCTGCGAATGAAATCAACCGGATGGTAGTAGGAAATGTATTGCAGAGCGTCAGCGACGCTCTGGATAAGATCGTCTTGCTTGATGACTGTCATAATCGACCTGCCTATAAGAATCGTTTTCACCATGGAGGACACGGAGAGCGTTGGGGTTGCGGAACGACCAGGGAAATGATCTCCGTATCGCGGGCGAAGTATGCCTTCCCAGACCTGCGTGGGCCTCGGCGGAAGGGTCACTCGTCGCCCCTACGACCCTCGATTATATCGTCCGCATGAACTGCCACTTGTGATCTGCGAACATCATCGATGTTTACGCCGCAGGCTGAATTTCAGCCACTCAACTGCCTGTTAGCAAAGCTTCCCGAACATCGACGTGTAGGTCAGGCCGATTTCGCCGCAACTGCCTTGGTCTACCGAATACACAATGCAGGAGTCGAAGGGGCGCGAGTAAACGTGCAGAGTCACGGCCCGCTGATTCCATTCTTTCGGATTCCGCACGTCGTGCACTGGGTTTAGCGGGTCCACCGCAACCGGATGTTCGGGAGTGATCTCGACCACGTCGGTAGGCACGATGTTGCAACGATGCGCCTCCAGATCTTCAGCGAGCAAGCGGTAGTTTTGCACGGCAAGCCGCCCGATGGGAGCGGCCATCCAGCAATTCTGTCCCTTGTGATTATGGATCGAGCTGCGCTGTCCAACCTCCCAGCAGATCGCCAACAGCTCGTAGAGTTCGGTCTTGTCGATGAGGTTGCGAGTGTAATGCTGCGCGTCCCAAAACAAATAACGCTGCAGCGATTCAGGATCGACGGGGTTGGCCCGCAGGTAGGCAAGCGTGCCTTGTACTCCGGTGAAGTCCGGCTCGTGCAGTTGACGCAAGCCGCCGATAAAGTCGTCAATCGAAACTCGCCGACTAATTTTTTGCGAAGATGTCACGGTAGCCATAAATGCCTGTCTCCTGGGACGAAACGCTCATTCTACCCCGCTTTCGGCAGCTGCGGGTTGCGGACGGCGTATTGGTCTCGGAAACCAGACTGGAGAGAAAACTTTGCATCCTGATGTCTTTTCGGAAATCCAATCGGCACTGTGCGTTTTCAAGCATATAATGGCCGCAAGAAGCACCTTGGCAAGGTGCGGCTCAGCGTTCGGCACTGGAGTTTCCCATGAAGTCACGTGCTCTCGCAGCTGCGATCGTAGTCCTGCTGAGTGCCAGCCTCGCTCGTCCGTCGTTGGCCCAGGACAGTACGCAATCGCAAACTTCAACGCAATCGCCAGTCCCTCCCTCCGATCAGGCGCAGCCCGCAGCAAGCACGGACCAACCCACGCCTGCGTCCGACAGCGCGGCTACAACCACGACCGCGACCGCTCCTAAGGAAACACACGATAAGGGCAAGAACGACATCGACGACATCGGCGATCGCAAGGTGGGCTCGACGGGAAAGAGCATGGGCGACTGGTACGGCATCGACACCGACATCAAGATGGGCAAGCAGTACGCCATGATGGTCGAGCAGAGCGCGCGCATGATCCAGGACCCGGTGGTGAATGAGTATGTCAACCGCGTTGGGCAGAACCTGGTTCGCAACTCCGATGCGAAAGTGCCGTTCACGATCAAAGTTATCGATTCCGACGATATCAATGCTTTCGCTCTGCCAGGCGGATTTTTCTATGTGAACAGCGGGCTGATTCTCGCCGCCGACGGTGAGGCAGAGCTGGCCGGCGTGATGGCGCATGAAATCTCGCACGTAGTCCTTCGCCATGCGACGCGCGAAATGACTCGCGCCAATTACGTGCGCCTGGCGTCGATCCCCCTGATCTTCGTGAACAGCTGGGGCATTTACGAGGCGGCCAATGCGGCCATGAGCCTGGCAATGCCGGTGGCTTTCATGAAGTTCTCGCGCGACTTTGAGGCCCAGGCCGATTACCTTGGCCTGCAATACATGTACAAAGCGGGCTACGATCCCCAGTCGTTTATTTCGTTTTTTGAGAAGATCAAGTCCCAGGAAAAACAGAAGCCGGGAACGCTGTCCAGGACCTTTGCCAGCCATCCGCCAACGCCAGAACGCATTTTGAAGAGCCAGGAAGAGATTCGAGAAATTCTGCCGCCGCGTCCGGAATACATCGTGAACACCTCGGAATTCAATGAAGTGAAAGCCCGCCTGGCGGCATTTGAGAACGGCAAGAAAGTGGTTCCGGACAAGAATTCCAATCAGCCTACGCTGCGGCGGACGCAGACCGCTGACAGCGACAAGGGGCAGCCCACCAACAATGGCGATGACCGTCCAACCCTGCAACGCCGCGACGACGACTACGCCGCGGTGGTTCCCGGACAGTTCTGAATTACCAGCCAGACAAATACATACACCGGCGGCCGCGTGCCGCCGGTTTTCATTTGCGGCAATAACGAAGCGCCGGTCCCCATCCGCCCGCCTGCCTAAACTCGCTGCCGCCGCGGTCCCGGTAGTCCCTTAAATGGGCGAGGGATATTTTTTTTCAAGTCTGTGACAAAAACGTGACAAACCGAAATTTGCGCAAACCTACGATAGGAAAGTGATTGGTCTATGGGGCTGATCGTACATTCTTACCGGTAACGGAGCGCATGACTATGAAAAACACCTTTCCCGGCCGACTCGCGGTCGCGGTAATCCTGCTTGGTCTGTTCAACTTCATCGCGGCGGCACAGGCGCGCCCACGCTCTCTAAAGCGACCGATGCCCATCCCCCAAACCGAGGAAGTACCGTCGCCGACAGGACAGGGATTTGTCGTACAAGACCTGTTCGGCGGTGAAATCTTTGGTTACGGCGTGGATGAGTCAGGCACGGAGGGCTTGTTGAGCGAGGCGCTATTGGAGCCTGGCGGAAACTACACTATCGCGACCGAGACCTTCGACCAGACCACAGGCAGGATTATCGCCCTGGTCGAAGTACAACTCGCAACCCAGAATAACTTCGTCACGCTGGGCGTGGTGGGAAGCCATATTGGCCTGCGCGAAGACGAGCATGTGCAAGGTCTCTACGTGGTGCAGCGTACTTACAATGTCCTAAATCCACTGGCAGGCAATAGATTCACCGGCGCCTGGCTACCTCCTATTAACAATGAGACGCAGCTTTTCGAGGATGTTGAGGGAAATCAAGGGACGCCGGACGTCGCGGTCATGGCCTCTACCGACGCTTGTTGTGGGCGGTTCGTCTTTGGCTCGAATGTCGCGGCGAACCTTTTCGGACCGATCATAACCCTCCAGGACCCGATTCTTACCCAGGGAGTTCCTCCTCTGCTGGGATATGACAGCACCACGAACCAGGCTGTACTTTCGCAGGCTGAGGGTGCTCCGAACACGGTTCCCGTAGTTGACCTGGTCAACCTCACGACTCGTAACATCACCGAGTTCACGGGATTGGGGCACGGATTTGTCAATGGATTGGCAGTTGATTCAGGAACGGGGATCGCGTGTACAACCACGGAATCCTATCTCTTTCCGTATCAGGCGGAGTTTTATAATCTTGCAACCCAGACCGGGTTCGTCGTCGATCTGCCAAATATTGGCGAGTATGCCGGCGCCACCGTGGCGAATGATCCCGTCAACAAGCTGTTCCTCATCACGCACCCGGTGCCGGCTGCTCCGGGCGAGATCCATGTGTACGACGAAAATGGAAACCTGATTGAATCGCTCACCGGCTTTCCTATGGGACCGGGTGGGGCGACCATTGCGCTGAACCCGAACACCCGAACGGGATTTGTGTTGGCAGCCGGTCGCAACGGGAACTTGTCGGGACTCCAGTCATTCACCTATTAGTTTGCCGGATGCCGGGTGAGATGCCGCCCATTGCGCGACTCAGCCGCGTAAGAGGCGAGGAGCAGAGTAATAGCGCCGCTTCCTGCGCGTCAAAGTGCGCGTATTGCCAGGCCAACCGTCAGCACTTCTCGGTGGAGACGTAGGGACCTAGAGCCAGGCTGCCTTATGCGAAAAAAAGACGTGCTCATGGCGATTGTGTGCTGCCCACGAAAGTGAGTGGGAGACAGTACTTCATGGGGAAATCCGGCGGAAGCAGCGGTCAGTGAAATCAGGGTCAACCGGCAGTGTCTGCGTGGCTTTGCTGTCCGTCTTAGTTCAGGTTCACGCCGGTTGTGTCATGGCTTGCTTGAGTGCAAGAAACTGACGATCCAGGTTGTTCATGCGGGCAGCAATAAACGCTAGGTCGCCGGCCTTGCCGGCTCTTTCCATCTCGAAGGCCAGCGCACTCAGGGCCTCACCGCCGACGTTGGCCGCCGATCCCTTGAGCAGGTGGGCCTGACGCTCGGCGCCCGGTATGTCCGCGGCATCAAGATAGCGCTGTAGCTTGTCGATTTGACCCGGGGTGTCGTCCAGAAAAACTTCGATGACCCTGCGCGCCAGATTCTCGTCGTGCATGAGACGATTCAGCATGGCTGCGCGGTCGAAGACAAGCGGTGACGACGAAGGACGAGGCGGATTACTTGCTCCCGGCAATAAGCCCGCTTCGCCGTTCGTAGTTTGTGGCAGCCAACGCTCTAAGACCTGGGCGAGCACTTGCGGTGACAGCGGTTTGGACAAATAATCATTCATCCCCGCCTGGAGGCACCACTCCCGGTCACCCTGCAGCGCGTGCGCGGTCATAGCGACGATCGGAACCCGATGATTACGGATGGCGGACTTCATGTCGCGGATTTGCCGGGTTGCCTCGATGCCATCCATCCCCGGCATCTGCACATCCATCAGCACCAGGTCGTAAGGGATAGACTCCAGCGCTTTGACCGCTTCGGCGCCGTTGCCTACTACGTCGGCGTCCAGGCCAAGCTTCTTGAGGAAGCTCAGGGCCACGATCTGGTTGGTGATATTGTCCTCGGCCAGCAGGATACGTGCGCCTACCCCGGCGAAGGAGCGTAGGAGTTGGCGGGCCGGCCGGCGGTGCAGGCCATTTTCCGTCTGGGCTGGCGGCGGCTGCTTGTCCAGGCGGACCGTAAACCAAAACTCCGAGCCCTTGCCGGCTTCGCTCGCCACCCCAATTTTGCCGCCCATCATCTCGGCCAATTGTTTCGAAATAGCCAAGCCCAGCCCAGTACCGCCGTACCTCCGCGTAATCGAAGGGTCTAACTGGGTAAACTTGCCGAAGAGCATACCAATCTTGTTTTCCGGAATGCCGATGCCGGTGTCCCGCACCGTAAAGCGGAGCCGACAATCGGGTTGGCTGCTCTCTTCTAGGGACACCAGCACGGTTACTTCTCCGGCTTCGGAAAACTTGATGGCATTGGCCGCGAGATTGGTCAGAATTTGGCGCAAACGACCGGGATCGCCGCGGAGAAGCATGGGAACCTGCGCATCGGCGCGGCACAACAACGTCAGGCCTTTCTGCCGCGCCCGGACGCTAAGCAAGGCCGCAAAATCATCCAAGAGGACTTGCAGGTTAAAGTCTAGCGTCTCCAGGTCGAGTCTTCCGGCTTCGATCTTCGAGAGGTCAAGGATGTCGTTGATTAAGTAAAGCAGCGATTCTCCGCTTCCCCGCAACAGTTCGGTATAGCGCCGCTGTTCGGGGTTCAGGTCGGTATCCAGCAACAAGCCGGTCATTCCCACGATGCCATTCATCGGCGTTCGAATCTCATGGCTCATGTTGGCCAGGAACTCACTCTTAGCGCGGTTGGCGGCCTCAGCCGCCGCCTTCGCGCTTTGCAGACTGATTTCTACCTGCTTACGAGTGGTTATGTCTCTAAAAAACCAGGCGCGTCCGATGTACTTCCCGCGTTCACCGCGCAGGGTGGTGGAATAGCGTTCGAGTACCCGGTCGTCCTTTAACTCAATTTCGCAATGGTCACTTGTACCGGGATCATCGTAAAGTTCCCGGACGCGCTTCAGGAACGCCGCGGGATCTTTCACCCGACCAGTAACCGCCGATAACAAAGCCTCGTCTGGAAGCGCGCAACTGTCCATCACCAGATCGGGAAAATCTTGATGGGAAATCCGCCAAACATCGAAAAACCTTTTGTTACCCGACACCACCATATTTTCGTCGTTTACCACCAGGATTCCATCGAGCGACACCTCTTGTATGGCGCGAATCAGGGAGTGTTGAAATTGGCGATAAGCGGACTCCGCCTCGGCGGCTGCTTTGGCCTTTTCCAGAGCTATCTCGGTCCGTTTGCGCTCCGTGAACTCCTCCGCGATGCCAACAATCCGTACCAGTCGGCCGGCTTGATCGTGCACCGGAAATGCCCGCTCCCGGATCCATTTTTCCTGTCCTTCCGGGGTCAAGATTCGGTACTCCGATGCGATGTCCATTCCTTGCAACTGCTGCTTGAATATCTCGTGGGCCTGGTCGCGGTCTTCGCCATGGATGGCATCCAGCCAGTCCATCGGGTTCTGATAGAGGCTGGCGCGGCTCCGTCCCCAGATCTGTTCGTAGGCCGGACTGACGTATAAGGCCTCAGTGCCGGCGCCGTTCATCATCCAAAAGACGTCGCGAACGTTTTCCGCCAGCTGGCGAAATTTTTCTTCACTGTGCTGCAAGGCTTGCTCGGCCTGCTGGCGCGCGGTGATGTCGCGGAGGACACCGATGGTGTGCCATTCGCCGTTCAGGCAAATCGCCGACAAGGACAGATCGACGGCGATCTCGCGGCCGTCTTTTCGGCGGGCCGGCAGTTCAATCCGGGCGCCGATTGCGCCGCCGCGGCCGGTGGCTAAGAGCTCAGGAAATGCGGCGCGATGGGCTTCGCGATAGCGTTCCGGCGCCAGTAACTGGTGGAGATCTTTCCCCAGCGCTTCTGCGTTGCGGTAACCAAAGATCGACTCTGCCGCCGGGTTCCAGTAGCTGATCGCTCCGCTGGGGTCGGTCATGAGGATGGCATCCTGGGCCGAATCCGTAATGCCACGCAACCGTGCTTCACTCTCGTTGAGTGCCTGTTCCGCCCGCTTGCGCTCGGTGATGTCCAGACTTATGCCGACGTGACCGAGGAACTCACCGCGCTGCGAGAAGCGTGGGTTGGCATAGGAGACGGCCCACCGCCATTCGCCGTCGGCGCGGCGGACCCGCACTTCGCCGGTGAAGGGCGCCTGCAATGCGAGTGCTTGATAGAACGAGGCGACGTACTGCGCATAATCGTCCGGGTGGAACAATGGTTTCCACTTCGAACCTTCCACGAACGGTATTCCGAAAAATTCCCGATAGGTTCGGTTGACAAATCGGGTTTCACCGCAGGCATCGGTCACCCACATCACGGTTGGGCAACTGTCCGCCATGATGCGGAAGCGGGCTTCGCTCTCATGCAGGGCCTCTTCCGCCCGCTTACGCTGCGTGATGTCACGGACAATGGAGGAAGTGCCCACCAGTTCATGGTCTGAATTCCGTACCGGGGAAATCGAAACCGAAACGTCCGTCCCGCGTCCATCTTTGGCTTGCAGCACGGTATCGAAAGGACTGATGCTGCTACCGGCCCGAATGCGCTCGAGGAGCTGGCCAAAGTCGGCGCGGCGTTCCAGCGGATAGAGAATGGACGCGTTCTGTCCGACAATTTCCTGTTTCGTGTAACCGAACAAGGTCTCCGAGCGCTGGTTCCAACTGAGAACGGTCCCCTGGGGGTCGGTGGAGTAGATGGCATTATCGGACGATTCGACTATGGACGCCAGCAACGCTCTCGTCTCCTCCGCCGCGTGACGGTGCGAGATATCGTGCAGAATGACGGAAATTGCGGCCACGCCGCCGGCGGAGTTAAGGATGGGCGATGCGGTGGCAAATACGTAAATTTCCCGTCCATCTTGGTGCCGGCACACACTTTCGTTCTGGGAGACGGTGCCCCCCCGCGATACCTGCTGGATGACAAGCGCTAGCGAGGACAGCTTCTCCGGTGCCATCAGCAGGGACACGGGCTGGCCGATCGCCTCCGCCGCCGTGTAACCGAAGAGCGACTCCGCCCCGCGGTTCCAGGTGAGGATTGCGCCCTCGGCGGTGCTGGCAATGATGGCGTCGTCAGAACTTTCCACCACCGCGGCCAGAAACCTTTGGGCCTCGTCGGCCGTTCGCCGATCGGTTACGTCCCGCTTGATGGCGATGTAGCTGACAATTTCCCCATTCGACTGCAACACGGGAGTGATCTGCATCTCCTCGGGATAGAAACTGCCGTCCTTGCGGCGATTGATCACCTCGCCTCGCCAGGTCCGGCCAGATCGAATCGTGCGCCATAGGTTTTCGTAAAACTCCGGCGAGTGTTGTCCCGATCTCAGGATGCGCGGGTTCTGCCCCAAAGCTTCCTCGCCGCTATATCCGGTCATCAGGGTGAAGGCGGGATTCACGTATTGGATTTTCCCGTTGGTGTCGGTGATGACCACGGCGTCCGCCGACTGATTGACCGCCGTAGCCAGGCAGCTCTCCGCGATCATGTCAGCGTCAGGAAGCACACTTCGCCTCGATAAGGTCAAGACACCTTGTCTATCTTTATCGGCACACTTCAGATTTCTTTGAAAAGGCGCTGCGGCCAAGGCTCCCGCAGGGCAGATTCCAACTTCAGCCGGGGCCAGGTCCCCCGGCTGGGGATTCTGGCACGAAGCGGCTTGGCCTCAAGTTGAGGCTTGCGGCTGCCGATTCATTGGCTGTGACCGTAGCAGCGGCCAAATAAAACGACACTTGCCGGAACCGATCGTGATAAGCGAAGTGCAGATTGCAGACAGCAACTGGCCGAGTACGGAGAGACCGCCCGATCGGCCGGCGCCGGCGGCGATGGCGCGCCAGTATAGACCTCTGGTCGTGGTCGCCGACGATGACGTGGTTACTACCCAGATCATTGAAGGAGCTTTGAAGCAGATCGGATTTCGCGTCCTCACCGCCCACGACGCGCAAAGCGCATTGGCGAAGATACGTGAATACCCTCCCGACCTGATCCTGCTCGACGTTTCTCTGCCGGACGGCAGTGGCATTGAGATCTGCCGCCAGTTGCAGGGCGAGCCCGGCCTGGGACAGATACCCGTGATCTTCATTTCGGGCCACGATGAGCTGGCCATCAAGGTGGCTGGCTTCGATGCGGGAGGGGTCGATTACATTACCAAGCCTCTGGTGGTGCGCGAAGTGATGGCGCGGGTGCGCACCCATATCCGCCTGAAGCGCGGCTACGAATCGCTGGCCGAGTTGCAGGCGCAGCACATCCAAAAGCTGGCCGCGGCGCAGGAAGCCTTCATGCCGCATCCGGAAGACATTCCGGAAGCCCGCTTTCAGGTCTCGTTCATGCAGGTTTTGAAGGCCGGCGGCGACTTCTACGACGTAATTCCGGTGGCTGAAAACGTTATCGACTACGTGGTGGCAGATGCCAGTGGACACGATTTGGGCGCCTCGTTCTGGACGGCAGCGCTGAAAACCCTGCTCTCGGAATACTGCAATGCGGTCAATTCCCCGCGCGAGGTGTTGCACCTGGTCAATAGCGCGTTGCTGCGCATCCTGCCCTCGGGCGTCTTTTTCACCATCATTTATGCCCGCTTGAATCGTGCTACCGGGCAGCTTTGCCTGGTCAATGCGGCCCATCCTCCCGCCATTCTGCTTCCCGCCGATGGCAGCGATGGGGTAGTGGTTTGGGAGGAAGGCGACGTGGCCGGCGCTTTTGCCGACGCGGTCTTTGACTGCCGGGAGTTGAGCGTCGCCCCGGGGGACCGATTGTTTCTTTATTCCGATGGCCTGATTGAGCCGCCGGCGAACCCCGGCGGGGTGGGTGCTCTGCAGCAGATGCTGGCCTGCGGCCGGGAGTCTTCTCTGCAAGAAGCCGTCCGCAGAGCGGTGGGCAAGTGTTGCGGGTGCGGCGGTTGTGAGGACGATGTCCTGCTGCTGGGCGTGGACGTTTAGCCGGGAGCCGGCGGTGCCGATGAATGGAGAACGACCGGTGAGGAGAGCAATGGAGCGAACCAGCAAGTCCCACCGCCATGAGGAGGACCTCTGCTTGTCGATTCCTTCGGACCTTTCCGCCGTCGAGCCAGTGTGCCGGCAGATACGCAGCCTGTTGCAGAAGCGGCATCTGGAGCGAATGGAATTTCCGGTGGAGATGATCGCCCGCGAATGCCTGAACAATGCGATTCTGCATGGCAATGGCGGACAGGTGAACCGAGTAGTGAATTTCGGGATGCGCGTGGGCAAGAAGCAGATTTGCCTGCGCATTGCCGATCAGGGCATGGGATTCGACTGGCGCGTCCATAAGCGATCCTGGCCCCAGGCCTCGGCCGCTTCCGGCCGGGGACTGATGATCGCCGGCGCTTACGCCGAGCGGGTCGCTTTCAATCGGCGGGGGAACCAAGTGACGGTGTGGATCAATACCGCCAGGGAAGGAAGGTAGCAACAAAATGTCAAGCTATCGCATGGAACGCAGTGACGGTGGTTGCCGGGTCAGTATCGATGGAGGGCTCACGGCAGTGGTGGTACCGGAGCTACAGCAAGTTCTCAAACAGGAAGTCGAGGGTGGGACCCAACGGGTAACGGTCGACCTGGCGGCCACCTACATCGTCGATTCCAGCGGCATTGGCCTGCTGATCGCCGCCAGCAATACCTTGTCGCACAAGAGCGGCCAGCTGGCGGTGGTTAATGTCTCTCCGGAAATCTTCCGGCTTTTCCAAAGCATGCGCTTGGTGCCCCGGTTGAACGTGAGCGGACGCGCCACCACGGGGCCCGCCCATGAGTGAGGAAGCCTTGGCTCTCGATGATGAACTCATGCAGGGATTCATCAGCGAATCACGCGAGCACTTGGCCACCATCGAAGCCGATTTGCTCGCCATCGAACAAGCCGGAGACGCGGCCGACCCCGAACTGGTGAACAAGGTATTTCGGGCGGCGCACTCCATCAAAGGTTGCAGCGGCTTTCTGGGGCTGAACCAGGTGAAGGAGCTGGCGCATAAGGCCGAGACCGTGCTCGACATGCTGCGCTCCCACAAGATCCGTCCTAACGCCGAGGTCACCAACATTCTGCTGGCGGCTTTCGACAAGTTGCGCGAGATGATCGAATCGCCGGCCACCAGCGAGTCCGCCGACATCGCCTTGCAGGTGCAAGGACTGGTGGCATTGGCTTCTTCCTACCTTCCCCATTCTGCCAAAGCGGCTTTGACGGAGAAGGTGCAGTTGTCGGCGGCCGAAGCTACGCCGGTGACCGTGGCGCAGGTCGATTTCGAGCGGGCCCAGCGGGCCGGCTGCTGCGTCTACTCCCTGGAATACGATCTGATCCACGACATCGAGCGGCAAGGCAAGAACGCCTTCCAGCTTTTCAACCAACTGGAAGCGGGGGGCGAGATATTGGATGTAGTGCTGGATTTTGCCTCCCTGGGCGGACTGGATGACGCCATTGGAAAGTGCTTGCCGCTGACCATTGTCTTGGCTACGCTGGCGCTGCCGGATGCCATAGGCAGGCTGGCCGGGATTCCGCAGGAGCGGATCAAGCCGCTCTTTCTTGACGGCGCCTCCGGCGGTCCGGCTTTTCCCGCACCCGAGGCGGCGTGCCCGCGGCTGGAGCCGCCGGTGGTGTCGCTGCCCACGCCCGAGCCAGCTCAACCGGTAGTGCAGGCCACGGCTGCCGAAAATCACCTTCCTCAGGTTCCGGCGCCGCCGCCGTCGGCCAATGTTGCGGCGGCGGAGTCCCGTCCGGCGGGCGCGACGGGCGCCTCTCAGCCGGTGGTCGAAGATACTCTCCGCGTCAACGTGGGACTGCTGGATACGTTGATGAATCTGGCCGGCGAGCTGGTGCTAAGCCGCAACCAGTTTCAGGCGGCGATTCTGCAGAACAACCATCGCATGTTGAATTCCGCCGGACAGCGTCTCAGCCAGATCACGTCAGAAATCCAGGACGCCATCATGCGCACCCGTCTGCAGCCCATCGAGAACGTTTTTGGCAAGCTGCCGCGCGTGGTACGCGATCTGTCCAACAGCCTGGGCAAGGAAGTGAAACTCGATATCCGCGGCAAGGAAGTGGCGCTCGATCGCAGCCTGGTCGAGGGTCTGTCTGACCCGCTTACCCACATGGTGCGCAACGCCATCGATCACGGCATCGAATCGCCCGCCGAGCGGTCGAAGGCCGGCAAAGATCGCAGCGGCACGCTGCGGGTGGAGGCCCGGCACGAGGCCGGACAGGTAGTGATCGAGATTGCCGATGACGGCAAAGGTATCGACAGCCAGCGGGTTTCCCAGGCTGCCTTGGCCAAAGGGCTGATCACCGCCGAGCAGCTCAAGGCAATGACGTTGCAGGACCAGTTGGCCCTCATCCTGCTGCCCGGCCTGTCCACTGCCGAGAAGGTTTCCGACGTTTCCGGACGGGGCGTGGGCATGGACGTAGTGAAGACCAACCTCGACCGGCTGGGCGGCCAAGTGGAAATCAATTCCACCGCGGGCCGCGGCTCGCTGTTCCGCATCAAGCTGCCGCTCACCTTGACCATCATTCCCGCGCTCATTGTTTCCGCCGAAAATGAGCGCTTCGCCATTCCGCAGATCAATGTGGAAGAGCTGTTGCGCATTCGCGCCGAAGAGACCAAACGCCGCATTGAAGTGGTGGGAGGGACCGAAGTGCTGTTGCTGCGCGATCGCATTCTTCCTTTGTTGCGGCTGGACGATTTCCTGGGGGTGCTGCCGACCTATGGCGACCGCCAGACCGAGCGCGAGGAACTCGATCGTCGAATGCAACTGGCAGATCGCCGCTCGCCACGTTATTCCACGGACGGCGAACCGAAGCTGGAAAATGTCACGCCGCGTCCCGGACCCCCGGTCGCTCGCCGCTCCGACGGGCGCCGCAGCAGCGTCAGCGGCACGCTGGAGATTGCCGTCATCACCACCGGAAGATTTCAGTACGGCTTGGTCGTACAGGCCTTTCACAATACCGAAGAGATCGTGGTGAAGCCCTTAGGACACCACCTTAAGGAATCGCGGGAATACGCCGGAGCCACTATCCTAGGCGACGGCGCGGTGGCCCTCATCCTGGATGCCGCCGGACTGGCCGGCAAAGCTGAACTCAGCAACCCTGCGGCAACCCAGCGGGCCAAAGACCAGGAGGAGAAGAGCGAGGACAGCGAAAGCCAGGACAACCATTCGCTGCTGCTGTTCCGCAACGGCCCCCAGGAACACTGCGCCATTCCGCTGGGCGCGGTACGCCGCATCGAGCGGATCAAACCCGATCAGGTGGAGATGGCGGGGGGCCGGCGCACCATGAAGTATCGCGAGCAGTCGCTGCCGCTGGTCACTCTGGCCGACACCGCGCACGTAGATGCTATCTCCGGGGCCCGCGACCTGGCGGTCATCGTTTCCAATATTTACGGACGGGAAGTGGGCCTGCTGGGGGCCATGCCGGTCGACGTGGCCGACGCCACCTCCGACATCGATAACACCACGCACCGCCAAAGCGGTATTGCCGGTTCGTCGATCATTGGCGGACGCACCACCCTGATCGCCGACCTGGCCGAACTGGTGGACGCGGTCTATCCCGAGTGGAGCAGTGCGCAGACCGGCGATGGTGCTCACCCGGCCGCCGCCGGGAAAGGGACCATTTTGCTGGCGGAGGATTCGGACTTCTTCCGCTCCCAGCTCAAGCGCTTCCTGGAAGGCGATGGCTATAGCGTGCTCGACGCCGCCGATGGCGAGCTGGCGTGGGGACTGCTGCAGCAGAACCTGGAAAAAGTGCAACTGCTGGTAACCGATGTCGAGATGCCGAACTTAACTGGCCTGGACCTGACCCGGCGCATCCGTTCCGATAGCCGGGTCGCCAAGCTGCCGATCATCGCCGTGACCTCTTTGGCTTCCGATGAAGACTTGGCTGAAGGAAAAAGCGCCGGGGTCGATGACTATCAAATCAAGCTGGACCGCGACACCCTGATATCCCACGTCCACAATCTTCTTGCGGCCCAGCCGCAAAATAACGCGGCAGCACTAACTGCCGGATATTGAGGAACAAGAAAATGACGAACTTGACGAACATGCGAATTGGTAAGCGGCTGGCAGTAGGCTTTGGAGTTTCTGCGGTGCTGATGCTGGTGATGGCAATCGTCGCCTGGTGGGGCATGGCGACCATGGATCAGGCGGCAGACCGCCGTGGCGAAGAGCGCCGAAAATCCAGCCTGGCACAAGCCGTTTTGACCGACGTGGTATCGGTTCGAGGGATCATCCTGGGCATGGCCCAACAGACGACTCCAGAAGGCAAGGCGCAATACCAGAAAGAGCTGGACGAGGTTCGTGCCGTTTACGGTAAGAGATTGCAAGAATTACGTGCTGCTGCCGATACCGAGGCCGGCAAGCAGCAGCTGGCCGGCGTCGAGGCCCCGATCACAGACTGGCGCACGATCAATAACCAGGTGGTCGCCCTTACCATGCAAGGCAAGAATGGCGAGGCGATGAAACTGGCGTTGGCCGCCGGACATGAGCACCAGAGTGCGGTTGAGGCGGCCTTTCGGGCATACGTTGACTTCCGCGCGGGCCTCATCGCCGAAACGGCTGCCGATCACGACCGAATTGTCACCCGGGTGCACTGGATACTCGGAATGCTTTCCTTGCTGGCCGTGGCCATCAACGTGTTTTTCGGGATCCTGATCACCCGCAGCATCAGCCGGCCGCTGGCCGAAGGGACTGCCTTCCTAGAGGTGGTGAGCCGCGGCGATGTCAGCAAAGACGTCCCCTCAGACACGCTGGCTCGACAAGACGAAGTTGGCGATCTGGGCCGCTCCATGCAGGCCATGAGCGAGAAGCTGCGCCACTTGTTGCGCGACATCTCCGGCGGGGTACAGACGGTGGCCTCCTCGGCCACGCAGCTCACGGCGGCCTCAACGCAGACGGCAAGCAGTGTGAAGTCGATGGCGGAGAAGTCGGCCACCGTAGCGGCCGCGGCCGAGGAGTCGTGCGCTACCACGGCGGGAGTCTCGTCGTCGATGGAGAAAGCCAGCGCCAACCTCACTTCGGTGGCCGGCGCCACCGAAGAGATGAGTTCGACGGTCGCCGAAATCGCTTCCAACTCGGAGAAGGCCCGCCTCATCAGCGAGAAGGCCATGGCCCAGGCGCAAACCATCTCTACCATGATGGCGGAGCTGGGCCGGGCCGCCCAGGAAATCGGGAAGGTCACGGAAACCATCACCGACATTTCCGCGCAAACCAATCTATTGGCCTTGAACGCCACCATCGAGGCGGCGCGCGCCGGCTCGGCGGGCAAAGGCTTTGCCGTGGTCGCCAACGAGATCAAGGAGCTGGCCAAGCAGACCTCGGAGGCGACCGAAGACATCAAGGCCAAGATCGCCGGGGTACAGAACTCCACCAACGACGCGGTGCGGACCATCGAAACCATCACCGGCGTGATCCAGGAGATCGGCAATACGGTCGCCAGCACCGCCGCCGCCATCGAGGAGCAGGCTACGGTGACCAAGAACGTGGCCGGCGAGATTGCCGAAGCCACGGCCGTGGTGCGCGACGTGAACGACCAGGTGGCCCAAACGGCGACCGTTTCCCGCTCCATTGCCAGCGATATCGCCAGCGTTAACGGCGCCACCGTGGGTATTCGCGAGGGTGGGCAGCAAGTGGAGACCAGCGCCGTGGAGCTGTCTCATCTGTCGGAACAATTGCGCGTGCTGGTGGCCCAGTTCAGCGTGTAAGCCCGCACGATCAGCCCCTGCACCGACGACCGGCGTTGGGAGAATTACAGGACGGCCTATGATGTCGAACGAAGCACGTAGTGAAGACGCTCTGCTGGTTTCGGTCTTTCGCCTGGGCGATGCGATGTTCGGAATTCCGGCGGCGCAGATCCAGGAAGTGGTGCAGATGGGGAGTGTGACTCCGGTCCATCATGCTCCCCCCTGCATTGTAGGAATTCGCAACCTGCGCGGCCGCATCGTCACCGTTATTGACCTAGGGTTGCGGCTGGAGTTAGGCGAAGCCAAACGTGGAGCGGAAAGCCGGATCATGATTGTGGATTCGGAAGGGGAGCTGGTGGGACTGCTGGTGGACCGGGTGGACGACACCATTTTCCTGCAGCCCGAAGACATGTCTCCGCCGCCGCCCAATCTGGGGGCGCTGCAGGAAGGGGTCATGCGCGGGGTATATCGCTGTCCCGATGGACTGGTGACCCTGTTGGACCATAACACCATTCTCAAACCCAGCGAGAAGACCGCCGGTGCTTTAGCCGGGAGCCGATGAGCCATGGCGGTCAAGGTCCTGGTAGTGGACGATTCCGTTCTGTACCGGCGAGTACTGTCGGAAGCGCTCAACTCGTTTCCCGACGTGGAAGTCGTAGGCAGCGCCGTCAACGGAGCTTACGCCGTGGCCAAGGTCAGAGACTTGCATCCCGACCTGGTGACCCTCGACATCGAGATGCCGGGGATGAACGGCATCGAAGTCATGGAGGCCCTGCGCGGCGCCGGGCTGGACGTGAAGGTGCTGGTGATCAGCAGCGTGACCGTAAGCGGTGGACGGCTCACCCTGCAAGCGCTGGAGAATGGCGCATTCGACTTTATCACCAAGCCGGCGGGCTCCAGCCTGAAGGAAAATCTTCGTTCCATCCGCGAGGAGTTGGCGCCGCGGCTTCGCGCCCTGGCCCATCGTATCGAAATAAAGAAGATCCTTCGTCCGGGAGCTGTCACCGAGCCTCGTCCGGCCGCTCCCCTCGCGCGCGGATGGTCGCGGCTTGGGCCTCAGGCGGCGGGAAACGGCTGTAAACCGGCGGCGCCAGGTATGTTGATTGGCCGGCGGCCGGAGATGGTGGTAATCGGAGTTTCCACCGGCGGTCCCAAAGCTCTGGCCACCCTATTCGCTACCCTACCTGGCAATCTGGGAGTGCCGATCGTGATCGTGCAGCACATGCCTCCGCTGTTTACCCAGTTGCTGGCAACCAACTTGTCGGCCAAGAGTGCGGTTGCGGTGCGTGAAGCTGGCCATGACGAAGCGATTGTCGCCAACACGGCCTACCTGGCTCCGGGGGGAAAGCAGATGCGACTGGTCCCTGGTTCTGGCGGCGCGCGGCTGCTACAACTCTCCGACGATCCCCCGGAAAACGCCTGCCGGCCTTCGGTGGACTATCTTTTTCGTTCCGTGGCAAACCACTTTCCCGGCAAAGCGCTGGCGGTGATCCTAACCGGAATGGGCGACGACGGAGCTCGCGGGTTACGTCTGCTGAAGGGCGGCGGTAGTACGGTGATCGCGCAGGACGAAGCCAGTTGCGTGGTGTACGGAATGCCCAAGGCGGCCGTCGATGCCGGCATCGTCAATGCCGTTCTTCCGCTCGAAGCTATTGCCGATCGGATTACCGCTCTGGTGCGCGGGTCGCAACCATGAGCGTGGCCATCAGCAGTGCGGAAGTTGCAGTTTGGTCGCGCTACATCCAAGACACCTGCGGTATCGTGCTGGACCAGTCCAAAGCCTACTTATTGGAAACCAGGCTGGATGGGATTCTGCGGGAAACCGGAGCCACCAGCTTCTCCGGCTTGTACTACAAGGTGAAGGCCGACGCGTCCAACACCCTGCGGGGAAAGGTGGTCGATGCCATCACCACCAACGAGACTTCCTTCTTCCGCGATACCTCGCCGTTTGAGTTGCTGCGCCACAAACTTCTGCCTGAGCTGATCGATCGTCGCGGCAAGCTGGGAGCTCGCCCTATTCCGATTCGCATCTGGAGCGCTGCCTGCTCGACCGGGCAAGAGGTTTACACCATAGGAATCGTGCTCAAGGAGTTGCTGGGCAGCTTCAGCGGCTATGACATTCGCATTCTGGGCACCGACATTTCGAACCGGGCCATCGCCGTCGCCAGCCACGGGTACTATACCGAGCTGGAGATGGGACGAGGTTTGGCGCTGAGTGTCACCGGCAAACACTTTGTGGCCGAGGGCGGCCGCTGGAAAATCCAGGACGAAATCCGCAGCCTGGCCACGTTTCGCAAGATGAACCTGCTGGAGACGTTTTCCTTTCCCGCGCCGTTCGACATCATCCTGTGCCGCAACGTTG
>Ga0302320_10004047_pt1 | contig 33468 bp, 33 predicted proteins | sample Bog_T0_3_FD_202130 | JGI IMG/M metagenome (GOLD analysis project Ga0302320, IMG submission 202130) | Peat permafrost microbial communities from Stordalen Mire near Abisko, Sweden - Bog_T0_3 | ecosystem: Environmental > Terrestrial > Soil > Wetlands > Peat | place: Sweden: Abisko, Stordalen Mire... | reverse complement strand
TGAACTGCCACGATAGCCGAGGTGCCCGCCATGCCCTCTACCACTATGCGCGATCAGAAACCCGGGGATCCAGAATCGAAATTCTCGCTCAGGCTCACCCAGGCCCGCGCCATCCGTCTCGCGGCGTGAAGCGGTGGTGACAGGCAGACACGGCAGGAAGGAGGATCCCGGATGAGCGGATTCGACGTTTCGAAGCACCACCGGATCGCCGACGGCGAGGCCGATGCCAGCGGCCACCTCGCCTTCTCCTCGCGCGGCGAATATATCGCCTGGACCAGGAAGTGGAAGGCCGAGCTGGCGTCCACCGCCGCCAGCATCAGGGAAGCCAAGGCGTGCCGCCGTGACAGGTCCAAGCCGGATTACGAGCGCGGATGGGCGAATGCGGAGCGCCAGTCGCTCCGGGTGGCGGCCTTCAACCTGTTCGCGCTGCGGGCCGCCGGGCGGCGGCGGGCAGCCGCGCAGTACGCCGCCGCCAGCCAGCCGCGGCGTGACCTGCGGCCCCGGGGCGCGATGTGCCCCGGGGTGTTCCCGATGCCAGTCACGCTTCCCGTCGAGGTTTCGCGGGACCTTGCGAGCGAACGGGCCTCGTGCGGATGCTTGGCGGCGTGGCCGCAAGCGCGCTGCCGGATGCGCTCGGTGGCGGCGGCCCTTGATCGGTCGTTCAGGCCGGCGACAAAAGTTGTTGTCGGCTATCCTGCCCGGACCATTCTGCGGCGGCCGCCTTGCGCGCGATCCGGGGATCAATCCTGCTGCACGAACTGTGGCATGCAGCCAGGGGTGGCCTGTCCGCCGGACCGCCCGTGCCGCCTGCCACCTGGCTTCCGTGACGCGTACCCGGATGAAGTCCCCTCCTGCACAAATCCATTCCCGGCGCGAATGCCATTCGGTGTGAGAGGCGGCAGGTCAGGGCGCTGCCGTCAGCCATCGCCGCAAGCTTGTCGGCGATGCCGCGCACGGCGGCGAAGTCGCCCTGGCGGGCCGCCGCCTTCGCCTCAAGCTGAAGGTCAGCCGCCGCAGTCTCCTTGATGCATCCGGCGACCTTGCTGTCGGCGGCCCCGGCCACGAAGTCCGCAAATCCGACCAGCGGTACCCGGGCCGAGGCCGTGAGCGGCGCTGCCGCTGCGCCGTCCATTCCGTCATAGGTGACGGCCGCTTCGAGCAGGCAGGCATCCGCGCCGGACAGCCCGGCCACCTGAACCTTCACCAGCGCCGTCACCTCCGCCTCATGCGCCAGGTTCGGCAGGATCCAGACCCCGTCCCGGCCCGCCGGCAGGAGGCCGCTCCCCGCCGACACGGTCCCGCCGCAGGGCGATGACAGCGTCAGCCGCACACGCTTGCCGAAGGTCGCAGACAGCAGGCCGAGCTCCGCTTCAAAGCTCGGCCACAGGTCATCCGCCGTCTCGCCATATGTCGCCTGCCCCTGGCCAGCCCGCGCGAGCGCCGTCATCAGGTCCTCGTTGAATTCGCGGCCGAGCCCGATTGTGCTGGTCGTGATGCCCGTGCCGGCCAGCGCAGCCGCCTGGGAGGCAATTTCGTCCAGATCGCGCAGTCCGATGTTGGCGTTCCCGTCAGAGAGGACCATGACCCGCGTCAGGACACCGGCGGCGAGCCCCGTTGCCGCAGCCTCGGCGGCCGCGAGCCAGCCGCCGTGCAGGTTGGTGCAGCCCCGGTGCTGGATGCGGTCGATGGCGGCCAAAATCCCTGCTTTTCCGGTCACATGGACCGGGGGAACATCCACAACGGGCACATCGTCGTACGAGATGATGGAAACCCGGTCCCGCTCACCCAAAGCCTGCACCACCCGTCTGGCGCAGGCTTTCGCCTCGGCCAGGGGATGCCCGCGCATGGAGCCGGAGCGGTCGATTGCCAGGGACAGGTTGAGCGGGGGACGCGGCTTTGCCGACGCCGGATCGGCGGGCGGGCAGGAGACGCACACCAGCAGGTGCAGTTCTGCCGAGGCCGCCAGCGGCGCCGCCGCCTTGAGTGGGGTGATGGTCAGGATCGGTCTGGTCATGGATTCCTCCCGGTCGGCTGCTGTTGGAAAAGTCATGGCTTGAGGCTTTCGAGGATGGCGGCAGCCTCATTCAGCGCGCGGACCGCCTCGCCGGGGGCGGCGCGCGCCAGCGCCTGCTCGTCGACGGAAATGCGCAGCCAGGCCGCCGGCGCATGCTCGGTGACATGGCGCACCAATGCCCGCGGACCGGCCCCGGCCTGACGGGCGGCCTGACGGGCGTCCGGTCGCGCGGCGGCCTGCTGGCGCAGGCCCGTGGAGCGCCGGAAGCCGGCGATGAGTCCAAGCGCGGCCTGGGTGGCCGACGGGCCGGGCGCGGGGGCGGCGGAAGCGGCCGCCTGGCCATGGACGGTGCTGCGCTCAAGGATAAGCCGCTCGATCTCCGGGTCTTTGAGTTGCCCCAGCGCCTCGCGGACCTTGTCGAGGTTCCAGCCGTCGGCCAGCAGCAGCCGTGAGGCGACAGCTTCAATGACGTGCCTGTATCCGTATACCGCCCTGGTGCCGTCCCTGCCCGCCGCGCCGCTGATGCAGCCTTTGGCGATGTAGTGGCGGGCCAGGCGGAGGTTCAGGCCACCACCGTCCCCAAGGCCAAGGCCGTTCTGGACCCTGGCCGCCTCGGCGACCAGGTCTGAGATGCCGCCGGACCAGTTCCGGTGGCTGCGGAGGGCGTTTGCGGCTGTCATGACAATAAGCATTGTCATGACAATGCTTATTGTCAAGATAAATCCGTGCGCCGCGGCCTCCGCCAGCCGTCGCCCCGCCTTTCAGGCTGCCGGCACGGGTCCGGCATCGCTGCAGTCCTCGGACAGCGTGCCGCACCACGGGCAGTGCCACCGCGTGCGCCCGGGCGGCGCATCGCCGATCGCCCACCATTTCGCGCAGGCGCCGCACTGGAAATGCGACAGATGCTCGATGGCGCGCCTGTGTGTTGCCGTTCCGGGAAGCTCAGCGTCCGGCATTGTCGTTTCCTGTCGGCTGCCTGTGCGGGGCCGCCGCGGCGTCAGCCGGCGTCCGCGTCCGCGTGGGCGTGTGTCCGCACCGTCCTGACAGTCTCCGCGGCGGCCCCGGCGGCGTGGTATTTGCGGCGGATGGCGGCCAGGTCGACGGACGGCTCGGGAAAGGACAGGCCGAGGCCGTCCATTGTGTTCGCGATGATCGACGACACGGCCAGGTTGCGGAACCACTTGTGGTCCGACGGGATCACGTACCACGGCGCGGCGGGCGTGCTGGTCGCTTCGAGCACCGCCTCATATGTGCGGATGTAGTCATCCCACAGATCGCGCTCCGCGTAGTCCGCTTCGCTGATTTTCCAGTTGCGCGCCGGGTCGGCGAGACGCTGCCCGAAGCGGGCGAGCTGCTCCTCCTTGCTGATGTGGAGGAAGAACTTCAGGATTGCCGTGCCGCTTCCGGCCAGGCTCTCCTCGAACGCGCGGATCCGGCCGCAGCGGGCTGCCCACGTGTCCCTGCCGATGAGCTTGTGGACCCGGGTGACCAGCACGTCCTCGTAGTGCGAGCGGTTGAAGACCGCGATTTCGCCGTGCGCCGGAACATGCGGGTGCACCCGCCAGAGGAAATCGTGCGCCAGCTCGGTGGGCGTGGGCTGCTTGAATGAGGTGACCGACGTGCCCTGGGGATTGAGCCCGGTGAACACGTGGCTAACCGTGCCATCCTTGCCGCCGGTGTCCATCGCCTGCAGGACCACCAGCACCGAGCGCTGCTTTCCGGCATACAGCAGCGCCTGAAGTTCGGCGAGCCTGCGGCGGAAGTGGTCTGTCTTCGCATTCGCCGACTCCGCGGTTTCATGGCCGCAGCCTGCGGTGTCGAGCTTCCCGAGGTGGAGCCTGCTTGCGGGGTCGACGTAGAAGTCCTTGCGGTAGCCCATGCTGTCCTCCAGGCCGGCCGCCAGTGCAGGCGGATGGCAGAATCCCTGCTGCCACCAAAGACTTGCGGCAACCATGACGGAACGGTGACGGATGCTAGGGCCGGCCGCTGGCCACGTCAAGGCTTGCGGTTTGTCAACATTTTCTGTCGCCCAGGAAACATCGGGTGCCCCCGGACGGGTCGATCCGCGCTGAAGTCGGCGGCAGGTGACGGGCGGTGTCTGGCCCGTGGACAGGCCACCCGGGCGTCCAGGCCCCCTTCCCGCCCGCTTCCCGGCGTCTCCCGCCGGGCGCCGTGTGGCCATTTCATCGCAGTCTTCACCGCCGCGGTGGCCCGTTTCGCAAGGGCCAGCCGCTTGCCAATCGGAAATCGGCGGTTACCGCGTCCACGCGCGATGAAATGGCCACACGGATGTCAGCGCACCGCTTTCCGGGCCATGGCGCACCATGCCATCTGTGGCGGCCAGATCCGCGGGCCGCCCGCCGACCTGCCCCGGTCCCTGCGCGAAGACTGCGCCCTGGCGGGCGGGGGAGTTGCGCCTGGACAGCGCCATGCGGTCCGCGCAGGCCGCGGCAGGCGCCGTGGAGGATCAACTCTCCGGTGGAGGCGTCACGGCGCCGTAGGCGGCACGTCACCTGGCGGCCGGCGCGGTGACGCCTCCAAAGGATTCCTGCCTCCGTTGCCATCCTGCATGGATTGGGCGGATCCCCCCGCGGCGGCCATGGCAGGAAGGCGGTCGGGCACGGGGCGCTCCAGTGCCCGACAGATGCTCGCGCCAAAGCGGTTGATCTCCGCGATTTCAGCCGGTGTCAGTTCGTGCCGGGCCATTTGCGGCGCCCCCATGCATGCGTGCTGCAACGATGGTGCGGCCCCGGGTAGAAGGATTGCAAGCGAATGCGGCCGTTCCGGCAGGCAAGGTCTGGTCCCACGCAACATTCTGGCTATGATGGGTTCCTGGCGCTGGCGGCGCAGCCGAGGCATGCGGGCCAGGCCGAACGGATGGCAGAAGGACTGTTATGAGCGCCGTGGTGCACACGATTACCGGGGACTGGTTGAGTCACGGGTATATCAACAACGTCAACCGCAGCCGCGTGCTTGACTTCGCGCTTGTCAACGGAAGGCCTTATGCCCTCGACTGTCATGACGAGCCGGATCTGGACGCCCCGATTGTCCTCACGGAGGACGGATGGCTCCAGGTGCCGGGCGGAAGTTTCGGCTTCTCGCCGGACACGGGGGAGGCCGAGCGTGTCGGGGTCGTGTTTCCTTCAGACTGTGTCCATGCAGCGGGCGCTGCCTGTCAGCCCTGACACGGACGTTCCCTGCCGGGACGGCCGACGGCGCGGTCCGCCAGCCGTCACATTCCGCCGAAGCGCGGCTGGCTGGGTTCGGCCTCCGGCCCCTCGGGCAGCATATCGGAATCCGGCGCGTGCTGCAGTGACGGCGACCAGTACGGCGTCGCCGCGTGGCCGCGCCTGCTGGACGCGAGGCGGACGGAACGGGCCAGCCAGTCGGACATGTCATGGCCGGCTTCCGGCGCCTCGGCAAAGCGGTCCACGGCCATGGCAACCGGGTTGCCGTTGCAGATGTCATGGCCGAGGATCTCGGCGGGTGACAGGGCGCCGGTGCCCGCCGGCAGGCTGCCCAGGTTGGCGTTTGCAAGGTGGCTGGCCACGGTAAGCCGGAGCTCGGCGCCGGACTGGCCCTGGATGTTGCAGCGTGTTGCCTCCTGCTGGTTCAGCCGCGTGGCCCCGAGCCGCCGGGCCACCTCCGGAACGACGTTCCAGACGAACATCGGGCCGTAGTACATCGTGCTCGGGCTGCCGAGCTGCGCCGGGTAGGCATTGCGGGCCGCGCGGGCAAGGCGCAGCAGCTCCTCGGCGAGCCAGCGGTCCGGCAGCCTGTAGAGGCGGTCCATCTCGCTGGCCGCCGCCGCCATGCGCTGTGCGGGGTCAGCAAGCGGAACCTCCGCAGACGGCGCCGTCGCATCGGCCATGGTCACAGCGGCCAGCCTGGCGGTCGGCTTTGCCTGAAAAGGATTTGGCAGCATGATCTCCCCTTCCGGAACGGCTCCGGCGCGCGCCCGCGGCATGGAGCGGCCCATGCCGCACTAAGGAAGGATTTTCACGAAACAGTCAAGTGAAAAGTCGATGGCAGGCCACGAATTCTACTGTGATCGCGGCAAATCCTATCGGTGGTCTGACGACTGCTTGCTGGCGAACCTGAGCTCCTCCTTTCGGACGGGAGGTCCCGAGCAACTGCCCCGCCGATCCGGGAACATCCGCCGGGAAACGGCCGGCTGTGCCAGGTGACGATGGCTGGCATCCGGTCGGCGGCAGTTGCCGCTGGGCAGGCTACGGCCGGCCAGTCGGATGGACTTCGCCATTCATTGCCTATCCGGTTGACGCATTCAGCCACCATGGGTTGACCAAAAATCCTTGGCGCCAGGAAACGCCGCACGACATGTGGTGCGTGTCTGCGTCAACCGGATAGGCAAGGTCATTCCAGACCCGCGCTTGCCGCTTGCCTGCGGTGGTTCGCCAAACGCACCGTCATCGCCGTCCGCCCTGGCGGGCGTGGCTGGAAGCTCTCCGCAGAGGTGTGGCTTCCGTGAAGATGTTGTGGTGGAGGAACTCGGCTGGCGTGGAAAATGTCAAGTATTCCCGCAGGCCGTCGTCGTCCGATTGACTTGTGAACCACGGCTCGTCCAGGAAGCGCACAGGGTCAGACACCCAACGGGCCATGGCCGGAAGCTCGTAGCGCTTGGTGAGGTATTCGCAGATAGCTCCCATCAATGCGTCAAAGCGGGCATCTCCCGTTACCGGAGGCTCGTCGGCCATCATGGCCGCCCGCTCGTCTCCGTGCGCCAGGTAGAAAGTGTCCAGAAACTCCGGTATGGCGATCTCGCGGGGAACGCCCTTGCGTATCCGGTCAACGGCGGCCGAGAGGGTATCTGGGCGGGACATCGTCGTCACCTTGCTCCGGCCAGATATGTTTAAGAAGGAATCGCTGCGCGTCTGGCTCTCGCGCGGACTTCGGAAAGAATTTTGCTAGAACAGCTATGGCATCATCGATACTCTTTATGTTTCCAGCCAAAATAAGGCCGCGGATATCCGCAGTCTCACGCGCTCCCTTCGCCGGATCATTGATGCGCATTGATTTCAGCTTGAGGGCAAGCATGTATTCGGCTGAAGGCACGGATACCCGCAAGCCTGGAAGTCCGTCGCGCGGGAACGTGCCGAACTCCTGGTGATCCACCGCACTGTCCGCAAGCGGACTCAAATGGAACTGCACGGCATCATTCAACCATTCCCGAGACCAATCGTTGTCGGCGGCAATCGCATCAACCTCGGTGGCGAGCCACGCGGGCCAGGGCTGGCCGATCTCGGCCATGTCGACATCTTCCGTCGCAAACCTAAAGTTGCTTGCGATCATCAAAGCTGATCCGCCGTATATGGCAATGTCAAGAATTACGCCATTTGCTGATGCCGCAGCCCCGATCCTGTCGAATGCTATCAGCAGAGATGCCCGATCAAACATCTTACCGCCAGCCATATGCACGCCTCCTGACCAGGGCAGTGTAGGGGGCGGGCGCGCAAGACGCAACCTTCCGTATGGCGGCGACGACATGATGCCACAACCCCAGATTGGTCTAGAATGAGCAGATAATGGCTTTCGGTTGCGCCGGTGCGCGGTTTCGGGCGAGGATGCATGCCATCGGGGGGGGCGCGTTGATCCCGGCGCGGGAAGGTTGCCCGTGCCCGTCGTTCCGTATTGCGCGTCCTGCTTGGCGGCAGAGGCGGGAACCGGTGGCAAAGGTCCCGCCTCAGACGTCTGCCTCAGAGCCAGTGGCCCGGAATCCAGACCAGGGACCGCGACCCTGGCCGGGTCTGCTGCCAATGGCCGGGGAGCCACGAATTTTCTTTGCCGATGGTGTCGGGGCGCTTCATCCAGGCGCCTGGGGTCCACTCAAACGCCTTGCCGTTCCACTCCCAGAACCCGGGGTGCCAGATCAACTGGTCGCTGGAGGCCGGCGGCAGGGGAACAGTCTCATTGCGGGGCGCGGGAACCGGAGGAACGGAAAAGTTCCAGTCCGCCGGGGAAGAGGCCGCCACCGCATGGCCGGGCTGTCCAGGGGGAAGCCGGGTGGCCTGGCCAGGGTCGCCGGCGGCCGCAGCCATGAATAGCAAAGGAATGAGCATTGCAAGGTCCTTGTTCTGACCGTGCAATCCTGGTGCGGCCGCTGGCCCAAACGCAAGCTGTTTGTTTGCGGCCATCGCCGGGTTGCGGCAAATCCTGCCGGCTGGTTCCTGCCCCGCAGCCGCACCCGGTGTCACCGCGGTCTGCTTGCGGCCCGGCTTCGCCGGGTTCACCAGCAAGGATCCAAAAGGCTATCCGGGAGCCATGGCGACCCGGGCGCGCCGCCAGCCGCCGCACCGGATGCGGTCCTTCGCGGCCGTGACGCACCTTCCGGAGAGATGCCGGTGCGGCCGGAGGCCGCCAAATTCTGCGGCTGTTGCGTGGTTTGAGCCAGGGTGGCGCGACCAGCCTGGTTTCCAAGCGACGCGGGCGGCCGAGCAACCACCGGCTGCCTGGCGACCGCATCCGTCCCCCCCGGGTGTCAACACGTTATCCTTGCAAGCTGTCGGGAATTCCTTTAGCCATAAGCGATGCAGGCCGCCGGTGGCTGGCCATCCGCCACGGCGTCCCGCCTGAACTGAGCCAATTGGAGAACCCCATGGCCCGCATAACCGTCGAAGATGCCCTCCCGCTCGTTCCGAACCGCTTCGAGCTGGTCGTGCTCGCCGCGCGCCGCGCGCGCGAGCTGTCGCTCGGGGAGCGGCCGCTGGTCGCCAGGGACAACGACAAGAACACCATCGTGGCGCTCCGGGAGATCGCCGCGGGCGCTGTCAGTCCGGACGCGCTGCGCGGGCGCATTGTCGAGCAGATGGCGTCCCCGCCGGCGGACGAGCGGCTGCCGGATCCGGAGGTCATCATGGACCTGGCTTCCGCGGGGGTGGCGGAGGAGGACGGTGAGGGTGACGACGCTTCCGATGACGGCGGCCCGGATGGCAGCCTGGCTGACTGACGGCCCGGACCCGGGGTGGCAGGCAAGGAATGGATTTTCGGTTGCCCCGCTGGCCCCCGCTCCGGTGACGGAGTAGAAGGCGCGGCAAGCCCGACGGAAGGAGAGACGAGGTGCTGCACGATCCAGCCAGCCGGACCGCCGCTGCCGTGGAGGACGTTGTGGTCAGCGTCCTGTTCGACGGGTGCGGGAACCAAAGCCTCATGGCCTTTGCCCACGACGGTGTGGCCATGCGCCTTCCGCTCCCCGACGGCGTCGGAAAGCTGTCGCCGGAGGGTGCAACCGCCGTCCTGGCGCCGCACAAGGATTCGATGCTGGCATTGGCTGACCGGGAGTCCGGCTCCGGGCACTGGGCTGATGGCGGCGACACCGTGCGGATGGCCATTTGCGGCATGGACAGCCCGGAAAGGGACGGGCTGCGCGAAATCGGGTTTGGCTGGTGGGCCGCCGCCGTGGGCGCCGCGGTTGTCCGGAGCGCCAGCCTGGAGCCGGTCCGCCTGACGAGCCCGCATGCAAAGCGCCTCGCCATGGCGGCCATCGAGCGCGGGGAAGGGCCGCCGGGCAACCCCGGTTACTGGCTCTGCGTCGCCTATTGGGGCGCCATCGAGGCCTACGCCCCGCCCCGGATCCGCGCCCTGTACCAGGGCACCGAGGTGAGGCTGCCGCTTCCGCAGCACATCGCCGCCGTGCTGGACGCTTCCGGCGGCAAGGCGCCGTCCCGCGGGCTGCTGGAGCCCATGACCGCTGAGATCCTGTCCATTGCCAGGTCAGCGGCCATCGATCCCGCCAACTGGCGGCCGGCCACTCCGGGGCGGCGCGCTCCGGGCCAGGCGATGCTGTTCAGCCGCGGGCACGAGATGATCGCGCTTCCGGGCTGATTTGTGACGGGCGGAATGCCGCACTTCGCCGCATGGCGTGCCCGCGGAGCGGCCGCACGGGTCCTCTGACCGGATGGCACAGGGCGCCGCTCACACCGCCCTGTCGGCCTTGACGATCTCCGTCATGGTGACCCCGAGCTTCGTGTCGTCCACCATGACGACCTCGCCGCGCGCGACGAGGCGGTTGTTGACATAGATGTCAATCGCCTCGCCCAGCTTCCGGTCGAGCTCGACCACCGCGCCGCGGCCGAGCTTCAGAAGCTGGCTCACCTGCATGGTGGTCTTGCCAAGCACGGCACTGACGGTTACCGGGATGTCGTACACCGCCTCCAGATCCCGCGCGGTGCGTGTGGCATTGCCTGCATCGCCCTGACCCACTGCATCGCCGAGATCCGTCAGTTCCATTCCGCCCGGCATGGTCATTCTCCCTGATTCCGGCGTCACCCGCCGGCAGCGGCGGCTGCCTGCCGCGTCCGGCGGGGCCGGACGCGCGCCGCGGCAGCCATGCGGCCCCTGTCACAGCCGTCCGCGGCCCGCACGGGCCGCGGACGTCATGCGACCATCTGCTCGTCCTTGGACTCGCTGATCTCGATCTGCCCCTGGGCCGACAGCTCCTTGGCGAGCTGCACGATGCCGGCCTGCGCCTCGTCCACATCGCGCAGGCGCACCGGACCGAGGGCCTCGATATCCTCGCGCAGCATCTTGGCCGCCCGGTCGGACAGGTTCTTGAAGAACATCTCCTTGATGCCGTGTGAGGCACCCTTCAGGGCGATCGGCAGCTTGTCCTTTTCGGCGGCGCGGAGCAGCGTCTGGACCGACTGCGGCGTGAGCCGCGCCAGGTCGTCGAAGGTGAACATCAGCGCCCTGATGCGCTCCGCCGACTCGCGGTTCCGGTCATCCAGCGCCGTCATGAACCGCGCCTCCGACTGGCGGTCCAGGTTGTTGAATATGTCAGCCATCATCTCGTGGGCGTCGCGCCGCGTGCTGCGCGCGAGGTTTGACATGAACTCGGCGCGCAGCGTCTTTTCCACGCCATCCAGCACGTCCTTCTGCACGCTTTCCATGCGCAGCATGCGCATCACGACTTCCATCGCGAACGAGTCCGGCAGCAGGGCCAGTACCCGGGCCGCGTGCTCGGAACGCACCTTGGACAGCACCACGGCGACGGTCTGCGGATATTCGTTCTTCAGGTAGTTGGCGAGCACCGCCTCGTTCACGTTGCCCAGCTTGTCCCACATGGTGCGCCCGGCAGGCCCCCGGATCTCCTCCATGATCTGCGTGGCGCGGTCGCGCGGCAGCGTCTTCTGCAGCAGCCGCTCCGTGCTCTCGAAACTGCCGACAAGGTTGCCTGCGTTGCCCATGCTTTCGGCGACCTCGACGCACAGCCGCTCCACCAGCTCGGCGCGGACGGCGCCGAGCTGCGCCATCGCCGCGGAGACTTCCTTGATCTCGTCCTCATGCATCAGCGCGAACAGCTGGGTGCAGTGGTCCTCGCCAAGCGCCATCATCATGATGGCGGTCTTCTGCACGCCCGTGAGCGCGCGGTAGTCGTCGACCCTGAACATTTCAGATGCCCCCATCCGCAGCCTGCGTGCGCCGCTGCCACGGCTTCCAGCCGCGGATGCCACTTTGCGGGGCAGCGGTTACCCATCCGTTAACGCCACCCGTGCCGCGCGCTCGCCACCCGGGTGGCTGCCCCGGCGGCATTCCGTGGCCATGCGCAGGAAAGGAGCCAGACATCCCGCATCACCCGATCTTCAGCGACTGCACCGCATCCTCAAGCTCCGTGAAGCTCGGCATGTGGTGATTCGGCACCATCTTGCGCCCGGATTCGACGCTGACCTGCGGCGCATTGCCGTGAAGATGCGTCACCAGCACTGCGCGGATCACCTCGTAGAACCTCGCGTCCTCCTCGACGACCGATTTCAGCCGGCTGGCGAACGGACCGATCATGCCGTAGGCGAGCAGCACGCCGAGGAACGTGCCGCACAGCGCCCCCCCGATCATGGCGCCCAGGACGGACGGCGGCTGATCGATGTGCCCCATGGTCTTGATCACGCCGAGCACCGCGGCAACGATGCCGAGCGCCGGCAGCGCGTCCGCCATGCTCTGCAGCGCGTGGGCGCCGTGCAGTTCCTCGTTCAGCGTCTTCTTCAGCTCCCGCGCCATCACGTCCTCGATCTGGTTCGGATCGTCGGCGTTCATCCCGACCATGCGCAGGTAGTCGCAGATCACCGCAGTGGCGAAGCGGTTGGCGAGGATCTTGGGGAACTGCTGGAATGCCGCGCTGTCCTGCGGCTTCTCGATATGCGGTTCCAGCGCCATGGCGCCCTTGGTCGAGGCGATCCGCACCAGGAAGAACAGCAGGCTCAGCAGCTCGACATAGTCCGCCTTCCTGAAGGATGGCCCCTTCATGATTTTGCGGAAGCCCGACAGCGTGTGCTTGGTCTCGTGCATCCCGTTCGCCATCAGGAAGCTGCCGATCGCGGCTCCGCCGATGGTCCACATCTCGAACGGCAGCGCCTCCGCCAGCGCCGCGACGCTGCCGCCCGACGTGACATAGCTGCCGAACACACAGGCCAGCAGAAAAACGAATGCGCCAATCGTCAGCATGGCAGGGGTTCCTCCAGCGCAGTGGCGCGCGCGCCGGAGGGGGCGCCGCCGGGCCGCTGCCCTGCGCGCGCCGTCACGGTGCCCGCCTGCCGTCTTCTTCCGCTGGGGTGGTTGCTGATCCGCATGGCTGCCGTTCTCCGGGGCACATGCTAGGGCATTCCGCCTAACGGGAGGCTAACGCCGTCAGATTGGCATCGCCATGATGCTCTGGTAAGCCTGCACCACGCGGTCGCGCACCGCGGTTGCTGTCTGCAGCGACAGCTCCGCGCGGGACAGCGCCGTCACGACGTCGGTCAGGTTGCCCTGGCCGGAAATCGCCTGCATCGATTTGGCGTCCGCGTCGTGCCCCGAGTCCACCGCACCCTGCAGCGCGCGCTGCAGGGTGGCGCCGAAGCCGCCATCGCCTGCCGCGCCCGCCCCGCCGCTGCCGACCCGCGCATAGGCATCGGCCGCGGCGCCCGGCGTGACCGTGATGGTCGGGATGCCGGTCAACTGAGCATTCCAATCGTGCGCGTGAGCATGCTGCGCGTCGCCTGCATCACCGCGAGGTTGGCGCTGTACGAGCGCTCGGCCTCGCGCATGTCCATCATCTCGACGAAGCTGCTGACGTTCGGCGTCTTGACGTAGCCGCCGGCGTTGGCGGCTGGATTGGACGGGTCGTAGCGCAGCGGCAGGTCCGACGCGTCCCGCCCGACCTGCTTGACCCGCACCGTTTCCGCCCCCAGGGCGGAGTCCATGCGCGTCTCGAAGCTGACTGTCTTGCGGCGGTAGGCGTCGGCGCCGGGGGACGAGCCGGTGGTGTCGGCGTTCGCCAGGTTCTCCGCCACCACGCGCAGCCGGACCGTCTGGGCGGCCATGCCGCGGGCGGAAATCGTCATCGCCTTGTCGATGTCCATGCGTCACTCCTACGGGGTGCGGCCCAGCGCCATGCCGAACAGGCCGACATATTTCTTGTAGATCGACGTCACGAGCGACTGGCTGGTGGCGGTTTCGGTCACCTTCACGAGCTGTTCGTCGAGCGAGACGGCGTTGCCGTCCGGCGCGTGCAGCGCCGTCTGTTCCGGCAGCATCGCGGCCAACAGCGCTCCGCTGGTGCCAGCCATGTGGCCCGGCTGTGTCTGTGCCGGCGCGGCCATGGCCGCCTGCCGCAGCGCGCCGGCGAACGACGGCAGGTCGCGCGGCCGGAAACCGGGCGTGTCGAGGTTGGCTATGTTCTGCGCCAGAACTTCCTGCCGCCTGTCCGTCCAGGCGAGCCGCTGCTCGGCGAGATCGAAAATTACGATGCGCGTTGGATCCATGGCGCGGCATTGGACGCGGTATTGCTGAACGGACGGTTAACGCGGGGCGCCAGCCCGCGGGACGGCCATCTGCCCTGCGCGCGGGGCAGGACCGTCCCCGGTATGCATGGCAAGCAGTTCCTCGGCACGCCGCACGACAGACGGCGGCATCCCGGCCATCCTGGCGACGGTGATGCCGTGGGACTTTCCGGCCTTGCCGGGGGCCACGCGGAACGCCTCCATTGCCATGCAGACGGCACCGGGCATCTCCTCCGCGGCATCCGCGAGCTCGTGGTAGTGGGTGGCGAACAGGGTCCTGCATCCGGTCTCGAAGCCCAGGTGCTCCATGCATGCCTGGGCGATGGACAGGCCGTCGTGTGTCGACGTCCCCCGGCCCACCTCGTCCAGGATGACCAGGGACCGCCGGGTCGCCTGGTTCAGGATGGCTGCCGTCTCCAGCATCTCGACCATGAAGGTGGAGCGGCCGCGGAAAAGGTCGTCGGAGGCGCCGACCCGGCTGAACAGCTTGTCGACGATGCCAACGGCGCAACTGTCGGCCGGCACGAACGACCCGATCTGCGCCATCAGGACGATTGTGGAGACCTGGCGAAGAAACGTGGACTTGCCCGACATGTTCGGGCCGGTCAGCAGCCACAGCCCCGAGCCGTCCCCCATGACGCAGTCGTTCGGAACAAAATCTTTGCCATCGGCCAGCAGCGCGGCCTCGGCGGCCGGATGCCTGCCTCCGGCAATCGATATCCCCGTCCCGCCCGTCACGCTCGGCTCGGTCCACATGCCTTCCGCGGCCGCCTGCGCCAGCCCGCAGACCAGATCAAGCGCCGCGGCGGCGTGCGCCATGCGCCGGATTGGCTCTCGGCAGGACCCGGCCTGCTCCGCCAGGTCCGCAAAAATCTCCTGCTCGCGCAGGGACGCCGCGGTTCCGGCCCTGTCGAGGCTGGCGGCCATGCCATCCAGCTCGGCGGTCGTGAACCGGGAGGCGGACGCCAGCCCCTGGCGGTGGACGAACGCCGGCGGCTTCAGGGCGGCCGCGGCCGCGTTCGGGACCTCGACATGGTAACCGATCAGCGAGTTGGACCTGATCCGCAGGCCCTTGACGCCGGTCTCCTGGATATAGCGGACCTGGAGCGCGGCGACCGCGTCCTCGGCGCCTGCAACGCGGGCACGCCTTTCGTCCAGGGACGCATCGTAGCCGGCCGCGATGAAGCCGCCGTCGCTGGCCTGGGACGGCAGATCCGCCGCCAGCGCCGAGGACAGGGCATCCTTCAGATCAAGGCAGGCACCCTGCCCCGCCGCCGCAAGCTCGCGGGCGATGACAGACAGGCCGGAGGGCAGGCCGCTGGCGGCGGACAGGCAGCCAGCGGTTCCCGCGAGGACGCCAAGCCCGTCCCTGATGGCGGCGAGGTCCCGCGGCCCTCCCTTGCCAAGCGCCAGGCGGCCCGAAGCCCGCAGCAGGTCAGGCAGCCCTTTCAGGGCCTCCCGGCATCCGGTCCGGACGCCGGTGCCGTCAACCAGCGCCCGGACCATCTCAAGGCGGCGCCCGATCAGCTTCGGGTCCAGCAGGGGCGCGGTCAGCTGCCGAACGAGCAGGCGCGCGCCTGGCGGGGTCACCGTCCGGTCGATGGCGGACAGGAGGCTGCCTTCGCGGCCGGACGGGGTGCCAAGCACGTTCAGCCCGCTCAGCGTCGCCTGGTCGATTTCCATCGCCTCGCCTGCCACGGCCCTCCGCGGAAAGCCGACCGAGGCGGGCGGCACCCCCAGCGTGCTGGCTGCATAGTCAAGCAGGCAGGCGCATGCCTCGGCCTCCAGCGGGGAGAAGTTGCCGAGCGGCCTGGCGTCGGCGATGCCGAAGAACGCGGCGAGCCGTCCGGCGCTGCCGCCGTCCGGCGGCGGTTCGGGACATTCCGTCCGGGGGCAGCCATGATCGGCGCATGCCGCGGCCACCTGCGGATGCGAAAAGGCCGAGCGCGGAGCCAGGATCTCCGCCGGGCCGATCTTCGCCAGCGCGGCCCCCGCCGAGCCGAGCGGCACGAGGGTGGTGGCCATCTCGCCCGTTGACAGGTCCACCCATGCGAACGCGGCGTCGATGCCGTCGCACGCGATGCACGCCAGGTGGTTGTTCCGGTCCGCCTGCAGGACGCTGTCGTCCACCGACGTGCCCATGGTCACCACGCACAGCGGGCGCTCCGCGCCAGGCGACGGCGCCTGCTCGCAGACGGCGACTTTCCGACCGGCGCGGAGCAGGCGCTTGACCGACGCGTCAAGCGAAGATGCCGGAATGCCGCACATCGGGACGCCGTCCGTGTCCTTCTGCTTCCGCCGGGTCAGCTGCAGGTTGAGCGCCTGGGAAACGGTTTTCGCGTCATCCATCAGGATTTCGTAGAATTCGCCCACCCGGTAGAGCAGCAGGCAGTCATCGTGGGCGCGCTTGAGCGCGGCGTAGTGCGCGACCATGGGGCTGGCCTCCGGCACGCCCCCCGGCACGCCCCCCTGCCCCCGCCGTCCCGTGCCGCGGGTCCTGCCGCGGCGGCGCGTCCGCCCTTCACTGCCGTCCGGGTCTTCATGGGGCGGGCACTCCGTCAGGGGCTGGCGGGCCAGGGTCCTGCGCCGCCGCTTCCGCCGCGATGGCCGCAAGCACGGCCGGCCCGAAGCCCGCCGCGCGGACCGGCGACACGCCGGGCACGGCGCCCAGGGCCTCCATGTCCCGGGGCGCGCGGCGGACGATTTCGACAAGCACGGCATCGCTGAACACCGCATGGACCGGAACGCCGCGGGCGCGCGCGGCCTCCGCGCGGACCTGCTTCAGGGCGTTCAGAAGGCGCCCGCCCGCGTCGCCGAGCGTGTTGGCGGCGCGCACGTCGGATGCCCTCAGCGCGCCCTTGCCGCCGTCATCCTCGAAGACCAGGCGGACCGGCTGTGCGCCCGGCCTGATTGCTTCCCTTCCCTTCGCGGTGGCCCGCAGCCCGCCATGGCGCCCAGGATCCGGCTCGAGATAGCCGGCCGACGTTATCTGCCGGAAAACCGACCGCCAGCGGCCCGCGTCGAGGTCGGAGCCGGCGCCGAACGTTCTGATCCGATCGTGCCCGAACCTGACAGCCTTCGGCGTGCGCCGCCCCATCAGCACGTCGGCCAGGTGTGCGGCGCCAAACATCTCGCCCGTGCGCAGCGCCGCCGATATCGCCTTCTGCACGGGCAGCGTCGCATCCCATGTGAGCGCAGCGCCGCGGCAACGGTCACAGCGGCAGCAACCGCCCGCGTGCCGCTCACCGAAGTAGCCCAGCAGCACCTGCCGCCGGCAGGCAGGGGTTTCGCACAGCGCAAGGACGGCACCGAGCTTCGAGATCTCGATCGCCCTGCGCTCCTTCGGGATGTCCGAGGACTGGATCAGGCGCCGCCGCGCGTCAGCGTCGCCGGCGTTCCAGACCATCAGTGCCTCTGACGGCAGCCCGTCGCGGCCAGCCCTCCCTGTCTCCTGGTAGTATGCCTCAATGCTTCCGGGCAGGCCGCAATGGGCGACAAAGCGGACGTCCGGCTTGTCGATGCCCATCCCGAACGCGACTGTGGCGACGGCGATCACGCCATGGCCGCTGAGAAACCTCTCCTGGCCAGCCGTGCGCTCCGCCGGACTCATCCCGGCATGGTAGCGGAGCGCGTTGAACCCCAGCCCGCAGAGCCAGGCCGCCGTCTCCTCCACAAGCGCCCGCGAGTGGCAGTAGACGATTCCGGAGCTGCCCGCATGCCTGCGGATGAACGCCTCGAGGCTGCGCCTGCGGTCCCCCCCGGCCTCGATGCGGTAGTCGATGTTCGGACGGTCGAAAGAGGTTGAGAAAACCTCCGCGTCAGCCAGCCCGAAGCGGGCGGCGATGTCATCGCGGGTGCCGGGCGACGCGGTCGCGGTCAGCGCCATCCTCGGGACGTCCGGCCAGCGCGACGCGATAATGCCGACATCGAGGTAGTCCGGACGGAAGTCGTAGCCCCATTGCGAGACGCAGTGCGCCTCGTCCAGCGCGAACAGGGAGACCCTGGCGCGGTCAAGAAGGCTGAGGAACCGCGGGTTTGCCAGGCGCTCCGGCGACACGTAGGCGATCTTCACGGCGCCGGAGAGGATCCCGTTTTCGGCGGCGGCCGCTTCCCGCGCGCCCATCGCCGAGGTGAGCGCAACGGCGGCGACCCCCTTCGCGCGGAGCGCCCGCACCTGGTCCTCCATCAGGGAGACCAGTGGCGAGATGACAATCCCGGCACCTGGCCTGGCGATGGCCGGAACCTGGTAGCAAAGCGATTTGCCGCCCCCTGTCGGCATCAGGACCATGCTGTTTTTGCCCGCCATGGCGTTCGCGACGGCCCGGTCCTGGACACCGCGGAACGACCCGTGGCCGAACACGTCCGTCAGGACGCGGAGGGCGGCGCCGTTCTGCTGGCTGTCGGCGGGCGGGGGCATCGGGCGGTCCTTGTCCTTGCGGGCGCGCGGGCGGCGCCATTCCGGGCATTATGCGTCATCCGGATGCAACCTGGCTCCAAAATGTTGTCAGGATTGGCTGTGATTCCTTGGTCCGGCCGCAGGCCCTGGCAGCCGGCGGCCGTCCGGTCCCCGCCCCCGTGCCTGCGCTTCCGCTGATTCAGCCACCCGGACGGCTCGGGAAGCGCGGGCCGTCCGGGCGCCGCCCGCCGCCATGCGCTGATCCGGCCACCCGGACGGCGGTCCGGAACTCCTACGGCCCGGCCTGCGTCAGCAGTGAGTTGATGTGGCCGGCGAGCTCGTGGAAGCCGACGGGCTTGTGCAGCAGCAGAAAGGCGCCGGGCTGGCCGTCCGGCGCGGCTTCCTCGACCCATCCGGTCAGCAGGATTGCGGGCAGGCCGGGGCGCCGCGCGCGCGCGGCCGCGATGAGCGCCCGGCCGTCCATTCCGCCCGGCATCGAGAGGTCCGTGATGAGCACGCCGACGGGCTCGCCCGTGTCGAGGATGTCGAGCGCCGCGGCGCCGCTCTTCGCGGTCAGCACCATGCAGCCGTTTTCCCGCAGCTGCTCCGCGATGGCGGCCAGGACCATCTCGTCGTCGTCAACCAGCAGGATGCGGGAATGCGCCACGGCCCGTGATTTTCCCGGAGCGGCGCGGAGCGGAAGCCCGGAGGGCGCGCCTGGCATGGCCTGGGGCAGCCAGAGCGTGACTCTCGTCCCCTGGCCGGGGGTGCTTTCGATGGCCATGGCGCCGCCGGACCGCTCCGCGAATTCCTTCGCCATGGCCAGGCCAAGCCCGGTTCCGGTGCCTGGCGCCTTGGTGGTGAAGAACGGCTCGGCCGCGCGGCCGAGCGTGGGCCGGTCCATGCCCGTTCCGGTGTCGGCGGCCATGATCCGCACGTAGCGTCCGGGCGCCAGCCGCGCGGGATGCGGCGCGCCGCCGGGCGGCACAGTCACGGCGCCCGCCGACAGGATCAGCGTGCCGCCGCCGGGCATCGCGTCGCGGGCGTTGGTGGCGAGGTTCACGAGGGACGTCTCCAGCAGGCCCCTGTCGGCCAGGGCCGGCGCCATGCCAGCCTCGGCGTCCGCGACCACGGTGATCGCTGTGCCGAGCGTGTGGCTGAGGATTTCCCTGAGTGCCGCCAGCATGGCCGCCATGTCGACCGGTTCGGACTCAATCCCGCCAGGCCGCCCGAACGCGAGCAGCCGCTGTGTGACGGATGCGCCGCGGCCCACGGCATCGAGCGCAAGCCGCGCCATGCGCAGGACCCTGGCACTGTCACCCGCGTGGCGCTCGATCATCACAACGGCGCCCTCCACCGACTGCAGCACATTGTTGAAGTCATGCGCAATGCCGCTGGCAAGGCCGCCGAGCGCCCGCATGCGCTCTGCGTGCGCTGCCCGCTCCCGGTCCGCCGGCACATCCTCCGCCGCCGGCGGCGCTCCGCCTGCCGGAAGCGCCGCCGCCGAGGCGAGCGCCAGGAGTGTGCCGAGGACGGTCAGTGCCAGCCCCGCCCAGCCAGCCCGCTCCGGACCCGCGGAGGCCGCGTCCGGACGAGCCCCACGGCGATGAGCAGGCCCTCCGGCGGGGCGCCGAGCGGCTTGTACGCGACAAGCCGCTCGGCGCCGTCGATTCCGCGCATGGTTCCGGTTCCGGGCACGTCCCCCCGGATGCCGTCAAGCGCGTCTGGCGGCGCATGCCCGCCGGCATGGTGGCCGCCGCCGGGATGGTAGGCCACAACCGTCCCGGTTCGGTCCATGATGGCGGCCTCGGCGCCGGGCGGCCATGGCATCCGCTCGATCTCGCTTTCAAGCCATTCGGCGCTGAGCGCCAGGAGAAGCAGCCCGGCCACGCGTCCCGCCCTGTCGCGGAACGGTTCCGCCATGAGAAGGGCGGGCTGCAGGCGGAGCCACCCTTCCTCGTAGCCGCCAATGACAAATCCGCCAGCCGGCGTCGTCGTGGAGGAACCGGCGCGATCCGGCAGGACCGGCGCGCCGGCGGGCGGCGCAGGCCCGCAGATGGCCTGCCCGTCCAGGCCTGTCGCGGTGGCCGCGATGAAGCGCGGCGCCATGCGCGGGAGGCTGGCCAGCGTCCGCTGGCAGTCCTCGGCATCGCCGTCCTGCACGGAGGTCACGCTGGCCACCCCGTCAAGCGCCTGCCGGGCGTCCTCGGCGATCCGCTGCCCGTCGATGGTGAGGAAGCTTACCAGCCGCAGCGCCTCCGCCTCGGCAAGATGCTGCCGCCCGTGGCGGGCGTGCATGCATGCGTACGCCTGGAGCCCGATGGCGGGGGCCATTGCAACAGAAACAACCAGCAGCAGCCGTTTGTTGAGGCGCCCCAATGTCCATTCTCCACGCCGTGCGCCGGGCGGCGCATCCGCCCCGGCGCGCGTTCTAGCGCATTGCGGACAATTGAGGAACGATCTTTTTGCCGCATCGATTGCGACATCTAAAATGCGTCAATACTCGGAGGTTGTTTGTCTGCTTTTCCAGCTCTGTTGTAAATAATCCTTCAAAGATGGGCGCCCGCGGGCGTGATTCCTTAGTGGAGCAGCATTCCCGGCGGTGCGCACGCCTCGGGAGGGGGAGGCAGTTCCAGTTCGACGATGTGCGTGCTGTCGGTCCAGACGTCCTGCGAGATGGCGCCCGGCGCCGGCAGTCTGGTCCATGTCATCCATCCGCCATTCCTCGCCAGGCCGTCGGCGATCAGGAAATGGTCGCTTCCGCTAAGCGACTGCCGCTGCACGAGCAGGGTCCTGGTATCGTCCGGATCGGCGCCGTGCATGCCGATCATCTGGCTCAGGGCTTCGGGCGCGACCCGCAGGTCGTAGACCGGCTTGCCGTTGAGCCACCTGTCCGGCGCCAGGGCATGGGGTGCCGTCCGGCTGGCGCCGGACGATCTGGCTGCGGCCTGCGCCACTGCGGCGAGTGCCGCAGGGTCGAGCCTGACCGGGCATGGCAGCAGCGGCTCGAACCCGGGCGTGTATTTCCTTCCGCCGGGCGCGAAATCAAGCAGGGAGGCCGGAAAGCCCCGCCTCGCGAAATATTCGCCAAGGGCCATGATCGCCGCCACGGCCGCCGGCTCGGCGGCAATCGGTGGCAGGTTGGCATTGTTCCCCGCCGTGTCGACAAAGGAGAAGCAGAAGCCCCCGGCCCAGTCGCGTATGGTGGCGAGCACCGTTTCCGGCCCGGCGGCGCACAGCCGCCCCATGACCAGGACCGCCCCGGCCGGATCGGCGGAAAGGCGCAACCCGCCCGGAAGGCTTCCGGCGAGCGATGCCGCGGCGAGCAGGGACACAAGTCCCTCGTTCGTCTCAAGCCAGCGGCTGAACGGCGAAATCGTGCTGGCAGGATGCATGCTGGACCTCCACCGGACAAGCTAAGCAAACAGCAGGCAATGCGCAACACTCGGCGGATTGGGCGCAAGGAATGGGAGCGGCGTTGCTGGCAGAAGAGAACGGCCGATTCCTTGTTTTGCCCAGCCTCCGCCAAAATTCCGCCGGAAACGCAATGGCAAGCTGCACTGCCTGGCCGTGGCCAGGCAGCCCTCCCTCCCCGCCAACACCGGACAGTGGCCGCACCGATGCGCTTCCTCAAGGTTTACCGCCGCGTCATCTCCCTTCTCCGTCACGAGCGGCGCATGGCCGCCGGGCTTGCCCTGGCGAACGTCGCGGTCGCCGGGGCCGGATTCCTGGACCCGGTCCTGTTCGGCCGCGTCATCGACCTGCTTGCGCGCTCGTCCAGCATCCCGGCGGACGAGCTGTGGGGGCAGACGGCCAGCCTGCTTGAGCTGTGGGCCGCGGCAGGCATTGGCGGGATTGCCGCCGGCATGGCGGTTGCCCTGCTGGCGGACCGCATGGCGCACCGGGCGCGCACCCGCGAGATGGGCCGCTTTTTCGGCCATGCGCTGGCGCTCCCGCCGTCGTTCCACGGCGGCACCCATTCAGGTTCGCTGATGCGGATCTTCATGTCCGGCGCCGACGCCATGTTCGGCCTCTGGCTCGGGTTCTTCCGCGAGCAGTGCGTCACATTCGTCTCCGTGCTGGTCCTGCTGCCGCTCACCATGCTGATGAATTGGCGGCTTTCGGTGGCCCTGATCGCCCTGATGGCGGCGTCCTGCGCGCTGAGCGCCGCTGTCATCGCAAGGACGGAGGCGAAGCAGCGGCTCGCCGAGACGTTCCACAGCAAGCTCGCGGCCACCGCACAGGACGCGCTTGCCAATGTGACCGTGGTCCAGGCGTTCACGCGGCTCGCGGCCGAACGGCGCGCCTTCTCCGAGATCCAGCAGCAGGTGCTCGATCACCAGTTCCCCGTCCTGGGCTGGTGGGCGGCCGTAAGCATCATGACGCGGAGCGCCAGCACGCTCGCCATCCTGTCCATCGTCGTGCTCGGCACCGTGCTGCATGTCCGCGGCCAGGCCGGGGTCGGCGAGATCGTCTCGTTCATGGGGTTTGCCGGGATGCTGACCGGCAGGGTGGATGAGATGGTCCGTTTCGTCGCCCGCCTGTTCTCCGCGGTGCCGGTGCTTGACGGTTTTTTCGGCGTGCTCGACACCGCGAACGCGGTTCCTGACGCGCCGGACGCCCCCGCGCTGTCCTGTCCGGCCGGGGAAGTGGCTTTCGAGGATGTCAGCTTCGCCTATCCTGGCAGCGCGCCTGTCCTGTCCGGGGTGTCGTTCACGGCGCGCCCGGGCTCGGTGGTTGCGCTGGTTGGCCGGACCGGCGCGGGGAAGTCGACGGCGGTGAGCCTCCTCCAGCGGATGTGGGATCCTTCGGCAGGCCGGATCCTGGTCGGCGGCCAGGACATCCGGGGTGTGGGGCTGGAAAGCCTGCGTGCCTCGATCGGGGTCGTCTTTCAGGAGAGCCTGCTCTTCAACCGGACCATCAGGGAGAACCTGCTGGTTGGCAGGCCCGGCGCCTGCCAGGATGAGATCGAGCGTGCCTGCCGGATGGCCGAGGCGCACGAGTTCATCACGGCGCAGCCCCGCGGCTACGACACTCTGGTCGGCGAGCGCGGCTCGACGCTCTCGGGCGGCCAGAAGCAGCGCCTTGCCATCGCCCGCGCGCTGCTCAAAGATCCGCCAATCCTCATCCTGGACGAGGCGACGAGCGCGCTGGATGCGGCGACCGAGGCGAAGGTGACCCGCGCGTTCAAGGCTCTGATGGCCGGACGGACGACGTTCGTCATCGCGCACCGCCTGTCCACCGTGCGCGATGCCGATGAGATTCTGGTGTTCGACGGCGGAAGGATCGCCGAGCGGGGCACGTTCGGCGTCCTCGCTGCCCAGGGCGGCAGGTTCTCCGCCCTGGTGGCGGGCCAGATGGCGCCTCCGCCCGGCGCCGTTCCCTTCGGCGCGCCCATGGCGGCCTGAAGGGCGGCGGCGGTTCAGGCCGCGGAGGCCGCCGGCTCCACGGTGCAGGTGGCCCGGACCTGGCGGTCATGCGCGGCCGGCAGCGCCCAGGCCGCGCCGGCCGCGCCGATCCCATAACCGCCCGGAATGTCCCGGATGTCGCCGTTGGACAGCACCGCCGCCGCCGGTCCCCGCTTGCCACGGACTTCCGCCCACAGGATCCTGTAGCCGGGGTGGAACGTCACCAGCGCGTCGGCCGGAACATCCTGTTGCGGGTCGGAGGCCGCGAAGTCGGCAAGAGCGGCACGCTGCGTGTCCGGAATCGCCATGCGCGTCCGCCGCAGGCGCATGCGCACGAAACTGCGCAGCAGCACGGGGTCGAAGATATGGCGTCCGAATCCGCGTTCCGGGCGCGTCATGAGGGACAGCGTGTCGCCCTCCGCCATTGCACGCTTGTAGGACCGGCTCGTCCGCAGCGCATCGTAGACGTCGGCCAGGGCGACCATGCGCGCGGAAAACGGAAGGGCCTCGCCGCGCAGGCCGGCGTAGCCGCTCCCGTCATACCGCTCATGGTGGTGCAGGACGGCGTCGATGATGCCGCGCGGCACCGGATCGCCGCCGCGGAGCAGAATCTCGGCGCCGCGCCTGGTGTGGCCCTCAATTGCGAGCTTCTCGTCAGCGGTCAGCGCGCAAGGCTTGAACAGCACCTCATGCGGCATTTCAAGCTTGCCAACGTCATGAAACCGCCCGGCCCTGAACATCTCCAGGCACCCGGCATTCGAGCACCCGATCTCCCTGGCGAGTCCGGCGCAGAGCCACGCCACGCGGGCCTCATGCAGCCAGACTTCCCGGTAGCGGTCCTGGTCGGACTGCTCGAGATCGTCAATCTGGATGAGCCACGGCATCTGCGCGGCTGCTTCAAGGCCCTGCTGGGGATTCGCACTGAGCACGTTCGGATGCCTTTGCGTCTTTGTTTTCAGCCGCGAGGCTATCACGCAGCTTCAGGCACGTTAACGTTATCTTAGAACTTTCCATGCCCGTTCCGGCAGGTGCGCGGCAATCTTGCCCGCGGCTGCCTGTCTGTCAAGTGCCTTTCCTTGCTGAGGGCGTGGGTGCGCCGGCGCCCTGCAAGGGGCCGGCCAATCGCCTTGGGATTGCGCCCGGACCGGGCGAGTCCTTATGGCGCCTGGCAACCCACGATGGCGTCCGCATGCCGTTCCCGTAGCGGAAAAACTGCATCCGGCGGGTACGGGTGCCGCAGGCTGAAGGCAGCGTCTGCCCGGCCAATGCGGGTGCGGTGGCAGGCAGGACGGCGGCCGCAGCCGCAGGTCCTGCCTGCCCGGATGGCTTACCCGGCCCGGTGCGCGTCCCGGGCAGTGTGCGTGTCCGGCAGCTTCGCACCGCAACCGCAGCCGCCGCCGCCGCCGCAGCCGCAGCCGCCGCGCCCGCCTTTCCCGCCGCAGCCGCCGGCCCCGCACTGGCAGACGCGGACGGCAGCGCTTTCATTCCCGACGCTCTCCCTGACGGCAGCGGCGGCCTGCTTGGCGGTGGTGGTGGGCATCGCGTTCTCCTGACTCGGGCGTGTCTTGTGGCGGACTGCCGGCGGCCGGCCTGATGCCGGAGCGGGGGCAGACCTTAACCGTGGCTGGCGCAACGCGCAAGGATTAAAGCGCCGCACGCCTTCTCGCAAATCCTTCCCGCTGCCGCGCGGGGCGCGGGCCTGCGGCTGGGCGCCGCGCCGTCTCAGGCAGCCCGTGGCGGCGCCGCGGAGTCCTGGCTGGCGCTGCGGGCATCGCCGAAATCGCCGGATTCGCGCAGGTCGCCCTGCGCGATGTGCAGGACGGTGAAGCCGCCGATGCGGACAGCCTGGGTGCCCGGAGCCGTTCCCCAGACACTGGCGGCCTGGCCCCGGACCCATACCTCCGCCCCCTCATGCAGCGGCGCGTGCCCGCCTTCCGCGTGCAGGCCAGCCAGCGGGACCTGCATATGCGTGAAGGATCCGCTGAGGCGGACTTGGACGAAGCCAGGCTGCGGTCTGGCCAGCGCGGCGTTGACGCTGGCGCGCACCCAGACAGCGGTTCCTTCAGCCAGGCTGTGTTGCTCACCGATCATGGCATGCCTCCGGTCGCCATGCGCGGGCAAGCGCTGGCGGAGAAAGGAATCCGGCCGACTTTCGGCCGGCCAAGCTTCATATGCCACGGCGCCGCTGCATTGCACAATAGGAAACTTCCGTGCTCGTGCCGGCGCGTGTTTCGGCACGCCGGCCGCGGCGTGGGTTGCAAGGATTCTTCCGGCTGACCTTGAGTTGTTCGCTCAGGATATCCTTCCCGGCGCTGCGCCGGACTGTTGGGGGCGCCTTCCTTGCCAGGAGCCGCCGCTACGATTGGGCTTCAATCCTTGGAGGCGGCAATGCTGGATGAGCGGAGCAGGCACCACCTGCCGCGGGCGCTGCAATGGACGCTGATGAGCTTTCCCACTGACCTGTGGGTGGTGGTCCCGCCGGTCTCGCGCGCCGCGCCGGCCTCGGCAGAGGTTCTGGTGCTCGACGAGCCGCCTGACGTCCGCAAAGGGCGGGCCTCCCGTCTCGCGCTGCGTGTCACCGGGACGGACGGCAATTCCCTCATGTTCGCCCTGGATGCGGTGTCCGAGCGCGCCGAGCGGGCCGTTGCCGTTGCCGAAGCCGGATCGGTCGTGGTGATCGAGGAGGACGAGTCGGCGCCGAACGGCCGCCGCTTCGCCTACGTCGCCGCGGTGCGCCGCGTCTCCAATGCGCCGGATTTGCAGCCGCAGGACGGGCAGGCGTGCCGGACGCCATAAGCGGCGCCGCAGCGCCGCAGGGCTGGCCGGTATCGCTGTCAGGGACTGTCATCCGGGTCATTTCGCCGGGGGGCGGGGGCCGCCCGTGGCGGGGCCTGGTCCAGCCCGGCGGCGGCCACGCCGTCTGCCTGCGGATGGACGCGGCGCCGCCGGGCCTCCGGGCGGGCGATGATGTCCACGTGCGCGGCGCCGAGCGGTTCGCATCCGGCGACGGCCTGTTCCCCGATGAGGTGATCGCGCGGCCGGCCGGCGGGGGGGCGCGACCCGCCCCCGTGACATCCTGTCCGCCCAGCCCCGCGGTTTCCGCCCGCGAGCTGGCCGGGCAGCTGGGGCTCGCCGCCCTTGCGGGCGCCGCCGCCGAAGGCCTCGTGCGGCTTGCCGCCGCGCCTGGCGTGCTTGCAGTGATGCGCTCGCGGGAGAGTTCCGATCCCGCCATCGCGTGGGCGATGGACCGGTTCTCGGACCCGGATACGGACGCGATGCGCGGCGCCGTATCCATGATCCTCGAACCGGCCGCTTTGGTGCCCCGCAGCGCGCCGGCCAGGGGCTTCGGCATGGCGTCGCGTGCGGCTGAGGCATTCCGCTCGCTCCGGGGCGCCCCAGGCCAAAAACCGGGCGGTGTGTGGCTTGCCGCGGCCATGCCAGCCCTCCAGCCGGATGCCGAGCGGGGCCTCTCGGCATCCGACGCGATGGAAGCCGACCCGGTCCGGCGGGAGGCCACGCTCGGCCTGTCCGGCAGCTGGCTGCGCATGCCGGACATCATCGTTCCCCACAATCCGGCCATGACGGGCTGCGAATTCTGGCGGAAGCTGACCAGGGCACCCGCCGGCTACGAGCCGCGGGAGGTGGTGCCGCCCGGTGGCCGGGCGCGGATTGCCGTGGGGCATGAGATGGCCCATGCCTACCAGGGGGCTTATGGCTACACCGGCGGCACCGATGCCCAACGGAACGCGGCCGAGTGCTTCGCGGATGCCGCCGCCGTGCTCTGCTGCGCGCTTGATGCCGGGGATGTGCCGTCCGCGCGCGCCTTCGGCCGCATGCGCGCGCTCTCCGCGCTCATGGGCACCGTGACCCATGCCACCGGCCTGACATGCGAGCGCGCCATCGCCGAGGCGGAGCGGCTGCGCGCGGCCCATGGCCCTGGCAGGGTTCCCCTGGCCAGAATTCTGGATGCGGCCCACCGCGTGGCGCAGGCCAGCGCGCACCCGGATCCAGGAGACCTCAAGCGGTTCCGGGCGGCGCTGCTGGAGCGGCACCCCGACTTCGACCGGATGCCGCCCCGGCTGATGGCGCACGCGGCCACGAAGGCCCTGGCCGCGCAAGCCGGCGGGCCGGCGCGGCCGGACGCAACCGCCGCCTTTGTGCTGGCCGCCCTGGAGGCGCTGCCGCGGACGGCCTTGACGCCCCATGACATGCTCCGCGCCGCGAACGTGATGGCGGCCAGGAAGGTTGAGCGTGACGACCTGTCGGGCACGGCGGCGAGCCTGCGTGCGGCCGGGCTCGGCGGACTGGTTCCTGCCGTTGTCCATTCCGCCTCCGCGCGCGCGTCCGCGGAATGGGCATCAGGCAATGAGCTCGCCATGGAGCGGGCACGGAGGGTGCTTGCCAGGCTTGTGCCAGGGATGGCGCAGGCGCTGGCCACGCCGCGCGAAGGGCAGCGTTCCCTGCGGCACGGCGTCCTCCGTGCCGCGGCGGCTGCGGCGCAGGCGGCCATCGCAGCCGCCATCTATGGTTCGTGCATCCGAACCGCAGCCGACATGGAGCGGATCGCGGACGTGCACCGCGCCGCCCTCGGGCACATTGCCAGGGGCGGGCGGCGCGTCACGGCACGCCGGGATCTCATTTCGGTGCTGCCCGGCGCCGACGCGCCGGCAGGCCGGACGGCCTTTGACATGCCCGTGACTGAGCGGATGCGGCGCCTCGGCGAAATGGCATGGCAGGAGCTGCAGCTGCTTGAGCGTGCGGACGGGGCCGACGGGGCCGGCCTCAAAGTGGCCGCCGCCAGCCTGCGCGGGCTGCGCGACCGTGCCCGCCCGGTCGCATGGTCCATCCGGGTCGAGGCGCGGGAGTGGGCGCGTCTCTGCCGGGACTGGACGGAAATCGATCTGGAGAGCGTGCGCCGCCTGGCGCTGGACCGCCCCACGACGGCCGCGACGGTCGCGACAGAAGCCGCGGGACTGGCCCGGGCGCGAGCGGATTTCAGCCGCTTCCGGCGGATGGCCCAGCAGACAGCCACGGCGGAGGACCTGCGCCTGCACAGGCTGTTCCTTGACGGCGGTCCCGGCGGCAAGCCGCTTGACTGGTCCGGCCGGGACCTGCGGTGGATGGACCTTGGCCGGATAAAGGGCATCAGCCTGCGCGGCGCCGACCTGTCCCGCGCCGATTTGCGCGGTTGTGGCGCCTCAAGCCTGGACCTCTCCGGCGCGCGGCTCGACGGGGCGCTGCTGGATGTCCGGCCGCCGGCGGCCACTCCGGCTGCCAGCCCCGGCCGGACCCGCACCGGGGCGGCGGCCGGAGTGCGGAAGCTGCACTGCGAGGACGGCTTCGCCATGACCGCGCCCGACGGGACGGGGCTCGCCTTCGTGGACGGCGCGCCCGCCGTCGTGGTGGAGTTCACCGGGTCTGGCGGCGAGCGCCGCGCGACGCGCCTGGTGCCGGCCCGCGGCGCCAGGCTGCTGGCCGCGAGGGCCGCCTACGGGCCGGATGCCAGCATCGTGACCCCGTCGGAGCGGCACTTCGCCGCGATCCGCAGGGCAGACGGCGCGGGCGACGGGGCGCCGACGGTCGCGCTCGGCGCCGCCGCCGCTTCCGCGCCTGCCCCCTGACGGTCAGCGGCGCGGGCCGTCAGGCACCGGATCGGGTCCGGCTCCGTCCAGCCCTGGCGTGATGCGGCCGAGCAGATCGTTCGCCAGCGCCAGATCGCCGAAAATCTCGGCCATGTGGCCGATGTCCCCGGCAAGCTCAGCGCGGATGGCCATGTGGACAGCGTTCTTGACGCCGTCGTGGGTGAACACCAGCCGCTCGACGGCCCCGAAGTCGTCTCCGTTCACGGCGGTGTCAAGCGCAGCCCGCCAGGCGGCGGCGGCCTCGCCAAGCGTTCCGCCTCCCGAAAAGCCGCCGCCGCGCCGCCAGAACGCCGCCGTCGCGAGCATCCTGACGGAGCAGATGGTTTCGGCGAGCGCCTGGGCGGCCCGCATGACGCGCCTGTTGGCGGACAGGCTGGCAGGCTCCAGCAGCCATGGGCGGTCCGGTGAGCGGACGCCGGCCACGGCGGCCGCGAGCTCGTTGAGCCGGTCCACGAAGCGTTGCCCGATGGGGAGCAGGCCGCCCGGTCCGGCGACAGCGGTTCCGTTGCCGGCCAGGAAATCCAGGCTGCCGATGGCCCGGTAGCCGCCCCTGCCGCCGGGCGGCAGCACCTTCACCAGCAAATCGGGGCCGCCTGCCGCATGCCACCGGCGCAGCGCCTCAAGCGCGTCCGGCACATCTTCCTTCTCGTGGATGTGGAGGCCGGTCTGCCCGCGGCAGCTGAGGAGCGGAAAGAAATCGCGCGTCCTGATGCGCCACTTCCGGGCCCGGGACCGGAGCACATCGAAGCCCATGTTGTGCTCGTCGGCACACGCGAGCGGTATGAAGGCGGGAGCGCCGCGGACCGCGGCCATCACGTAGCCGACCGCGTCCCAGTCCCCGACAGTCTGGCCGTGCCTGGCCGAATTTCCGGTGAGGATGCGCGCCTGCCATGACCGGACTCCGGCCAGGGAGTCCGTGATGCGGTAGTCGCTGGCGTCGAGGCCGGGTGGCAGCAGCGGCATGGGTCCCTCCGGTAAGGCCAGTGAAGGCTAGGCCCAACCGGATGCAAGCGGCAACCATCCGCGGCGGCCCCGCGGCGCTGGCAACATATCCTTCGTGTTCCTTCAAAACAACGTCCTCTTGACAGATTTTCCTTGTCAATATAACCATCCGCATGGATGCGGCCCCAGGGGCTGCCACGCGGCTGCGGCAACCGGACGGAGAAGCATTCATGGGCTGGAGCCAGCGGAACCTGACGGTGCTGTACGCCGAGGACGACCGGTTCCTCGCCGAAACCATGTGCGAGGCGCTCGGTGAACTGGGGTTTTCCGTTGTCCATGCCCGGGACGGCGCCGAGGCCGCCGTCATTGCCAGGGAGCGCCCGTTCGACGTCCTCATGACCGATATCGACATGCCGGGGATGGACGGCATGGAGCTGGTTGCCGTGCTGAGGGCGGAGATGCCGGCGCTGCCCGTCGTCGTGCTGAGCGGCAACCCGCTGGCGTCGGGCCGCGACGCGTCCCCCGGCATGGGCACCGGCCCGCTTGTCATGCTTGCCAAGCCGGCGGGGATCGCCCACATCAAGGCGGCGCTCGACCGCGTGGCGATGGCTGGGGGCGCCGCGGCGGCGTAAGCGCGTCGCCGCCAAAGATTTCATATCCACACAGTTGCCGGAATGCCCGGCCGATGGCATAATTCCTTTCCAAACGCGGACTGTGACGCTGTGTCAAGGAAACGCCCATGGCGCACAGGCGGTGCACTGCGCCTGCGGATCGGCGGATACGAGTTCGCCAAGAAGGGCGCCTCCCGCTACGACCTGCGCGATCCCTACCACCTTGCGATTGGGCTTGGGTGGCCCGGCTTCCTGCTGTGGGTCGGCCTGGCCTTCCTGGCGGCCAACACCGGATTCGCCGCCCTCTATTCGGCCTTTCCCGGATCGGTGGCCAACGCATCGGGCTTCGCCGACAGCTTCTTCTTCAGCAGCGAGACGCTGGCCACGGTGGGCTACGGCGAGATGTACCCGGCCACGCCCTACGGCCATGCGGTGGCATCGTTTGAGAGCCTCTGCGGCATCGTGCTCACGGCCATCCTGACCGGGCTGACATTCGTGCGGTTTTCCAGGCCGAAGGCGCGCATCCTGTACGCCGACCGCGCCGTGATCAGCCGGATGAACGGCAAGCCGACCCTGATGATCCGCCTGGGCAACGCCCGGGCCAGCCTGATGACGGACGCCGAGGCGCGGCTCAGCGTCCTGATGCCGGGACGCACGCGGGAGGACCAGTTTTTCCGGCGGGTCCAGGAGCTGCGCCTGGAGCGGCCCTGCAATCCGGTGTTCGTGCTCACCTGGACCGTCGCGCACGTCATCGATGACGACAGCCCGCTTGCCGGCTTCGGTCCGGACCGGCCGTTTCCGGACAACTTCCGCCTTATCCTGTCCATGCGTGGCCATGACCACACGCTGGTGACGGACGTGCACAGCATGAATGACTGGGGGCCGTCCGAGATTCTGTTCGGCATGCGTTATGTGCAGACGGTCGGCCTGGACGAGGACGGCCGCACGCTGGCGGACATGACGCAAATCAGCGCGGTCGAGCCCGAGCCGGAGCCAAGGCCGGCGAAGCCGGTGATCCGCCGCCCGTGGGAAGTGCCGGTCCATTTGCTGTCCCGCGTGCGCAGGAACGGAGCCGCAGCCGGGCCAGCCGAAGCTCAGTGAATGGTGTTTGCCGCGGACGCCGGCAGTTGGTGGCTGTTCGCCTCGCAATAGGCGCGGGCCGCCGCTGCCTCGCTTTCATATGGGCCGCCGGCTGCGCCGGTGCATCTCACCTGGACGGTGTGCCAAGAGCCGTTCCGCTCCAGCAGCCTGCCGCCCAGGGATTCCGCGGCGGCGATGGCCGCCCTGTCGGCGCGGACGAGCCGCCGCCGATCTTCCACCCGCCGCGCCTCGAACATGGAGCGCTGGCATGCGAACTGGTATTCGACTTCTGACGCCGGCCTCCCGAGATCATGGTCGCAGCAGACGGCAAGCCTGTACATTTCCACGAGCGTGCTGTCGGACGCCAGGTTCTCCAGCCATTCGATGAATGAACGGCGGCCTTCGAAAGAGACGCTTTCGCCGGACATCGCGGTGAGCACAAGGTGCCCTCCTGACCGCCCGGCGGTGCTGAACTCGTAGGCGCCTTCGTTCATGCCCGGATGGACCGCATAGCATCCTCCGGTCCACTGGCTGAGGCCGTCGCGGCACGCGTCCCAGAACCTCTCGCCATCATGCTCGACGGCTGACTTCCAGTGCGCGTCGAAAACCGGATCGAAGTTGAATTCGCCGCTGTGCCGCGACCCTGTGGCGTCGAAGTCGCCAACCTTGATGTTCCACGACAGGCAAAAGCCGTCCCGGTCCGATGGATGGCCATCGTGCCGGGACAGGAACCCGACAATCTCGCGGCGGGTCGAAAGCGGGAATGCGTAAGGGCAGTCCTCGGCAGGCTTGTCCTTTTCAGGGAAAATCACCGTGTCCGGCTGTGGCGCGCGGCCGTTGTCGGGGTGTTGGCGGCTGCGTGAATCCGCGCATAAATGGCGCTCTCGGCCGGCTGAGCGCTTTGGGCTACCGGAGGGGGCGTGCTTGATCGAAAGGCGGCCAACAGCCGATGGCTCGGTCCGTTGACTGGCCTGCGCGGGCGGGCGGGCGAGCTCAGCGGGTCCCCACGACCCGCTGTGGGCGTGAGCACCATTTAAGTGACCGGCCTTTATTTGGCGCCCGCGTGACGTCGCGCTATCGCAACGCCGGAGTAATTCGCACATAAGAACCGCAAAGAAGTATATGCAAAATGCTCACAGAAAAATATGGGAGCCTCGCTTGGCTGAGCCATGCGAGGGGCGCTGCCCCTCGCGCTCCCTGGGATATTTATTCCAAAATCATTTTGGTTAGTCATGACTATCCAGGAAGTATTCCCCCGCTCCTTGGTGAAGGTGTGCCCGGGTGCAGATTATTTTTGTTTGGGAGAAGCGCCGGCTCTACTCTATAATGTCAGGCAGAGTAACCGTGCGCGGTTATCTCCTTCCTGCTGTGTCCAGCGCGCACCCGTCGACGTTCGCGGTATTGAATGAACGGTCGGCGGACCATCAAGCCGCATAGCCGGCCGCACCAGTGGCAGCGCGGGACGCGGTGATTCGTCGTAGATGCCATCGGGGCGTTGTCTGTCGGGGTCTCGGCCACCTCCGGGGCCTCCGTTGTGTCCGGCATCGGAACGGCCGGTAGACCCTGATGCGTCTCGGTCCTCTTCCGTTCGCGTAAGCGTTGGTTGC
>Ga0302320_10004045_pt1 | contig 33498 bp, 22 predicted proteins | sample Bog_T0_3_FD_202130 | JGI IMG/M metagenome (GOLD analysis project Ga0302320, IMG submission 202130) | Peat permafrost microbial communities from Stordalen Mire near Abisko, Sweden - Bog_T0_3 | ecosystem: Environmental > Terrestrial > Soil > Wetlands > Peat | place: Sweden: Abisko, Stordalen Mire... | reverse complement strand
TCGGCCACTCGACCGGCGGCGGCGAGGTGGTCCGCTATATCGGCCGCCACGGCTCTGGCCGCGTTGCCAAGGCTGTGCTTATCGGCGCGGTTCCGCCGCTGATGCTGCAGACTGAAGCCAATCCGGGCGGATTGCCGATGAAGGTGTTCGACGATATCCGGGCCGGCGTTCTGGCCGACCGCTCGCAGTTTTTCAAGGATCTGACCTTGCCGTTTTATGGCGCCAACCGGCCCGGCTCCAAGGTCTCGCAGGGCTTGCGAGACTCGTTCTGGCTGCAGGGAATGCAGGCTGGATTCAAGGCCGTTCTGGACTGCATCAAGGCTTTCTCTGAAACCGACTTTACCGCGGATCTGAAGAAGATCGATGTGCCGACGCTGATTCTTCACGGCGACGACGACCAGATTGTGCCCATCAACGACTCGGCCCTGCTCTCTGCCGCGCTGGTGAAGGGGTCCACGCTGAAGGTGTATCCAGGTGCGCCGCACGGCATGTGCTCCACCCACAAAAACCAGGTGAATGCGGACCTGCTCGCCTTTATTCAGCAGTAGTGTGCCGGGTGCCCCAGGCCGTCCGCCGCGGCGGAAGACCTGGGAGACCACAATCCAGACCAATGTGTTCTTTACCCCAGCAGCTTTGCAGCGTCCTTGGCGAAGTACGTGACCGCAAAGTCCGCACCCGCACGGCGAATGCCCATCAAGGACTCCAGAATGGCGCGATCGCGGTCCAGCCATCCCTTGGCAAAGGCCGCCTGCAGCATGGAATACTCGCCTGAAACCTGGTAGGCGCCCATGGGCACGTCCACCCGCTCGCGCGCCGCCCGGATCACGTCCAGGTAAGGCATAGCCGGCTTCATCAGGATCATGTCCGCGCCTTCGCCCAGGTCCAGGTCGATCTCGCGCAGGGCCTCGCGCAGGTTGGCGCCGTCCATCTGGTAGGTTTTGCGGTCGCCGAACTGCGGCGCCGAGTCGGCAGCCTCGCGGAAGGGTCCGTAAAAAGCCGATGCAAATTTCGAGGCGTAGCTGAGGATGGGGGTATTTGCGCAGCCTGCGCCGTTCAACGCCCGCCGGATGGCCGCCACGCGGCCGTCCATCATGTCGCTGGGCGCAACCACGTCGGCGCCGGCTTTAGCCTGGCTCACGGCGGTGCGGGCCAGAAGTTCCAGCGTGGGATCGTTGTCCACATCCCAGCCGTCGCGGCCTTCCACAATCACGCCGCAGTGCCCGTGGCTGGTGTACTCGCACAGGCAGACGTCGCCGATGAGCACCAGCTTTTTGGCGGCGGATGAAGCCTTGAGCGCGCGCAGCCCCTGCTGCACAATGCCGTTCTCCTCCCACGCGCCGGTGCCTTGTTCGTTCTTGGTGGCGGGTAGCCCGAAGAGCAGCAGTCCGCCCAGGCCCAGCTTTGCGGCCTCCTCGGCCTCGCGCACTGCTTCGTCCACGGAGAGATTAAAGACGCCGGGCATGGAGCCCACTTCGCGCCGCACGCCCTCGCCGGGACAGATGAACAGGGGATAGATCAGGTCGCCGGGCTCCAGCACCGTCTCGCGCACCAGCGCCCGCAAGGACTCGCTGCGCCGCAGGCGGCGCATCCGCATATCAGGGAAACTCATACACAAATTGTAGTTGAATGCCGGCTGGCGGGAGCACGGTGTCCGCCGGGCCGGCGGTGCAGTCATGCTCATTCCTTTTTGTGCCGTATCGGTACCATACCCCCCCCTGGTATTTTGGACGTAAAATCCTCTTGTTTATAGACTTACGGTGGGGATATCGCTGTAAAGTCCTCATTCTGCTGGAGTTATTTTCAGAATCTAGACAGCAAAGGAGTTACGGGCGATTTCTGGCATTTTTTGAGGTTTTTGTACCGTAATCCGGTATTGGCTACTCTTGGAAGCCCTTCGAGGATTTTTCCCCGTGGATTCAGGACAAAGGCAAAGTCCGGGGCTGAAGTCCCCAGCTCTCTCCCGTATGCTTCCCTTCGGAACCGGATTCCCTGGCTTTGAAAATCATTCTATAAAGATTGTGCGCCTTGTCGGGGTAATTATCGGCAAACGACAGGGGATTGGGAATAGAAGGACGCGTGGGTGGGAGTTCGTGGTCTCCCAGGTGCCCAACAGCGAGGCACCTGGGGCACCCGGCTAACTGCTCATCTTCCACGGGGCCCGGTATTCGCGAGTCGTCAGCTTGCTGGCTTCCTCGTCGCCGAGGATTTTCTCTTTCTTGGCGTCCCAGCGGATCTTTCTGCCGGTGAGCACGGAGATCGAACAAAGGTGGCCGGGGATGGCTGAATGATGCCCCACCTCGACCGGAGTGACGGTTGGCTGACGCGTCTTGATGCAATCCAGGAAGTTCTGATGGTGATTCTCAGAGGCGTAGAGCTTCACTTTGCGCAGCTCTCTGGGTAAGTACTTGCCCCGCTTCCAAGCGGGGTTCGAGACGTCGAATCCGTCGCGGTCGATCCATACCCAGCCCTCGGTGCCGATCCACTTGGTGCCCATCTTAATGTCGGGATAGCCGCCGGCGACGGTCATGGTGACGCCGCCGGGATATTTCAGCTCGCAGCGGTAATGCTGCGCGGTGTTCCAGACAGCGTTGGCCGGCGGAAGATCGCCGCTGCCTTCCACCTCCAGCGGCCCAGTGTTGTCGAAATCCAGTCCCCAATGCGCGATATCGCCGTGGTGGCCGATCCAGTCAAGAAGCTTTCCGCCGCCCGTGTTGTAGTTCAAGCGCCAGCACTTGTGGGAACGCGCTTTGATGTAGGGCTCCATCCTTGCCGGCCCGACCCAGGTATCGTAGTCCAGTTCTGCCGGCGGGGCGCCGACCAGCAGATCCCATGCCTTGGTTCCAGGGATGATCTGCTCAAGCTCCCCATTCAGACCAGCCGCTGCCAGTTTTGCCGCAGTCTCCTCGCGGATGTGATCGTAGTTGGAGTTTTCCCCGGGCAGACCCACTTCGACATGCGTTACTGTTCCGATGAGTCCGTTGCGGACGATTTCCGCCGCCTTATGGAAAAGGGGAACCGAGCGCTGCCATGAGCCCATCTGCCAAACGATGTTGTTCTGCTGGACCGCACGAACGATGGACTGCTGCTCGGCGATGGTATGCGCCAGCGGCTTTTCCGAGTAGATGTCCTTTTTGCGGCGGGCGGCCTCGGTAGCGACAATCTCATGCCAGTGATCGGGAACGGCGATCATTACAGCATCGATGTCCGGGCGGGCCAGTAACTCGCGGTAGTCGTGGTAGCCCTTGCAGTCTTCGGTGCCATAGGCGTCGTTGATCATCTTGACGGCGGCCCGCAGATGATTCCGGTCAACATCGCAGGCGGCCACTACCTGACAATCTTCCAATGCCAGAAAGGCCTCTGTATTGGCGGGACCCTGCCCGCCCATACCGATGACGCCGATGTTGATGCGGTTGTTGGCCGGCGTACCGCTGTTCGGAGTCTGACCTTTTGCTCGAGATGTGAACACCGAGGGCAAAACGGCCGTGGCTCCGGCGATTTTCAAAAAATTCCGGCGGTCTAACAGGTTTTTAGCAATCTCGACATCAGGGCGACGTGCCATACTCTAAATCCTTTTTTGCTTCTTGTTATTGGTTTCTGTCCATTCTGCCACATTGGTGTGCACAAGGGACCTGCACCAGATCATTGCGGCGCCAGATCCCCCGTTCCGAATCTGGTGCCCTTCGAGATAGCAGGCTCGCTTCAGACGTTCAAGGATTTCAGGTAAGGCACGCTCGGCGGCATCAGCGCAGGATCCTCTTCAAGCTCGACGAAGTAGTTCTTTACGCCACCTGTTCTGGCAGCTGTAAATACTGACTTCCAATCCACGACCCCCTTGCCCAACGAAACCTGGCGGAAGCCGGACTTGGTGGAGGAGTCTGGCACCCAGTCCTGACAGTGCATGGAGAGGTAGCGGCCCGGGTACCGCTGGAAGTAGGTCACTGGATCGTAGCCCAGTTGCAAGGCAGAGACCTGAAACTGCAACCTGGTGGTGGCGGGATTGAGTTCGGCGATCATCATGTCGTAGACCGCCTTGCCATCGATGTGCTCGGAGACGAAGCCTTCATTGTGCAGCAACGCGACGATGCCCGCGGCGTGGGCCTTTTCGGCGAAGACGTTGAAGGGCTCGACGTAACGCTTCACGTCGTCGACGGTCTGCGGAGCGGTGGCGTGGAACGGCCCAAGTGCGGCAATCGCCATCTGCGTCATTCCGAACTCCTTCGCATAGGCGATGCTCACGTCCGGCTTCTGAAAGAGCTCCGCCGGTCCCCAGTGCGCGGAGATGCAGCCCAGTCCCCAGTCTGCCAGCATGCGCCGCAATTGCTGCGGCTTGTATTGCTGGAGGCTCGAAAAATCGTCGTATCCGTATGGCGAGCACAGCTCAATCTGAGTGAACCCGGCCGCACTTAATCCCTTCATGGTGCCGGCGAAGTCCGTACGGATCGATTTGCGCACGGGGTAGGTCTGGCAGCCGATCGGCAGACCCAGCGGATCGGCGGATAAACGTCGCGTGCCGGTGAGTAGAGCCGAAGCAGCAGCCCCTCCGATGAGAAACTTCCTGCGATTCATCATGTGCAAGCCCCCTTATGAAGCGATTGGAAAAACTATAGCACCTGCAGGGAGAATGCCTGTGTCCGTTGCGAGCTGCAGCTTTGGCGAAGATAAAGAACATCTTCATCATGGGCTTTCGGTATCGGGAGTCGGCATGTGGCAAGTTTTTTGAGAGGGCTATCTGAGTCGCAGTGGGCTGACCGGCTGTCTGGAAACTATGGTTATCTCCCGATCTTTTTGTGGGAATCTGCGCGTCAATACGGCCGGACGCTGAAGCGCATGGTGCGGTAATCGAAGGTATAGGCCTTCAACTGGTCCAGCGCGTCCACGCCCAGAACTCCATACACATCGTCCAGGGCCGCGGAGCCAAGCGGCTGCGTGAACACCTCGATGTAGTGCACGGGCACGGTGGTTGCGCCCGCGGTCAGCCGGAAGGTGTCGGCCACATAGGCCGGTACGGCCGGCATCGGCGTTGGGCCGGGCAGCCTGTAGAGCGCCATCTCCTTGCCCGCAAAATCGCCGGTGTGCTCGTCGTAGTAGCGCGAGGTGAGGTAGGTCTGCTGGCCGCCCGCGTCCACGACAAACATGCGCTCTTCGCCGCTGGCCGCTGCCGCCGGCGTGGACCCTGCTCCGGACGCATCGGCATTGCCCAAGGCCACAATCACCTGGTCGCCATCCAGAAAGAAGCGCGATCCGGCGGCCGGCTTGTCGTCCGTCTTCGCGGGATCGATCTGTTTGGCCGGCTGCACTTCCACGGTGTCGTCGGCGGTGATGGTCACGCTGCCCAAGGCCGAGAGAGCCGCGAAGCCCAGCACGCCCTGCACCTGGTAGTGCGTTCTGGGGAAGTAGTAGTCCGCGTCTTCGTACACATAGGCCGTCATGTTGCGAAGCGTGAGCCGCCCGCCCACGGTGAAGCGCGGAATGACCGTCATGTGCACCACGATGGGGCGCCCGGTGAGCGTGTGAATCGTTACCGATGATTCCGATAGCCGGAGCCCGGCCTCGTGCGCCAGAGAGTGCGAAATCAGATTGAAGGGCGCCGTGGGGTCCAGCATCCAACTGTGCGGCCGCGCATCCACGTACACCGGCAGGTCGATGAGCCCCAGCGGGTCCTTGGTCACCTGCAGCGCAAACGGCTCGCACGGCTCCACGGTCATGGGCGGGTTGGCCGCAGCCAGCGGCAGCATCTTGACCGGCATCTCGATCTCGTCCTGCTCGTCGCTGGTCAATGTGCCCTGCAGCCGGGTTTCGAGCGCCGCGTAGGCCTTGGCGGCTTTTGCCCAGTCGCCCTGGCGCAGGTAGTCCTCGGCCAGCGCCTTGCGCAGCAGCTTTTCATGGGTTTTGTCGCCGCTGGCGGACACCTGGTCCAGCAGCGGCGACAGCAGTTCGATGGAGGTTTTCAGGTCGTTGGAGCGGTTGGCCAGAATACCGCGGTAAAACTGTGCCTGCCCCGGCGTCATCTCGCCCAGCATCGCTTCCAGGCGCAAAAACTGGTGGTCGGCCAGCAGATTCTGGAGCCGCGCATCCCCTTCAATGCCGCTGCTGGTGCCGGTATGTACCTGCGCACCCGCGCCGGGTTCCTGCTGTGAGTTGGCCGCAGGTTGCTGGGTTTCTGCCGCAGGCTGCTGCGCGTCGCTTGCGGGCTGCTGGGCTTGGCTCTGCGAAGCCGCCGGAGCCGTCTGCGCCGGGCTAGTTTGCGTATATGCCGGCACAACCGTCAGGGCCAGCGCGCAAACCGCAAAAGCCCTCACCGGGCCCCAACCCATTCCTGCTGCCACTCTGCGCAAGCTGTTCATGCTCAGTAAGACGTTAACAGATTCCTTCCGCGTGCATCCTGAGATACGCCCCGCATTCAGGCTGCCTGCCTCTCGCTGGACCATGGTATTGCCCAGCTTCCCCGGCGGCTCCATCCATGCCTCACCCGCTTTTAACCGGCTCTTGAGACATTCCTTATCCATGTGCCGGTACACTTGAAGGTAGATATGAAGCGCAGAACCATCGAACATTACGAGATTGTCCGCAAGCTGGGCGCCGGAGGCAGTGGCGTTGTCTACCTGGCCACCGACACGCTGTTGCAGCGTCCGGTGGTGCTGAAGATGCTGCGCACCGGCCTGCTGACGCCGGAGCAGATGCGCTCCACCGTGCTGCGCGAGGCGCGACTGGCCTCGGCCATCGAGCATCCCAACGTCTGCGGCATCTATGAAGTGGGCGAAAGCGGCGACGAGGGCTACATCGTGATGCAGTACGTTCCCGGCCAGTCGCTGGACCAACTCATAGCCCGCGGCCCGGCCAGCCTGCAACTGGTGCTCTCTGTCGGTATCCAGGTTGCTGATGGACTGCAGGCCGCGCATGCGCTGGGCATCTTTCATCGCGACCTGAAGCCGCAGAACGTCATGCTCACCGACGGCGGCCTGGCCAAGATTCTGGATTTCGGACTCGCCCGCCGCCTCAGTCCCGAGGACGCGGCCTTCGACCCCTCCAAGCCCGGTCTGGCCAAGGACGCCTCCCTGGCCGCCACCTACACCGCTCGCGGCGGCACCATCCGTTACATGGCGCCCGAGCAGTTCGTCACCGGCCAGTCCAGCGTGCAGTCTGACATCTGGGCGCTGGGCGTCATTCTCTATGAACTGGTCAGCGGCCGCCATCCCTTTGCCCGCGCGGACGCCGAGGATTTTCAGGCTATCCGCGCCATTCAGTTCTCCAATCCCGAGGACCTCAGCAAAATTGTTCCGGACATTTCGCCGGAGCTCAAGAGCGTCATCGCCACCTGCCTGGAAAAAAATCCCGCCGCGCGCTACGCCTCTGCCGCCGAAGTCCGCGAGGCGCTCAAGACCATCATGAAGGCGCTGCGCATTGAAACCGGCTCCATTCCCGGCGAAGCCGCCGCCAACCTGCCCACCACCGGCATTGAAGCCGAGAAGCGCAACACCGGCTTCCTCTCCATGCTGGCCGAGCGTTTCCGCGAGTCGGCTGAAAACAAGGAGCCGCAAAATTCCCTCGTCGTGCTGCCCTTCACCAATCTGGGCGCAACCGAGGTGGCTCCGCTTTACGGCTTTGCCCTGGCCGACGCCATAGCCGCCCGCCTGGCGCGCATTCCCGCACTCGTGGTCCGCCCTTCCAGCACGCTCATGTCCTTGCCCATTGCGCAAATGGACCCGCTCTCGGTGGGCAAGCGGCTGCTGGTTTCCTTTGTGCTCGCGGGCAACTTTCTGCGCTCAGAAAACGGCTTTGACCTCAACTGGCAACTGCTTGACGTGGCCGCGCAGAGCGTCCGCTCCGGCGGCGCCATTCGCGTGGCCTCGCTGGATCTGATTGCCGTGCAGTCTGAAATCTCCAATGAAGTTTTCGCCGCGCTGCACGGCCTTTCCGCAGCCGACAGAATTGAAGCTGCCCAGATCGACGCCACCCGGCCAGCCGGCCGCCCCGGACAAAGCGAATCCTCGCTGCCCGGACCGGTCAGCGAAGACTATCTGCAAGGCCGAGCTTTGCTCAGCTCCTTCATGGTGCGCACCGGCTCCCGCGGCGACCTGGATCGCGCTCACGCGCTGTTGACCGGCGTCACCACCAAGGACCCGGAGTTTGCCGCGGGCTGGAGCGGACTGGGCATCGCCGACCTGCAATACGTGCGCCACGGCTTTGGCGGGCAGATTCACGTCATGCACGCCCGCCGCGCGTTTGACGAAGCGCTCCGCCTAGACCCGGCCTCCACGGAGGCCAATCTCTACCGCATTTACATGCTGCTCTCGCGCGGTGAAAAAGAGTCGGCTCGCCACGGCGTCGCCAACCTGCTGGCCGGCGCCGCCAACGACTGGAACGTCCACATGGTTGCCGGCCTGGCCCTGCGCGGCGACGGCATGTACGAGGAAGCGCTGGAGGAATTCAGCCGTGCCCTCAAGCTCAACCCCGCCAACGCGGCGATTCTCTACAACCACCGCGCCCGCGTCTACCACTATGAAAATCAGATTGAGCTGGCCGGCGACGAGCTGGCCAAAGGCCTGGCCCTGGAGCCGCGCCACCCGCTTCTCCGCACCTCTGCCGGTTACCAGCAGATGCGCCTTGGCAACCTGAGCGCCGCCATTGAAATTCTGGAGGGCGTGGTCCGCGACGACGATTCGCTGCGCATTGCCGTGCCCACCCTGGCGCTCTGCTACGTGCAGGCAGGCCAGCGCGAGCGCGCCGCAGCGCTCTTGCAAGACGAGACCCTGGCCGCCGCCGAAGCCGACAGCGAGATGGCCTATCGCCTCGCCACCTACTTCGCCGTCGAGGGCGACTCCAGCGAAGCTCTCCACTGGCTCCGCCGCGCCATTTATTTAGGCAACGAAAACTATCCCTGGTTCCAGAAGAACCCGGCCTGGAACAACCTGCGCACCAACGCCGACTTCGAGCGCATTCTGGAGGATTTGAAAAAAGGCTTCCGCAAGAACCAGAAGACCTGGAAGCGGCTGCTGGAACAAGTGCCGCCGGATGGGGAGTAGCTTTGCTCGGCTTGTGCTAACGTCTCTGGCCGATTCCGACGGGTGGCCCGAGTCTCAATTTTGAGACTTGGGAATCCACCAACTCTGCCTTGATCGGTTCTAGTTGTCAGCCTGCTGCAACATTGGAAACAGATCCCGGCCACCGTGCACGACCCGTTCGATTCGTACAGCATCCTGGCGAATGCGGAACAGAATTACATAATTGCCCACAGTAGCCAATCGCGCTTCCGCGCCAATTTCTAGCCGCAGTTGATAGATCTCCGGTTGTTTGGCGATTTCCTTCATCTGCACGCGAAGCGCACGCAGCATGCGCGTGGCATGGCGCGGACTGTCCTGCGCAATGTATTCCGCGATCTCTTCAAGGTCACCCGGTACGAAGGGCGATAAGCGGAGGCGCATTATCTGCCCGCTGCCTTGGCCAACCCGTCATATTTGCTTTCCAGGCGATCGAAAACCGCATCTGGATCGAGCCCCTCGGAATCGTCGGCGACCGCTTCAAGCCAGGCTTTGCGAAGATTCGACAGGCCTTGCTCCCGCAGGTTGCGCTTGTGCGTCCAGTCCCGGAGAGCGTCGCGAATAACTTCGCTGTTCGAGGAATACTCCCCACCGTCCACCGCCCGGCGAACGAGCGCCGCCATCTCTGCAGGAAGCGCGATGCTCAGTTTTTCGATGGTAGGCATGAAGTGCACCTCAGTAGTAATAAATACTACCACTTTCCCGGAAATTAGCGTGCAGCACCGGATGTTCAGGGTTCCTCGGCGGCCTGTAACGCAAAACAACAAAAACGCTACAAAATGCGCTCATAGGGCTGATAGACCGGCTCCCAGACATATGCCCGAAGCCGCTCTTTCAGGCGCTCGTCTCCGCCGCTCCCGGCGACCCCTTCGGCAACAGCCTGCCGAGCCACCGCTTCTGCCACCACCAGCCCCACCTTGCGCGAGTCGGCGATCGGCGGCAGCAGGGGGGCGGTCTTGTCGAGCCGCGCGGGCGATAGCAGCGCCAGCGCCTTGGCGGCGGCCATGATCATGCCGTCGGTCACGCGGCGCGCGCGCGAGACCAGGATGCCCAGCGCGAGGCCGGGGAAGATATAGGAGTTATTGGTCTGCGCAATGGGAATCAGCTTGCCGCCGATCTGGACCGGAGCAAAGGGACTGCCGGTGCCGACCAGCGCGCGGCCGTCGGTCCAGCGCAGCAGATCCGCGGGCGCGGCCTCGGCGCAGGAGGTGGGGTTGGACAGCGGAAAGATGATGGGGCGGGCGATATGCTTCGCCATCTCGCGCACAATCTCTTCTGTAAACGCTCCGGTCTGCGCGGAGGTGCCAACCAGCACCGTCACTTTGGCGTTCTCAACCACGTCGAGCAGTGAAATATCTTCGCCGTCCGAGAACTTCCATCCCTCAACGTCGGCCCTCTTGCGCACAAAAGGCCGTTGACTGGGGCGAATGCCTCTTCCGCCTTCCACAAGAAGTCCATAGCGATTGAAGGCGTAAATGCGGCTGCGGGCCTCGCTTTCGCTGAGTCCTTCTTCCTGCATGGCGGCCAGCAGCAGGTTGGCAATGCCGATGCCGGCTGCGCCGGAGCCGAACAGCGCAATGGTCTGCTCACGGAGCGGGATGCCGGTGGTGTTGACCGCGGCCAGCAGGGTTGCGGTGGTGACGGCGGCGGTTCCTTGAATGTCGTCGTTAAAGGTGCAGAGGCGGTTGCGGTAGCGCTCCAGCAGCCGAGACGCATTGGTGCCGGCAAAGTCTTCCCACTGCAGCAGGATGTGCGGCCAGCGGCGCTCGACGGCGGAGACGAAGGCCTCCACAAAGTCGTCGTACTCCTTGCCGCGGATGCGCTTGTGCTCCCAGCCGATATAGATCGGGTCCTCAAGCAGGGCCTCGTTGTCGGTGCCTACGTCCAGCAGAATGGGCAGGCAGTGTTCCGGAGGGATGCCGGCGAGAGCGGTGTAGAGCGCCATTTTGCCGATGGGAATGCCCATGCCGCCGGCGCCCTGGTCTCCCAAGCCAAGAATGCGTTCGCCGTCGCTGACCACGATGCAGCGCACGTCGTCATAGCGGGGGTCGGCAAGGATCTGGGCGATGCGGTCCTTGTTGGGATAGCTGAGGAAGAGTCCGCGCGGCTTGCGCCAGATTTCGCTGAAGCGCTGGCAACCCTCACCGACCACGGGGGTGTAGACAATGGGCAGCAACTCTTCAATGTTGTGCGCAATGAGCGAGTAGAAGACCGTCTCATTGGTGTCTTGCAGGTCGCGCATCAGGTTGTACTTGCCGAAGGGCGTGTCGCGGTGGTCGAGCGCGATCTTGCGGCGCTCGCGCTGGTCGTCAAGGGTTCCGATGTGCGGAGGCAGCAGGCCGTGCAGAGCGAAGGCGTCGCGTTCTTCTTCCGTGAAGGCGGTGCCTTTGTTGAGGCGGGCGTTCATCAGCAGATCGAAGCCCGAGAGCCGGGTTCGAACCGTGGTTTCCTGTGCTTGCTTCGGTGCTGGGGAATCTGCACTCAATGTAATCTTCTCCTTATTCCTCCTCGATGATAGCCAAATCCCAGGGCGCCAGCGTAAGCACGGCCGCCGGCGCCACGGACCTGCCGTCGAGCAGGTTGGTCCCCGCGGCGTAGGCGTAGCTGGCTTTGACCTCCGCGCTGGAGTAATTGAAGTAGTAGTGCAGCCGCTTGCCGAGGCGGTTGACGCCGTGTTGCACATGCACCGAGGCGGGCAGTTGCTGATCGGGCCCGGTGAGGCCGGTCTTCTCCAATTCGCCTTTGAGCACCGCGGTTTGCAGCTTGTCGGAGAGATACGTTCCCTCATAGAGCAGCCTGCCGGAGCCAAAATCGTTTTCCGTGATGGCCGGCCATTTTCCGAAGAACGGGTGGTCGTAAAAGGCAATGGCTTTGGCGTGTTCGGGCATCAGGAATTCGGCCCAGTAGCGCACCTGGTTGCCGTCGCCCACGTGGTACGGATCGCCTTTGAGCGCCAGCGGGTGTTCCAGGTTGGAGAACTCCTGGTAGCTGAAGCCGGCAGCCTCGCGCAAGGGGCCCGGCGCGCGCACCCAGCGGACTGCAGAATTCTCATTGGCGAATCCGCTCTTGAAGGTCATCACTACGTGGCCGCCGCCTTTGACGTAATCGGCAATGCGCTGGAGCAATGCGTCGTCCGCGATGTAGAGCGCGGGCACAATCAGCAGCTTGTATGCGGAGAAGTCCTTCGTCTCCGGGAAGACGAAATCCGAGCCGACATTGAGGTCGTAAAGAGCGCGGTGAATCTGGCGCACCAGCGTGACGTAATCGGCTCCGGGTCCGGCGCCGGCCGCTTGCAGCCCGGCGGAGGTGAAGGGCATGAAGTCGATGGCATTGAACGAGTCGCGGCTCCATAAAATGGCCACCTGGTTGTGAATCTGCAGGCCCACCAGATGCGGGCCGATTTTGTTGAGTTCGTGCGCCGTGCGGCTCACCTCGGCATAGGCGCGATTGGGTTCGAGATCGTGCGAAAGGACGCCCTTCCAATACGTTTCCTGGTTGGCGGCGATGGAGGCCCAGTGCCAGTACTCCACCATGTTGGCGCCGTTGGCCAGATGCGTGTAGACGTCCTCGCGCAGTTGCCCGTCGTAGGGCGGAAACTGGTGAGCGGAGGTCCAGTCCGCGGTCTGGGCGTCGGTCTCGGTGATGAGGAAGTTGGCGTGCTTGAGCGAGCGCGTGAAGTCTTCCCCGATGGACTGCGTTGAGCCGTCGAAGTGATCCTGCGTCCCGTGGTACACGTTGTTGGCAACGATATCCAGGTCCGTGGCGATGGCCTCTTCGTTCACATCTCGCTTCATTGTGCCGGCGAAGTCGGTGGTGACGAACTGACGGGGCGAGGCGCACTCGCGCACCAGTGCCGCCTGCCAGTGGAGAAAATCAGTAACTCGCATCTGGCCCCAGCGGGACCACTCGAGCTTGTAGCCGGTGGAGATGGTGCCATCGCGCGTGGGCAGGTCCTCCCAGGTGTGGATGTTTTCTCCCCAGTAGTTCAGGAACCATGCCTTGCTGAGCGCTTCCGGCGTGCCGAACTTTTTTTCGAGATAGTGCTGGAAACCGATGAAGACATCGAGGTTGGCGGCGCCATTGCTATAGGTTTCGTTGTCGAGCTGCCAGCCGATGACGGTGGGGTTGTCCTTGTAGTGCGCCACGATGTGGCGGATGAGCCGCTCGGCATAAAAGCGATACGCGGGCGAATCGGTGTCCATGTTCTGGCGCATGCCGTAGGAGTTCTGAATGCCGGGACCGCCGAGGGAGCTGCCGTCCATGCGGCGGGCCAGGATTTCAGGATGCTGGTGGGCCATCCAGGCGGGAATAGAGTAGGTGGGCGTGCCCAGGATCACCTTGATGCCAGCCTTGCCCATGGCATCCACTACGCGATCCATCCAGGAGTAGTCAAAATGGCCGTCCTCGGGCTCCCAGAGGCTCCATGTGGATTCGCCCATGCGCACCACATTGAGGCCGGCGGCCTTCATCAGGCTGACGTCCACGTCCAGCCGGGTGGCCTGATCTCCGGGCATGTACTCGTTGTAATAGGCCGCGCCGTAGAGCACGGTGGGGAAATCGAGTTCCGGCCTGGACTGAGGCTTCGGCGCGGATTGCTGTGCGCTTGCCGAGGTAAGGCTGAGTAGAGTGGCCGCTGTCAGGAATGCAAAAATGCGATGGTGAAAAAGCCGCATGGTTCGTCCTCATTCCGGATCAAGGAAGCACTTTGAAACGGAAAAACCATGAGAACACCTTTACTCGAATTGCAGCAAGACGATTTCCGGGTGGGTTCCCACGCGCATGGGCGGGCCCCAGGTTCCGACGCCGCTGGATGTGTAGACAAGGAGTGCGCCAAACTGCTGCAAGCCATAGGTGAATTTGCCGAAGACCCGGCGGGTGAGCCAGGTGAAGGGAAACATCTGGCCGCCATGGGTGTGGCCGGAGAGCTGGAGGCTGACGCCGGCTTGTTCCACCAGGGGCAGGCGGTTGGGCGCGTGGTTGAGCAGAATGCTGGCGCGGGCCGGGTCCGGATGCAGGCTTTCAAGAGTAGAGCGCATCTGGATGAGGTGGGTGGTATCTCCATAGGGGATACCCAGGATCTGGAGGCCGTCGACGTCGGCTTTCTCATTGGACAGGACGCGAATGCCGGCACGGGTGAGCGCAGCGGTGTAATGAGCTACGTTGCCAAACTCATCGTGGTTGCCGGTGGAGAAGTAGATGCCGAAGGGCGGGGAAAGCTGTTTGAACGGGACGACGAGGCGATCGGGATCGGCTTTAGTTCCGTCGAAAAGGTCGCCGGGAAGGAAGACTATATCTGGACGGAGACCGGCGGCCAGGGCGACGATGCGCCGGCTGAAGCCGAGGCCGTTTACATGGCCCAGGTGCAAGTCGCTGACGAGAAGAGCCGTACGGCCGCGCCAGGAAGCGGGCAGGTTGGCCAGATGCACGGGAATGCGCCGGATGCGAATCAAGCGGGCATTGAGCAGGCCGTAGATGCCAGCAAGAACGGCGAGCGCGAAGAGAACGCTGGCGATCAGGGGGCGGGCATGGGTAGGATCCGGATGCAACCCGGAAAGCTGTAGCGCGTACCAGACCAGCCAGCTGAGGCAGGCGGCCATGAAGAAGAGGTTGAGGAATCCCAGCCAGACGGCTGCGATCTTGTAGATGAGCGTAACCAGCAGGTTGGAGAAGCGGAAGCTGAGCAGGGCGGCGGCGATGAAACTGAAGGCCAGCAGAAACAGTATGTCCTGCAGCGCCTGAGTGGCCATGGGACTTAGATAGACACAGAAGACTACCAAGGTGTGATAGATGAACCAATGAGCAAGAGACAGAATGGCTTGTATCAATACGATTGCCAGGATCGGCCAGGCTTTCAATAGATAGGTCTCCTGAATTTAATGATTGCACACCAGAGATCGGAAAACAGCGTTCAAGGGTCGAGGCGCGGGCGGGCAGGAGGGACTTGGGCGGGCCCATGAAACAATGCATTCCATGACCGGTTTGCGCAACAACACGCTTGGTATTTATATTTCGATTCCTTTTTGCCGGTCGAAGTGCACATATTGCAATTTTGCTTCGGGGGTGTACCCGGCGAGCGAGCACGGGCGGTATGTGGAGCGGGTCATTGAGGATATGAGGGGGGCCGGAGAGTGGGCAGGGCGGATGGGATTGGAGCTGCCGCGGCGGGTGGATACTGTTTACCTGGGCGGCGGGACGCCGAGCCTGCTGGCGCCGGAGCTGCTGGAGCGGCTGTTTGGGGCGATGCGGGCGGAGTTCGACGTGGAGGGGGACGCCGAGATCACCGTGGAGTGCGCGCCGGGACAGATTGCGGACGCGACGCTTGCCGCGCTGGTTGCCGCGGGCGTGAACCGGGTGAGCCTGGGAGTGCAGTCGTTCATCGACCGGGAGGCGCAGGCGAGCGGAAGGCTGCACAGCCGGGCCATCGTGGAGAACGATCTGCTGCGGTTGCGCGCGGCTGGGATCAGCAACCTGAACGTGGACCTGATTGCCGGACTGGCCGGACAGACCTTCGCTTCCTGGGCGGAATCGCTGGCGGCAGTGGTGGAGTGCGGGGTTCCGCACGCCAGCGTGTACATGCTGGAGGTGGACGAGGACTCACGGCTGGGCCGGGAGATGCTGGCAGGCGGAGCGCGTTACCACGCCGGGCTGGTTCCCGAAGACGATGCCATTGCGCAGATGTACACGACTGCAATCGATAGGCTGGGCGCGGCGGGAGTGGAGCAGTACGAGATATCGAACTTCTGCCGCAAGGGGTTTGCCTCGCGGCACAATCTGCGCTACTGGGAGCGGCGGCCGTATTTGGGACTGGGGCTGGATGCGTCCTCCATGCTGCGGGAGGCAATGCCGGTTGCTGAGCGGGATGAGCAGGGCTTCGTGCTGCGGTCTACGACGACGGACGATTTGGAGGCGTTTCTTGAAGGGGCGGAAGCTGTTGAAACGGCGTGGCTTTCTCCTCAGCGGCAGCACGAGGAGGCCTGGTTCCTGGGCCTGCGGCTGAACGCGGGCGTGGACGCGGCGGCGCTGGAGCGGGAGTTTGGCGCGGAGACGGTGGCGCGGGCGCTTGCGGTTGTGGCGCGGCTGGCGGAGGACGGGCTGCTGGCTACCGATGGCAAGACCGTCCGGCTGACTGCGCAGGGCCGATTGCTCTCGAACGACGTGTTTCAGGAGTTCCTGGGACTGGAAGAGAGAGTGGAGACGCGGGGGTGAGACGGGCAAAAATCCCAGGTACCCGCAACGAAACCATCCTGACCCATTGAGGCCGCTGCGGAGCCCGAAATGTTCGCTTATAGGGTGCGGAATACCTGCGGAATGTTCGTCTGGAGGGTTGCGATTCGGGGCTAATGTTCGCTTAGATGGTTGCGTTCCTTTGAGGGGTTGACCCTTCAGGGTGCCGTATTTTGCGAATTGGCTGCTGGAAAGGTTCCGAATTGGAATCAAGGGTTGCTTGAAACTACCCGGCGGTGCGTCAAATAGGGGCTAAAACAGGACAAATAACGGTCAAATTGCAGCAAAAATGCGTAGTTTTTTGCGATTACGCTGACAGTGGACGGGGGAACAGAGATCAGAGATCAGAGATCAGAGAACAGAGATCAGGGGTCATGGAACAGAGATCAGAGAACAGAGATCAGAGATCAGGGGTCAGGGAACAGGGAATAGAAAAACTCTCGGTTGGGGTTCGTGGTTTCACACTTGCCACAAAAACGTGGCGAGGGTGGGGTTGGCGGCGTTTTGGGAGGTGGCGATTTGGCGTGAACCGAGGATGCCTTCTAGCGATGGGAGTTTGGCAGGTCATATTTGGAACTAATGCGCTGTTGTCTCCAACCCTTCCGCATAAGACTGCGTACGGATGGTGCACCCAAATTCATGAGTTGGGAAAGGGTGTGCCACCCGCCCTGTTTATCTCCTCGGTCCTTGTCTCTTCAATGGTGTTGCCACAGCCACCCTAGGGTGTCATCCTTCCTTATGGCCAATTCCCGCCAAATGATTGCCCTGCTCAAGAGTCATGTTCGTCGTGACGATCAGGAGTTCCTGTCGATTGCGATGGAAATGGCAGCTCAGGAGGCACGGCAGGGGCACGGACAAGTGGCGGAAATACTTAAAAATCTGATAGATGAGGCGAGAAGGCAGCCCACGTCTGTATCCGGCAGGCCGGTTCTCGTGGTTCCAAACAAAACCGAGTTGACTGGTCTACTTCTCACAACTGAGCCGGAGACACGGCTCTCTGATATGGTTTTGCCCGAATTGCTTGCTTCGCGTCTGCAGCGCATCCTCCTTGAGCAACGACAGCAGACTCGGCTTCGGGAGAATGGGTTGAGGCCACGGCGCAAGATTCTTTTAGTAGGACCGCCCGGGTCGGGCAAGACGATGACGGCGGCTGCGTTAGCAGGCGAACTCCATCTTCCGCTGTCTACTATTTTGCTCGAGGGCGTGATCACGAAGTTTATGGGCGAGACCGCATCGAAACTAAAGTTAGTGTTTGATGCCATGGCCTCAACGGACAGTGTCTACCTCTTCGACGAGTTCGATGCGCTTGGCGCCAAGAGGAATCAGCTGAATGACGTTGGTGAAATCAGAAGAGTACTGAACACATTCCTGCAACTCCTCGAGAAAGATGATTCTCGCGGCTTGATAATTGCGGCAACAAATCATCCGGAACTCCTCGATAGGGCGTTGTTTCGGCGTTTCGACGACGTTTTGGAATACGGGCTTCCGGAAGACAACGTCTTAAGGGGAATTCTCCGCGCACGCCTGGCGAGTTCCGCTGCCGACGAAATCGACTGGAATGCGGTGATTGAAAAGTCTCGCGGACTGAGCCAAGCGGACGTCAGTCGAGCCGCAACGGACGCGTTGAAGCATGTGCTTCTCCATGATCGCCACCACGTAACGACGCACACATTAATCGCGGCGCTAGATGAGAGAATCTCATTCTCCCAGAAATAGAGATCGCCAATTCCATGCCCGAATTGCCTCGAAATCTTGCACACATTTACGTACGAGGAACTGGTCAATCAGAGGCATACGTTTCGAAGGCAGGAGGGAAATCATTTCCTCCACCGCCCCGCGACCGTGAAGCTCATGCCGACTTCTTACTCCGTTCTCTGAACGTTGCACTAGCGCAAGCCAGGGCGGGAATCCGTGCAGATCGAGCTCCAGACGATCAAGAGGCAGGCGGTTTTGTCCTGGAATTTCGTCTACCTCTCGGACAGGAGAAATTCGTCGAGAAGCTTGAAGATCGCAGGCAGCGAATTGAACTTCTTAGTGTCGTCGACCGCGGCGACGAGGGACTGAGGGCGTCCGTTTACATCCCGATGAAAGCCCAACAATATTTTCTGCGCAAGATTGAACGCTATCGGGATGAACAGACAAAGAGTGGACGACCGAAGAATGAGCCCTTAATCAATCGCATCGATGCGATCGCTAACGGAGCTTTTTCGTCCGTCTTCACCGATGACTTGGCCTCCTTGCCCCCGCTTGATTCAAGGATTTGGTGGGAGGTATGGCTTCGTCTAGGGCGGATCGACGCATTCTCGACTATAGCCACGGAATTGGGAGTAAGGGTCTCCAGCGAGAGGCTAAGCTTTGCTGAGCGCGACGTAGTGCTCGCGTTTGGTCAGCAGGCATCGATTGGGCGGTGCGTCGTCGAGTCTGATGGAGCTATTGCGGAAGTCCGGATAGCCAAAGATGCCCCATCGACGTTCTTGAACCTCCGAAATGATGAACAAGCAGAATGGGCCAATGATCTAGCCGGCCGCGTGATCTCTCCGGATGCGGATGCAGTTGCAGTTTGCATCCTTGACAGCGGAATCACGAGGGCACACCCTCTCATTCTTCCAGGGTTAGATGCAGGCGACGTTCATAAGTACGATCCGAGTTGGCCCGATGGAGATAGCACGGCTTGGCGCGGACATGGAACCGCTATGGCTGGGCTTGGTCTATATGGAGATCTTTTCCCTCTGCTGCTGGGGGCGGGGCGAGTCCGGCTGTTCCACAGGCTCGAAACGGTCAAGATGCTGCCGCATGACGGCACGCCACGAGAACCCCGGCTCTACGGTGCCATTACGAGGGAGTCAGCAACTCGTCCTGAAGTGGCCCAGCCTCACCGTCGCCGCGTTCATTGCATGGCAGTCACTAGTCCAGCCGGGACCAATCGTGGCCGACCCTCCTCTTGGTCCGCCGCGATCGATCAAATTGCATACGGTGACGAAACCGTCCGAAGATTGATAGTCCTTGCTGCAGGGAATATTCGCGATAACATCAATCGTCGAAGCTATCTCACCCTCAATGACACGGAGCAGATCGAAAACCCATCCCAGGCTTGGAACGCGCTCACCGTTGGAGCGTTTACTGAGAAGGACGCACTTATAGATCCGATGTACAGCGGGTGGCAGACAATCGCTCCGGTTGGAGGAGTTGCGCCCTGCAGCCGGACTTCCGTCTTATGGGATCGTAAGTGGCCGATTAAGCCTGAGATTATGCTTGAAGGTGGTAATTGGGCAGATTCTGGACCTCAGGTGGATAGCCCGGACGATCTCGCACTATTGACGACCCACTACAGACCTACAATCCGACAATTCGAAGCTTTCGGGGATACTAGTGCCGCTGCCAGTCTTGGCGCCTATTTATCAGCAAGAGTAATGGCGCATCGGCCCACAGCATGGCCTGAAACGGTGAGGGCTCTCGTTGTTCATTCAGCTCAATGGACCGCGCCCATGCAGGTAGAAATGAATCGAGCGCGCACGCAAGTAGAGAAGGGAGCGTTGCTTCGTAGGTTCGGCTATGGTGTTCCCAACCTTGATCGTGCAGCAATGAGTTCCCTCAACGACGCGACCGTCGTCGCTGAAGAACATCTCCGGCCTTTTCAACTCGTCGGAAGCCAAGTGAAGACTCAAGATATGAATCTTCACAATCTTCCTTGGCCACGGGAAGAACTTGAGAGAATCGGTACGACTGAAGTGCAACTGCGAGTCACGCTCTCGTACTTTATCGAACCGAACCCCGGCGAGCGTGGTTGGCAAGGCCGGTACAGATATCCATCACATAGCTTGCGATTTGCCCTGAAGCGTAGCGATGACAGCCTAGCAGCGTTCCGCGCGAGAATCAACAAAGCAGTAGTCCTTGAAGAAGAAGATCGCATTGCACCGCCCGATGCGGGAGACGATAAATGGTTACTCGGCCGTATTCGCGATGTTGGATCCTTGCACTCCGACGTCTGGGTCGGCTCAGCTGCGGAACTTGTTCGCAGGAACGCTTTGGCGGTCTATCCCATTGGCGGTTGGTGGAAGGAAAAGCCTCAACTCGAGCGCTACAACATGGATGTGAGATACGCACTTTGCATTTCGCTCCGTGCGTTGTCTGCTGAAGACATCTACACTCCACTCGCTATTTCTCTTGGTGTGCCCATAATTACCGAGATTGGGTGAACGGAAGAGGAAGGCATGAAGCCAAGCGATACTCCGGACCAGCATGTGTGAGCGATCAATCTCCAAAAGTCGGCAAGTGTCCGTCGATCCGGCATGCGCATAGGCGATCATCCGGGCGGAAGCTAGCGCCAGAGAAAGAATATGCGCTGCATGGGTGGAGTGCTGGGCGGGATTACCAGCCGACCTGGCGCATCCGCTTGAGGATGATCGTGCTGTAGCCGTTCATGCGCTCGGGGCGGCGCTTGAGGGGAGCAGGCAGAACGGCGGCGAGGCGAGCCGTCTGTTCGCGGGAGTTGGGTACGTGGTTTCGGTTTCCCAGGCGCCCAAAAGCGAGGCACCTGGGGCACCCGATCGTTTGTGAATCCAGGCCTGGAGGCGGTTATGGACGGCGATAGATGTCGTAACCGCGCAGCCTGGTGAACAGCGTGAACTGGCTCTGGAGCAGATTGAGTGTGGCATCGCGCTGCGGCGTCGGATCTTCCTTGAGCTGCAGATTGCGTTTCACGATGAGCCAGCGAATGTTGTGCGCGCGGGCGAGCGTAGCGATCTGGGCCGGAGCATAGGGATCGATGGTGGGATCGAAGAGCGGGACGGGGAATTGCGGCGCGCGGCCGGTGGCGAAATAAAACGGCTCCTCGCCGGGGATGAGAACGATTCCGTCCTCGAAGGGAATGCTGGCCTGGGCGAAGCGGAGCAATTCGTCGATCTCCGGCAGATACGGCCCCGGCGCTGCGAGCGCCGCGAGCGCGGGAAACGAGGAGTGCGAGGGAGGGCCGCCGGGAAGATTGGCGTAGGAGAGCCGCTCCTCGCTCACGGTGTAAAAGGCTCCGCAGACAAGCATGGTGATGGAGATGAGCGCGGCCAGCCCGGGAACGAACCATGGAGAAGCGGGTGCGCGCGCGCTGAAAGGGCCAAGAAACGCCAGCAGTTCAGCGAGGAGCAGGATGAGCAGCGGCCAAATGCCGTAGGTGGAGCCCCAAAGCTGCTGCGACAGAAATGTACCGTGGATGGCGGCGAGCAGAAGGAGAGGCAGGAAGGCGCGCAAGCAGGGCCGGCGCCGCAATGCGAATAAATTCGCGAGCGCCAAAGCGGCGCCGAGCACGAGCAGCAGCGGCCAGAGCGCCAGCAGGCTGTCGCCGCGCTCGTCCGCGTCGTCGTAGAGCAGCAAGGAGCCGAGCGTGAAGAGAAACGGAGCGGCGAGCAGTGCGAAGGCGGCGATGCGCGTCCAGAGGCGTTTGGATGCCGCCTTTGGAGCGATGAAGCCGCTCGTAGGATGGGCCGCCCACAAAAGCAGCAAGGCAACGGCAACAGAGGGAAGCGTCCAGGCCAGCGTGGGATCGCGATAGACGCCGAGCATGAGGCCGAGCCCCGGCATGCGGCGCTGCCCCGCATATTGGATGGTCCAGTGAAGGTAGTTGCCGAGACCCGCGCTGAGATGGAGCGCAAACAGCGCGCCCAGCAGGGCAGTGCACGCGCCGGCCAGGAAGGCGAGCAGCGAGCGCGCAGGTGGCGCCTCATCCGGAGCGTGCAAGCGCGGTACAGCTTTGAGAACGAGCAGGATGAGGACCGCGCCCAGCGCCGCCAGGAGAAACGGCAGGCCCATGTTTTGTTTGAAGAACATGGGAACGCAGGCCAGCGCACCCGCTGCAAAGGCAAAGGCCGGGCTTTTTCTTCGATCGAGCTGCTCCAGCATCCACAACGAGACGAGCAGCCAGAAGCCGCCGTCGCAGTCGTACTCAGGGTTGGGCACGATGCTGTAGATGCCCAGGAAAATAAGCGGCGCGGCAAGGAGCAGCGCCAGCGCGAAGGCGGCGGTTACGCGCCCGCGGAGCAGAGCCAGCGCGATCCTCCACGCCAGCACCGTGCCCAGCCCGCCGGTGACTGCGACATAGAGGACGTGGTGAAAAAAGACCCTGCCCGTGATGCGGATGATCGCTGCCTGAAGAAGAAAGGTGAGGGGTGCGTGCACCAGGGGAAAGTCGCGGTAGGGCATTTGGCCGAGGGCAATGCGTTCCGCGGTGTTGAGGATGTAACTGAGATCGAAGAGAACCGCTACATGCGCGTTTTGCCAGAGCACTACGGCCGCCGTGGCCGCAAAGAGGCCTGCCGCGGCAAATGTGTCGCGGAGCGCCCAGTGCCGGGCCGGCGAGCGGAGAGAGAGCGGCGGTGGAATGGAATGTGGCATGGCGCAGGAATACCTTGGGATGGAATACAGGGTAGCAGACGATTCATCGCTGCGCATCTTCGCTAAACCGGAAGCCGGCGCGCGAGATGGCCAGCGCGCTGGATGGGTGGAGCGCCGGGCGGGATTACCAGCCGACCTGGCGCATGCGCTTGAGGATGATGGTGCTGTAGCCGTTCATGCGCTCGGGGCGGCGCTTGAGGGGGGCCGGGAGAACGGCGGCGAGACGTGCCGCCTGTTCGCGGTCGATGGTGCGGGCCGCGGTTTTGTCGTGGTACAGGCACGCCGCCTCCGCGCCGTAAATGCCGGGACCCCATTCGACCACGTTGAGGTAGAGCTCGAGAATGCGGCGCTTGCCGAGGACGAGTTCCGCGACCGGCACCAGGGTGGTTTCAGCGCCTTTGCGGAGGAAGGAGCGGCCGGTTCCGAAGAAGAGGTTTTTGACGAGCTGCTGCGTGAGGGTGGAACCTCCGCGCATGCGCCCGCCTTCCATATCCTCTTCAGCATCGATTTGGATGGCGTGCCAATCGAACCCATGGTGCTGGTAGAAGCGCCCGTCTTCCGCGGAGATGACAGCGTGCTGGAGATTGGGCGAGATCTGGCTGAGGGGGACGAAGGTGTAGCGCTCGCGATAGGGCTTGTTGTGAATCCAGGCCTGCAGGCGGCGCTGGACGTGCACAGCGGTTGTGGGCGGGTCAATCCACCGGGCGGCCACAAGGGTGAGCGCGGCAAGCGACCAAAGAAGCGCTACAGCGAGGCCAAACCAGCGGACATAGGCGAGGAGGGAACGCTTCCGGGGCGGGTTTTTGGGGGGTGTGGATGGGCTTTCAGTCACATTTCAGGATAATTGCCGGGGCCGGGTTGATGCCGATGGCCGGACTTGCGTGCGCGAACGCGGAGTGGGGCGCAAGACCGGACCCCCGGGACCGGACATGGCGACTGCGAGGCAAGGGACAACTGGATTGCGCGCTTGGCAAGGGGGTGAGCGCGGAGTAGGATGGAACATCTTCGAGCAAAGGAGGGAAACGAAGATGGCAACAGCATCCGGTCAGTCATCGATTCATGAGGCTCTTGAGACCCTGCATAAAGCGGGCGTCCGCACAAGATACGACAACTATATTGGTGGGAAATGGGTACCGCCAACCACGGGGCGGTACTTTGTGAGCCAGAGCCCGATCAACGCGGAACCGATTTGCGAGTTTGCGCGTTCCGGGCCGGCGGATGTGGAAAAGGCCCTGGATGCGGCGCACGCCGTCAGGGAGGAATGGGGCCACACTTCACCGGCCGCGCGTGCCGCAGTACTGATGAAGATTGCCGATGTGATCGAGCAGAACCTGGAGATCCTGGCGCTGGCCGAGACCCTGGACAATGGCAAGCCGATACGCGAGACGCGCAACGCCGATGTGCCTCTTTCAGCGGATCACTTCCGCTATTTTGCCGCCTGCGTGCGGGCGGAAGAAGGCGCATTGAGCGATCTGGACTCGGAAACCGTTGCGTATCACTTCAAGGAGCCGCTGGGAGTTGTGGGCCAGATCATTCCCTGGAACTTTCCGCTGCTGATGGCTGCCTGGAAGCTGGCTCCGGCGCTCGGGGCCGGCAACTGCGCGGTGATCAAGCCGGCATCGAACACGCCGCTGAGCCTGATGATTTTTGCGCAACTGGTGGGCGACCTGCTGCCTCCCGGCGTTCTGAATGTGATCAGCGGACCCGGCGGAGAGATTGGCAAGGCACTGGCGTCAAACAAGCGCATTGCCAAGATCGCCTTTACGGGAGAAACGACCACCGGCCGGCTCATCATGCAGTACGCATCGGAGCCCATCATTCCGCAGACCCTGGAGCTGGGCGGCAAGTCGCCGAACATTTTCTTTGCGGACGTGATGGACGCCGACGACGACTTCCTGGACAAGGCGTTGGAGGGCTTTGCGCTGTTTGCCTTCAACAAGGGAGAAGTGTGCACCTGTCCGTCGCGCGCGCTGATTCAGGAATCGATTTACGACAAGTTCATGGAGCGCGCCGTGGCCCGCGTGAACAAGATCAAAGTAGCCAATCCGTTTGACCCCACGTCGATGATGGGACCGCAGGTGTCGAAGGAGCAGATGAACAAGAATCTCGACTACATGCGGATTGGCAAGGAAGAGGGCGCCACGTGCCTGACCGGCGGCGAACGGGCGCACCTGGGCGGCGATCTGGAGAACGGCTACTTTCTGAAGCCGACCATCTTTGCGGGCAACAACAAGATGCGCATCTTCCAGGAGGAGATCTTCGGGCCGGTGGTCTCGGTGACGAAGTTCAAGACTCTTGAGGAAGCCATCGAGATTGGCAACGACACGGTGTACGGGCTGGGTTCGGGCGTGTGGTCGCGCAACATGAACAACACGTACCGCGTTGGCCGGGAGATCAAGGCCGGGCGGTGCTGGACGAACTGCTACCATCTGTATCCGGCCGGCGCGGCATTCGGCGGATACAAGGAGTCCGGCTTTGGCCGCGAGACGCACAAAATGATGCTGGACCACTATCAGCAGACCAAGAACCTGCTGGTCAGTTACAGCACCAAGGCGATGGGGTTCTTTTAGACTGCAACTGCTCCGGGCTTGCAGGGCGGCGCGAACCACGCCGCCCTGCAAGGCTCGCCATATTGATAGAGACACGTGGATTCCGGTTCCGCTTTCATTTTTCCCCATCCAGGCATCTAGAGCGGTTCTCCAGTTCACATGGTGTTTCCGGCAGTCTAGAAGGTGGCTTTTTCTTAAGGAAAAAGCCACTGAGCCGCAACCGTCTTCCTCTACAACAACTGGAGAACCGCTATTTCTGAATCGGAGGTAAAACCGCGTGTCTGCTGACATATCCGAAAGGTCTGAAACGAAGGCTCCCATCGAGGTCACGGCAAGAGCGGTAGCGCTGCTGCGGGAACTGAAGAAGCGGCATGGGCCACTGCTGTTCCATCAAGGGGGCGGGTGTTGCGATGGAAGCGTTCCCTTGTGCCTGAAGCAAAGCGAATTCCGCATCGGTTCAAGAGATGTGCTGTTGGGCTTTGTTGAAGACACGCCTTTTTATCTGGGATCGGGGCAGCCGTCACAACTGGTGCAGGATGGCCTGGTGCTGGACGTAGCCGATGGAGACACGGACAGATTCTCAGTGGAAGCTGCAGAGGGAGTCTACTTTGTGAGCCGGACCCGGACGGGATCGTCCTGCCGGAAGGAAGAGCCGGGGCTGGCCGGAAGATAAGGGATCGCTCCGTGAAGAAGCAAGCGATGAGCGTGGAGACGCGGGGGTGAGGCGGGCAAGAATCCCAGGTTCCCGCAACGAAACCATCCTGGCCCATTGATGCCGCCGCGGAGCCCGAAATGTTCGCCTATAGGGTGCGTCGCAACCGCGGAATGTTCGTCTGGAGGGTTGCGTTTTGGGGCTAATGTTCGTCCAGATGGTTGCATTGCTTTGAGGGGTTAACCTTTCAGACCACCCGAATTTGCGGATTGGCTGCCGGAAAGGTGCGGAACGGAGACAAAAGGTTGCATATCAATACCCGGCAGTATGTCAAAATGGGCTTAATTGAGCTTAAAAACGAGCATGGACCGCCTATTTGGCGGTCTTTTTTTGCGGTTTTCCTGACAGTGAGGCGCAAGCTCGGAAAGGGGATGGGGACGATGCTGAAGATATTGCGGGAGAGGGCGCGGCTGGAGTTGGAACGGCAACTGCGGCCGTACCGGAGGGCGAGGAAAGACCCGCGCCCGCCGGAGGGATGGTTGCGGGCGATGCGTCTGGCGGTGTTTTGGGAGGAGGCGATTTGGCGTGCACCGAGAATGCCTCCTAGAAAGATCGGCGTTTCTCATTACTAGTCCGCGGAACACGCCTGCGACAGGCGCATAGGAATACAGGTCGGCTTCCAACAGGGGAACTCGCGAAATCGGAGTGAGTGCATCTTCTGAAATAGTTTGATTGGCCATCCTCCCGGTGCCTTACGATAATTGCAGCAATTGGGGAAACTGAACCATGGCTTTTGAGATCGTCCGAAAGTTAACGCCAGAGGAAGAGGAACTTCTGCGCAAACGGGAGGAATTGGCCTCCGTCCGCGGCGCATTGGCGGAACGCGAACTGGAACTTGCTGATTTTCGCGCCCAGTTGAAGAGCTTTGAGGGCCGCTACCTGCGGCAAGTCGGCGTCCTCTATGCAGAACTGGACGATTGGGAGGCCAAGATTGCCGAGCTTGAGGCATCGCTCAGGCCCTCGGCAACAGCAAGCCAGCAAGCGCAGGAAACCCGCAAGCGCGCGGATGAAACCCACGAGGCTACTCACGGTGAGGCGTCCAAGGCGAGGGATTTTCAGCCATCGGCGGACCTGAGGAGTCTCTTCCGGGAAGCAGCCAAGCGCATCCATCCCGATTTTGCCAAGGACGAGGCAGACCGGGAACGCCGTACTCGACTGATGGCTCAGGTGAACGAGGCATACAGTCAGGGGGATGCCGATGCTCTCCAGCAAATCCTTGATGAGTTCGGGAACTCGCCTGAATCCGTACAGGGCGAAGGCATCGGGGCCGAGTTGGTTCGCATCATCCGACAGATTCATCAGGCAAAAAAGAACATCGCGGCCATCGAGCAGGAATTGAGCAAGCTGCGAGCTAGTGAAATCGCGCGATTGAATCAGGACGCTCAGGCGGCTCAACAAGAGGGCCGAGACCTTCTCACCGAACTTGCGGCAGATGTCCGCGAGAGGGTTGCTGATGCAAGGAAGAAGCACGAGACCTTGGCCGTGGAGCTGAAGAAGCATGGCAGATGAACATGAACTCCTGATTCTGCCGACTAGCTTGGACTCGTCGATCATCCTGTGGGAGACCCGTTCCGGCCTCATTGCGCGTGGCCGCAGAGACGCTGCCAGCCTTCTGGCGCGGGAGTCCGCACATAAGCTGCTCGCGGAGGTCGGCTCAGGAAAAACTCCAGGCCTTATCCAACTGGAAGACGCCAGAGCCCAATACGAGCGCGGCCGTTCCTACTCCCGCGGCGAGGGCGTCGCAAAGGATTATGCGCAGGCGGCATTCTGGTATCGCAGGTCGGCGGACCAGGGCTATTTCGGCGCACAATGCATGCTTGGCATTTTTTACAACGACGGTCGAGGCGTAGCGCAGGATTACGCACAGGCTGCGCTCTGGCATCGCAGGGCGGCCAACCAGGGATTTGAAACGTCGCAATTCTGCTTGGGCTGCCTCTACTACTACGGCCGGGGTGTTACGCAGGACTACCTGCAAGCTGCAATCTGGTATCGCAAGGCTGCCGACCAGGGAAATGCCCCCGCACAACACGGTCTTGGGAGCCTCTATTACCATGGCCGGGGGTTTAAGCAGGACTTTACGCAGGCCGCTCTCTGGTATCGCAAGGCAGCGGAGCAAGGCTACGCCTCTGCACAAGCCATGCTCGGGGCAGTATACGTGACGGGAAAAGGTGTCTCGGAGGACTATTCAGAAGCCTATTTCTGGTTTTACCTTGCAGCGGAGAGAGAAACTGAGGCCGATAAAGTGGCCCCCCATCAGAAAGCACGCGATTCCGCCGCCGCGATGTTGACACCGAGCCAGCTTACAGGAGTTCAAGAGCGTATATATAGTTGGAAAGCTATGCATCGATAGGGCAGTAGTGTCATGTTGTCCGCTTTGTTCACTTGGACTTTTCGCCATAGACTTGTACGACCTTAGTGTCTTCGTAGGGATGAAATAAGAAGATTCTGTCGAAAACCTTGGACTCGCACTTGAGAGCTTGCTCCACTTGATCCGATAACTTTCTGAAGTCGAGTCCAACGGTGCTAATTGGCGAGTTGTGCAACAATGCCTCGTCGCAGTAGAAGCAGAGCAGGTCGAATTCGCCAAGGGCGTGTCTGGCTGGAATGCCTTCGTTCTCGTATTTTGTGATCTTTGCACGGATACGGTCGATTACTCCTTGTATCATTGCTTCCCCGGAGTACCACCCACAGCGCAATCCGAACCCCGCCCAAGGTTCGCCAGCAGGGCAATGCATGATCCCTTTACGCGGGTATATCCACACATCTGTAAGGTACTTTCCGAGGATCGGATACGCAGCGAAGTCGTTTACCGGTGCCCCTGATGGCAGGCTCCAGTTCTGTACTTTGTTCCAGTGCCCCTCCGGAATCGAAAACATCGGATTCAGAGGAGCAGGTTCAGGCTTCGCGTTCTCAATGACGAGGAATTCAAACAATTGCTTCCGAAAGATCGCCGCATCCTTCTGTGTAATCCGCAGGTATTTGTGATGAAGGTGGACACATTCAATGTGCTCGGGCCTCTGCTCATTCTCGCTATTGATAATTGTGAGGTAGCTTTTCTCCAATAAGTCACGGCCCCTAGCTTCAGTTATCTGGCCATACTCGACCCACTTAGTAAGTTCAACGCCTATCGCTTTACCTGATTTGCTTGTGCAGAGAATATCGGGAGGGTCTTGCCCACCCTTCCAACCGATGATTTCTTCGTGCGCGAACAGCGGCCAGGCTTCTAAAAAACATTCCCACGCCGAGCGTTCATCAGATCGCAGCATCACCATATTGTGGTCCTACGCAAGCAAAAGCTCAACGTGTTTCTGTCTACATCGGCGATTTGATTTGACCCGCGTTTGGCGTAGTTGATAACGATCTGGGGACCCGAGAGTTCTCGGGCCCAGTTGCGACAGTTGGATCGGGCTGGCAAGAGGAATTTCTCCTATGCGCGATTGGCCCTTGCCGCCCGGATTATCGAGTAAACAGCGCACACGGCAAAGAAAATTGCACCGAGCATATTAACGACCCGCCAATCCGGCCGCGTTATGCGGACCGGAAAGACAGGATTGAACAGCAGCGCAATGGCTGCGAATGTCCAGACCCACGGTGTCCGGCGTTCCTGATACCTTTTGGAGCCGAGGTAGGCAGAAGCGGTGCAAATCAAGACTCTCAGAAGCACATAGACAAAATATGGCCAGCGCGTCGAGGCTGCGGCCAGCAGAGCTACGATACATGACGCCAGCAGAATAAGCTCGGGGTCCAATCGTTTTTTCATGATTTCTTCCGAATCGATTCAATCCTTGAGGGACTAAAATCGGGACGGGGCAACTATGAATCTACGTGCGGAATGCACAAATGGGAAGTGCAAGTCCTACGGTGTCGAAAAGTCCGTTCTAGCTGGGCAGTCGTTGGGATTCGGAGCCTCGAATGATCGCGTGAAGTGCGCGTCGTGCGGCGAACTGATGAAGACCACGAAGTCGATGAGCGCGCCTCCGCGCGCCAAGGCCCGAAGAAAATCTCAGCGGACCATGGCATCCGCCCGAAACTAGAAGAGTAGGGGGCACTCAATCCTTTCCTAGCCGGGCGAATCGGGCGCCCCAGCCTTCCGCGGTTTCATCGCGGAAGGGCGGGAAAGCACAAACCCGCCCTGGGAAATTCTCTCGAAACTCCGTACTAGATTGACGCCATATTGCCGCCAATGCATGCACCGAGAGCAAATTAGTCCCGGCAAGTCGGCAAGGGTCCGTCGATCTGCGCACGCCGGCGGTTGCGCTACCAGGCGAGGAGTTCGTCGCTGGAGGATGAGGTGAGGAAGGTGACCGGTGCGGGAGCGGGAAAGACGGATTCGCTGAAGCACTGGATGGACTCGGGACCGGTGACCTTGGCCGATTGCAGGGCCTGCTCCGCCTCGCGCAGTACGACCACCGGGGAGCGGCCTTGGCTGGCGGCAATGCCAAAGCAGGCGGAGAGACGGATGGATTCGCCGGCTACGCGGTAGGGCGAGGCAAAGACGTCAAGGCGAATGCGCTCGGCAAGCATGACGGCGTTGACGGGACTGCAGCCGGGGAGCGCGACCAGGAACTCGTCCTTGCCGGCGCGGCCGAACAGATCGTAGCTGCGGAGAAGGCGCGTGGTGCGGCCGACAATCTGACAGAGCAGCTCGTCGCAGATTTCCGTGCCCAGGCGCTCGTTCCAGTGGCCGAAGTCGTCAATGTCAAACAGGACCATGCAGAGCGAGGAGTTCATGCGCTGCACGCGGTCAGTCTCTCGAAACAGCATGGCGAGCAGGGTTTCACGGTTGTAGATGCCGGTGAGGCGGTCGACCTGCGCGTTCATGACCGCGGCGTCGCGGAGGGTTTCGAGTTCGCGGGCCTGGCTGCGGGTGCGCAGGACCATGTTGAGGCGGAGCTGCCAGTAGGCTTGCTCGTCGGCGCGGAGAATGAGGTCGTCGATGACGCCTTCAGCGAGGCGGTCGATCCATTCCTGGGAGACAATGTCTGCAATCAGGACAATCGGGAGGTGCTTGCAGGCTTCGTCGGCGCGGACCGTGGCGAGCAGGCGGGGCAGGTTGAGGCGGTGGTCCATGCCGGGGAGATTGATATCGAGCAGCGCGAGGCTGAGGGGGTGGGGAGCAGCCATGGAAGCCAGCGCGGCTTCGGCAGAGAGGGCGATTTCCACGCGTGCGCCGGAGGCCAGCAGGACCTTTTCAAAGGCGGTAAGGAGCGCGGGTTCCGGCGAAGCGAGCAGGAAAGTGGGAGCGTTGTTGTCGGGCATCCTGGAAGACCTCCACAAGGGATGCATCGGCGGAGATTAGAGAATATTTAGGAAGGGGAGGGGGAATTGTGAGGGGGGTGTAATGACTTTGGAGTGGGAGGGACAGTTGTCAGTGGTCAGTTTGTGCGTGGGCGGGGATGGGGTGTGGATTCCCAGGTCTCAAAATCGAGATCTCCACCCCCGCGACTAAGACCTGTCGCCGGGGACCCCGGACCTGGGGCACCCGCAAAAGCAACCGCAGGTCCCCTTCGGCTACGCTCAGGGCAGGCTTTCGACTGCGCATCCCGCGATGATGCTGCGGGATGCTTCGCTCAGGATGACACGCTTTTTACAGAATGCCGGGTCCGAGTTAGTCGACGAAGTCGACTTTGGGGGCGATGGGGATGATGCCGCGCTCGTAGCCGAGGTCGAGGAGCTTGTGGATGGCCTGGCGGCCGTCGGCGCCGTAGTCGAGGGTGCGGTCGTTGACATACATGCTGACGAAGCGGTTGGCGAGGCGGGAGTCGAGGTCGCGGGCGAACTGCATGGCGTATTCCAGGGCCTGTTCGCGGTGGTCGAGGGCGTGCTGGATGCTGTCATGCACGGCCTTGGTGACGATGCGGAGGGAATCCTTGCCGAGAGAGCGGCGGATGGCGTTGCCGCCGAGGGGCAGGACCAGGCCGGTGGTTTCGCGCCACCAGACGCCGAGGTCGAGGACCTTGTAAAGGCCGCTGGCGGAGTAGGTGAGCTGGCCTTCGTGGATGATGAGGCCGGCGTCGAAGTTGCCGGCGAGGATCTCGGGGATGATGCGATCGAAGGGGACAGTGACGGTTTCGATGGCGGGATTGAAGATTTTGAGCGCGAGATAGGCGGTGGTGAGGGCGCCGGGGACGGCGATCTTGATGCGGCCGAGGTCTTCCGGGTTGAGGGGCTTGGTGGAGACGACCATGGGGCCGTAGCCCTCGCCGACGCTACCGCCGCAGCCCATCAGCGTGTAGTTGTGCTGGAGGTAGGGATAGGCGTGGAAGCTGATGGCGGTGACGTCGTAAAAGGCTTCGTCGCGGGCGCGGATGTTGAGGGTCTCGATGTCGCAGAGGGTGTGGTTGAAGCGATAGCCGGGGACGCGGACCTTGTTGGTGGCCAGACCGTAAAACATGAAGGCGTCGTCGGAGTCGGGACTATGGGCGATGGAAATATCGATGATGGCGGCTGGGGAGTCTACTTCGGTTTGTTGTGTATTCACGGTGGGAAAAGTCCTTTCAAGGGCAAAAACTGCAACGATTCTTAGATGCGGCCAGGCGGTCTGGCGGCGCAAACGCTGGAAACCTGCGGATTATGCGGCGGCGGCGGCCAGCGGTAAGGAGAGTTCTCTACTGACGGAACTGCCTTTATAGTTCAACTTCATGGTCAATTTCCTCGGCCGGGTCAAGGGCCGCATCGGGGGCTGGTTCGACGCCCGCGACGGGTTTGCGGCGTAACTGCCGGTGCTGGAGCCAGATGTGATGCGCCACGCCTGCGGCTGCAAACAGCAGCGCTCCGAGCGAGACGAGAAACGCAAGCATCAACCAGCGCATAGCGGCAAACTAAGCCAAGAATACCAGACAGGCAGTTGGGCCGCTGCCGCTTGCGTGGCCCAAAGGCAAGGCAATCGCAGAAATGACGTTTCCACGCCTGCGGAGGAAAAGCGTTGGGCAAGGCGGGGAGAACGCACTTGGCCAGAAACGCGAAAAACAGCTCTTTTTTGAGGCAAAAAACGGCATTTTTGGGCTAAACATAGGCCAAAATCGAGGGTTTGACGTTACTGGTTTGCTAACAGGTTAAATCTTCATGTTGTTGATTATGTGCATGTTAACAGAGACGATTGGATGAAAAAATGGGTGAAAATGTGAAAATGGGGGGGGTACCTGTTTTTAACCCGTTTCCGGCTCCTGCGACACACTCCATTGCCTCTCCAGTATGCGGCATCGGATGGTAATACTCTGCAAAAGGCAGGGAACAGGGTTCAGAAATCAGGGACCAGGGAACAGAATGACGGCGCGGAGGAGGTTCGCGTGCGCGGGAGGGATTGCGGGCGACAGGCCGTTCATGGGGTGGGTCTGCGGTTCAGGGCAGGCGCAGGGAGGATTGGAGCCAGTCGAGATAGGGGTGGCTGACGGCTTCGGGGGCGAGGACCAGGAACTCGGGGGTCTGGTAGCTGTGGAGCGCAAGGAGGCGGGCTTCAAGGGCGGGGAGTTGCTCGGGGGCGGTCTTGAGCAGGAGCAGGGTTTCAGTGGAGGACTCGATCCGGCCCTGCCAGTGGTAGATGGATTGGACGGCGGGGATGAGGGTGGCGCAGGCGGCGAGATGCTCCTCGACG
>Ga0302320_10004044_pt1 | contig 33500 bp, 33 predicted proteins | sample Bog_T0_3_FD_202130 | JGI IMG/M metagenome (GOLD analysis project Ga0302320, IMG submission 202130) | Peat permafrost microbial communities from Stordalen Mire near Abisko, Sweden - Bog_T0_3 | ecosystem: Environmental > Terrestrial > Soil > Wetlands > Peat | place: Sweden: Abisko, Stordalen Mire... | reverse complement strand
GTCTTCTATCGTCGGAAGGTTGTATTGCTTGCGGATCTCGTCCAGCCGCTTGATCAGCTCGGTCTCGCCGTTGATCCCCAGTTCCTTGCCCTTGGAGAGCCACAGCTGCCGGTCGATCAGATCGCGCAGCAGGTCCTGGTGCGCCTCAGATATCTGCTGCATGGTTGCGCCATGCTGCTTGGCTTCGTCATCCAGCTCTTTTCTGGCCCGGTCATAGTCCGACTGGGTGATGATCTGGTCGTTGACGCGCGCCACAATATCCTCAACCGTGACACCGCCATACGGACTTTGCGGCACAGCAGGGCGCGCTTGCGAAAGGGCCGAAGTTGCGAGCAGCGCCGCCGGAATCACGAATGCCGCGAGAGTGCGAAGATATCTTGGAGTCATAGGTTAAGGACACGCCAGGGATAAAAATCAGTTTCCCCTTCATGCATAGACGTCATTGTAAATGGCTGGGCAGCAGGAATGCGACGATTGGACAGAATCAGCCCGTAAATCACCGCTCGGCCGCCCGCAACGCAGCCCGGCTGCGGCGAAAATGACCCCGGCAACGCTACCGCGGGGTCCCAATCCGCGTCAAACAGGCGGGTGCTATACTTTAGCCCTGTGATCCGGGTTGCGCGCCGATTTTTATTGGCCTGCCGCAATCCCGATCTGGAGGTTGCATCAGCCTATGAATCCCCGCGCACGCCGCGCCCTGTTCACCGTAGTTCTCTTTTTTGCGGTCTGCGCCGTGGTGGGCAGCCTCTTGCAGCGCCGGGTCGGCGCGCAGTCCTCTGAAGAGGAGAGCCAGCTCCGCGACAACCTCAAGGCCTTCACCAATGTCTACGCACTGGTAGAACAGAACTACGCCGAGCCAATTGAGGGCGACAAAGCCGACACCGCCATCTATGACGGCGCCATCCCAGGCATGCTCCGCACGCTTGACCCCCACTCCAATTTCTACGATCCCAAAGCCTACGCCAAAATGCGCGAGGAGCAGCACGGCCGCTACTACGGCGTGGGCATGACCATCCAGCAGGCATTCGGCGGCGGCAAGGTCTACGTCGTGTTTCCCATGGAGGGCGGGCCCGCATTCAAGGCCGGCGTTCATCCCGGCGACGTGATCTCCGCCATCGACGGCAAGTCGACCGACGGCATGACCTCTGACACCGTGGCCAAGACGCTCAAGGGACCCAAGGGCACGCCCGTCCAGGTGAGCATGACCCGCGAGGGCCAGTCCAAGCCGCTCGTGTTTCCGCTGGTGCGCGATGAAATTCCCAACCCCTCCGTTGATCTCGCGTATGAGATCCGCCCCGGCGTGGGTTACGTCCACCTCAAGCAGTTCCAGGAGACCACCGCGCAGGAAGTCATCGAAGCCGTTGACGGCTTCCCCAATCTGCACGGCCTGGTCTTTGACCTGCGCGACAACCCCGGCGGTCTGCTCAGCCAGGCTGTCGAGGTATGCGACCACCTGCTCGCCAAGGGCCAGACCATCGTGTCGCAGCGCGGGCGCGCCTATCCCGATCAGAACTACACCGTGCAGCGCGGCAACGATGGCAAGACCTTCCCCATCGTGGTGCTGGTCAGCCGCGGCACCGCTTCGGCGGCGGAGATTGTGAGCGGCGCATTGCAGGATCACGACCGCGCCCTCATCGTCGGCCAGACCACCTTCGGCAAGGGGCTCGTTCAGACCGTCTACAACCTCAGCGAGAACACCGGCCTGGCTTTGACCACCTATCACTACTACACGCCCTCCGGCCGGCTCATCCAGCGCAACTACAGTGGCGTGTCGCTCTACGACTATTACTACAACCACGCCGGCGCGCTTCCTGCCAACAAGACCAACCAGGAAGTGAAGCTCACCGACAGCGGCCGCACCGTCTACGGCGGCGGCGGCATCACGCCCGACGAGAAGATCGACACACCCAAGGCCAACCATTTCCAGGAGACGCTCCTCTACAAGGATGTCTTCTTCCACTTCGCGCCCGTCTATCTCGCCAATCGCACCGTCGACAAAAACTTCCAGGTGGACGATGCAGTGCTCACCGAGTTCAAGCAATATCTGACTGCGCAGGGCATCCAGTTTGCTCAGGCTGATCTTGACGGTGTAAGCGACTGGCTCAAAGCCATGATCAAAGACAAGATCGACGCCATTCAATTCGGCGAGTCGATGGGCCTGCGCGTTCGCGCCGACTGGGATCCGGAGATTCAGAAGGCCCTCAGCTTCATGCCCGAAGCCCAGGCCCTCGAAGACAACGCCCACAAGGTGCTCACGCAAAAGGCCGAAGCCCGCAACGGCGCGCAATAAGCCGGCATCGATCCGTCCAGCCAGAAGGGCCATCCCCGCGGGGATGGCCCTTCTGCTTTGCGGCGCATGGAGCACGGCGCCCATGCCAGCTGATGATCTCAGGCCGTACACTGAACGCCATGATCTTTTCAGACCTTGATCTGGCCAAACGGCTGGAACGCGCGGAAGGCTTCTCCTGCGCGCAGTACGCCGTCGCCCGACGTCGTCTCTTTCCCGAAAGCAACGCCGCATGGATGACGTGCGGTGGCGCCTACGTGGTCTTTGACGGCGTGGACTCGCCCTGCACGCAGACCTTCGGCCTGGGTCTCTTTGAGGAACTCACCGGCGAAACACTCGACACCATCGAGCAGTTCTTCCTCGAACGCGACGCGCCGGTGCTGCACGAGGTGAGCCCCTTCGCCGGCGTGGCCGCGCTCGACCTGCTCGGCAGCCGCGGCTACCGCCCAGCAGAGCTGAGCAACGTTGTCTACCGAGCTGTGGAGCGGCAGGCAGCCCGCACCAATTCGTCGGCCCGCGTGCGCATCATCAACGCGAACGAGGCGGTGTTGTGGAGCGAGATCAGCGCGCGTGGCTGGGCACACGATCACCCCGAGCGGCGCGCATTCCTCACCCAGTTTGGCCACCTCACCGCGGCGCGCGCTCAAACTGCCTGCTTCCTTGCCGAGTCCGACGGCCAACCGGGCGCCGCCGGCGTGCTCACCTTCCATGTAGGCGTCGCACTCTTCGCCGGCTCATCGACTGTGCCCGAACTCCGCCGCCGCGGCCTGCAAACTGCGCTGCTCGAAGAGCGCATGCGCTACGCGGCTGATAACGATTGCGACCTGGCCATGATGGTCGCTCTTCCCGGCAGCGAGTCGCAGCGCAACGCCGAACGCCGCGGCTTTCAGATCGCGTATACGCGCACCAAGTGGCAGTTGTTTCGCTGAGGTCTTTCAAGAGCCTCGCCCTACGGCTCATCCTTATAGATGTGCACCTCAACCTTGCCGCCCTCGGCCAGCCGCGCACGAAACATCCCCGGCGTATTAAAGCTGAATGCCGTCTGGCCATCGGGCGTGAGTGCAATTACGCCGCCATCGCCGTGCAGCGCCTCCAGCTCGCCGTGAATCACCTGGTCTGCCGCCTGCTGAATCGCCATGCCTTTGAACGCCACCAGGTTGCAGATCTCGCGCGCCACGCCCAGCCGGATGAAATACTCGCCCGACCCAGTCGCTGAAACCGCGCACGACTGGTTCGACGCGTACGTTCCCGCGCCAATGATGGGCGAGTCGCCCACCCGCCCCGGTATCTTGCCCTGCAACCCGCCCGTCGAGGTCCCTGCCGCAATGTTGCCGTTGCGATCCAGCGCCACCACGCCCGTCGTTCCGTGACTGCGCGAGTCTGCGCCTTCGTCATAAAACGCCACCGGCGCCGGTTCGCCCGGCGGCGGCGCACCTGCGGGCCGCGCCGGAATCGGCCTGCCTTCCTGCGTCAACTGCTTCAGCAGCGACTGCCACCGCGCCTCAGTGAAAAAGAAGCTCGGGTCCACCTGCTCCAGGCCCACTTTCGCGCCAAACGCATCCGTCCCCGGCCCCGCCAGCATCACGTACGGCGACTTCTCCATCACCGCACGCGCCAGGCTGATCGGGTGCCGCGTGTGCGTCACGCCGGCCACCGCGCCGGCTTTCAGATTCGACCCGTCCATGATCGAGGCGTCCAGCTCATTCTTTCCCTCTGCAGTAAACACAGCGCCGCGCCCCGCATTGAACAGTGGGTCGTCTTCAAATATCTTCAGCACGGTCTCGACCGCATCGAGCGCCGACCCACCCTGGTCCAGCACTTTTGCTCCCGCCTCAATTCCCTTCTTCAGCGACTCCCGGTACGCCGCGTCGCCCTTGGGCCCCAGCGCCGGCCGCTCAATCACGCCCGCGCCGCCATGCACCACAATCGACCAGTGGTGCACTGCGGCCTGCTGTTGCGCCGCCAACGGAGCAGTCACCCCCGCAACCATGCATGAAAGGATCAACTTGCTTGCCAGGTTTTTCATTGCTCCCGCCCCCACTCATCCGCATTCTAATGTCCTGAGTCCAACGTTCGTAACATAAAATCACCTGTCATTCTGAGCGAAACGGGCCCCGAACGCCTCTCAGTTCAGGTGTGGTGAGTCGAAGAATCTGCGGTTGTTCTCCGATGAACTTCAGACTCGCCACACTTGAGCGAAACCGGGGCTTCTGTTTTCAATTAAGTTTCGGTCAAGGTTGCAGATCGCTGACCGCCGCAATGGCCCTGGCCCTGTGGCTTCAGAACTGCGTCAGATCTGATTGCGCTCCCGTCACTCCATTTCGCCCCAGCATGGCCAACTTTGAAACGGCAGGCAGAGCGCGCCGCAGCCCAGGTTAGACCTACCGACCAGGTGGCGTGGAGCAAACTGCACTCAGGGCGCCAATCTGTAGCAATAAATGTGTTCGATGATCTGCGGGTCCGTCCGCACCTCAATCGTGGTTCGGTGCGCCTCCTCCAACTGCGACGGAGCCTGGTCCGCAAGCAGGTCGTTGCTCAGCACCATCCCGCCCGGTTTCAGCATCGCGGCAAGGTTGGCGCGCGCCAGCGACTGCTCAAACGCGTCATAGTAGATAAAAATATTGGTGCCGATGATCAGGTCGAACTTCTCCGCCGCGGTGCTTGCCGTCATCCGCTGAAATACAATATTCATGTCAACTGGCGTGATGCGCAAGGCAATCTGCGGACGCACGCTGATCGCCCGCATGTGGACGTCTTGCTCGAGCTGAAGCGGAACCGGAACTGGCTTTACCTGCTCGCCGATCTCGCTGCCCAGTGCCTGCCAGTATGAATTGAAACCACGCAGGTACTCCGGGTTGAACGGGACCGCGCTGTTCCATGGCAACTGCAGGATATAGGGCTTGCCGGCTGCGGCATTCTTCTGTGCGCGGGCAAGGTGAATATTGACGCTCGGGCTAATATCGAAGGTGGACAGCTCAAAGGTTGCTGGATCGGTCAGTCGCAACCGGATCAGCGAATCGAGCACGGCGAAGGGCTGAATCGATTGCGGCGGGTAAAAGTCATTGCCGTATTCCTTGTTGGCAAAATCCAGTCCGGGTCCAATGATGGCGATGCGGCGAACGCTGCCTGGCTTGATCAAGCCGGATTTCGCCAGTTCACCCAGGCTGCGATCCAATGCATTGTCGGGCCACAGATTTGTGTCGAGAGAAATGCCGCGGTTGGCGTAGAGCCGAGCCTGCTCGGAAAGGTCAGCCGTCTTCAGCTTCTCCCGAAACTGCGCAAACTCGTCGCGCATATGAGCAAGATTTTCGAGCAGATGCTGCTTCAGGCGCGCTCGCTCCTGCGGCGTTTTGAACGAGTAGCCGCGCCGGAGCACAAACGCGCGCATCTCCACCATGCCCTCGCTCGCCCGCGGGGAAGCAAGCGCGAGAATCAGGTCATCGGCGCGCTTATCCGCAAAGGCGTTCACCAGCGTGCTTTGTCCAAAGCGGGCGAGATAATCACGGTCGATCTGATACTCGGTGGTGTAGGTCACCCCAAAGCGAAGCAGGTTGGTGAGGGTGTCTTCCTCACCAAGCTCCAGCCGCTGGCGAATTTTTTCGTCCTGGCCACGGACCCAGTTGGACCATGCGGCGGGGTCAGGCCTGTCGCGCAGTTCCACCGGAAGCGTATCTGCAAAACTGCGCAGAATTGGCTGGGCCGCATCAAGGGAGATGAATTCAGCCTTCGGGTCCTGGCCCGCCGCACAGATGCAGAGCGCAAGTGGAACCGCAAGCAGGCGCAGCGCCACCAGAGAATTGAGTCTTATCATGTCTCACCCGGCCTTTCGATCTTGCTCCTGGTTGCGCCTTACTATACCGTGATTCAACTCATTCCGCAGTGATCCTTTCTGCCCTTCCGGCCAGCTTGCCGCCGTCAATCGGGCATGGCACGGCCGCGGTTCAGACCCCAAGCCTGTTGCGAGTGCTTCCACTGATTGGCAATCTCAAGTACGATCGCTTTCAAGCATGAACTTTCGCTATGCACTCACCACACTCGCCCTGGTGCTGGCCGCAACTGTTTCCGTCTCCGCTAGGCAGAAGCCAATCCCGGTCAAGGTCGTCGTCGTCGCCATGTTTGAAGTGGGCGCAGACACCGGCGATCAGCCAGGCGAGCTTCAATACTGGGTCGAACGCGATCACCTCGACCGTATCTATCCCGTCGATGCCGCTTACCACGCCGTACGCATGAATGCCGATGGCGAGCTGGCCGTACTCACCGGCCAGGGCACAGCGCACGCCGCGGCCACCATCATGGCCCTCGGCCTTGATCCACGCTTTGACCTCACCCACGCGTATTGGATCGTCGCCGGCATCGCCGGTGGCAGTCCCGACAAAATCTCGCTCGGTTCCGCCTCATGGACGCGCTGGGTGGTTGACGGCGACCTTGGCTATGAGATCGATGCGCGCGAAATCCCGCCCAGTTGGACCACCGGCTACATCCCTCTGCGCAAATCAAAGCCCTTTGAGCCGCCCGCCGCGCCGCTGCCCGGCCAGGTGTACGCGCTGAACAAGGGCCTTGCCGAGTGGGCCTTCAGCCTCACCCGCTCCACGCCGCTCCACGACTCCGACCACCTCAAAGAAATTCGCGCCAACTTCGACGGCGCCGCCGCGCAGCGCCCGCCCTTCGTGACCATCGGCGACGAAGTCTCCTCCTCGCGCTACTGGCATGGCAATCTCTTCGACGCCTGGGCCGCGGAGTGGATGCGCTACTTCACCAACGGCCAGGGCGAATTCACAACCACAGCGATGGAAGATACCGGCACGCTGCAATCGCTCCAGTTCCTTGCCAACGCGCATCGCATCGACCTGCAACGCGTGATGGTGCTGCGCACCGTAAGCAACTTTGACCGCCAGCCCCGCGGCATGACCGCCGCCGAGAGCCTGGCCACACAGCGCATCGGCAAGTACTCCGGGTACCTCCCTTCGCTTGAAGCCGCGTACACTGTCGGCCACGTCGTGGTGCAGGCATTGCTCAATCATTGGGATGTGTACCGCGCCACGCCCCCAGGCGCCACGCCGGCAAATCCGCAATAGCGCGACTGCGAGCAGCCGGGCGAAGGCTCGTGCGATGCGCAACTTTGAAGTTGGTTCTTGCGCATTTCATCCTCTGCGATTAACAATAACCGCACCCTCACATCACATCGGAGAATGAGTCCATGGGCACAGCAATTCTATCCGCGGGCCTTGCCTGTGTGATCGCCGCCGTGGTCGGCGGGGGCCTGAAGGCATTTAGCATTGAGGTCCCGCAGCTGAGTTCCCGGCCGCGCCAGGTGGTTCTGTTTATCTTGGGAGTCATCCTGATCGTCGTGTCGATGAGTGTGGGTTCAAGCAACGACGCGGGGACGCAAACCACATCCAATGCCCAGCCGGCCCAGCAGGCCGTCGCCCAGCCCATTGGCTCGGACATTGCCACTGCCAAAAAAGAGCACGCGTCCACCCTCCAGGTGACGTACGGCGAAGCCTCCAACCAGTGCGGGCAGGGTGAGACACAACGAGTCAAATTGGATGAAACAGTTTCATTCACTGTTCTCGAAGCCTGCCTTTCTGCCGCCACATTGCACTTGATTCGCCATGACAGATCGGAGCAGGCGTTCCGGCTGGGAAGCACGGCCTCGCCGGGAGGCGAACTGGTCCTCGCGGGCCTGCCGCTCGATCGCGGTGCCGATATTCTCTACAACTACAAACTCGTGCAATAAGCTTTCCGGCCGCAACGCCCCAATTGCACTTGGCGGCTCGGGGCCTGACAGTGCAAAATGCAGGAGTTCCGCAAATCCTGCTGTCGTCGTGCTCTGAGTTGCGCTTCTCAACACCCGCGGTTCACACCTGAGGAAGAAACATGCATTCTGTCTGGTTGGGCGAGTTTCTCGGCACTCTGGTTCTGGTGCTGCTGGGCACCGGCGTCAATGCCGGAGTAACCCTTCGCAAGTCCTACGCAGCCGATGCCGGCTGGATGGTCATCGTCTCCGGGTGGGCGCTCGCCGTGCTTTGCGGCGTGCTCGTCGCACAGGCCTTCGGCAGCTCCGCCGCGCATCTCAACCCGGCCATAACCATGGCCGCGGCTGTCGTCACGGGCGACTACTCCCACCTGCTCTACTTCTGGTCAGCGCAGCTGCTTGGCGCCATGTGCGGCGCGGCTCTCATGACACTGCACTATGGTCCTCACTGGGCCGTCACGCCAGGCCCCGTCGACAAGCTCGGCATCTTCTGCACCAACGCCGCCGTGCGCAGTCCCTTCTTCAACGTCCTGAGCGAAATGCTGGGCACCGCCGTACTGGTCATCGTGGCCGCTGCCATCGGCTCGCACGGCGTCTCCGCCACTGGCCCCGCGCCGGGCCTTGCGCCATGGCTGGTTGGCAGCTTGGTCTGGGGCATCGGCCTCTCGCTCGGTGGCACCACCGGCTTCGCCATCAACCCCGCGCGCGATCTTGGGCCACGCCTCATGCATTGGCTGCTGCCCATTCCCGGCAAGGGCGGATCGAACTGGCGCTATGCTCCCATCCCGCTCATCGGCGACCTGGCCGGAGCCGCGCTCGCAGGCCTGTTGCTGCGTTACGCGCACCTCTAGTTCCTACTCCAGGCACGACGCCACCACCGCCAGCGCCGCAGTCGCCGCCGTTTCCGCGCGCAGAATCCGCGGTCCCAGCGACACAGCGCGCCAGCCGTTCGCGTCAAACAGTGCTTCTTCCTCCGGCGCCCATCCGCCTTCCGGTCCAATCGCGATCTCCAGCACCGGCATCTCGTTCCGAGCTGCTTGAGCCGCTTCCTCGATTGCCTGGCGCAGCGTCGTTGTTCTCTCCTGCTCGGCCAGCACAATGCGTGTGCATGAAGACGCCGCCCGCACCCGCTCTGTCAACGGACCGGGGACATGAATCACCGGCACATCCGAGCGGCGCGACTGCTGCGATGCCTCATGCACAATGCGCCGCCAGCGCTCCGCCCGTTTTTCCGCAGCCTGCGCCAGATGTTTCTCTGTCCGTCGCGCAATCACCGGTGCAATCGCCGCCACGCCCAGCTCTGTGGCCTTTTCAAGCGCCCATTCCATGCGATCAAATTTGTACACCGCCATCACCAGCGTGATCGGCAGAGCCGGATCGGCTTCCAGTTCGGCGATCAGGTTGAAGCGCACCTCGGCCGACGAGACAGCGACGACTTCGGCGTGAAATACGCGCCCACCCGCCACCACGTCGGCCTCCGCACCGGGTTCCGTGCGCAGCACCCGTGCCATGTGTTCGGCCTGCGCGCCGGTAATCGTTGCGGTCGCTTCGTCCCAGTGTTCGGCAATCCAGCGTCGTCGTGTCATTCCGGTATTGATCTCCATTCCCGTCCCGCGATCTCTGCTTGTTTCAGTCTAGTCCTTCACGTGATGCGCTGAGAGCCGCATAAACACTGAGGGGGACGCTTTGTAGCGTCCCCCTCTGAGTGTTGCCTTGTTGTTGGATTGCCGCAATTACTTCTTCTTTGCGGCCTTCTTTGCGGCCTTCTTCGCGGGTGCCTTCTTGGCGGCTGCCTTCTTCGCGGGTGCCTTCTTGGTTGCCATTTTGCCTATTCTCCCTTTTCGATGGTTTGCATCGATTCCTGCAATCAACAAATTGCAGTTGATGAATGTATAGATTCATGTTTCACAAGTGTCAAGAAAAAAACGAATGAAGAGTGGAAAAATGGTCAACAATTTTTCGTCTATGCATTGCATGTCGATTCGCGAGCGAAGAGTTTGCACGCGCGGAACGAAAATCAGAGAGTCATTTGTTGCATGCGGAGGCTGCTCGGTCCTTCACAAATTGCGATAGCGTCCCCGATTCGCGACGTTGAATGAGATCGTCGAGGTAGGGCTGGCGATCTTTTGGATTGTCTTTCAGCAGCGCCTCATAGATTTTCAGCGCGCCCTCAACACCTGCCTGATACTCGGCTTGAATATCTTGTTTCTTGTCAGGATTCTCGAGCACGAATGCGGCCTGCGCCATAAATGCGCCTCCAAATATGGTTGGTCCACCCTTCTTATCGCCTTTGGGCAACTTGTCGAGGATCATGCAAACATGAACAGTCTGGTCGGGTACCACGGCGAACCACTTCAGGACCCAACCGAACTGGTCCTTGGCCTGTGGACCCAGCGGATTGGCTTGCCAACTGTGGACATAATCGAGCGCCTGCTTGCGCTCTTCCGGCGTTGATGGACCGCGATCGGCGGCATGGATCGGAATTGATACTCCAAGAAGCGCGCATCCCAAAGCAGCACTGAATATGGAACGAATGAACATGACTGGACTCCTAGCCAGCGACATTAGCATTCGATGATATTCAGCGCAAGCCCCGCCAGGCTCGTCTCCTTGTAGCGCGATTGCATATCCAGGCCCGTTAAATACATCGTGCGGATCACCTGGTCGAGCGACACCTTGTGTGCTTCGGATTCGTTCATTGCTATGCGCGACGCATGCACCGCCTTGGCCGCGCCCATCGCATTGCGCTCGATGCAAGGAATCTGCACCAGACCGCCGATCGGATCGCACGTCATGCCCAGGTTGTGCTCCATCCCGATCTCGGCTGCATGTTCCACCTGCCCGTTCGTTCCGCCCAGTGCAGCCGTCAGCCCGCCGGCGGCCATCGAGCAGGCCACGCCCACTTCTCCCTGGCACCCCACCTCCGCGCCGCTGATCGATGCGTTCTCCTTATAGAGGATCCCGATCGCCGCCGACGTCAAAAAGAAACGCATCAAGCCCTCATGGTCCGCGCCCGGAATGAATCGCGCATAGTAGTGCGCCACCGCCGGCACTACACCCGCCGCGCCATTCGTAGGCGCAGTCACCACGCGTCCCCCCGCTGCGTTCTCTTCATTCACCGCCATCGCGTACACCGTCACCCAATCCAGGGCGGCAAGTGGATCGCCGCGCAGACTGGTGGCTTCCTTGGCTTCGAGCCGCGCTGCCAGCCGATGCGCGCGCCGTCGCACCTCCAACCCGCCAGGAAGAATGCCTTCCGTCGCGATGCCCCGCTCCACGCACTCCTGCATCGTCTTCCAGATCCGCTCAATGCCTTCGCGCACCACCGCAACCGGTGCTCGGTCTGAATCAGGCGCAGCAGCACGCACCAGCGCGCACTCGTTCTCCAGCATCAACTGGCTGATGGAGAGCTCGTTGGCATGCGCCGTTGCCAGCAACTCCGCTGCGCTGTGAAAGGGAAATGGAATCGGCGCGTCCTGCTTGTCTGCGTTCTGCGCCGCGCCATCCTCGACGATGAATCCGCCGCCGATCGAAAAAAATATACGCTGGCTCAGAACCGTGCCCCCCGCATCACAGGCCGTAAAGCGAATCCCATTGGGATGCTGCATCTCGGCGCCGGGTGGAACCATGGTGGAGCGCTCGAACACAAGATCGCGCCCTTCATCAAACTCGATGGTTCGCCTTGCATCCAGGTTGAGCTGCTTCGACGCTCGAATACCGGCAACGGTCGATTCAATTGCGGCCGGGTCGATCGTAGCCGGCTCGTTGCCCGAAAGTCCCAGCAACACGGCGCGGTCCGTCGCGTGTCCCAGCCCGGTGAGCGCCAGCGACCCATACAACCGCACTTGCACGCGGCTCACGCGGTCCAGCAGGCCAGCCGATTCCAACTCGCGTGCAAAGCGGCAGGCCGCGCGCATGGGCCCCATGGTGTGCGAGCTCGATGGGCCAACACCGATTTTGTACAGATCAAACAGACTCGTAGTCACGCATGAGATTGTATTCGGAAACGGAGCCGGGCGTCGTGTCAAAGGTGGTCGGCGAGTCCTGCCGGCGTCTGCATGCCCATTCCGGCAGCTCATCCATCAATCGAGAACGGCCCGAAGGCCATCAGGCCCAGTAGCTGCGATCGAGCGTCCTGTATTGGATCGCCTCAGCCAGGTGCGCAACGCTCAGATGCTCCGCCCCTTCAAGATCGGCAATCGTACGGGCCACTTTCAGGATGCGGTCGTGCGCCCGCGCCGTCAGCCCCTGCTGCTGCATCGCGCGCTCCAGCAGCCGCTCCGCATCCGCGCCCAGTTCGCAGTGCGAACGAATCTGCCGCGTCGTCATCTGCGCGTTGGAATAAATCTTGTCGCCCGATTTGCGGAACCGCGCTCTCTGCCGCTCGCGCGCCGCCATCACCCGGCCGCGAATCTCCGCCGAGCCCTCCGCCGCCGCGCCGCCGCGCAGCTCCTTATACTGAACCGCCGGCACCTCGATATGAATATCGATCCGATCCAGCAGCGGGCCGGAGATCTTCGCCACGTAGCGCTGAATCATCGGCGGCGTGCACATGCACTCGCGCGATTTGTCGTTGAAGTACCCGCACGGACATGGGTTCATCGCAGCGGCAAGCATGAACCGCGCCGGAAAGCTCAGCGACATCGATGCCCGCGCAATTGTCACCGTGTGATCTTCAAGCGGCTGCCGCATCACCTCCAGCACGTTGCGCGGAAACTCCGGCAGCTCATCCAGAAACAGCAGTCCGTTGTGCGCCAGTGAAACCTCGCCCGGCCGCGGAATGATGCCACCGCCAATCAGCCCCGCATCGGAGATGGTGTGGTGCGGCGAGCGAAACGGCCGCTGCGTCACCAGGCCCGCCGCCGCGTCCAGCACCCCGGCCACGGAGTGAATCTTCGTCGTCTCCAGCGCCTCCTCAAACGTGAGCGGCGCCAGAATCGACGGCAGCCGCTTGGCCAGCATCGTCTTGCCCGATCCCGGCGGTCCGATCATCAGAATGTTGTGGCTGCCCGCCGCGGCCACCTCCAGTGCGCGCTTCGCCGTCTGCTGTCCGCGCACGTCCTTGAAGTCGACCGGGAAGTGTTGCAACTCATCGAGCAGCGCCGCCGTCTCCACACGATACGGCTCGCGCTGAATCGCACCCACCACAGAAGTGTTCAGCAGTTCCAGCACGTCCAGCAGCGACGACACCGGATACACATTCACGCCTTCCACCACCGCCGCTTCGGCTGCATTTGCCGCAGGCAGAATCAGGTTGGGAATATTTCTCTCGCGCGCCAGAATCGCAATCGGCAGCATGCCCGGCACGCCGCGTACGCTGCCATCGAGCCCCAACTCGCCCACCATCAGAAAGCGGCTCACCTCGTCCACGCGCAGCGCGCCATACGCGCCCAGGATGCCGACCGCAATCGGCAGGTCGAACCCCGCGCCTTCTTTCTTCATGTCCGCCGGCGCCAGGTTGATGGTGATGAAAGTTGGCGGAATCGTATAGCCGGAGTTCTTGATCGCCGACCGCACCCGGTCACGGCTCTCGCGCACCGCCGCGTCCGGCAGGCCCACGGTGTGGAAGATGTCCTTCTCGGTGACCGCGCCGCTATAGTCCACCTCGACATCGATGAGGTTCGCATCGATGCCATAGACGGCCGCGCTGAGGGCTTTGAAAAGCATGGCGGAAAGTTGCAGCGAGTGTAGCAGAACCGCACGAAGCGGAGATAGGACGCCTTGCCAAAACATGGCCGCTGCGCGATTGGCATCACTGCTCCGGCTGCGATCGGCCCATTCCCCGCTCCGCATCTGTAGCGGTCCGGCCTGGCACTCTCGTTATTGCCGGCATTCAAGAGTTCTCAGGAAATCGCCGATAACTCAACTGCGGGGATAAGAGGTCTCTCATCCCTTCAGCCGCATCTTGGAGAAACGTCCCCTGAACGATCCCTCCCCCCCTCCCCGCCGCAGAATCCTCCCTTTTCGCCGTCCCCTTCCTATTCATGCTGGTCATCAGCATCTTCCGCCTCGAAGGGGTGCTCGCCACTCCCAGACCGTCGGCGCGCCGCGGGCGCTGTCCGTGGGGCGTCCAATCCGACGGCGAGCCGATCCTCTGCGACTCGGACGGGTTCCAGTCAAACCTTCAGCGTGGCGGCCAAAATGTATCAAATTGATACAGTCGGGCATAGTTTCCGATGACACCCGGCCATCCAGTTCACTTTCTGCTGTTGACTAGATTGATAAGAGATCGATTACTTTCGATTCCAGAGAAAACTAAAGTGTATTTTACAGTTGATCATAAGTAATTCAATAATGTTACTTTCCGGAGGCGGCCATCCAACCCGGGCCCGGTCCGAATCCTGCGGAGGTCAATCATGCACGAGTGGTATCTCAACTCCACACGGGACACGATCCTCGTCGCCATCCCCTTTGCATTCATCCTGGCGCTCAGCCTCTTCCGCCTGGACACCATCTTTGGCGCCTCCAGGCGAATGGGCCATCCGCATCGTCCGCCCTGCGGCCTCGACGAGCGTGGCGAGCCCATGCTGACCCACCCGGATGGGCATCCGTCCGAGGCGCGCCAGCGCCACAGCTAGCCATCGGAGCCCGTTCTCTCGGCCATGCGGTGCCCGCAACTGGTAATCGCCTAGGTTCGCGGCAGACCGTTTCCGCCCGTATGACTCGGGTTGCGCGATGAGCGACGCTCCTTTTCCCATTCTGAATTGTGCATATAATCCATTGATTAAAAATGCCTTACGTAATCGTCGCCGCCGGTCTTTCCCCTCAGCCGCGCTTCAGTCCATGCCGCGCAAAAAATTGTTGACCCGGAGCAAGAGTGGGTATACATTCATGAGTGCCATCCATTCAAGGGCAGTTTGCGCAATTTGATCCTGCGCGCCCGTCTGTGGTTTCCCGCATCATACCGAGCTTGGGCTCAAACGTGGATGCACCGGTGCGTTTTGCGTTCCGCCGGAAACAGGAACCTGGGGCGTATGGATTCCCAGAGCGGTAATCTGCTTCACAGAAACGGCACAATACCAATGTTTGACGTGTAAAAGTGCGTCAAGATTTTTGAACTCGATGCCCACTTTGTGCGTCTAAGGATTGGGAAACAGAATTAGGGAGCCGGATCTGTCGCGCTCCCTTACTTGGCCGGCAGCACCAGGCAAGGGCTGCACCGCCAGGCAAAATCAAGCAAGGAGAGAAGTATCATGCGTTCTGATTTAGTTTTTGGGGCACTCTCTCATGTGTCCAATCGCTACCAGCTCTGTCAACTGGCTAGCAAGGCTACCCGCAAGCTGCACAAGCCGAACACACGGCTGCAGGATACAACCAATGAAGTCCTGGGCCGGTTTCAGACCACCAATCCCGGAGCGGCAGCGCCTGTCGAGTCGCAGGCCGCCGAGCCTCAAGAGCGGCGTCGCGCCGCTTGATCGTCCTCCGCAAAGGGTATAGTTGATTCAGGTAAAGGTTTCTAGGCGGCTTTCCGGCCAGGCAAGCCGCATTCCTCTGGTGTTTCAGTCTTCCTCTTGATTCGGGAGATGTGATGGGCGCAGCCTGCGCCTGCCGCAAGCCTCAGATTCCCCCGCCTAAATTCTTCCTGGAGCACATCCCCTTTCCGCACCCCTCACTCCCATCCCCCCGTTTTCGCAGGTGACCATGACCATCGCTGAACTCAAAGAAAAAAACATCACTGAACTGAGCCGTATCGCGCGCACCCTGGAAATCCCGGGCGCCAGCGGCCTTCGCAAGCAGGACCTGATCTTCAAGATCCTCCAGGCTCAAAGCGAAAAGGAGGGGCACATCTTCGCCGATGGCGTGCTGGAGATCCTGCCCGATGGCTACGGTTTCCTGCGCTCGCCCGATTACAACTATCTGCCCGGCCCGGATGACATCTATGTCTCCCCGTCGCAGATCCGCAAGTTCGATCTCAAGACCGGCGACTCCATCTCCGGCAATGTCCGCCCGCCGCATGAAGGCGAGAAGTACTTCGCGCTGGTCAAGATCGAGGCCATCAACTTCGAGTCGCCCGAAGAGACGCGCAACAAGATCCTGTTCGACAACCTCACCCCGCTCTATCCCCAGGAGCGCATCAAGATGGAGACTGTCCGCGAGGCCGTCAGCGGCCGCGTCATGGACCTGCTCACTCCCGTCGGCAAGGGCCAGCGCGGCCTCATCGTCGCCCCGCCACGCACCGGCAAGACCATGCTCCTGCAGTCGATTGCCAACTCCATCTCCACCAATCATCCTGAAGTCGTGCTGATCGTCCTGCTCATCGACGAGCGCCCGGAAGAAGTCACCGACATGCAGCGCTCCGTCAAGGGTGAAGTCATCAGTTCCACCTTCGACGAGCCCGCCGCACGCCACGTACAAGTGGCTGAGATGGTCATCGAAAAAGCCAAGCGCCTGGTCGAGCACAAGCGCGACGTCGTCATTCTGCTCGACTCCATCACTCGTCTCGCCCGCGCCTACAACACCATCGTGCCGCCCTCGGGCAAGGTGCTCTCCGGCGGCGTCGACTCCAATGCCCTCCAGCGCCCCAAGCGCTTCTTCGGCGCAGCCCGTAACATTGAAGAAGGCGGCTCGCTCACCATCATCTCGACGGCCCTCGTCGACACCGGCTCCCGCATGGACGAAGTCATTTTTGAAGAATTTAAAGGCACCGGCAACATGGAAATCATCCTCGACCGCAAGCTGGTCGACAAGCGCGTCTTCCCGGCCATCGACATCCAGCGCTCCGGCACCCGCAAGGAAGAGCTGCTCATCCCCAAGGAAGACTTGCAGCGCATCTTTGTCCTGCGCCGCGTGCTGAACCCGCTGTCGCCGGTTGAAGCCATGGAGCTGCTCATCGCCCGCCTTGAAAAGGTCCGCAACAACGCCGAGTTCCTCGCCAACATGAACCAGCTCTAACTCGACCACATGTCTTCGGGTACCCCATCCTTGGGAAGTTTTGTTCTTGTCCCAAGGGTGGGCCGGCACAAACCTCAGGCCGCAACAGCATCCCTTCCCCGTTTCGCGGTCCGCTGCTAGAATAGAAAAGTCGTGGGGCTGTAGCTCAGCTGGGAGAGCGCCTCGTTCGCAACGAGGAGGCCAGCGGTTCGATCCCGCTCAGCTCCACCAACTTCCCTCAAAATCCTGCCAAGCAAGGTCCTTCGCTGCGGCTCAGGATTTCGCCTGCGGGCTCGGACGCCCGCAACTCGGCTCAAGTTCGATCCCGCTCAGCTCCACCAAATCCCTCCAGGGTATTTTCCTTAAAATTGCAGCCCCGACACTCAGTCGCCGGTCCGCACATCCTCGCCGGTCGCCTTCCCCATCGCCTTTAGATACGCGTCCAGCATAGCCGTCTGCCCCATCACAAACTTTGAGACGAAGCGAAAGACAGGGTTGTAGACTTCGCCGTCCTCGGTGATGCGCACCCGCGTTCCGCCGTCGGCCGGCTCCAGCACAAAGCTCCAGCTTCCCCCGTACGGCAGACCCTCTGTGGCAATGCGCCGCGTGATCCCAATCGGTGGCCTCGCATCCTGCAACGCATACAGCACAGTCTGCCCATTCCTTGAAGTCTCGCGTTGAAACTGCTTTCTGTCTTCAGAAAAAACCTCGCACGCCTTCACATCCGGCCGCCAGCTCTGGTCCCCGTCGATCAGTGCGTAGAGCTTCTCCGGACTGGTCTTGAACGCAGCGCTGCGCGCAACCACGTGCCGCTTGGGCAGCAGCGCTCCAATCACGACCACCCCAACAATCAGCAGCACCAACACGCCAACAACAATCAGCGCAATCTTCATCGATCCCTTTCCCGCTTTCTGCGCTTGAGCAAAATTGCTGCCGCCCGCGCCAGGCCTTCCATGCCGGCCACCGCGCGCTCCGCCTCGCCCGGCTCCATCACCTTCAACAACTGCCGCACCAGCTGCGGATTCAACACCGTGTTCTCGTCCTTGATACGTCTGCCCGCCGCGGTGAGCGTCAATCCCACCACGCGCCGGTCCTCGATGCCGGTTCGCCGCACAACATAGCCGCCGCGCACCAGCCGGGCCACGGCCGTGCTCATGGCCGAACGGCCCAGGCCCAGGTGCTCGGCCAGCTTCGAAAGCGTCGTCGGTCGCACGGCGTCCAGGTGGTCCAGCACGCTGGCCTGCTTCTCGGTCAGCGCATTGCCGGCCGCGTCGCTGCGCGCGTGATCGCGATGGCATGCCAGGTAGATTGCGGGGTAAGCCGCCAGCATTCGTTCCACATTGGACTCAACCATACCGGCAAGCTTGCCGTGAATGGTTTGATTCGTCAAACAATTTCTTGTCATATTCCAGACCGCTGCCGAGACTGGTCTTGGACTAGTCTTGAGTCATGCAGAGCGGCCGTATACTTGCGGTGCGCGGCAGCGAGGTGATCGCGTGCCCGAGTTGATGCCCGGCACGGCAAGCAAGACAACGGCCGTCGCCGCGCCCGGCGAGGCGCTGCGACCGCTGTGCGTAGACCTCGACGGTTCGCTGGTCAAATCCGACACGCTCGTTGATTCCCTGTTGCAGCTTCTCCGTACCCATCCCGACCTGGCACTCATACTTCCCGGCAAGTTGATCAATGGGAAAGCAGCGTTCAAGGCCTTCGTCACCACATCCGTCACGCTGGACGCAGCGCACCTGCCCTACAACGGTCCGCTGCTGGACTTCCTTCGCCATGAGCACGCTCGCGGTCGCACCATCTACCTCGCCACCGGCGCCGACCAGCACCTCGCCCGCCGCGTGGCCGATCATCTCGGCATCTTCACCGCCGTGCTGGCCTCAGACGGCGCAACCAACCTGACCGGCAACCACAAGCTCGAAAGCCTCCGGCAGCGCTTCGGCTCTGCACCGTTCGACTATATCGGCAACGACACGCCCGACCTGCCGCTGCTGGCCGCCGCAACTGAGGCCATGGTCGCCAACCCCAGCCTCGGCCTGCGCATGCGTCTCAAGGCTCGCGGCATCCGGCCGGCCCAGTGCTTTCAGGACCGCAAGCCGTTTTTGCGCTCCGTCATTAGAGCGGTCCGCGTGCAGCAGTGGGCCAAGAACCTGCTCATCTTCATGCCGCTGGTCTTGTCGCACGCCATCACCACGGCCAAACTCCTCATCGCGCTCCAGGCGTTTTTCTGCTTCTCCCTCGTGGCCTCGTCCGCTTACCTGCTCAACGACCTGCTGGATATCGAAGCCGATCGCGGCCACGCCCGCAAGCGCCTCCGTCCCTTTGCCGCCGGCGACCTGCAAGGCACAACCGGCGTTCTGATCGCCGCGCTCCTGCTGGCCGTCGGCATGGCCCGCGCACAGTTTCTCCCTGTCGGATTTTCCGCGTGGCTGATTATTTATCTCATCACCACCGTAGCCTATTCGTTGTGGCTCAAGCGCATCGCCCTGGTCGATGTGCTGGCCCTCTCGCTGCTCTACATCCTGCGCCTGCTGGCCGGCAGCGCGGCGACGCTCACCGTCATCTCCCACTGGCTGGCCGGTTTCTCCATGTTCCTCTTTCTTTCACTCGCCATCGCCAAGCGCTTCGCCGAGCTTGAGAATCTCCGCGCTTCCAACGCCGTCCCGCGCAACGGCCGCGGCTACCTGGTCAACGACCTCGAGCAGCTGCGCAGCTTCGGCACCGCCAGCGCCTATGCGGCCGTCGTGGTCTTCGCCATCTACATCACAGGCCCTGACGTGGCCAAGCTCTACCACTCACCCCAGTTGCTGCTGCTCAGCCTGCCGCTCATGATCCTGTGGCTCAACCGCGTCTGGCTGCTCGCTTCGCGCGGCCAGCTCGACGAAGACCCCGTCGCCTTCGCTCTCACCGACGGCATGAGCTTGCTCATCGGCGCCGCCGTGCTCATCGTGGCCCTGCTCGCTCTGTAAAGGCATCCTGAGAACGAGTTGCATTGAAGGGTACGGGCTTTAGCCCGCACATGGAGTTCGCCCTTTCAATCCCGGCTTTACCCGCCGAGTGAATGCAGGCTCGCCCAAATTCCTTCTCCTCTGTACACATTCGGCGAGCATTTCCCCGCCCCCCCGCGTCTGGTTGTGTATGAGCGCCAGCCAGGCAGTATTCTCAGGTTGGATGGAGATTCCAAAAAGCGCTGTGCCCCTTCAAGCCGGTACTCATGCGGACGAGGAAACCCTCGCGGCACTGGTCAGCCAGTACGCGGGCACCCTCTATCGCGTGGCCTTCTCAGTGCTGCGCAACCCGTCCGACGCCGAGGACGCGGTGCAGGAGGCGTTTCTGCGCGTGCTGCGCCATCGCGACACGCTCAGCGAGGTGCGCGATCAGCGCGTGTGGCTCATCCGCATCGTGTGGAACATCGTGCTCGACCGCAAGCGCCGCGCCAAAACCCGGCCGGAGACCGACGACGTGGCCGAGCTGGCCCGCGTGCTGCCGTGCGAGGGCCTGAGCGCCGAAGAGCGCGCCGCCGCCGCCCAGCACCACGCTCAGGTTCTGGCCTGTGTCGAGAAGCTGCCCGCCAAAGAGCGCCAGGTGCTCATGCTCTCGGCGTTTGAGGAGTTGAATAGTGTGGAGATTGCTGCCGTGCTCAGCATCACCGAGTCCAGCGTCCGGTCGCGCCTCTTCCGCGCCCGCAACCTGATGGCCGGGTTGCTGAACCATGCGCGATAGCGAGTCGTAGTAAATGGTTGGTCGTGATTGGTGAGTGATTAGTAACAGCTTCGTAACTGGCTTTGTGAAAGGGCACGACTTTAGTCGTCCCGCAACCGCAAGAGAAATACCGGGGCTTTATAGGGTACGGAAACTCATCGGAAGTGGCAAGAAGTGTCAGGGCATGGCGGGGTGCCCTCTGGGCCCCGTGCCGTAAGCGGCACAAATCAAGGACTGGGCTTTAGCCCCTGAGGGATGATCGAGGGACAATGATCAGGTAACCGGCCTTTTTTCATAGCCTGTTTAGCCCCCGGGGGACGATTTACACCAACCGAATCGTGTTGATGAGATGGCGCCGAATGATGTGTGAATGAGCAGTTGCAGGAGTTGCCCATGAATTACCCTGATCGGAACGGAACGTCGAACCAGAACGGCCCAGGCGAAGCCGAGAACACACTGCGCTTGATCGCGCGCCTTCCCGCGCCTGCGGGCCTTGAAGACCGCGTCCACGCGGGACTGCGCAGCGGGCCGCGCCATCGCAAAGTTCTTGCCTGGCCCGTTGCAGAAGCAAGCAGTTGGATGAGAGCGGCTGCCGCGGCTGCCATTGTGTTTGTCGTGGCTGGTGGTGGCTGGGGCATCTACTCGCGGGTTGAGCCGGGCCAGCCCGCGCGCGGCATCGCCGGCCCGCGCCTCGCCGCTCCCGGCGGATTCACCGAAGGCGGAGCCGTGCGCAGGCCACAGACGCTGGTGGGACCAGCCGTCGCGCCGCCCGCAACGCGTCCTGCGGCGGCCACCGCTCCAAAGCCCAAAACCCCGCTCAAAGCAGCCGCCACGCCTGCGGTAAAGTCCAAAGCGGGCACAAGCGTCGCCGCCCCGCCCGCTTCCCCGCCAGTACAGTAATCGAGTGACCGGCTGGCCCTACGCGTCCTTCACCAGCGCCTTGATCACCATGCCCAGCAGCGCCAGCACCACCGCGCCCCAGAATGCCGGTCCAAATCCGTGCACCTTGAACCCCGGCACCACGCTCGCCGCCAGCTGGATCATCAGCCCGTTGATGACCAGCAAAAACAGCCCCAGCGTCAGAATGCTAATCGGAAACGTGATGATCTTCAGCACCAAGCCCAGCGTGGCATTGAGCAGCCCGATCACCAGTGCGGCAATCAGCGCTGGCGCCAGCCCGGCCACATGAAAGCCGGGCACGATCTTGGAAACAACCAACAGGGCAATTGCGTACAACAACCATTGAACCAGCAGTGCCATTGTTCTCGTCTCCTCGCGTTCGCCGGGGCGCCTCCTGGTTCAGGCCGTACTCCGCGCGTGCCGCCTGTGCAGCATGGAATGAAATCGCTAGCCTATCGTTATAGCATGGCCCACAGGGAGCACGCCTGCAACCCAGCGCGGTCGAACCTGCTCACACGCTCACCCTTCTTGCCGATCCTGTGTCTATAAGTGAGGTGGCCATGCCCGCCAATCCCGCGCCGCACCGGAGAGTTGCCCATGCGTTGCTTGGCATGGTTTCCATGGCTGCGCCGCTCATAGCCTCACAGGCCGCCGCGCAAAAACCCGCCGACGCCCCGCTGCCCGACATTCACCAGCTCATGCATGAGGTCGAGGACCACCAGAAGCAGCTCGACAAGGTGCGCGAAAATTACACGTACACCAGCCTGCAAACCAGCCAGGATCTCGATTCGAGCGGCCAGGTCAAGAAAACCGAAAGCATCGAGCACGACGACTTCTTCGTCAACAGCCACGTCATCGAGCGCATGGTCAAGAAAGATGGCAAGCCGCTCGACTCCCACGACGAGCAGAAGGAATCCGAGCGCATCACCAAGCTCGTAGAGAAGGCCGGCAAGACCCCGCCCGGCCAGCCGATCGACGGCCCCTCCATCAGCATCAGCCGCGTGCTTGAAATCATGGACGTGCGCAGCCCCCGCCGCGAAACCTTTCGCGGCCGTCCCACCATCGTCTTTGACTTCATTGGCCGCAAGGACGTGAAGACCCACGGCCTCGCCGAGGACGCCTCAAAAAAATTGCAGGGGACCCTGTGGGTCGACGAAGCCGACCGCGAAGTGGCGCACATGGAGGTCAGCTTCGACGACACCTTCAAGGTCGCCGGCGGCCTCTTCGCAACCATCCAGAAGGGTTCCAGCTTCCGCTTCGACCAGGAACCGGTGAATGGCGAACTGTGGCTGCCCACCGGCGCTGAAGCCAGCGTGCAGGCGCGGCTGCTGCTGGTCAAAAGCATCCGCCAGCATTTCATCGAGCTCGACTACGACTTCAAGCGATTCCACGTCGACGCCCAGCAGGGCAAAGACGTAATGGCCGTCAGCGAGAAGAAGCCGTAGATTGGCGCCGCAATTGGTTCCCGGCGGTCGATCAATTACAGTGGAATCATGTTTGCGCGGCGTCTTTCAATTTGTCGAATTGACCATGACGGTGCCGCACATCCCTGCCCCATCCGCCAGATCGACAACTTCGCCATGCGCAACTTCACCAACGATCCGGCCTTCGACGACACGCTTCCAGTAACCGATGGCCTGCTCGAAGCCGGCTGCCGCGTCCCGCTCGACCGCCTGCAATCCATGATGGAAGACTGGTTTCGCCGCAAGGGCTATCTCAAGCCGGGCGAACGCCTGGCGGTGCACGAGCTTGATTCAAGTGGCGCTGCCGGGCGCTGAAACCTCAGGCTGCAGCCTTTACTGTCGCGCCCCAGTTTCAACTCCGCCCCAGTTCAGTGAGCCGCAGGCCGGGCCTTCCCGGCCAGCGACTCGAACTCCAGAAGGATCGTCGACAATGCATCGTCAAAGTTCCGGTCATGCGTCTTTTGCAAAAATGCAATATCGATCGACTGTGTAAAGGCCCACAGCGCGTAATGGGTCTTGCGATCATAAACCACCAGCCGGAACATGGGCACGGGATTTGCGGCTCCGTTGATCTTGCTCCCCTGGCTGGGCCCGTTGGGCGCGGTCAACTGCAGTTCCAGCACCAGGTCCGCCTCAGCCGGATCATTGACCAGCTGAAACTGCCCGTTCGCCTGTAATCCGGCATAAAGCTGGTTGTAACCGCGATTGGGATCGCCACTGAACGGCGACGGGAACAGTCCGCTGTCCGCCCCGGTATTGGAGACAAACAGCTTGGTCGCTGTGCGCATCTCTCCTGGCACGGGCGCCTGGGGCGTCACCGCGGGCTGCTGGCCAAGAGCTGAAGCCGCGGCCAGCGCCGCAACGCAAAGAGTCGTCTGGATTCTCAAGCCAAGCTTCGTCAAGGGAGCCTCTTCCGGGCATTCAACTCGCCCATCCACAAGACTCCACCCCGGCTGGTTTGGTTAGGCTGAATTCACCCCAGCCCGCCAGGGAAGGCACTCGCCTGTTAAGACGTCCTGTCTGTCCGAAAAATGGACACAAATCGCCACCGCTCAATTGAACGTGTAATTTTGCACACATTTCGGTGCAAAACCTAAGTTGAAATGGCTCTATGGTTTATCGACAAAGCGGGAAAAGGCTTTAGCATTTTTAGCGAAATACCTGTACTTTTCTTTGCGAATAACCGGAAAATGGGTGCCACTTTAGTAAAATGGGCAGATGGTGATTCGAACGAAATCGAGCAACGCGAGTATCAAAACTCCCTTGGGGATTACCATTCTCGCCGGCGCTGCGGCAGGTACCCTCGTCGCCATGTGTGTCGCGCTTCCCACTCCCACCGTCCAGGCGCACACGGAGCTGTCCCGGCCAGCCGTGCCCATCACCGCTGACCCGTCCGCGCCTGCGCCCACCCCGTTCGTAGCCGCGCAGCGTCCCACCCCGGCTTCCCTGTCGCCCCGCAATCCGGCTACCGATGCGGCACTGGCTAGGCGTGGCGATGTGCTCAAGGGTCTGGCCTCCTGGTATGGAGGTGTATTTAACGGCCGGCAGACCGCCAGCGGCGAAAAGTTCGATATGAACGCCTTCACCGCCTGCCACCCCACTCTGCCCTTCGGTTCGCTGGTGCGCGTCGTCAACATGCGTAACAAGCACTCGGTGGTGGTTCGCATCAACGACCGTGGCGACCTGGTCGACGAAGGCCGCGTGATCGACCTTTCCAAGGCTGCAGCCGACAAACTCTCCATGACCCAATCCGGCTTGGCCAAAGTCAGGCTTGAGGTCTTATCCCTGGGCCACGAACCCATCCGGCCGTAAGCTTCGCAAGCCTCGTTGAATTCGAAGGGCCGGCTCACTGAGCCGGCCCTTCGAGTTTCTGCTTCCTCATCCGATCCGGCCTGAACTGCTCAGTCCGCATCGGGCAGCTTATACGGCTTTTGCAACCACTGCCGCGCCTCGTTCACCGCGCCCTGGGTGTTGTCATTGGTCTGCACCGCCAGCCGGTACTCGTTGACGGCCCGGTCGCGCTGCCCGGTAATGTCGAAGATCTTGCCCAGCGCAATGTGGCTCCAGACCTCGGTCCAGCGCGGCTCGCCATCCCCGCGCAGCGAGTCGCGATAAGAGTTCACGCTGGCCTGGTAGTTGCGCTGCGTAAACAGCAGCTCGCCTATGCGATAAGCCGCCAACGAGCTCTGCGGATTGGCTTCCAGCGCCTTCTGGTACTCGGCCAGCGCGGCCACCGTGTCCCCCTGCGCCACCAGCTGCTGCCCCTTCAGGATCGCAATGCGCACCTGAAGGTCGGGCGTAGCCTTCAGCACCCAGTCTCCCGGATCAATCGAGATGTGCCGCGGCCGCCCGAACGTATCCACCACGTATTGCGTGTCCGTGCCCACCACGTCGACCTTCTGGTTCTCCGTCTTGCCGTCGGTCTCCACGCGCAGATCCACCGGCATCCGGAACAGGTCCAGATCCTGTTGAATCTCCCCAATCGTGCGAAAGCCCTTGTTGTTGCCCAGCCGGTAAACGGCATATTTATCCGTAAACTGCGGTGCGCCTGTCCCGTCGATCCACTGCGCGAAAAACGGCGTTAGCTGCTGCTGGCTCTGCGCCTCGGCTACCTTCACAAAATCGGAGCTGCGCATGCTCTGGTCCGTGTACTGGCTCAACGCCCCTTTCAGCGTAGCCAGAAACGCCTTGTCCCCAATCTCCCAGCGCAACATGTGGAAGACCATCGCCCCCTTCTCCAGCGTCGCCGACTGGAACTCCGGCGAAAACGGGCTCAGCCGCCCATCGCTCGACAGCGGAATCGTATCGTAAGCCAGCGCCCCCGCTGCCACATCCTGGAGCGCCGTGTGCATGGCCGCCTTGCCGTTCTCGTCCTCCACATACATCAGCTCGCCGTAGCGGGCCATCCCGTTCGTGATCCACGCGTCATTCAGCGTGCGGGGGCTCACCTCGGACCCCCACCACTGATGCGCGATCGTGTTGGCCAGCAGGCGTATGCCACTCTTGTCGCCCACGCGCGAGCCCAGAATCGCCGCCAGCTCCGGCGCCCACACCGCCGGCAGGGTGTCGTCCGGCAGCTCCACAACGTTCAGGCGCGTGGACTCCGCCCCACCAAAGCTGTCGGTAAAAAAGTCGTACTCGCGGGCCGCCGTCTGCGCAAGCTGGTTGGCGCTGCCCTGGTGCGAGACCGTCAGATACACCTTCACATTCCCCGGCCCGGCCGTCACCGGAGCCACAAAGCGACCCGCAATCACCGTTCCCGGAAAGCCCGGCTTGTCCCATTTGAAGGCGTACTCATCGCCCGCTTTGCCGCTGGCCAGCGTCACTGGCTTGGCCCCGCCCACCGCGCCGCTCGCCAGCACCCGCATCCCCTGCGGCACGCGGATATGCATCTCCGCCGTAAAGCGGTCCGTCAGGTAGCCGGTCATGGGAAACCACCGCGCCGGGTAGAGCAGATACGTGACCGGCTCCTCGATCGCCGCCAGCTTCAGCCCCTCCACCGGCCCGTCTTCGTTGCCGGTAATGGTCCCCTCGTACTCGAACGTCCAGTGCTCCACCACGCCCTTCACAATCGGCGTATTCGGCGTCACGCGGATCGTCCCGTCGGCCGACCGCTCGCCGGTAAGCACCTTCCCGGTCAGGTCGGAGATTTTGGTCACCTTCAGCGCCGGATGGAACCCGAAGCTGATCACGTCGGCATTTTCCGGCGCGGTAAACGCGACCTGCGCCTTGGCCGCCAGGTGGTGCGTCGCCGTGTCGATCTCGGCGTCAATCACATAGCCGGTAATGTTCAGCGCCGGCCGCTCGCGCTGCGCCCCGAGCGTCGCAGCCGCCAGCAGGGCCAGCGCCCCGAGACCCAATACGCCTGCCCACCGGGAGCGATGCAGCCCCAATCCGACGCGCACAATCCGCTTCTCTTCACGCATTGCAGTCATTCTCGCATCCCCGACGCTCTCTCGCTCTGAATCGACTCCGGAAGCTGGGTGCCCCATCCTTGCGATCCGCCGCGGCGGATCTTTGTCGCAAGGGTGAGAAGGCACGAACCCAAACCTTTTACTCCCCGCCGACCTCGCACTTTTCCCGACCTACGATTCAGGATTGCACAACCGCTTCATTCCGCTCCGGGGAACCCTCCCCAATCAGCTCCAGAGCCACCTCTGCCACCCGCTCAATCGCCCCGGCCTTCCCTTCCGACTCACCCGCCCGCAGCAGACCCCCAATTGCAGCCAGCTCTTTCATCATGGACTCGCGAGCCGGCCCGTCCGGTAGCAGGGGTTCAAGCTGTTGGACGATATTTGCCGCCGTAAAGTCCTGCTGGATCAGTTCCGGAACCACCCGTTTGCCGGCAATGAGGTTGGCCATGGCCACGTGCGGCACCGTCACCACCCGTTTGGCGATCGCGTAAGTGAGCGGCGAAACCCGGTATACCACCACAAAAGGATTGCCTATCAGCGCCGCCTCCACTGTCGCCGTGCCGCTGGCCACAACCGAAGCCCGCGCGTGGTGAAGCGGCGCCCGCGCGTCGTCAACCAGCCGCACCGCAAGCCCCGCTCCCTGCTCCGCGACAACCGCCTGCACCGCCCGCCGCTGCGCCGCATCCAGCGTCGAGGCCAGCGGAACCAGGAACTCCAGCCTTCCCGCAGACGCTATGTGCCGTTGCTTTGTATCAGGGCACGACTTCAGTCGTGCCGAAAACGCCTCCAACTGAGGTTGGGCTTTAGCCCCTGCGGCGCGCTCCTCGTCATGCCCGAATTGCTCTCTGGCTTCCCGTCCCGCCGTCTCACCAACCCCCGCCGCCAGCAGCCGCGCCGCACGCAACATCTCCGGCAAATTATCCCGAATCTCCTTCGGCCGGCTCCCCGGCAGCAGCCCAATCCACGTCGCCGTCGGGTCCAGCCCGTTCTCCGCCGCAAACTCCGCGCGGCTCACTGCCGGCAGCGCCAACTCCGCCAGCGGATGCCCCACAAACTCCGCCGCCACACCCCGCTCTCGGTAGAACTGCTCCTCAAACGGAAAAATCACCAACATCCGCGTCACGTACTTCTGCACCAGCTTGATGCGATGCTTCTTCCACGCCCACAGTTGCGGACTAACGAAGAAGATCACCGGCACGCCCAGCCGGTGCAATTCCTCGGCCAGCTTGAAGTGAATGTCCGGGAAATCGATCAGCACGGCCACATCCGGCCGGCGCGTGCGGATGGCCCGCTTCAGCTTGCGAAACTCGCCATAGATCCGCGGCAGATGGCGCACCACCTCGGTGATGCCCATGACCGCCATGTCTTCCGAGCGCACCACCCGCTCCAGCCCCGCGTACCCCATCCGCTCCCCGCCCATGCCGAAGAAACTGGCCGTTTGGGCGGAATCCTCGAGCTGCTTCTTCACAGCCGAGATCAGCAGCGCCCCATAGTGCTCGCCGCTGGCCTCGCCTGCCGAGATGAAGATCGTAGGAGCCATCGATAAACACGGAGCCTCGCCGAAAACCTGCCTTCCATCATACCGGGCGCAGGTCTGAGAATGAGGACGCGGAGAGCGGCCCGTTGTTCGCCTCGGCCCGCACAGCGCTATACTTCTCGGGCAGCAATTGTGAACGGTACGCATTCCTGGAGCTACACATGAAAATGCTTGTCCTCTCAGGGTTGTTGTCGATGGGGCTGCTGGCTGGCGGCCAACAGCAACCGGGCACGGCCGCATCTGCCGCAGACTCTGCAACCGTGCCGGCAAAACCGATCAGCGGCCCGTTTTCAGGCTCGGAGCTGGCGCAGTTTACCGCGCTCAATCCCATCGACACGCACACCCATGTCTATCGCAGCGATGCGGCCTTCCATGCCTTGATCGCAAGGCTGAATCTCCACATCCTGGACATTGTGGTCGTCGACGACCAGGGCCCGGAGCGGATGAGCCTGGCGGCGGAGAGCCACGCCGTGATCAGGTTTGTTCACGACAGCAACGGCCGCGCGGCCTTCTGCACGTCCTTTGACCCGTACAAGGTAGCGGACCCCGCCTTTGCCGCCCAGGCGATCCGCGGACTGAACCGGGACTTCAGCCACGGCGCCGTCGCCGTGAAGATCTGGAAGAACATCGGTATGGAGATCAAGAACTCCAAGGGCAATTTCATCCAGCCCGATGACCCGGTTTTTGCCCCCATCTACAAGGACATTGCCGCACACCAGAAGACCATGATTGCGCACGTCGCCGACCCCAGCTCTGCCTGGGAGCCGGAGAACCCGGCATCGCCCGACTACTCCTACTACAAGGAGAATCCCATCTGGTACATGTACGACAAACCGCATCCCGCGCGGCGCGAGCAGATTCTCGCGGCCCGCGATCAGGTGCTGGCGCAGAACGGCGACCTGCGCATGGTGGGCGCGCATCTGGGCAGCATGGAGGCCGATTTCAATCAGCTGGCCGAGCACTTGGATCGCTATCCGAACTTCGCCGTCGATCTGGCCGCGCGCATGCCCTACCTGATGCTTGAGCCGCGCGATCGGATCACCGCCTTCATCCTGAAGTACCAGGACCGCCTGATCTATGCCACCGACAACGACTTTGCTCCACGGGACAAGCTGGGGGAGAAGCTCTCAGAGTGGGAGCTGAGCTATGCGAACGATTGGCGGTTCCTGGCAACCGCAGACACGTTGGACTATGAGGGTCACGCCGTGCAGGGACTGGCGCTGCCCGAGCCTGTCTTGCGCAAGCTCTACCACGACAACGCCATGCACTGGTTTCCCGGAATTGTCGGCAGCGCCCACTGAGGGGAGCGTGCCGTTGCCGTCCGCAAGCAGATCGACGCAATCCGCTCCGCGCCCTCATGTCCTAATCTGAACAGCCGATTTCAGTAAGGACAGGGAGAATAAGAACCATGTTCGAATCGGCCATCGCGAGCATCTCCAATCAACTCTTCAGCTCACCCTTTTCCATGTTCATTGCCCAGATCGTCGCCTTCATCGTTCCCTCCATCGCCGTGATCGCGTTATCTGATTGGTACTCGAGAGACAAAGCCGCGGAGTGGGAATCAAGCATCAGGGAGCTCAAAGCCCTGTTCGCCCTGGAAGACCCGCGCCCTCCACGCCATCGATCCTGCCGGTCACCGCGCCCCTAGCCAGCGCTTACATCGGATGTACTGATAGAATTGCGGCGCTACTCATCTCGAAGCGCTCCATGCGCTCAGGCGAAGGGTTTTCCAATGCGTTCGCTTAACAGGGTCTTTGTGCTTGTCCTCGCACTTGTGGCTTTCATCCCGTATCTGGCAACACAGTCGGCGCCAAAAATTGTTCAGGGGACCTTGACTGCGCCCGGCAGCGCGCCATTCCATCTGCGCGCTTCAGTTTCGGACGGCATGGATGCAACGATCGAGATATTCTGGGTTAGCCCGGACAAATGGCGGCGCAGAATTGTCTCCGATGGATTTGCACAGACGGTCATCGTCAACGGCGACAAGGTCTTTGAGAACGATTCCGATAATTATTTTCTCGTGGCTCTAAGCACCCTGGCCACTGCAATGGTGGATCCCCGCTCCCTCCTCGACGAATACCGGCCGGGAGGAATCCTGCTGACCAAGGCAAATGGCGCATCCTCCGAGTCGGGTACAACCTGCTTCGACCCGAACCACAAGATGTGTGTGATGCATGCGTTTGGCTTGAAGGAAACAGTTGGATTGCCCGGCCACGAGGTAGACTTCCTGGACTACCGTCAGTTCCACGGAAAGAGAATCGCCCGCCGCGTTATCTATACCGTTTCAGTTGGGGATTTTTTCACATCCGAGATCACGGAACTGGAGGATCTCAAGAGCCCTGACGAGAGCATGTTTGCCATACCAAGCCCCACGCCGCGAGAACAGCGGATCGTCAGAGGTACCCTTTCTGAGCCTGAGCTGCGCAGGCTCGCATTGGATACTCCGCAGATCATCTGGCCGCAAGCACTCGACGGCAACGAGACGGGCAAGGCGAGCTTCTACATCGCGATTGACCCCAAGGGCAGGGTTCGTGAGGTCCTCCCCGTGGCGACCTGCAACGAGCGGACCAACGACTCCGCAATTCGCCAAATCAAGAGCTGGAAATTCAGCCCGGCGATGAAGGATGGATTTCCGGTTCAGGCAGAGGGGATATTGACCTTCGATGTCAACACCCGGGCTTGGGGGCCGGCGAAGCCATTGACCGACGCCGAGATGCGGCAAATGGCCTCCAACGTGACCGAGCCGGTTGTACCCGCTGGAGCTTTTCCGCCAAACTCGGTCTTCAAGTTATGGGTTGCTGTCGACATAGACGGCGGCGTGCTGGAAAAAATCGTCGCCGACGGCCCGCCAAACCTCTGGGGACCTTGCGACGCTGCATTGCGAAAATGGCGCTTCCGGCCGATCATGGAAAATGGGCAGCCGCGTCCATACCGCGGGCTTGTGGAATTCCGGATTCCATAGACGCTTCGGTGAGGTCGAGCGAGTTAGGCAAATCGTCTCGCCCGCACCGCCGCCGCCAGCTCTTCAAGCAGCGTGTGCGTCTCCGCCCAGTCGATACACCCATCCGTAATGCTCTGCCCATAGACGAGCGAGTCCAGCCTCTGCCCCGGCTTGAGCGGCTGCGCGCCGGCCACCAGGCTGCTCTCGATCATCACGCCCATAATGCGCTTGTCGCCACCAGCCACCTGCGCAGCCACATCGTGGCCCACCAGCGCCTGCCGCCGGTAATCCTTGTTGCTGTTCGCATGGCTGAAGTCGATCATGATCCGCGGCGCCACGCCTGCCAGCTCCATCTTCTCTGCTGTCTCGGCCACGCTCTCCGCCGTGTAGTTCACCGTCTTGCGTCCGCCGCGCAAAATAATATGGCACTCCGGATTGCCCGCCGTCACAAAGATCGCCGACTGCCCGTGATGCGAGTGCCCCAGAAACGTATGCGAGTGCGCCGCCGACAAAATCGCGTCAATGGCCACCTGCACGTCCCCCGACGTTCCGTTCTTGAATCCCACCGGGCACGACACGCCGGACACCAGTTGCCGGTGCACCTGGCTCTCCGTGGTGCGCGCGCCAATGGCCCCCCAGCTCACCAGCCCGGCGATGTACTGCGGCGAAATCATGTCCAGAAATTCCGTGCCGGTCGGCACGCCCATCTCCGCCAGGTCCAGCAGCAGGTGCCGCGCCAGCCGCAGCCCGTCGTTGATCTTGTACGACTGGTCCAGATGCGGGTCGTTGATCAGCCCCTTCCAGCCGATCGTCGTGCGCGGTTTCTCAAAGTAGACGCGCATCACAATGTGCAGGTCCTTGCGAAACTCCTGGATGGCCGACTTGAGCAGCGCGCCATACTCGCGCGCCGCCTTGGTGTCGTGAATCGAGCACGGCCCCGCCAGCACCAGCAGACGCGAGTCGCGGCCGCTCAGGATGGCGGAGATATCGGTGCGCGCGTTGAAGATGGTCGCCGTCGCGACCTCGGAGATGGGCAGGTCTTCCTCCAGAAATACCGGAGGCAAAACAACCTTGGTCCATTGAATGCGGAGGTCTTCAATCTTGGGAGGCATGCGCTTTCCTTGGCCGAATCGAGGGAGGCTGTGTGCGGCCCATTGCGATCGACAGATGTTTTTCTAAATTTTATAGGATGAGATGCGGACGAACAGCCGCGACGATAGCTGGGCCCTGGCGACAGGCGCGCCCTCACAGAACAAGTCGGCGAAATTAGCCCACAGCCAGTGCCTCCCGGAGGAAGGCCATGAAAATAGCCCAGGGCAAGTCCGCCGCAACGGACGCCGCCCTGGGAACGCGCGCCAACCCGGATGCCCCGCCCCGGAGGGGCGGAACGAAACCCGCAGCCACGCTCACCCGACGATCTACGGCGTATACCGCTTCTCGCCCGCCTCAAGCGCCACCGGCAGCCGGTTGCGCTCCGGCGGCAGTGGGCACGTGGCATAAGACGTGTATGCGCACGGCGGATTCTCCAGCCGGTTGAAGTCCAGAATCAGCTTCCCCGGCTGGTCAAGCCCATGGTCCGGAAACGGCACATGCAGAAACCGGCCGCCCTGGTACGTCGTCGTCTTCAGAGACCAGTCGCTGAGAATGAAAAACAGCTCCTTCGCGCCCGCGCTCTCCAGCACCGGCTCCAGCGTGAACTGCTTGCCGTTGATGGTGAACGTTGCCACGCCCGGCGCGGGAAGATTCAACGTCGTGCCCAGCACTGTGGGAATCGCTTCCACATGCGCCGGCGTGTACGGAGTCCACGTCGCCTCCACGCTCAGGTTGGGGTCGGGCGCATACCAGTTGAGCCCATGAAACGCCGCGCGTGTGGCCGAGTCGGCGTCTTTGACTCGCAGCACATACCTGCCGCCGCGATCAAGCACCACCAGCGTCAGCCCCTTCCAGGTAATCGTCGAGGGGTTCGCCCCTTCAACCGTCAGCGGCCCATCCTGCGCCGACCTGCCGTCAACCATCAGGCCAGCCGGGTAGCCATCCATCGTCGCCAGCAGCTGCACCGTCTTGCCGCTCACCGTAATCATGCCGATATGGTCCGGCGCGTGTGCGCGCAGCTGGATCTGGTTGTCC
>Ga0302320_10004043_pt1 | contig 33509 bp, 26 predicted proteins | sample Bog_T0_3_FD_202130 | JGI IMG/M metagenome (GOLD analysis project Ga0302320, IMG submission 202130) | Peat permafrost microbial communities from Stordalen Mire near Abisko, Sweden - Bog_T0_3 | ecosystem: Environmental > Terrestrial > Soil > Wetlands > Peat | place: Sweden: Abisko, Stordalen Mire... | reverse complement strand
ACGGGCTATCGGCGACGAGTGCGGGGGGGCGGGGCGCCCCCCGCTACAGCCGGCCGGGAGGCCGGCGCTACAGCTTCTTGCCGACATTGGCAATGGCTATCGGCAATCGAATTGACTCGATACCAATTGGAGCGATGCTCTAGCTTTACGCAGCGAGTCGATTGTTCAGGATGACGGGGATGTCTATCCTTTGCGGGGGCGGGGGCTTATACGACCTGGGGTACTTCCTGGCGCACCGGCGCCGGGAGCGGGCGGCGCTGCTGGCGCATGAGGGCGAAACCGGCGCGGAGGATGGCATAGGCCGCGAAAAGGCCGAAGGCCATGGAAGCTACCGACGCGGCAACCAACATTGCCAAACTCAGAACATTCTCCATCGTGCGTGCCTCAATCTCCCTGGGTTGGGTGAATGCCTTCCTGCTTGTCTCCGCTTTGTCTCCTGGTGAACCCTAAAGGATTGCCAGGAAACATTGCAGTGATTGTCGCAGAAAACAGGGCGCGTTGACCCTTGTTTCTATTGACCAATAGAATACCCTCAGGGAGTTCGCTTCCAGCCGCCGGCTGGGAGCGACGCCTGGAGTTACCCGACTTTCCCAAACCATGGCCATCACACACATCTCGGTGCGCGGGGCGCGCCAGCACAATTTACGCGACATCAATGTGCGCATCCCCCGCAACACGCTTACCGTGGTCACCGGACTGTCCGGATCCGGGAAGAGCTCGCTGGCGTTTGACACGATCTATGCGGAGGGGCAGCGGCGGTATGTGGAGACGCTGTCAGCGTACGCGCGGCAGTTTTTAGATCAGATAGAGCGGCCGGATGTGGATTCGATCGAGGGGCTGAGCCCGGCGATCTCGATTGAGCAGAAGACGACAAGCCGCAGCCCACGATCGACGGTGGGCACGATTACCGAGATCTACGACTACCTGCGGCTTTTGTACGCATCGGTGGGCACGCCGCATTGCCCGCAGTGCGGTCGGCCGATTGCGCGGCAGACGGCGGAGCAGATTGTGCAGCGCATTCTGCAACTGGGGATGGGCGAGCGGGTGACGGTGATGGCGCCGATTGTGCGCGGGCGCAAGGGCGAGTTCAGGGAACTCTTCGACCAACTGGACCAGCAGGGTTTCAGGGCCCGCGTGGACGGGGAGATGGTGGACCTCTCGGAGCCGGTGCTGATTGACCGGCGCAAGAATCACACGATTGAAGCGGTGATTGACCGGATCTTGCTGAAGCCGGCCGCGGCCGACGCGCCCCCGCTGGCTCCCGGCAAGCCGTCGGTGGAGAAGCGGCTGGACCTGGCCGTGGCCAAGGCGCTGCAACTGGCGAACGGGCTGGTGGTGGTGGCGGTGACGGGGGCCGAGGAGCAACTGTTCTCGTCGTCGATGGCCTGCCCGGATTGCGGACTGGATGTGCCCAAGCTGGAGCCGCGCAGCTTCAGCTTCAACTCGACGTTTGGCGCGTGCCCGGAGTGCCATGGGCTGGGGTCGCTCTACGATCTTGACCCGGCGAAGGTGATTACGGACTGGTCAAAGCCGCTGCTGGATGGTGGACTGGGGCCGGGATCGTCGTCGCAGTATCTTTTGAAGCTGCTGCATCTGGCGTCGGAGCGGTACAAGATCGACTTGAAGACTCCGTTTGAGGATTTGCCGCCGAAGCAGCAGCACATTCTGGTGTATGGGCCGCCAAAGAACGAGGCTCCGCGGACGGGGTTCCACGGGATTCTGACCTTCCTGCGCGATTCGATTGACGAGGCGCGGAGCGACGGCTATCGCGAGTACATGATGAATTACATGTCGGCGACGCCATGCCCGGTTTGCCGGGGAAAGCGGCTGCGTCCGGAGTCGCTGGCGGTGAAGATTGGCGGACTGTCGATTGCGGATTTTACGGCGTTGCCGCTGAACCGGGCGCTGTCGGCGGCGATCAATTTGAGTTTTTCGTCGCGCGAGGCTCTGGTGGCGGAGCGGATCCGGCGGGAGATTGTGGAGCGGCTGGAGTTTTTGTGCGCGGTGGGGCTGAAATACCTGGCGCTGGACCGGAATGCGGCGACGCTTTCAGGCGGGGAGGGCCAGCGGATCCGGCTGGCGACGCAGATTGGGTCGAAGCTGCGCGGGGTGCTGTATGTGCTGGACGAGCCGTCGATCGGGCTGCACCAGAGGGACAATAACCGGCTGATTGAGGCGCTGGAGAAGCTGCGCGACCTGGGCAACACGGTGCTGGTGGTGGAGCACGACGAAGAGACGATCCGTCATGCGGATTATGTGCTGGACCTGGGACCGGGCGCGGGGCGGCTGGGCGGAATGGTGGTGGCGCAGGGGACACCGGCGGAGATTATGGCTTGCCCGGAGTCGCTGACGGGGCGGTATCTTTCAGGCCAGACGGGGATGGTGCAGCGGGCCAAGCCGCGTCGGCTGACGGGCAAGTGGCTGGCGGTGACGGGGGCGCGCGAGCACAACCTGCAGGACGTGAGTATGCGCATTCCGCTGAGCGTGATGACGGTGGTGACGGGGGTGAGCGGCAGCGGGAAGAGCACGCTGATCAACGACATTCTTTACCGGTCGCTGGCGAAGACGATTTATGGGTCGCGCGAGGAGCCGGGGGCGCACGATACGCTGACGGGCGCGGAGCAGATTGATAAAGTGGTGCGGATCGATCAGTCGCCGATCGGGCGCACGCCGCGGTCGAATCCGGCGACGTATACGCAGGTGTTTTCGCCGATCAGGGATTTGTTTGCGATGCTGCCGGAGTCGCGGGAGCGGGGGTACAAGGCGGGGCGGTTCAGCTTTAACGTGACGGGCGGGCGGTGCGAGACGTGCCAGGGCGATGGGCAGCGGCGGATTGAGATGAACTTCATGCCGGACGTCTACGTGCAGTGCGAGGTGTGCAACGGGCGGCGCTATAACCAGGAGACGCTGGCGGTGAAGTTCCATGGCCACTCGATTGCGGACGTTCTGGATTTGACGATTGAAGATGCGCTGCCGCTGCTGGCCGACGTGCCGCAGGTGCGGCAGAAGCTGCAAACGCTGGTGGATGTGGGTCTGGGGTATGTGCACCTGGGGCAGAGCGCGACCACGCTGTCAGGCGGCGAGGCGCAGCGAATGAAGCTGGCGCGCGAGTTGAGCAAGCGGCAGACAGGAAGGACGCTCTACCTGCTGGACGAACCGACGACGGGGCTGCACTTTGACGATGTGCGCAAGCTGCTGGAGGTGCTGCACCGGCTGGCGGACCTGGGCAATACCGTGATCATCATCGAGCACAACCTGGACGTGATTCGGAATGCGGACTGGATTCTGGATCTGGGGCCGGAGGGCGGCGAGGACGGCGGACAGATTGTGGGCCAGGGACGGCCGGCGCAGATAGCGGCGACGCCGGGGTCGTTTACCGGGCAGTTTTTGAAGCGGTACTACACACTGAGCAACGGGAAGCTGGCTTCGCTGGAGTTGGAGACGGGGGGCGATGCAGCGGGGGGCGAAGGCGGGGGCGCGACCTTGAGCGGCGGAGATGGCCTGCCGCCGGCTGCGCCTGTCAAAGCAAAGCGCAAGCAGCGGGCAACGCCGGCGGAAGAAGACCTGGCTGCGGCGCGGGCGAAGGCGAAGCGGCCGGTTGCGTTGAAGACGGATGGGAAGATCTCAGGCCCGCGCGCGAAGAAGACGGGGCAGGCATGAGTACGCTGCCGGGGCAAGACCCGCTGAATGCGCAAAACGACAATTTGAACGAGGAAGAAGCAAATTCGTTCGACAGGGCGGATCAGGTGGATTCAGGCTTGAGCGGTGAGAGAGGCTCCGACCTTGATTCAGCCGGTTGGAGGGGCGCTGAGGCGGATGGTTTTCAGCCGATTGCCGCGGCGCCTGTGGAGCGGTTCGCGGAGGCCGAGCCGCGGCTTCTGTTTCAGTCGTTCTCGAAGGCGGATCTTGAAGCGCCGCCGCGCATTCCGCACCTGGGGCATCTTTGCGTTCTGGCTATCTTGAGCTTCACGAGCGCGCTGTGCGCGGGATTGCTGGGCCGCGTCGCGCTCCACTTTCATCTGTTCGGCGTATCGAAGACGACCGAGGCGGTGAGCGATATCCATTACATGCTGGGGAGCATGGGGGTTCTGTACGTGCTGACCTTTGTTCTGAGCCTGCTTGTGTTTCCGCTTTTCTGGCACAAGAGCCTTTTTGCGGGGTTGCAGTGGCGGGCGCAGACGGCCGTGCATCTGCGGCGGCGGCTGTTTGGGGCGGCGGGCGTCTGCTTTGTGCTGGCGCTGGTGAGCGGCGCGGTGATGCCGGGTCCGCCGGACACGCCGATCGACAAGATCTTTCGCACCCCGGGGGCGGCGTGGCTGCTGTTCTTTTTCGGCGTCACCTTTGCGCCGTTCTTTGAGGAGATTGTGTTTCGCGGGTTTCTGCTGCCGGCGATTTGCACGGCCTACGACTGGACGGCGGAGTGGATCAGCGGGGAACCCTCGCCGGGATCGGATGAGAATGGCCATCCGCTGTGGTCGGTTCCGGCGATGGTTGCCGGCTCGATTCTCACCAGCGTTCCGTTTGCGCTGATGCATGGGGAGCAGACCAGCTATGCGGCGGGCCCGCTGCTGCTGCTGGTTTGCGTGAGCCTGGTGCTGTGCTGGGCGCGGCTGAGTACGCGGTCCTTGGCGGCCAGTGTGCTGGTGCACGCCAGCTACAACTTTCTGCTGTTCTTTCTGATGCTGCTGGGGACGGGCGGGTTCCGGCATCTGGAGAAGATGTGAGAAGAGCAGTGGGTAGCGGGTAGAGATCAGGGATCAGGGATCAGGGAAAGGCTAGACTGTTGCTCGTTCCCTGCGGTTGCTGGCTATTACAATCTATTGTGATGACGACCTTAACTTATGCGGAGCAATTGCTTGCGCTTCTGGCGCGGACCAGCTTTCGGCTGGGACAGTTCAAGCTGTCTTCAGGCGGGACCAGCGACTACTACATTGACTGCCGGACGACGACGCTGCACGCCGAGGGCGGGCGGCTGACGGGGCACGCGGTGCTTGAACTTCTGGAAGAGAAGCACATTGACGCGGAAGCGGTGGGCGGGCTGACGATGGGGGCCGACCCGATTGTTTCCAATGTGGCGACGGCCAGCGCGTGGCGGGCTCTGGAGCGGCCTGGGACGGCGCTGCTGCATGGCTTTCTGGTGCGCAAGGCGGAGAAGGCGCACGGGACGGGGCGGCGGATTGAGGGATTTTGCCGGGAGGGCGCGCGGGTGGCGATTGTGGACGACGTGTGCACGACCGGGGCTTCAACGATCAACGCGATTGAGGCGGCGCGCGAGGCGGGGATGGTGGTGGCGGCGGTGGTGTGCCTGGTGGAGCGGGAAGAGGCGAATGGGCGGCCGGCGGTGGAGGCAGCTGCGCAGGGTGCGCCTTTCCTGAGCTTGTTTACGGCGAACCAGGTGCGGGCGGAGCATGTGAAGCAGCTTGGCGGCGCTACGAACTGATTCTCGATTGAGTGGATGATGAGAAGGGGCAGACTCCCGATGTGTGTGGAGTCTGCCCCCTTCTCATTTGCGGTATGAGTTGCGGGTGGGCTTCTAGTTGGAGGCTGTCTGGCCGGGCTGCGTGTTGGGCGACGGGGTCGCCGTTGCCGATGTGATGCCGGAGTTGGAGAGAAGCTGGACTTGAACGCGGCGATTCTGGCGGCGGCCTTCGGCGGTGGTGTTGGGGGCGACCTGCTTGTCTTTACCGATGCCGATGAGATAGAAGCGGTGGGCGGGGACGGCGTATTTGGCGGCCAGGTACTGGACCACTGCGTCGGCGCGGCGCTGGCTGAGGTCGTAGTTGTACTGGGCGGGGCCGGTGGAATCTGCGCCGCCGGTGACTTCAAGGATGTAGCCGTTGGCGGCGGTGAGCTGGGTGGCAAAGGCGTCGAGCTGGTCGCGATCTTCTTTGCCGAGGACGGCCTTGTCAAAGGCGAAGGTGACCGAGACGTTGGCGCCGGGCTTGTAGTTGTCGAGTCCCTTGACGACGCTGTCGAGCGAATCGGCGCGGTGGACGGCGAGATCGGCGGCGGACTGCGCGTCGCCGGCGGCTTTGGCGGCCTGCTGCGCATTCTGGGAGGCGGCGTCGGCCGAGCCTTGCGCCCGATGGATGCCGGCCTGGGCGCGGGCGTCTACGTCCTGGATGGCGCGGTTGTTGGCTGAGGACTTTGCATCCAACTGGTTGGCCTGGTCAATGAGCGGAGCGGTCTGGAGGCGCACGTACTTTTTGGTTGCGCAGCCGGTAGCGCTCAACATGGCCATTACGACTGCGACCTCTAAGACGCCGATGTGCTTTGCACGTTCACGAAGATTCATCGTTGTTGTTCCTTCCGGTACTTCCGAGCGGTTCTGCCGTCGGTGGAGAGGGTTGCTCTCGGCGGTGTGGGGGCACATGAGGGGCCAATCGGTTTATGGGGGGCAAGCGGTTGAAGGGATGGGGGTAATGGGGATGGGTGGCGGAAGCGGTTGGCGGGCGGATGGTGTAGTTTTTACCGGATGGGGTAAGGATTGCGTTGGGCGACGGTCGTTGGGCGGGGTTCGCAGCGCCCCCTACAGGGCGCGGGTCTTCATTGGTGGCCTTTCCCAGCATTCCGCTGCGCTCCATGCTGGGCTATTGTCCTATCCTCCCTACGGGAGGAGTGGTTTGGTTTCCCCGGGATCGGCGGCGGGCCGGAACTTCTTCAGCGACAAATGGCGTTGATGCGGTTGCCTTGAGGCTATTCTCGTTTCCTCCCCAGGGGAGGAGCGCAGCGGTTCTCCTGGATCGGTGGCGGACCGAGGCCTCTTCAGCGACAGAAGCGGTTGATGGGGTTGCACTGAGTTCCCTTCCCTCTGTTGGCTGTTTTGCGCGTGCTGCCGTTATTCTGGGAGTTGGCCTGACCAGATGGACCTGTACGAGAAAATCCGAACTTTGCCGACGCAGCCTGGCGTGTATCTGTATAAGAACGCCGAGGGCGAGGTGATCTATGTCGGGAAGGCGAAGAATCTGCGGTCGCGGGTGCGGTCGTATCTGCTGGAGGCTTCGCAGGCGAATGTGAAGACGGGCTCGCTGATGCGGGAGGCTGTGGATCTGGATTACATTCTGGTGGCCAACGAGCACGAGGCGCTGGCGCTGGAAAACAACCTGATCAAGCAGCGGCAGCCTCGGTTCAACATTCTGCTGCGCGACGACAAGACTTATCCGTATGTGAAGCTGACGCTGGGGGACCGGTTCCCGAAGGTGTTTGTGACGCGGCGGCTGCGCAAGGATGGGGCAGCGTACTACGGGCCGTATTTTCCGGGGAACCTGGCTTACCGGATTGTGGAGCTGATTCATCGCAGCTTTCTGATTCCTAGCTGCAAGGTGGATTTGTCGCGGTACCATCCGCGGGCGTGTTTGCAGTTTTACATTCACCGGTGCCTGGGGCCTTGCGTGGAGGGGCTGACGACGCCGGAGAAGTATGCGGATGCGGTGAAGGATGCGCAGCTATTTCTCGAAGGCCGGCACGCGGAACTGGAGCGGACGCTGACTACGCGGATGATGGCGGCGGCGGAGACGGAGCAGTTTGAGGCGGCGGCGCGGCTGCGGGATCAGCTGTCGACGGTACACCAGTTGCAGGAGAAGCAGCGGATTGCGACAGCGGAGTTGGGCGACGACGCGGATGTGTTCGGGTTCCACTTTGAGGATGGGTCGCTGGCGGTGAATCTGTTTCACGTGCGCGCCGGGAAGATTGTGGACCGGCGGGAGTTTTTCTGGGAGGACTTGCCGGAGTTGCTGGAGGCGCGGGACGCGAACGACGAGGGAGTTGAGGACGGGGAGACGCCGTTCCATGCGGGACAGGTATTTTCGGCGCTGCTGAAGCAGTTGTATATCGATCAGCAGTATGTGCCACGGAGCATTCTGGCGCCGGTGGATTTCGATGACCGGGAGACGCTGGCCGCGCTGCTGACGGAACGGTCGGGGCACAAGATTGAGCTGGCCGTGCCGCAGCGGGGCGAGAAGCGGTCGCTGGTGGATTTGGCGGGGCAGAACGCGAAGCAGAGTTATACGCAAAGATTTCGCGTGCTGGAGCCCTCGCGGAAGGCGATCCAGGAGGCGCTGGCGGATGTGCTGCTGCTGCCGGAGCTGCCGAGGCGGATTGAGTGCTTCGATATTTCGCACATTCAGGGCGCGGAGACGGTGGCGTCGCTGGTGGTGTGGGAAGACGGCAAGATGAACAAGCAGGCTTACCGGAAGTTCCAGATCAAGACGGTGGCCGGCGTGGACGATTTTGCTTCAATGCGCGAGGTGGTGGGGCGGCGGTACAAGCGGCTGCTGGACGAGAAGCAGACGATGCCGTCTTTGGTTTTAATTGACGGCGGGCTGGGGCAGTTGCACGCGGCGGCCGAGGCGCTGGAGGCGCTGGGGCTGACGTCGCAACCGCTGGCTTCGATTGCGAAGAAGGAAGAGGTGATTTACCTCTACGGGAACGAGGAGGAGCCGGTGGTGCTGGACCGGCGATCGCCAGTGCTGCACCTGGTGCAACTGATTCGCGACGAGAGCCACCGGTTTGCGGTGGGGTATCACCGGCAAAGGCGGGCGATGCGGGACCGCAAGTCGGAGTTGCTGGAGATTCCGGGGGTGGGGGCGCTGATGCGGCAGAGGCTGCTGACGCACTTTGGGAGCTTGCGGGATGTGCAGCAGGCTACGGCGGAGTCATTGGCGGCGGTGGTTCCGCGGAAGACGGCGGAGACGATCTGGCGGCATTTTCATGAGGGGCAAGCGGGGGGCTCTTGAACAAGAATCGCCTGTGAACTATAGTTAACGCGTGATCGAGGTCCGCCAGACCGACCTCTTCGCCAATTGGTTGCGCAAGCTGCGCGACGAACAGGCTCGCGCACGCATTCAAATCCGCATTCGCCGGCTTTCGCTGGGGAATTTTGGGGATGTGAAGCCGGTGGGCGCGGGCGTGAGCGAGTTGCGCATCGATTATGGCGGGCTACAGGGTCTACCTGCAGCGAAGGGGAAGCCTGCTGGTTTTGCTGCTTGCCGGTGGCAGCAAGAAGACACAGGATGCGGATATCGCGAAGGCAAAGCAGCTCGCCAAGGAGGCGCAAGATGGCTCTTAAGACAAAACCGTGGGACCCTTCGGAATATCTCGATAGCCCTGAGGCCATTGCCGCCTATCTGGAAGCTGCGTTTGAGGATGGGGACCCTTCGCTGATTGCGGCGGCTCTGGGGGATATTGCGCGGGCGATGGGGATGACGCAGCTTGCCGGGCAGGCTGGCGTGACGCGGGAGGCGCTGTACAAGGCGCTGTCGCCGACGGGCGATCCGAGGCTTTCTACATTTCTCGGCGTGATGAAGGCGCTGGGGATCAAGCTGACGCCTCACGCAGCCTGAATGACCAGCATGAAGATCGGGTAAACAGGGCCTGTCGAGGGCTGTGGTGTCCCACCCATTCCGCGAAAAGGCCGCGGAATGGATGGGGCCACCTGCGGTGGGGCCATCTGCCTTCGGCTGCCAGAGCGGAGATTCGTGGTATCCCACCCTTGCGCGATGAAACCGCGCAAGGATGGGGCACGGGGCCACCTGCGGTGGGGCCAACTGCCTTCGGCTGCCAAAGCGGAGATTTGTGGTATCCCACCCTTGCGCGATGAAACCGCGCAAGGATGGGGCACGGGGCCACCTGCGGTGGGGCCATCTGCCTTCGGCTGCCAGAGCGGAGATTTGTGGTATTTGGGCATTTTTGGCCGGCATTCGACGTTGGGACTGGGGTGCTCTATATGGACCAGCCGGCATTGAACCGCGAGGAATAGGGTTGGCTCAATACAGAGCGCGGTGGCCTGAATGCGGAGCCACACGTCTGAATCTGGGGCTGGGGCGTCGGGTTTTCGCGATTTCCCTCACCTTGCCGGCGATCATGGAGAATCGCAACTCAGTCGCCGGACCTGGCCCTCTTATCCCCGTTCGCAACCGCACGCTGGAGAAGAAAACCCATGTCGAACCCATCGAACACATTGCTTGAAGTTGAAGAGACGCTGCACACGGTAATCGATAGCCTGATTGACGGGCAAAAGGAGTTTCAGAAGATCGGCGAGGAGATTAAAGACCCCACGCTGAAGCTCTACTTTCTGGAGGAGAGTTTGAAGCGCGCGGAGTTTCGCGGCGACCTGGAGACCATTCTGCATCAGGAGGGGGTTCACGACATTGAAGAGGGCGGCAGCGTGAGCGCGACGGTGGAACGGGTGTGGGGCGAGCTGAAGGCCAAGCTGGGCGGCGGCGATCACACGCTGCTGGAGACCGCGGAGAAGGCTGAAGTGAAATCGGTGGCGGCGTACGCAAAGGCGCTGGACCAGAGGCTTCCGTTCCCGATACGGCAACTGCTCTCGTCGCAGTCCGCGCACGTGCAACTGTTTCACGACTACATCAAGGCTGCGCGCGTGCTTGGCATGTAAATGAAGGCGCTCCGGGGCCCTTCTGCCGGCGCTGCGCGCTGAATGCGGCGAAGGGACCCCGGAGGCACGTGAATGTCTCAGGGCGGCGCAATGAGCGCGTTGGGTGTTGGGTTGATGACGAGCGCCCGGCCGACGCGGACTGCGGGAATGGGCTACTCTCAAGCTACGTACCAACTGCCGTGTCGCCGACTTTGCGATTGCTGAAGCTGGCGTGGCGCGGCGTGTTGAGATCAAGCGTTTTTGGGAGCCTGGATGCGTTCTTCGACGATGGACCGTAGGGATTTTCTTTGTTCTGCCGCGGCTGTGGCTGGAGCCGCGATTGCGCAACCCGTGCTGGGGCAGGTGGCGGGGCGGAAGGCGCTGACCCGCAAGGAACGCGTGGACCGGGCGCTGCAAGGAAAAGATGTGGACCGGGTTCCGTTCACGCATTGGCACCACATGGGACCGCAGACGGCGGAGGTTCACGCGCAGGCCACGCTCGATTACCACTGGAAGTTCAAGACCGACATTGTGAAGGTGATGAGCGACTTTGCTTATCCGAAGCCCAAGGGCAACTGGTATGAGCTGAAGGCGCTGGAGGATCCGTTTCCGGAGCAGATACGGGCGCTGGAGATGATCAGGAGTGGGCTGAAGGGCGACGCGTATTTCATTGAGACGGTTTTCAATCCGTGGCAGGTGGCGGTGAATCTGTCGTCGCGGGAAGAGGTTTTCCGGATGCAGAAGGAGAATCCGCAGCGGCTGCTGGATGCGCTGGAGGTGCTGACGGAGTCGAGCATTCACCATGCGAAGCGGGCGTTTGCGACGGGCGCGGCGGGGATACTGTTTGCGATTGCGAACCCCAAGCGGAGCGACCTGACGCCGGAGGAGTATGCGCGGTTCAGCGCGCCGTTTGACAAGCGGATTGTGGATGCGACGGCGGGGGCGCGGCTGAATTTTTTGCATTTGCATTGGGAGAACGAGTACGTGAACCAGTTTGTGGGCTGGGATGCGGCGGTGGTGAACTGGTCAACGCAGGTGAGCGGGGTGCAGGTGAGCACGGTGCGGGCGAAGTTCAAGCAGGCGCTGGCGACGGGGATTGATGAGGTGAAGTACAAGGAGCTCACGATGGCCGAGATGCGGGCGCAGTGGCAGAGCGCGCGCGAGGCGGCGGGGGGGATGTTTATTTTGACGCCGGGCTGCTCGGTTCCGAATGACACGAGCGATGAGGAGTTGATGCGGATGGCGGAGCTGGTGGGGGCCTGAGCTGGGGTTGCGCTGTTGATGCGGGCGGCTTGATGGGGGGATAGATGGCGAGTGGCCGCCGTCGTGCATGGGAACATGGACGGGGGCTGCCGCGTACAATCTTTTTGACTGCGGAACGATTCCGCAGCCGAGGAGAGACCCTTGCCGCAAGCCCTTTCGCCCTTCCCCGAGCGAACGCCGCTCCGCAGTGCCCTGCTTCTGTCTGCACTTTTTGCCGCGATCACATTTTTTGTGCATTTTGCGAGTTCGCTGTGGGGGAGCCGCCTGGGGTATGGGTTCTTCCGCGACGAGCTGTATTTTCTGGTGTGCGGGCGTCACCTGGCTTGGGGGTATGTGGATCAGCCGCCGCTGGTGGCTGTGCAGGCGCGAATGGCGGAGTTGCTGTTTGGGCTGACGCCGACGGGCATTCGCGTCTTGAGCTTTGTGGCCGCGGGCGTAACGGTGGGTCTGACGGGATTGCTGGCGTGGCAGCTTGGCGGACGGCGGACGGCGCAGGCGCTGGCGATGATGGCGGTGCTGGCTTCGCCGGTGTTTCTGGGGACTTCAAACTATCTCTCAATGAATTCGTTTGAGCCGTGCCTGTGGATGGGGGCGCTGCTGGCGGTGTTGCGGATTGCGGAGGGCTCGGGCGGGACGGGGGCCTGGGTTGTGTTTGGAGCGCTGGCGGGGCTGGGGATTGAGAACAAGCACTCGACGGTATTCTTTCTGGTGGCGCTGCTGGCGGGGCTGCTGCTGAGCCCGCAGCGGAGGATTCTGTTCACCAAAGGGTGCGCGGTGGGCGTGGCGGTGCTGGTGGCGCTGGCGCTGCCGAATTTGATCTGGCAGTGGGCGCATCAGTTCCCTACTTATCAATTGCTGAATGGGGTGGCGCACACGGACAAGAATGTGAAGCTGCCGCCGCTGAAGTTTTTAGGGGAGCAGGTGAATATTCTGCTGATTGTGGGGGCGCCGCTGTGGATTGGGGGCCTGGCGTGGCTTGGGTTTGCGCGGCAGGCGCGGGCGTGGCGGTTTGTGGCGCCGATGTATGTGGTATTTCTGGCGATGATGATGGGGATGCACGCCAAGGACTACTATCTGACGCCGATTTATCCGGTGCTGTTTGCGGCGGGGGCGGTTGCGTTTGGGCGATGGACGCGGAGGGCGTGGCCTGCGGTTGTGTATACGGTGGTGCTGGCGTATCTGCTGGTGCGGGTGACGGGGCCGATTGTGCTGACGATGCTGCCGCCGGAGAAGTACTCGGCGTTTGCTGAACGGTTCGGCGCGAACAAGATAAAGTCAGAGAAGTTCACGAGCCCGCTGCCGCAGCCGCTGAGCGACCGGTTTGGCTGGCCGGAGATGGTGAAGGGATTTGCCGAGCGGTATAACGCGCTGCCGGCGGATGTGCGGGCGCGGACGGCGATCTTCTGCGGGAATTATGGCGAGGCGAGCGCGGTGAATATTCTGGGGCCACGGTACGGGCTACCGACGGCGATCAGCGGGCATCAAAACTACTTTTACTGGGGATGGAACGGGTACACGGGCGAGAGCGTGCTGACGCTGGGCGACAAGCGCGAGGATTACACGGACACCTATGCCGAGGTGACGGACCTGGGGGCGTTTGACGCGCCGTGGATCATGGACCACGAGCATCACCACTACTTCTGGCTGCAGCATAGGAAGCGGACGTACGCGCAGGATTGGGCGGAGTTCAAGTACTGGTACTGACGGGCGCTGGGCGCGTGGTAGTCTCTCCTCACTAGATGAGCGCACAAGACACGACATTGATTGAGAAGCCGCATGGGCAGGGGCGCGCGAGGGCGCGGGATTTGCCGCGGGTGCTGGGGGCGAGCCAGGCGACGGCGATCGTGGTGGGGACAATCATCGGGAGCGGGATTTTTCTGGTGCCGCGGGAGATGATGCGGGATACGGGGTCGTCGGCGCTGGTTTACCTGGCGTGGATCACGGGCGGGCTGCTGAGCCTGTTTGGGGCAATGACGTATGCGGAGCTGGGGGCGATGCTGCCCTATGCGGGCGGGGAGTACGTTTACCTGCGCGGGGCATACGGGGATACGACGGCGTTTCTTTACATGTGGACGTGGTTCGCGGTGGCCAAGCCGGCTTCGATTGCGGCGGTGACGATAGGGTTGGGGCGGACGCTGGAGTTTTTCCCGGCGTTTGGCTGGCTGAGCGCGCGGGCTGTGGGCGGGCTGGTGTGGTCGCAGGTGTTTGCGATTGCGGTGACCTGGCTGATTACGGGGCTCAATCACCTGGGGATCAAGAAGGCGGGCGACTTTCAACTGGTGTTTACGGTGCTGAAGGGGTTGCTGATTCTGGTGGTGGCGGGGCTTTGCTTTGCTTCCGCGTCAGGGTCGTGGGGGAATTTCAAGACGACTTTGCCGCATGCGACGGGCGGGTTTGGCGGGTTCATGCTGGCGCTGATTGCGACGCTGTGGGCCTATGACGGGTGGAACGACCTGACCATGGTTGCAGGCGAGGTGAAGCGGCCGGGGCGGAGCTTGCCGATTGCGCTGATTGGCGGGCTGTTTGTGGTGGGCGCGTTGTTTATGGCGACGAATGCGGCGATCCAGTACGTTTTGCCGGCGGCGCAGATTGCGGGGAGCGAGCGGCCAGCGGTGGCGGCGCTGACGGTGGTGGCAGGGCCGGCGGGGGCGGGGTTTGTGGCGGCGGCGATGGCGCTGTCGATTTTTGTGACGCTGAACGGGACGATCATGTCGGGGGCGCGGATTCCGTTTGCGGCGGCGCGGGATGGGCTGTTTCCGCCGCAGTTTGCGCACATCAATCAGCGGTTTCAGTCGCCGTCGGTTTCGCTGGGCGTGCAGGCAGCGCTGGCGACGGTGCTGCTGCTGTTTCTGAGCCGGTTTCAGCAGTTTTTTGAGCTGGCGGTGTTCGCGGAGTGGCTGTTTTATATGCTGACGGCGACGACGGTGTTTGTGTATCGGCGGAAGCGGCCGAAGGCGGAGCGGCCTTACCGGGTGTGGGGCTATCCGGTGCTGCCGGGGATTTTTGTGGCGTGTGCGGGGGCGGTGCTGGTGTATAGCTATGCGGGGAATCTGACGGGGTCGCTGCTGGGAACGGGGCTGATTTTGCTGGGGCTGCCGGTGCTGTGGGGGGGTAGGCGGTTGTATGGGGCTGCGGTGCCGGTGAACTGAGGGTTGCCGGTGGAGACCCGAGGCTAAAGCCCGCTCAATTGATGCGCGTTCTTCGTGGGGCTCGACCCACATTGTGGGCACCCCGTCCACGCTCCTTCCGGAAACGCAAAGGTGGATTTTTCATTAGACTGGGGCGCTCGCTGGAGCGGACGCCTTTTTTGCATCTGGATTCAGCCTCGCCTGCTAGCGACCTGCTCGTAGACTTCGGCGTACTCGCGGGCGGGTTGCTGCCAACTGTAGTTTTGGGCCATGCCATTGAGCATGAGCAACTGCCAGGACTCCCGGCTCTGGTAGGCGGCGAGGGCGCGGTCGATGGCGGCGATGAGGTTTTGGGGGGTGTAGCCCTCGAATTTGAAGCCGGTTCCGGTTCCCTGCTCCGGGTTCCACTCTTCGATGGTGTCGTCGAGGCCGCCGGTGGCGTGGACGACGGGGACGGCGCCGTATTTGAGGGAGTAGATCTGGTTGAGGCCGCAGGGCTCGTAGCGGGAGGGCATGAGGAAGATGTCAGAGCCGGCTTCGATTTTGTGGGCGAGGGCGTCGTCGTAGCGGATTTGGACGGCGACGGAGGCTTTGTGCCAGAAGGCCCAGTCGCGGAAGAACTTCTCGTAGCGGGGCTCGCCGGCGCCGAGGGCGACGACAGCGGCTTCGCGATCGGCGAGGGCGGGGGCGATCTGCTCGACGAGGTCAAAGCCTTTTTGGGCGGCGAAGCGGGAGACGATGCCGATGACGGGGGTGGTGAGGGGAACGTGGTCGAGGCCGAAGGCGTGGAGGAGGTCGGCGCGGCACTCGGATTTGCCGGCGAGGGTTTGCGGGGAGTAATGGGCGGCGAGGTTGGCGTCGGTGGCGGGGTCCCATTTGGCGTAGTCGACGCCGTTGAGGATGCCGCGGAGGTCGGCCGAGCGGCCGCGGAGGACGGAGTCGAGCTTTTCGCCGAACTCGGGGGTTTGAATCTCCTGGGCGTATTTGCGGCTGACAGTGGTGAGCATGTCAGAGAAGACCAGTCCGCCTTTGAGGAAGTTGAAGGTGTCGAATTGCTCCATCTTGTCCAGGGTGAAGATGTCCCAGGGAAAGAGGAGGCGCTGGGTGGTGGGGGGCGGGTACCAGCCCTGGTAGCCGGCGTTGTGGATGGTGAGGACTGTGCCGGCGTGGGCGAACGCGGGGTCGGTGGAGAACGTGGTGCGGAGGTAGACGGGGATGAGGGCGGCCTGCCAGTCGTGGACGTGGAAGAGCTGGGGGACGCCGAGCTGCTTGGTGGCCTCGAGGACGGCTCGGCAGTAGAGGCCGAAGCGCTCCCAGTTGTTGGGGAACTCGCCGCCTTTGGGGCCGTAAAGCTCTTCGCGGTCAAAGAGTTCCGGGCAATCCATGAAGTAATACTGGACGCCGGCGCGGAGGCCACCGTCCACGATTCCCACAAAGCGGTTGTAGTGCTCGAAGGGGATGGTGATGGAGCGGACGGCGTAGTGGAGGGGCGCTTGGAGCTGGCGGCGGACACCGGCGTAGAGGGGGAGATAGACGGTGACCTGGTGGCCGAGCTTGACGAGTTCGGGCGGGAGTGCGCCGACGACGTCGGCCAGGCCGCCGGTCTTGGCAAAGGGCACGCATTCGGAGGCGGCAAAGACGATGTGCATGGGGGATTCTCCCTGGGTGGTTCGATGGGGCGGTTTGCGCCGTCAAAGGGCAAGTCTACTACGGCGAAGTTGAGGGCGTGGCGGGCGGGAGTCCAAGGACGCAGGGCTGGGCTGCGGGGAATGGGGCGGCGGGTTCATCTACCATCTAGTTGTGTCCTCCAGAGATCCTGGGCATTCTCCAGCCCGGCGCCGGGGACGATCATGGCAGGGGCTAAAGCCCAGATCTTCGACATTTCGGAGTTTTCGGCACGACTAAAGTCGTGCCCTGTTACAAAGCAAAAGCGACGAGATTCACGACGAACTACGCTAGAGAGCCTATGCCCACGAAACCGAAGCTCGGCCAGAATTTTTTGAACGATACGGACGCCGTGGAGCGGATTGTGGCTTCGCTGGGGGATCTGCGCGAACGGACAGTGGTGGAGATTGGGCCGGGGGCGGGGGCGATTACCGGGGCGCTGGCAGCGCGGGCGGCGCATGTGGTGGCGGTGGAACTGGATCACGGGCTGGCCCTGCACCTGCGGGCGCAGTTCCCTGCCGAGCGGGTGACGGTGGTGGAAGAGGATGTGCTGCACTTCGACTTTAGGGCGGCGGCCGAGGCGGCCGGGCAGCGGCTGGTGGTGGTGGGCAACCTGCCTTACTACATTACATCGCAGATTCTGCTGAAGCTGGCGGCGAGCCATGCGGCGCTGGACCGGGCGGTGCTGATGGTGCAGCGGGAGGTGGCGGACCGGATTGCGTCGGGGCCGGGGTCGCGGGACTACGGGCTGCTTTCAGTGACGGTGCAGCTGTTTGGGCCGGTGGAGAAGCTGTTCACACTGGCGCCGAGTGCGTTTTCTCCGCCGCCGGATGTGCATTCGACGGTGTTTCGCTGGCGGTTTGCGCCGAGGATCGCGGAGCTGGGCGTGGAAGAGGGGAGTTTTTTGCGGCTGGTGCGGCAGGTGTTTGCGCAGAAGCGGAAGACGCTGGCGAATAACCTGCGGGCGGCGGGGTTTGCGCCGGGAGAAGTGGCGGAGGCGCTGGCTGCGGCGAAAGTTCCGGCGCAGGCACGCGCGGAGGCGATGGAGATTGAGGCGCTTGCGGCGCTGTGGCATTCGCTGAAAAAGACCGGGGCCGCTGGGATGGACGAAGCGGCCCCGGGTGCTGACTGAGACTAGAAGATTTTCAGGGTTGCGGTTGGGTTGGTTGGGTGGTTTCCCACCCATTTCACAAAGAACGTGAAATGGATGGGGCACGGAGCTTGCTTAGACTGTGAGGGAAAGTGCTTTAGCGGTGGGAACCTCCGCCCCCGCCGCCGCCGCCACCGCCGCCGTGTGATCCACCGCCGCCACCACCGCCGCCGCCGCCGCCGCCGCCGTGTGACGCACCGCCGCCGCCCGGCGCAGGAGCATGGGTTGACCCGCCACCACCGCCGACAGGACGGGTCACGGGAGCCGGGTGCTGACCGCCGACCCCTCCACCAAATCGTGGTTCCTGAGGATTGACGGGATGGCTGGGGTTGATGCCAGAGCCGAAGGGTTGGCCTGGCCTGGCTGCATAGACGGGCTGAGGACGATTCCCGTAGACGGGATTGACGTGGCCGTAGACGGGTCTGGAGGAAACCGGCGCCAAGGGCTGGATTGAATGGCCGCCGATCACTACAGGAGTGTTGCGACCGCGCGCAGGCAGACCTCCGGTAATCCCGGAAAGACGGCGGCTGACGGGAATGACCGGATAGGGGGCTTGCCTGCCCCTTGAGGCTCCCACAGGGTTGACGGGCCTACGCGGCTGAATGGGACGCGGGCCGGGGCGTCTGGGGGGGCGATAGCCTCCGGGGCCAAAGCCGATATTGGAGAACCAGCCGCCGCCTTCCCACCAGGGGCGGCACACACCGGGGGCCCATCCCCAGCCAAAGGCATCGAAGTAGTTCCACGCGCCGCACTGGTAGGGCAGATAGCCCCAGGAAGCGCCTGAGACCCACATGTAGCCGAAGCGTGGGGTATACATCCAGTAGCCGTTTCCGTAGGGGTCCCACTCTGGATCTGAGGCTTCGGTGGGCGACCAGACGGAGCCCTGGTCAGGAACGTTGTACCAGCTTCCGCTGGCGTCGAGGTCAGCCCAGGCGGGATTGTTGCTGTCAGGAAGGCCCTTTGTGGCGACGGTCTGGTTTGCGTACTCGGCCTGGAGGGCCTGGTCGCGGTCGGAGTTCCATGTGTCCCACGAGTCGGGTTCGATGGAGTCGGAGAGGTTGAAGTGGGTTGCATCGCCGCTGAGGGCAACGCTTTGGCCGCCATGGATGTCGAGCGCGGCGGCGCTGCCGCGCTCAAGATGAGCGCTGCCGGAAAAGACAGCCACTTCGCCCGGGGAATTATCGAGATCGATGCGCAGGACGGTAAAGCCGGCCACTGAGACCACGCTGTCGCCAAATCGAACCCGGATGGGACTGCCGCCGGCGGCTTGCAGTTCAAAGTAGCCGAGGCCGCTATCGAGAACGATCTCAGTGTCGGCGGAGCCGGTTTGGCCGCGCAGGACGGTCAGAGTGAGCGAACTGTTGGGGGAGATGCGGGCCAGGCTGCCATCTTCAAACTGGATCTCGGCGCGGCCGTCGTCGAGGGTGACGACACGGGTTCCCTCAAAAAGGGGCAGATTGGCAAGGGCGGGGTCGGCGATGGTCTGATCGCCCTGGGAGACCTGCACGTGCCCATCGACGTTGCCCAGGCGCACGGCGCGCGCCGCCGTCTGACCGGCATCGTCGGCTGCATGCAAGCAGGTTGCCTGGAACAGCACGACCAAGGCAATTGTCGCGACACTGACGGCTGCCCACTGCCCAACTCTCGATCTTCGCCTCATGGATAGTGCCCTTTCGCGCCTCGACCGAGGCAACCAACCGTTGCCGATCACAGCCTAATATTAAGACCCGCCGGAGCGGGAAAAGTCGCGACCCCAGGCTACGCGAGCCGAGGTCTATCTTCCCGCCAAAGCCAAGAGGGCGGCGGCACGTTTTCTTACCCGGTCGAGGACGCTGTCATCTTCGGCCAGGCGCTGAAGGATATCGCGAATCGTGCCAATCTGCTGCAATTGTCCGGAGGCTGCGGCCCCAGAGACATATTCCATTTCCTTGTCAAGCCCGAGGCGGTCATGGAGCAAGAGGTTCTCAAGGCGGGTACCCTCATTGATGGTCGCGGCCACCGAGACGAGGGAGTCTCCGAGGTCCTGGATCTCGGCGTCCCTGGAGAAGTTGTATTCGCAGGAGCCTTCGCCGTCGGGGCCGGAGTAGCTGAGGCGCTTCCACCCCTCGAAGGCGACCTTCAAATGGCTTTCGCACCCGCTGTTGAAGAGCTTGTGGCGTTGCGCCGTGAAAAAGACGCGGCCGGCAAAGGCGGTGGTCAAGCGGATGTCGCGGTCGACCTGGGGAGGATCGGCCTGGGACCGGGTCTGGCCGGGCGAAGCGGCGCGGTCGGCGCGGAAATGGCCGCTGCCGTCGGGGTAGAGGGTCATGGTCCAGTGGGGAGGGTCGAGGCCGGGGTTGGAAAAGTCGATTTTGAAGACGGGGCCGGACTGGGCGACGCCGGCAGACGCCCAGGCGGCCGCAGCCAGAGCCAGGAGAAGCGGCCTTGCCAGCAGAAGCGGCCTCATTGCCCTGCCCCCTGGAGTGCAAGGGTTTGCGCGGTGTGGATGTGGGTGATGGCGATGGCGAGGGCATCGGCAACATCGGCCGGCTCGGGGACTTCAGGCAACTGGAGGAGGCGGGCGACCATGAACTGGACCTGCTCTTTTTGCGCCATTCCGTAGCCGACGACGCTTTGCTTGATGCGGAGGGGGGCGTACTCGGCGACGGGCAGGCCCTGGCAGGCGGCCGCCAGGAGGGCCACGCCGCGGACCTGGCCCAGTTTGAGGGCCGACTTGGCATTGACGGAGTAGAAGACCTCTTCGATGGCCACCACATCAGGCTGCCAGCGGAGCAGTTCGGCGGTCAACCGATTGAAGACCTGTTTGAGGCGCTGGGGAGTGGTTTCTTTTTTGACGAGCCGGATGGCGCCTTTGGCTTTGCAGACGAGACGGGGCTGGCGGGCGGAGTCGTCTGTCTCCACCACGCCATACCCAGTGACCTCTGTGCCGCAGTCGATGCCGAAGACCCGCATTGGCTCCCAGTTTACCGCAGTGGCTGGTTGGCTGGCTTGGCAGAGGCCTGGGCCACCTTGAGTTTCTGCGCGGGGCCGATTTGGTTGAGCAATCCCTGAGGGAAGGGGCGGCAGGCGCAGTGTTGGAGGTGGTCAAGATGCCACTGGATGCGCTGTTGGGGGCTGGGGGTTGGGGGCATTTTGTGTTGCTGGCGCCACACCCGGTTCATGAGGCGCCTCCGGAGATGGGATGGTGCGTGGTGGCTGCGACCAGAAGAGGCCCGAATGCAACGGCGGCCTGGGCGCGCTGCCCAGGCCGTCGAGGGTGATCTGTGGGTATTGGACTAAGGCCATCGCGCTGCCGCGAGTGCCTGGCAACCTGACTTCTGTTTTGTTCCCTGCCTCGATCGTATGGCTGCGATGCCCGCGAAGGCGGGCTCCACGGCGACCGGCTTCGTCGCGCGGGATGGAAGATCGCAGGCTTGCAGATCGCGAAAGGAAGTGCATCTGAAGCAAGCTGCCACGGTTGCCCTTGCGATCAACCGATCGCCGGACAATTCCAGGTCTGGGGCGCGATGCCCTAGGCCTCAGTCACCTCACGTACGAAACATCTGGAATAGTCTTTTTGCATCAGCTGGATCAACCTCCTTTCCCGTGTAAGGACAAGCTAACGCCAATGGGGATTGGCGTCAAGGGGGGCAGAGCGACATTTGCGCGGGGTGGGAATTCCACAGGACGGTTTTCAATCCGGTTGCATTTCCCGGAAAGGCCGGGAAGACGGCAAGGGCCCGGGCGTGAAGGCGCTTCAATTTGGCGCTCTTTCCGGGGGTTGACCCCCCCGGCTCCTTCCGGCTCGGACGATCTACACCTGTCGTATTTTCGGTCCTTGGGAGGTTTTTTCTAGGCCAGGGCGAGGTTGAGGTTTTCGATGGCTTCGTCGATTTCGGATTGGCTTTTGTAGCCGACGGTGACGGAGTGGGTACCGGCGTTTTTGAAGGCGAAGCGCATGGCGGCCTGGCGGTCTTCGCGGTTGAAGACGCCTTCGCCGCAGAGCTTCATGCCGATAACGCCCATTCCGTCTTTGCGGACAGAGTGGATGTGGGTGACAACCTCATTGACGTTGCCGAGGCCGCTGGTTTCGTACTGTTCGGCGTCCATGCGGGTGCCGTTGTGGTTCATGCGGATCATGGCGACGTTGAGCCACTTGTTGCCGGGCATCTGGCGGAGGGCGGGGAGGCCGTGGACGGATGCGCCATGGCTGACGATGGCCTGGCGGGACTCAGCTTCAAGGATGGCGTCTTGCCAGCGGGCGGTGTCAGAGGGCCAGGTGGAGGTGTGCTGCCAGTGGAGCAGCATGATGTCAAAGTAGTCGGTGTTGGCGAGTTGGCGCAGCTCGTCGAGCTTTTGGCGGGGATCGATGCCTTCGCGGGTGGTGACCTTGGACATGAGGCGGTAGCTATCGCGGGGAAGGCCCTTGAGGGCGATGCCGAGCATCTGGTGCATGCCGGTGTAGGACTCGGCGGTCTCAAAGAAGCGAATGCCGCGGTCGTAGGCGTAGCGGACGAGCGAGGTGAAGCGCTCCTGGCCGAGGTCGTGCTGGACGTGACCGCTATAGGTACCGGTTCCGAAGGCGAGGCGGGTGACTTTGACGCCGGAGCGGCCGAGGGTTACCCAATCGGTGGCGCGCTCGGCGGCAAGGGGGAGGGTGGCAACGCCTGCGAGCGCACCGGCGGCGAGGGAGGATTTGAGGAAGCTACGTCTGGATTGGTTGGTCATGGGGACCTCAGGATGTTGGCTCAAGGGGGGAGCCGATTGCACGAATCGTAGCACAAAGGGCGGCAGGATAAGCGAACTTTACCAGCTATGGAGCCACTGTTCGTCGTGGCCGATGCGGACGGGGGTCTGGAAGAGCTGACTGAGGCGGGACTCGGTGAGGAGTTGGTCGCGGGGGCCGTCGGCGACGATGCGGCCCTGGCTCATGAGGATGATGCGGTCGATCTCCGGGAGGATGTCGCCGAGGTGGTGGGTGACGAGGACCAGGCCGGTGCCCTCCTGGGTGAGCTTGCGGAGGGTTTCGCGGAGGTCGCGCTGGGCGGCGAGGTCGAGGGCGTTGGAGGGCTCGTCAAGGAGGAGCTGGCGGGGGCGGTGGACGAGTGCGCGGGCGATGAGGATGCGGCGTTTTTCGCCGGCGGACATTTCGCCGACCATCTGGGTGGCGAGGTGGGAGGCCTCCATGCGGCTGAGGGCTTCAGTGGCGCGGGCGCGCATCTGGTCTGTTATATGGAGGTTGGGCCACAAAGTTGAAGCGGAGAAGAAGCCGGCGATGACGGCATCGAGGCCGCTGGTGACGGCGGTACGCTCGCCGGGCAGCTCGCTGCCGAAGATGCCGCTGGTGACGACGCCGAAGTGGCGGCGGAGCTGGGTGAGGTCCCAGCGCTCGCGGCCAAAGATGCGGACGCGCATCTGGGGCTGGAAGATGGGGTAGATCTGGCAGGTGATGGCGAGAATGAGGGAGGACTTGCCGCAGCCGTTGGGGCCGAGGATGGCGACGTGCTCGCCGGCGCGGATGGAGAGGTTGACGTCGTGCAGGACGACGCGGTCGCCGCGGGCGACGTTGACGTGGCGGAGTTCGAGGAACTCTGCCCGATGCGACTCTTGCAGTGCGCTTCCGCTTTCCGTCACAGAGCCTCCACCTGCTAGATTAAATGCTTGATTCACCCGACCGATTATGTCTGACACTTCCGATTTACTCATCCCTAAAGGGTTCCGGTTTGCGGCGGCGAAGGCCGGCCTGAAGCAGAGCGGGCGGACCGATTTTGCGCTGATTGTGGCGGATGAGCGGGCGAGCGCCGCGGCGGCCTTTACCTCAAATCGTGTAATTGCGGCGCCGCTGATGGTGGACAAGGATCATCTGCGGACATCCGGCGGCAAGGTGCGGGTGGTGGCCATCAACGCGGGGAACGCGAACTGCGCCACGGGTCAGGCGGGGCTGGACGCGGCGTGCAACACCTGCAACGCGGCGGCACGGGTGTTTGGCTGCAACTGCGACGAGGTGTTCCCTTCATCGACCGGGGTGATCGGCGTGCCGCTGCCGGCGGAAAAGCTGATTGCCGTGCTGCCGGAGATGGCCGCCGCGCTGGGCGGGGAGTTCGATCATTTTCAGCAAGTGGCGCAGGCGATTCTGACCACCGATACGGTGGAGAAGACGGCGTTTGCGCGGCTGGAGATGGAGGGGCGGGAGGTGCGCATCGCCGCCTGCTGCAAGGGCGCGGGGATGATTCACCCGCAACTGGTGCCGCATGCGACGATGCTGGTTTACCTTCTGACGGACGCGGCGATCGAGCCGGCGGTACTGGACGGGTATCTGCGGCCGGCGATCGAGGTGAGTTTCAACCGGATATCAGTAGACGGAGATACGTCGACGAACGACACGGTTTTGCTGCTGGCGTCGGGGGCGAGCGGGGTGGGGATTAGCGCGGGGAATGGGGAGTTTGGCGCCGCGTTGACGCAGGTGTGCACATCGCTGGCGCGGCAGATTGTGGCCGATGGCGAAGGGATTACGCACGTGGTGGAGCTGCGGATTGCGGGCGCGGCCAGCGACGCCGATGCATTGAAGATTGCCAAGGCGATTGCGCATTCGCCGCTGGTGAAGACGGCGTGGGCGGGGAGCGATCCGAACTGGGGGCGGCTGGTGGCGGCGATCGGCTACTCAGGCGCGCAGATTGACCCGGAGAGGATCGACATACGGTTTGGCGAGTTGCAGATTTGCCGCGATGGCGGACGGGCCGCGGAGTTCGATGAAGGGGCGGCGCACGCTTATATTGCGCAGCCGGAGTTTTCGATATCGATCCAGTTGCACCAGGGGACGGGCGAGTGTGTGTTCTGGACGACGGATCTGACGGTGGAATACATCCACATCAACGCCGACTACTCGACGTAGTTGGGCGCGAACGAGGGAAAGAGAGAACGAGATGGGCCAGGACAAGCTGACGCGCAGGGAGTTTGTGCAGATGGGCGGAGCTGCCGCCCTGGTGATTGGGAGCCCGGCGGGGGCAGGCGCGCCGATGGGTACCGAACAGGAGGCTGTGAGGTCGCCGAATGCGCGGACGACATGGGACCTGGGACAACTGAAGTGGCAGGTTTGCGGCGTGACGCCGTATGTGTGGGGCTGGGACAAGTACGCCGATATTCACGAAGCGCCGGATGCCGAGATCCGGGTGATTGATGCGCCGGTGCCGGGGTCGGTGCAGAAGGCGCTGCTGGATGCGGGGTTGCTGGAAGACTGGAATGTGGGCCTGAACGCGCGGCAGGCGGAGTGGGTTGAGAATCGCGACTGGGTGTACCAGACGAGGATTCCCGACGAATGGGTGAAGGAAGGCAGCAAGCTGCGGCTGCGCTGCGCGGGGCTGGACTATGCGGGCAGCATTCTGCTGAATGCGGTTCCGGTGCTGGACTTCAAGGGCAGCTTTGTACCGTATGAAGTGGACCTGAAGCCGCATCTGAAGCCGAGCGGCAATGTGCTGCAGATCTGGTTTCAACAGTCGCCGCGATGGCTGGGGCAGTTTGGGTACACGTCGCGGATGAAGGAGTGGAAGCCGCGGTTCAACTACACGTGGGACTGGATTGTGCGGCTGGTGCAGATTGGGATCTGGGACCGGATCACGCTGGAGGTGGTGCGGGACGGCGAGATTGGGAAGGTGAAGTGCTTCTCGGGAGCGGAGCTGGCGGGCAGGACCGGGGCGCTGAAGATTACGGCGGCGACGACCGGGGGGAAACTGCTGCGGGTTGCGTTGAAGGACGGGAGCCGGATTGTTCGAGAAGAGACAAGGGAGGCAGGCGGGGACGCGACTGAGGTGAGATGGGAGCGGCTGCCGGTGGAGCTGTGGTGGCCGAATGGACTGGGCAGGCAACCGCTCTACGATGTGGAGATCGAACTGCTGGACGAGGAGAAGCGGCTGATTGATGCGCGGAGCCTGCGCGTGGGATTCAAGCATGTTGAATGGAAGCTGACCCAGGGCGCTGCGCCGGATGCGCACCCATATCTCTGCGTGGTGAATGGCAAAGAGGTGTTTCTGTACGGGATTGACTGGACGCCGATTCTGCCGAACTTTGCCGACCTGACGGAGGAGCACTACAAAAAGCGGATCGGCTTGTATCGCGAGCTGGGCGTGAATGTATTTCGCGTGTGGGGCGGGGGCTTTCCGGAGCGGAAGTGGCTCTACGATTTGTGCGACGAGAACGGGATTCTGATATGGCAGGAGTTTCCACTTTCGAGCTCGGGGCTGGACAACGATCCGCCGGATGACGCGGAGGCCATTGAGCAGATGGCGGCAATTGCGGTGACGTATATCGAGCGGCGGCACCACCACGCGAGCCTGCTTCTGTGGTGTGGCGGCAACGAGCTGGCGGAGGATCGGGCGGGGCGGACGAGCACGCATCCGAACTGGACCATCGACCACCATCCGATGATTGTGCGGCTGGGCGAGGTGGTGCGGGAGAACGATCCGGGACGCTGCTACCTGCCGACGAGCCCCTATGGGCCGATTGGAAGCTTTACGCCGGAGACGTGCGGCAAGAAGCAGCACTGGGATGTGCACGGACCGTGGACGTTTGACGGGCCGGTGGACGGCGGGTGGCGCGAGCTGTGGGAGAAGGACGACGCGATGTTCCACTCGGAGATGGGCGCGCCGTCGGCGAGTTCGGCGGAGCTGATTCGCAGGTTCAAGGGCAACCTGGCGGAGACACCGGGGACGCACGCCAATCCGCTGTGGAACCGGCAGCCGATGTGGATTGAGTGGCCGAAGTTTGCGATTGAAAAGGGGCGGGAGCCTGGGAGCCTGGAGGAGTTTGTGGCCTGGAGCCAGAAGCGGCAGGCCGATGCGCTGGCGCTGGCCGTGGGCGTTGCGAAGTCGCGCTTCCCTGCCTGCGGCGGGATCATTATCTGGATGGGACACGACTGCTTTCCGTGCACGACCAACACCAGCATTGTTGACTTTGACGGAAAGCCAAAGCCCGCGGGGCTGGCGCTGAGGGATGTAATCCGGAAGGCATGATGGGCGAGAGTAGAGAGCAGATGACGAAAAAAGCAAAAGGCCAAGGCGCAAGCGGCTCGGCAAAGGCTCCGGCGGAGAAGGGCGGCTTCTCATTGATCTCAAATGAGAAGCTGATCAAGCTGTATGCCACGATGTTGCAGTGCCGCACGATGGACGAGCGGTTGCGGGCTGACAGCGGGACGAAGGGGCGCGCGAAGGCAGCGGCGGGGCAGGAGGCGACGGCTGTGGGCGTGGCCATCGATCTTTTGGCCGAAGACACGCTTCATGCGGCGGAGCAGGCACATTTGTTCAGTTTCATGAGGGGTGTTCCGCTGAACCGGGTGGCTGGGCCGGCCAAGGGTGGACTGCGGAAGAGCGCTGCGGATGTGAAAAGCGCGATGGCAGCCGCCGAGGTTCACAAGGCGAACGGAAACGGCAGGGTGGCTGTGTTGTTTTCAAGCCGGGAGAGCGTGCCGGCTGCCGAGTGGGATGAGGCACTGAAGTCTGCCGGGGCCGGCAAGCTGCCGGTGCTTTTTGTGTGCTATGGCGGGGGCGATGAGGAGAGGGCGAGCGCAGAGGAGCAGGCCGGGGCTCGGGGCGTTGCGCTGAGGACGCAGTCGTATGGATTTGCCGAGATCGCGGTGGACGCGAGCGACGTGGTGGCGGTGTACCGGGTTGCGAGTGAGGCCATTACGCACGCGCGCAAGGGGAATGGGCCGACGCTGATTGAGTGCACGCCGTACAGGCTGATGGGAGGTTCGCCGGCAGCAGGGGGGAACGGCGGCGGCACGGGCGGAGGCGGAGGTTGGGATGACCCGATTCTCAAAATGGAACAGTACCTGGCAGGCAAGGGTCTGTTCCGAAAGCAACTGAAGGCGGGAATCGCCGCCCGATTCAGGAAAGACCTGGATGCGAAGGTGGGAGCGGGCGGGAAATCGCCGGTTGTTTAGTGCCCGGCATAGGCGGGCAGCGTCTATGGGTTGAGGGTAAGTGGCGCATCCGTAAGTTGGCGGGAAGGTTGACGCAACTGCTTTCTGCCCGATTCGGGCTTTGGGGAGCATTGGTCCGTGCGCCCGACGCCGAACGGGAGCGGCTAAATGATAGAGTGGGGGAATGAACGTGAGGAAATCCTTGTCTTCGGCCCCGGTTCTGAGGTGCGCCATCGCGTTGGCGGGACTGCTGGTTGCGGCCGGCTGCACGGTTTTGGCGGAGCAGCCAGGAGCCGCGGGGGAGGCCGCACCGGGGGGTGGCGGGCAGTGGGGCCGCGACTCAGGCCGGCCGGCGCCCGCCTGTTCGCCGGCGGTGCTGGGATCGCCGTTCATACCGGTTGACAGCTGGGTTTATCCGGCGGTTCTTCGCCTGTACGGGCTGGGGTTTGTGGACGATGTGTTTCTGGGGATGCGGCCGTGGACACGCGCGAGCGTGGAGCGAATGCTGGAGGTGGCCGGGGGGCGGATAGAGGATGCCGATCCGGGACCTGCGACGGACGAGGCCGAGGGTATTTACGAAGCGCTGATGCACGAGGTGCGGTTTGACATCGAGGGACCGTGCCTGGTGCGCGAGGGAGCGACCCATATCGAGTCGGTTTACACGGTGGCGCGGGACATCAGCGGGACGCCGCTGAGGGACAGCTATCATCTTGGTTCGACCGTGATCAATGACTACGGGCGGCCTTACGAGAGCGGCTTCAACAGCTACACAGGGGCGGGCGGCTACGTGGGCGCGGGGCGATTCCAGTTTTATGCGCGGGGCGAGTTTGAAGCCGCGCCGTCGGGGACGGGCTACTCGACCGCACTGGGCACGGCACTGGCTGTGATGGATGGCACCACCTATACCTTCACGAATGCGCAGGACAGCACGATCGTGATTCCGTTGAGCCAGCAGACAACGATCCCTACGGGGCCGATTGCGGCGGCCACGCATGGGCGGGTGATGGAGGCCTACGCATCGGTCCAGTACCTGAATAACATCATCGCGTTTGGAAAACAGGACACCTGGCTTGGCCCCGGCGTGGGCGGCGGGATGGCCTACTCAAACAACGCGGAGGATATTTACTCGTTGCGGATCAATCGCATCGAGCCGCTTTACATTCCGCTGCTTTCCAGGCTTACGGGACCATTCCGGTACGATTTTGTTGTCGGCCCGTTGAAGGGGCACTCGTATCCGATCAGCCCGTGGGTGCATGCGGAGAAGATCAGCTTCAGGCCGACGGAGAACCTGGAGTTCGGGTTTGAGCGCACGGTGATCTGGGGCGGTTTCGATCATGAACCGGTGAATATCAAGTCGTTTGCGCGGAGTTTTTTGAGCTTGAGCGCGCCGCAACCTGCCAAGAAGTTCAGCACGTCGGACCCTGGAGCGCGGTTTGGGGCATTTGATTTCAGCTACCGGTTGCCTTTTGTGCGCAACTATCTGACGCTTTATCTTGATTCGGAGGTGCATGACGATGTGTCGCCGGCGGATGCTCCGCGGCGCGCCTCGTGGCGGCCTGGGCTCTACCTGTCGCATGTACCCGGGATTGCGAAGCTGGATATTCGCGTGGAAGGGGCCTCGACGGATCCGCCGTCGTCGACCGAGGGAGCCAGAGCGGGCGGGCACTTCATGTATTACGAGGCGGTGCAGCGGCAGGGCTATACGAATGCAGGCCAGCTTTTTGGCGACTGGATTGGGCGCGAGGACAAGGGCGGACAGGGGTGGATTACGTATCACCTGAGTGGGAATGAGTGGCTTCAGGTGGGGGTGCGCAACCAGAAGGCCACGAGCTACTTCTTCCCTGGCGGCTCGACGCTGAACGACATCAATTTTCAGATTGTGAAGCGGCTGGGCAAGTCGTTTGCCATCGACGCGAGCTATGCGCATGAGACGTATAAAGCGCCGATCTATTTGCCGGGGGCGCAGTCGGTGAGCACGACGACGATTCAGATCATCTGGTATCCGGAGCGGAAGGTGAGCTTCTAGGGGGCGGATGGCAGGCGGCGAGGGCAGATGGCGCGCCCTTCTTAGTGCTGTGAGTCGCCCGGTTTCTCGGGGATGCCGGGATCGTCGAGGATCTGCACGGCGGTGGCGGGGCCGAAGTTTGCCCAATCCCAGAGCACACTGACAACCTGCCTGGCGGGCGTGACTTCGACGAGTTGCGGGCCTTTTCCGTTGCCTCCGCGGGAGCAGATGAGGGTGTTGCCGTTGGCCAGGCGGGTGGCGCTCTGGGTGTTGATGAAGCGATAGGACTCGGGCAGGTCAGCGGGCCGGAGTTCCCAGACGGTCTGCTTTTGCGGGTTGACTTCGCGGGTGAGGATGTCCTGCTCGTCGGTGATGAGGGTGTTGCCGTTTTTGAGGCGCACGGCGGCCCAGGGGCTCTTGATCGGGTAGTTCCAGATTTCCTTGAAGTGCTTATCGTACTCGACGACCTGATTCATCTCAAGAAATGCACAGAGGTAGGTACCGTTTGCGGTGTAGCGGACGCGGCGGAACTGCCCGTGGACTTTTGATTTGTCAGTGAGGCTGAGGGCGGGCAGACTGTGCTGGACGATGACCTTGTTGGTGCGGATGTCGACGACCATGAGGTGGGGCGGAAGGCCGTTGAGGACAAACAGGACCTTGTCGCGGCCGATGGGCTGGCAGGTATGGATCTCAGTACCCGGAGGTGCGTCATAGCGCCAGACAACTTGTTTTTCAGGTGTGACTTCAGCGACGTATTGCATGCGGCTGAAGAGGATGTTGCCGTTGGAGAGCATCCACACGTCGTCGTATTCCCAGCCGGGGCCGGTGGAGTAGGTCCAGACGATCTTTCCCTGGTTGACGAGGAGGATTTTGTTATAGCCCTCGCCAACGTAGAGCATGGGGTGGGCGGCGCTTCCGTTTCCGGGCAGGCCGGAGGGGATGGGCTGGTCCCATGAGAGCGGCTCGACGGCGGTCTCAGAGGGGGCGAGTGCGGGCACGCCGGGAGCTGTGAAGCGAGGGAGTTGAGCAAGGAGCGGGGACGCAGAGGCTTTGGGGGCGGATTGGGCAGAGGCTGCCGCGCAGAGGGCGAGGATGGCGTATGGGACAACTGAACGGAGACGCACGTGGATTCTCCCTTGGCAACATGGTACGCCGGGAGCTTGGGCTTTGATTCTGCGCTGGAATGCTGGGGGTGGGCTACTTTGCGCGGGGGTGGGTGTTGTCGTAGACCTTTTCGAGCTGGGCAGTGGTGAGCTGGGTGTAGCGCTGGGTGGTGGAGAGGCGCTCGTGGCCGAGGAGTTCCTGAATGGCGCGCAGGTCTGCGCCTTCTTCTAACAGGTGAGTTCCGAAGGCGTGGCGGAGGGTGTGGGGATGTACGTCCGCGGAGAGGCCGCGGAGGATGGCGATGCGCTTGACGATGCGGGCCACGGAGCGGGTGGTGAGGCGGGCCTGGCCGCCGGGACGGGCGAGGCCGCGCAGGCGGAGGTTGAGGAAGAGGGCGGGGGTGGGGGGCGTGGCGGAGTTGTTGGTCGCGCAGCTTTCGTGGGCGGCGGCCAGGAGGGCGGAGCGCTGGGCGAGGTAGGCGCGCAGGGCGTGGGCGGCGGCGTCGGCGAGGGGGACATAGCGCTGCTTGTTGCCTTTGCCGCGGACGAGGATGGCTTCATTGGCCCAGTGAATGTCCTCGAGATTGAGGCCGGTGAGTTCGGCGTTGCGGATGCCGCAGCCGTAGAGGAGTTCGAGGATGGCGGAGTCGCGGGCGGGCCAACTGGCGGCGTCTTCAGCGACGGAGTCGACGACGCGGTTCATCTGTTCGATGGAGGGGACGCGGGGGAGATGTTTGGGGAGGCGCGGGGTGGAGACGAGCGAGGCGGCGTTCCGATCGACGTAACCGGCGCGGGCGAGCCACTTGAACCAACTGCGGATGGCGGCGAGGGCGCGGGCGGCGGAGGCCTTGGAGAGTCCGCGATCGTAGAGGGTTCCGAGGAAGGCGCGGATGTGGGTGTGCTCGATGGCGTTGACGCTGGACTCGGGGCCGAAGCGCTCGGCGGCCCAGGCGGCGAAGCCATTCAGCTCACGGTGGTAAGCGCGGAGGGTGTGGGCGGAGGCTCCGCGCTCGTTGGCGAGGACACGGAGGAAGTCGGCGACGAGGATGTGGAGGGCCGGAGCGAGGACGGGCGCGGGGGAGGCGGTCATGCGCTGGCCTTTTGCGGCTTGGGGACGAGGCGGGGGCCGGGGCGCGGGGCGACGGATGGGGTTGGCTCGGCGTCGAGTTCGACTGGTTCTGGTTCGGGGCGGCGCTGGCCGCGGGGGTGGTGGTCGCGGTGGACGGCCTTGAGGCGGCCGAGGGCGAGGTGGGTATAGACCTGGGTGGTGGAGATGTCGGCATGGCCGAGGAGGAGTTGGACGCTGCGCAGGTCAGCGCCGTGCTCGACCATGTGGGTGGCGCAACTGTGGCGGAGGCGGTGGGGGCTGGCGTCGTGGTTGGATTGCTTGACGATCTGCCAGACCCATTGGCGGGTGAGGGGCATGCCGCGCAGGGAGAGGAAGAGGCGGACGGCGACTTGCTGCGGGGGTTCGGGACGGGCAAGGACGATGTGGGGCGCTTTCTGCGGCTTCGAGCTCTTGCGGGCGGAGCTGATGCGGGCGAGGTGGGGGCGGCCTTCGCGGAGGTAGGATTCAAGGGCTTCAATGGCGGAGCGGCCGAGGGGCACGATGCGCTCCTTGTCGCCTTTGCCGCGGACGTGGACACGGCCTGAGTCGAGGGCGAGGTCGCCGGTGGAGAGCGCGGTGATCTCAGAGACGCGAAGGCCGCCGGCATAGAGCAGCTCGAGGATGGCGTGATCGCGCAGGGCGGTGGCGCGGGCCTGGGGGTGTTCGGCGGCCAGGCCGGCGCGCTCAAGCATCTCGGCGACTTCAGGCTCGGCGAGGGACTTGGGCAGGACTTTCCAGGCGCGGGGCGACTCGATGTTGACGGTGGGGTCGTGATGGATGCGGCGGTCAAGCATGAGCCACTTGTAAAAGCCGCGCAGGCAACTGAGCTTGCGGGCGACGGAGCGGGAGTCAATGCCATGGGCGCGCAGGTGCTCAAGGTAGGCGGCGAGATCCTGCTGGGTGGCGGTAAGCAGGACGGCGTGGCGGCTCTCAATGAACTCGGCGAAGGTCTTGAGGTCGCCGTCGTAGGCCTCGCAGGTGAGCGGACGCAGGCCTTTCTCCACGCGCAGGTAGGCCAGGTAGTCCTTTAAAAGAGCGAGATTGCGCGTTCCGTCCACAGTGTTGATTATCGGCGCGTTGCGGGTGGGGCGGCCGGCGGCGTAGAGGTTACCGAACCTCGTTCATCAAGGAATCAAAGTCATTACCCCGTGGATTCTTGAAGCGTTCACGTGCACAAGCGGAGACTGTTGGCAGAGAATAGAGTTGGAAGAATCTTGAAAAGCCGAGAGGAACACTTGCATTCAACGCAGATAGGAATTCCGAGATGGACGGCGGAAGAGTTTGAGCGGCTGGTGTTTGCCGGCGAGCCCAAGGTGGCGGTGCTGGATTGCGACGGAACGCTGTGGAAGGGCGATTCGGCGGTCGGATTCATGAACTGGACGATTGAGCAGGGGTTGATTTCGCGCTCGACGAGCGACTGGATGGACGCGCGCTACCGGGAATACCTGGCCGGCGCGGTGAGCGAGCTGGCAATTTGCGGGGAGATGGCGCAGATTTATGCGGGGCTGCGCGAGAAGGAACTGAACGAGGCCGCAGCGAAGTATATGAGCGAGTTTTTGCCGGGCGCGGTTTTCGAGGAGATGGCGGCGCTGGTGGCTGCGCTGGAGAAGGCGGGCGTGGAGTTGTGGGCGGTTAGCTCAACCTGCAAGTGGGTGATTGCGGAGGGGGCGCGGGTGTTTGGGATTCCCGAGGAGCGAGTGCTGGCGGTGGAGCTGGGCGTGGTGAAGGGATTGATTACGACCGAGCTGCTGGATGTGCCGACGGACGAGGGCAAGGCGGAGTCTCTGACGCGCAGGGGGGTGACGCGGCCGGATGCGGTG
>Ga0302320_10004042_pt1 | contig 33511 bp, 31 predicted proteins | sample Bog_T0_3_FD_202130 | JGI IMG/M metagenome (GOLD analysis project Ga0302320, IMG submission 202130) | Peat permafrost microbial communities from Stordalen Mire near Abisko, Sweden - Bog_T0_3 | ecosystem: Environmental > Terrestrial > Soil > Wetlands > Peat | place: Sweden: Abisko, Stordalen Mire... | reverse complement strand
CCTTGCTTCGCGGTGGTCGCTTCGAACCACCTGCTGTCTTGGTCGTTCTCGTGCTGATTGCCGGGTTCATCCCGGCATAATATCAGGCAACTGGGACGGCGTCACCCTGTCCAAGAAGAACGCGTACGTACAAGACGACGCGGGTGTCTTACAAGATCACTGGCAGATGCAACCGCCTGTGTTGATCGGACTTATCGCACATCTCGCCGGAACAGTCTTACCAGAGGACATCGCCTCAATGACAGGCCAGTTGATAGCAAAGGGGCAGGCTCTGATGGGCCACAAACCGAACGATGATAGCGAAAAAAATCTTGTGCGCGGAGCGGCTGCCTCGGGTACCGCCGGGCTTTAACTGGGTCGGCCACCAGCTCGTGCTTTATGGGTATCATCTGCTTCGTTTCGGAGACTGATTGTGCCATCTATAATTGCCGGTTTCTAAACTGCCCAAGATGGCCACAACACGACGCCTTTTGCCCGAGGAGGAACGCCGCATATTCGCTTCCTTTGTAAAGATGCGCGACCACGTCCTGTTCATGGTCCAGCGATTGGCCGGATTCCGAATATCGGAGGCCTTGTCGTTGCGGGTTGAAGATGTTTGGGATGGAAGAGCGGTTAAGCCTGAGATCGCGCTCAGGCGTGGCCGCCTAAAAGGGGGTAGGGGGTGTCGCAAACGACGGGTGCATGAGCGCATAGTGCCGGTGCATCCGCGGCTTAAGGCCGCCCTGCAGAATCTGATCAATAGCCGTTTCGGGGATGCGTTTGCCGATCCAAGGAGTTATCTGTTCACGGGGAGGAAGTCCCGCCCGGGAGTGCATGGCGAGCCTATCGGGCGCATGCGCGCTTATGGGATCCTCCGTGCGGCCGCGATTGCCACAGGCAATGGCAACCGCGTGGGCACGCATTCCCTGAGAAAATCATTCGCGCACGAGATCTATGAGCGCAGTGGACACAACCTCGTCCTGACCCAGCGGGTCATGGGGCATACAAGTGTACTGACGACAGTCCGCTATCTGCATATCGGCAAAGAAGAGGCCGCGGAAGCTGTCATGGGCCTCGAGGGACCGCTGGGGTTTCCGGATCAACCTGCTACGCCAAATTGCCTGAATGGTGCCGTGGAAGCGGTTGGCAGCGACGAGGCCGTGAATACGAGAGGCACCGGTCGATCCATGCCGACTTCGGTTAGCGTCGCGGGCATTTGACGCCCAATTCCAGTCAAGAGATCGAAGGTGCCTTCTTGTCTTTCGCTTTGGAACTGCCAAGTCCCGACCCTGTTCCCGAGGCCATCGGAGCTTTTTATGGCCGCCCGTCCCGTCTTTATGAGCTTCGTCCGAATCGGAGAGACGGCGCTTCAGCCTCGAAAACGTCGATGCATGGAACGAAACACCTTCCAGCCTCCTTGCCACTTTCGTTGCGGCACTTCCATATTCCCGATTCATCCCCGTCAAACCTCTCCTAGCTCGGTAATAGCCCGCGACTCCCGCGGTAACCCATCCTAGTCCACCTTCTTATCCGCGAATGTATCCCTCTTTGGGTTTTGATACGTTGGCGGTGTAGGTTGCCGGCCATGCCGTCCTCTCCAATGGGAAGTTCCCCACTTTTCTTACGTTCTCCGCAAAGTGCGCCCGGCCACAATTGTTCCCCAAGCAACCCGATCTATGGGAACCCGAAGTCAAATCACACGACCCGATCCAGCCTTCAAGAAACGATCCGTAGCCAGAACCGCTTTGTGAAAAATGCGGGCTGCCTTGTCACCAGCCATGCAGCCTGCGGGACCGCGTTGAGTCGAATATTCCGGGTGCTTGTAGAAAGGGCTAATTGGCGGTGCCCGGCTCTCTCACAAGGATCTGGTCGTCCACGTGTTCGGGACGAGTGGCCGCAACGGCGATGCCGAAGATTCGGGCCTTGTCCGCGGCGCTGGGCACCGTTCCGCGCAGCGTGACGCGGCCGTCGACCGTGCCCACCTGCACATTCAGCCCGCTCGACCCCGAGGCCCGGATGGAGCTGTTGATCGATAACGTGATATTGACGTCGTATTGGTCGCTGCCCTGCTCCAGCGGCGCATGCGTGTGTGGTCCCGAATAGGTCTCCTCCTGAAAGGACGCCTCATTGCCATTGGCCGCATCGGTGAATACGTAGCGGGGCTCATCGGCAAACTCCATCTTGCTCTCATTGAGCAGGAGGGCGTTGCGTTTCGTATTGAAGCTGAGCGCCATAGCGGGGACGACGCTCTTGGTCTTGAAATCGCCCGGGGACAGGATGGTCACGTTCGTAATTCGGCCCTTCGGGATGTCGAGAATGAGTGAAAACACGGTTCCCAGGTTCTGATTCTGCAGGTTCCCGACCGGCATGTTGATCAGGTGGCTTGTGCGCTCGACATAGCCGAGCGGTACCCGCGGCCAACGAGCCGTATTGTCGGCCGTCTGTCCCTGTTCGAGAAAATACGGCTTCCAGCCGAAATGCCGGTAGGCTGCGGCAATCCGATCGCCGCGATTGGCATCGGTCCAGTTCGTAACGTCGACAGCCGGGGCTCCCTTGAACATGTCCGTGCTCACGTTCAGGCGGTAGAGGTTTTTCAGGGAGTCGGGAGCGAGCATGCGTGGCGGCACGGCCACGATCTTCCCTCCGACATCGAGCGCGCTGTCCGCCTTCACCAGAACCTCGACCAGGCGTCCATTCACGAGATCGACGACCATGTCGGTGACCTGGCCCAGGTTCTCATCCTGGTAGTTCCGGACCGCAATGTGGGTGATGTCGTTGACGGGATGCTCCACACCGTAGCGCTCATGAGCCGGTTCGGACTGCGCCATCATTGGGAGTGAGGAGCCGACGAGAAATGCGCCGGCAAGGAAGTGGGATGCGAGCTTCATGGTTGTGGTTCTTGAGGGACAGGTTCGGGACCGCGCGAGGTACCGATCTTGTGTTGGGGACAGGACGCGGCCTCAGCCTGAATTCCCGTGACCATAGCGCCGAAGCGGCTCCGAGAGTATGGGGTGTAACCCGAATTAGGAGAACCCCGTGTTGTATCTCAGAAGTGTCCTTCAAGACGCCTGCGCGCCACTCCGTGAATGAAGAAATCTAACGGACGTCCCAGGAAATTTGAGATTGTAATGTCAGAAAACGAGCAAGATTTGCAGCGTACGCCGTCTGGGCAGGTGACTCGAGCGCCATGGCGCCGGAACCTCTGAATGCGGCCATCCTCTCTAGTCCAGTGGGCTCCCCCTTGTGCCTCGCGCCCTGCAGGCCACGGCAAGGGGAGGCTGCGTGTGCGTAGTGTGCGGAGGGATTCACACGAGCGATATCCCCTCGTTTCCCTACGGCATCTTCTGGCATTTAAAGCCGCTTTGCTCTGTGGCGAACCTTCATGCGCCGCGATGGCGAGGAATTTCTGACAATTGCAGCGGGAGTACCCGTTAAGACCGTGACACGGGTCTTCGCTCTGGAACAGGCAAACGAGGCGCCCGCCCAGCTTCGTGCCGGGGCGTCCCGTGGCTCGGGCGTGCTGGTTGCCGGCTGAAGGCTGCGATTCGGGCTCGGCCTTCTGGGTCTTGGGGGTCTACACCCCATGGCGAATGACGCGCACCGGTGGCATGATGCAGCCGCGTCACCACCGCGGGTTCAACGCAGATAGGGCAGTGAAAAATGGCGATTGCCTGATAACTTTTCCGTCAAATCAAATAAAAACGAATAAGGTACCATCATGTTATACACAGCAAAGACACTGAAGGGCTACGCCCTCGACAGCCGCGACGGCACAATCGGCTCGGCCCGCGAATTCTACTTTGACGACAAGTTCTGGACGGTCCGATACCTCGTCGCCGAGACTGGCGGTTGGTTGACCGGCCGCAAGGTGCTCCTCTCACCATTCTCTCTCCTTTCCGTGGACCCGCTAAAGAAGCAGATTCGCGTCGGCCTTACGAAGAAGCAGATCGAGGGCAGCCCCGACCTTGCAAGCGACAAGCCCGTCTCGCGACAGTTCGAGGAGAGTTATTACGGATACTACAGCTGGCCCAACTACTGGGGCGGGCCTTTAAGCTGGGGGCCATACCCGTACGTGACGCGCGACAATGAGAGTTGGCGGGAGTTCACCCGCGGCGAGCATTCGTGGGACTTCCACCTGAGGAGCACACACGCGGTGGACGGCTACCACGTCGATGCCTCAAACGGCGGCGTGGGCCACGTCGAGGACTTCATAGTGGACGACGAGACCTGGGCCATCCGGTATCTCGTGGTCAACACCCGCAATTGGCTTCCGGGCAAGAAAGTCCTGGTCTCCCCGCAATGGATCGAGAACATCAGCTGGAGCGACTCGAAGGTGCATATCAGCCTCACCCGTGAGGCGATCCAGAACGCCCCCGAGCTGACGGATAACCTGCTGCCTACGCGTAACTACGAGATCGAGCTGTACGGCCATTACAAGCGCCCCGGATATTGGGTCGATGAGCTCGTGAAGCATTAACAGGAGCACATCGACGTCGCATCGGATCGCCCTCCCGGGCTATCCGCAACCGCCGTACTTCGAGTCAACCTGCGGTGCCGGCGACCGATTCCAATCGCTGCAGCCGGCAGCGGCGGATTCGCGAGCGGTGGAGCTTCTCCGCGGAGCCCGCTCTGCGCGTTTGTATGGAATACGCCGCTTCAGAGCAACGGACTAAGGAGATTCGCGCCCGACTCGAGGCATTTGATCACGACTCCCTTTTGCTCCAAGTCGACCTGGCTGATCTCAGCACTTTCGCGGCAATAACGCTCAAAGATAGATGTTAGGGTGGCGTTGACCTCCGCCGAGGCGATGAAGCACGTTAGTTCGAAATTCAGCCGAAAGCTCCGCGTATCCACATTAGCGCTCCCGACGACCGACAGGTCATCGTCAACGATCAGATTCTTCGTGTGCAGGAATCGCGGGAGGTATTCAAAAATCCGTGCGCCCGCCCGCTTCAACTGGCCGTGGCAGGAGCGCGAGGCGAGCGCTGCCAGCCACACGTCGTTCTGTCGTGGTGTGAGGATGCGCACGTCCAACCCACGCAAAGCGGCAGCGCGAAGCGCATCGATCAGCGAAGCGTCGGGAATGAAATAGGGGCTCGCGAGCCAGACGCGGCGCTGCGCATTTGTGATCGCGAGAAAAAAGCCGTCGCGCACACGGTGTTCCTCGCGATCCGGCCCGCTGGCGATCACGGTGCAGAGTGCTGTGGCCGCGGTAGGCTCGGACGCCGCCGGGCGGGGCATGTCGCCGATCGTTCGATTAGTCACAAACAGCCAGTCTTCCTGAAAAACCGCGTCAAGATTCTCTAACACCCGCCCTTGGAGCCGGACGCATTGGTCGCTCCATTCGCGTTCGTATTCGCGGCCGATGTTCATGCCGCCGATGAAACCCATCCGGTCGTCCACGAGTAGCAGTTTACGGTGATTACGAAAATTGAAAGTCGGCGCCCACGGCCGAAAATCAGCCGGCAGAAAGCCGGCCACCTCGACCCCGGCCGCGCGCAACGGCTTCGCGAGCTCGCGCAGAAACGGGCGGCTGCCGACCCCGTCCACGAGGATGCGAACCTTGACACCCGCCCGCGCCCGCTCGGCAATTCGTTCGGCGACCCGTCGACCGGTTTCATCCGTCTGCCAGATGTAAAATAGCGCCCGAATTTCCGTGCGGGCTGCGGAGATGGCCGCTTCGATCGCCGAGAAAGCCTCGGCGCCGCCTTCCAACACGCTCACGTTTGTCGCATCAGCCGGCGGGAAAACGCCCTCGGTCCAGCGCCGGTCGCCATGCAATGCAAAGGGCAGGATCTCACGGATCACGCGCGGGATTTCCAGCGGGCGCGGCGGCGCCTCGGGATGCTCCGCGTCCATCCGTTGGCCCGAGCGCTTGCGCTTGCGAACATGCCTCAGCAGGTGCGTGCGACCGAGCAACCACCACCCGACCACGCCACCAAACGGAATCGCGAGCAACGCGAGAATCCAGCTCAACGCTGCGAGCGGCCGTTCCCGCCGCTGCACCAGCACTGACGGGATCGTCGCCAACGCAAGCAAGTCCGCGCCGAGGAGAATCCAGTCCGCCGCCGCTGCGGGAAAAACGGACCGAAGGAACAGCTTCAGGAGTGAATACACGACCAGGCAGGATAGGCGTTGGTTTGGAGCACCGGCATTAGTTTCCCATGCCGCAGCCCTTTCAACCAATAAACGGAAACGGTATTTAACGTGCGCCGCCTAGGCCCAACTCTCGCTGCTGCCGCGCCGCCGGCAACACAATCGTGGCGGGCGGGCCGCTGTTCATTTCGCTGTCCGCGATCGAAAGGCAAGAATGGTCCATGGGTCATCAGCCCGTACCGCTTTCTGCGCTTGAAGCGCGTCATTGGGTTGGGCGCCGGCGCATGAGTGACCTGCTAGGCGTCTTCACCAGGGGACGTTCGCCCGCGAGCTCGACTCCGCAAGATCGACTGACAGGGTGCCGTCTTCGATTTGCGAACGCACCGAGCGTCCGCCTTCCGCAGTCGCGCGCGCTTCATAGAGAATTGTCATCGATGTGATTGGCCACCACTCCGGTGACTCTTGCATGCCTCGAATATCAACGGAGCGGTTCCGAAGAATGACATCACCTTCCATTTAGTTTCGTCCATTGATAAGGAGAATCAATTGGAGGTTCAAACCGAGTGAAAGGGCCTTCCCGTGCGATCAGCGAATGTCAAATCAGGTGTGAAACACGCGCATACCCTCGATGCAGCGGTAGTTCATAAACCCCAAGGCATAGGCGACCCACAGGACGGCAGCGATGACGACGACGACGTTAAGGATCGTCTTGCTTTTGGCATTCAGCGGGATGTACGCGTTGACCAGCCAGAAAAGAGCGCCGATGACGATGAGGGTGAAGATGAGGATGAAGACGTGGGAAAATGGATGCATGGGCGGAATGGGATGTGGAAGGAAGGGTAGCGCGGAGTAGTGGGGATGGCTATGGGGTATTATCCCGATCGTGGGCTATTGGGGGAATTTCACGCAGACGAGGGGCCTCCAATAGGGGGATCTACGAAAGCGGAGTAGGGCAGGGAGTCGATTCGTACCCGCAACGGTCGATCTGGATCGTGAAAGCAATCGAGTTGGCGTTCACCGAAGTAATTCTGACCAAGCGATCGTTGCGCAATGCCCGTCCTCCCCACACCCACACGCGCGACACGGCGCCAACTCAAGACGGGGCGCCACAGTCCGGCCTGAAAGGGATTAGACGCGTCATTGTCTGGCGTAACTGCTGATGGAGATTGCGGGTAACACCCCATAGGTCCTCCGTAATCTTTGGCCTAAACTAAGGGTCGATCCAAAACCAGCGATCGGTCGACGTAAGATCGGGCCCTCAGGGCGTCGGGCGGGCACAATTAGCCGAACATCATGAAAGCCACCCAACAGCTGCACAACCTGGGCCAGAGTCTCTGGCTCGACAACATCACGCGCGACCTGCTGGACGGCGGCGCGCTCAAGCGCTACATTGATGAACTATCGGTGACGGGGCTGACCTCGAACCCGACGATCTTTGATCACGCGATCAAGAACAGCGCCGCTTATGACGCCGCGATTCGTGAGAAGCTGGCGACGGGGAAAACCAGCGAGGGCCTTTTTTTCGAACTCGCGCTGGACGATCTCACCCGGGCCGCTGATCTGTTCCGGCCGGTTTACAATCGCACAAATGGTGTGGACGGTTGGGTGTCGCTGGAGGTGTCGCCGCTGCTGGCGCATGAGACGGCTAGCACGATCGCCGCCGCCAAGGAACTTTTCAGCCGGGCAGGGCGGCCCAACTTGTTCATCAAGATCCCGGGCACGAAGGAAGGTTTGTCTGCCATCGAAGAAGCGATTTTTGCGGGTGTGTCGGTCAACGTAACGCTTCTATTTTCACGCGAGCACTACCTGGCGGCGGCCGAGGCGTACCTGCGCGGCATCGAAAGGCGCGTCGCCGCCGGGCTTGATCCTCAGGTTGGCTCCGTAGCCTCGGTATTTATCAGCCGTTGGGACGTCGCCTTGATGAACAAGGTTCCGGCGACGCTGGACAACCGGCTCGGTATCGCCATTGCCGGGGGCATCTACAAGGCGTACCTCGAGCTGTTGAGCACCCCGCGCTGGCTGCGCGCGTACAATGCCGGCGCCCGACCGCAACGTCTGCTGTGGGCCAGCACCGGCACCAAAGATCCCAAGGCGTCCGACACCCTCTACGTTAAGGCACTGGCTTCCCCATTTACGGTGAACACGATTCCCGAGGGGACATTGAAAGCCTTCGCCGATCACGGCGAAATCGGCCTGATCATGCCGGCGGACGGCGGTGATTGCGAAAAGGTTGTGGCCCAGTTCGACCAGGCCGGCGTGAACGTAGGGAGCCTGGCTGCCCGCCTCCAGGACGAAGGCGCGAAATCATTTGTGAAATCCTGGAACGAACTGCTGGCGGTGATTGCCACCAAGAGCGACACGCTCAGAAATGCCGCCCGAGCCAGCGGCTGAATCAACGGGAAAATCATGAATAAGTCCATCAGAGTCAAACCGCTCGCCGATCGCCCGTCCTGGAAGGCTCTCCGCGCCCATCACAAGAGGATACAAAAGCTGCATCTGCAAAAACTGTTCGCCGCTGACCCGAAACGTGGCGAGCGTCTGACGATCGAGGCGGCGGGCCTCTATCTGGATTATTCAAAAAACCGCATCACCGACCAGACACTCAAACTGCTGGTCCGCTTGGCCAAGGAGTCCGATTTAAGCGGGCGGATCGCAGCCATGTTCAGGGGCGAGAAAATCAACGTCACGGAGAACCGCGCCGTCCTGCATGTGGCCCTGCGCGCGCCGAAAGGCGCCAGCATCGTAGTGGATGGGAAAAATGTCGTGCCCGAGGTCCATGCCGTGCTCGACAAGATGGCCGAATTCTCCAACCGCGTCCGGACAGGCAAATGGAAGGGACATAGCGGAAAACGCATCAGGAATGTCATCAACATCGGAATCGGCGGCTCCGATCTTGGTCCCGTGATGGCCTACGAGGCGCTCAAACATTACAGTAAGCGCAGTCTGACGTTCCGTTTCGTGTCGAATGTGGATGGTATCGATTTCGTGGAGGCTACCCGTGACCTCGACCCGGCGGAAACGCTGTTCATCATCTCGTCAAAGACATTTACCACGCTGGAGACGATGACCAACGCGCAGAGTGCCCGCGACTGGCTGCTCAAGGGACTTGGCCGCGATCCCAAGGCAGTGGCCAAACATTTCGTCGCAGTGTCAACCAACTCCGAGAAGGTATCCGCGTTCGGCATCGATCCGGCGAACATGTTCCCCTTTTGGGACTGGGTCGGCGGACGCTATTCGATGGATTCGGCCATCGGTCTCTCCACAATGGTGGCGGTTGGCCCGGACAATTTTCGCGCGTTGCTGAGAGGCTTTCACGAGATGGATGAGCATTTCCGCAACACGTCGTTCGAGGCCAATCTGCCCGTATTAATGGGGCTCCTGTCGATTTGGAACAACGATTTTCTCGGCGCGCAAACGGTGGCGGTTTTGCCTTACGAACAATACCTGAAACGTTTTCCCGCTTATCTTCAGCAGCTGCTGATGGAGAGCAACGGCAAGCACGTCACGCTGATGGGGAAAAGGGTGGATTACCAGACGGGACCGATTTACTGGGGCGAACCCGGCACCAACGGCCAGCACTCGTTCTATCAATTGATTCATCAAGGCACGCGGCTTATCCCCTGTGACTTTATTGCGTTTGCCCACGCGCTCACTCCGCTGGGACGTCACCACGACATTCTTTTGGCGAATGTTTTTGCCCAGGCCGAGGCGCTGGCCTTTGGCAAAACTCCGGCGGAAGTCAAAGCTGAGGGCACGTTGGGAGCGCTTGTGCCGCATCGGACCTTTGAGGGCAACCGTCCGTCAAATGTCATTATCGCCGATCGGCTCACCCCAGAGGTTCTAGGCAAACTTGTCGCTCTTTACGAACACAGTGTCTTCACACAGGGAGTGATGTGGAACATTGATTCGTTTGACCAGTGGGGCGTCGAGCTAGGCAAGGTGCTAGCTCAGCGAATCGTTCCCGAGCTTGAGAGCGAGACAACGCCGACGCTCAAGCACGACAGTTCCACGAACAGCCTGATCCAACGGTATCGAAAAATGAAGTGCGAAAAATGAAAACGCGATGCAACGACGATTCTGGATGATTTTCGAATCGGGCGCATAGCCGCTTTCAACAACGGAACGATTGGGCTCGCGTTTGTGGCGGTTGCGTGGGCTGTTCTGTTTTGGAGAAGTTGTAACCAACGCTTCCCTGCGGATAGAAATGCGACCGTTTGCCATCACGGGTGGTGCTGACGTTGTATTCGAACGCGTCCCCATTCGTGCAGCAGCACACATCCAAACAGCGCGGCAGTGAACGCGACACCGGCTAGGACGGAGCCAATGCTTCCCGTGGACTGCCAGTTAGCAAATCTCAGGGCAGCGAGCGTCAACAGAAACGTGGAATGGAGATAGACGTCAATACCGAGGGCATTCCCGGCCTTGAAGGACCATTTTATGATATAGGTCTTGCTTGACGTGGGCGCCGAAGAAAGAGCCAAACACTACGTGGCGAGAACCCGGATGTGGGAACAAAACGCTGCGATTCACTCCTGGCCGCTCAGTGTTGATCTGGCCCGGCCTGCGCAACCTCGTTTTCCCCGGTTCGTTGAATATCTGCCTTCGTGAGGTTCACAAAAACCGTTGATTCCTCATAAAGGATTCGTTCGATCTTGCCGGGCGAGATCAAGACTTCTCTACCCGAGTACCAGTGGCCGGCTTCGACGGCCAGTTCGCGGATCTCCCAGCTTGTTTCATCCACCAGGAAGCCCCTGACGTGGCCAATCACCCCGTCGGTCGTTTGAATGTGGTATCCGGTCACCGCTCGAGTGCTTTGAAGATGTTGGTCATCCCTGTTCCGCTGCGGATGGGCCTCTATTTTGTCTCTTGAATGAGGCAGGCTCTCGGGACAGCTGCCGAGACTCCACGACGCGCCGTCGTTCCGATAAGCCGGCCAGCCGTAATAGCGGTGGTATTCGATCTCAAAATGACGAGAAACCGGCTCGTGTAGCTCTATCCACGGGCTGTTTTCAATCTGCTTTTTATGCAGTTTTACATGCAGCATTTTCTCATGCGGATCCAGTTTTCCGAAAGCAAGAGGGGAGAGCAGGACGAGGCGTTCCGCCAGCCATGATCCCGTGTCCGCGACGACGTATCGAATCACCCAGGTTTCATCGTCAAAGTAGAAGTCCCTCACGTGTCCGACATCGCCATCCAAAGCGGCGAGACCATTGCCGTAGAGTTCCTTGAGATTGTGTAACATAAGCTATTTTCTCTGCGCTGTTTGTCGGGCTTGGTCAGTGTCTTGTTGCATATTCGGCTTTCCTATAGTCGTTGCCATGCAACAGGTCTCGTGGATTGCGGGATACCTATTGCGAAGCTCATGTATTTTCCATCGCGACAGTGTATTCGCCGCGGCGAGCGGCTGCGTTGCACTTGGCCCGATGATACAAAGCGTGTTGTGCCGCCGACACGCGGGATCCCTCGCCTCGCCAAAGCTCCAAAGCCGGTTGCTGGATGGCGCGGGCGAACGAAAATGCCAACGCCCACGGCAGTCGCGACTTGAATCTCACATTCATGGCATTCAGCCGGGCCGAGGCCAGTTCGCCGGATTGGCCGCCCGATAAGAAAGCGATGCCCGGAACGGCTGCGGGAACGGCTCGCAAGAGACACCGCACCGTGGCGTCGGCCACCTCGTCCACCGTCTCTTGCTTGGGGCAGGTCAATCCCGGAAGCACCATGTTGGGCTTCAGGATCATAGCCCCCAGGATCACCCGCTGACTATAAAGCTGGTTAAATACCGTCCGCAGGACTTCCTCGGTTACCTCGCAGCACCGATCCATGGTATGAACGCCCTCCATGAGCACTTCCGGTTCGACAACGGGGACCACTCCGGCTTCCTGACACAGCGCGGCATAGCGGGCCAGCGCCTGCGCGTTGGCCTCGATGCAACCCTTGCTGGGAATGCCATCGCCTAGGGCGATCACCGCGCGCCACTTGGCAAAACGGGCGCCCATGTGAGAGTATTCAGCCAGGCGGTCGCGCAATCCGTCCAGACCTTCGGTTATTCTCTCTCCCGGGTGACCTGCCATGTCCTTTGCACCGGCGTCGACTTTGATGCCTGGAATGATTCTTGCATCGGTGATGACCTTGAGAAAAGGAGTGCCGTCTTTCTTCTGCTGGCGGATCGTCTCGTCGAACAGGATCACGCCACTGATGCACTCACCGAGACCGGGCGTGGTCACAATCAGCTCCCGATAGGCCCGTCTCGCCTCGACCGTTTGTGGAATCCCTAGCTTGGCAAATCGTTTGTCGCAGGTAGGATTGCTTTCGTCCATCGCCAGGAGGCCCTTGTCGCCGACGACCAACATCCTCGCAGTGTCGATAAGGCCTTGGGCATTCATTTGAGGGAGTGCCATTTCCGGTTCCTGATTGCCCGGGCGCACCGCCGAGACGGCCACGCGTGGTCTCGCCGGGGCAACTTCGCCTTCAGGCAGCGTTTGTCGGTCACCTTGGTTATGCGTGCTCATTTGTACCCGTTATGGCTATGACTCGTTTAACCACTTTTGCGCTTCGGCGGCATCGGCGTGATCGAAGTATCGGATGGAGGCTCTTGTGAACGGCTTGAAGACAATCGCCATGGCGTGCTGCCACTTCGCGGCCCCGATCATCGCGATTCTCTCGATGTCGGAGAAATGCTTGATATCGAACTTGATATCCTCCCACGCCGCTCCGGCATCCCAGCCTTGGAGTTCGGTCACGTCGAATAGCACGCGCAGTTTCCCGTGCTGTCGGACAAGTCGTTCGAACTCGGGTGCAAAGTGCTCGTAATCTTCTTTTTCCAGCATCCCGCTAACGCGAATGACAAGGGCCTTCCCTCCTTGTTCTTCATGGAATTGAATATGCATTTGGGCTCCTTCGTTTTCTTTCAGTTCGATATACGCTCCCTGTTTGCTCGCCTACCCGCCGTTAGTGTGGGTCAGACGCATGGTTCTTCTTCACCAGCGGTTTTCCTTTCTGCGTTTTGCCCTGACTCCACTTCCAGTTCCGGATTTCCGGCAGGTCTTGGCCGTGTTTGTCGATATACTGCTTGTGCTCGATAAGCTTGTCCTGCATCTGCTGTTTCAGGTAAGCGCCTTTGGCACCCAAATTCGGCACGCGGTCGACCACGTCTTGCACCAGGTGGAACCGGTCCAGGTCATTCTGCACCCGTATGTCGAAGGCCGTGGTGATGGTGCCCTCTTCCTTGTAACCCCGAACGTGGAGATTGCGGTTGGTCCGGCGGTAGGTGAGCCGGTGGACCAGCCAGGGGTATCCGTGAAAACCAAAGATGATGTGCTTATCCTTGGTGAACAGCGAATCGTAATCCGTTTCGCTTAGACCGTGCGGGTGCTCGCTCTTAGGCTGCAGCTTCATCAGATCAACCACATTGATCACCCTGATTCTCAGGGCGGGCAGGTATTCGCGAAGGATGGAAACGGCGGCTAGGATCTCCAATGTGGGCGTGTCGCCGCAGCAGGCCATCACCACGTCCGGTTCGGCGCCCTGGTCGTTGCTGGCCCATTGCCAAATGCCTATTCCTTCCGTGCAATGCACGACAGCCGCGTCCATGCTCAGCCACTGGGGAAGCGCGTGTTTGCCGGCCACCACCACGTTGACGTAGTTCCGGCTGCGTAGGCAATGATCGAAGACCGAAAGGAGGCAGTTTGCATCCGGCGGCAAATAGACCCGCACAACATCGGCCTTCTTGTTGATCACGTGATCGAGAAAGCCGGGATCCTGGTGAGTGAAGCCGTTGTGATCCTGCTGCCAGACGTGGGAGGCGAGCAGATAGTTCAGCGACGAGATCTTGCGGCGCCACGGCAGCTCCAAACATACCTTCAGCCACTTGGCGTGCTGGCTGAACATCGAGTCGACGATGCGAATGAAGGCTTCATAGCTGTTGAACAGCCCGTGCCGACCGGTCAGCAGATATCCCTCCAACCACCCCTCGCACTGGTGCTCGCTCAGCATGGAGTCTAGCACGCGCCCGGCGGGTGCTAGGAATTCATCATTTTCCACGATACGGGCATCCCACTGGCGGGGGGTGACTTCAAAGACCGCTCCGAGGAGATTCGAGAGGGTCTCATCGGGACCGAAGATGCGGAAATTGTGCTGATCCTGGTTCAGCTTGGCCACGTCGCGCAGGAATTTGCCCAGCACAAGCGTATCCTGGCCGCTAACGGCGCCGGGAGAAGGCACAGTTACCGCATGGTCATGAAAGTCCGGCATACGCAGATCGCGGAGCAACATCCCGCCATTCGCATGCGGATTGGCGCCCATCCGGCGGTCTCCCTTCGGCGCCAGATCGGCCAACTCCGGTCTGAGACGGCCATTTTCATTGAATAGCTCTTCGGCCTTGTAACTCTTCATCCAGTCCTCGAGAAGCTTGACGTGATCTGGATGCTCAGCATCCACCAAGATCGGCACCTGGTGCGCCCGAAATGTGCCCTCGATTTGCAGGCCATCGACTACCTTCGGCCCCGTCCAGCCCTTGGGCGACCTGAGGACGATCATTGGCCACCGCGGCCGAGTCGTGTCGTTCTTGTTCCGTGCATTGCTTTGGATCCGCCGGATGTCCGCGATGGCTTCTTCCAAGGTTGCAGCCATGAGCCGATGCATCTTTTCCGGCTCATCACCCTCCACGAAATGGGGGGTCCAGCCGCAGCCTCGCAAAAATTGCTCCAATTCCTCATGCTCGATGCGGGCCAGGACGGTCGGGTTGCTGATCTTGTAGCCGTTAAGATGCAGAATGGGCAGCACGGCTCCGTCGAAGATCGGATTCAAAAGTTTGTTGGACTGCCATGCGGTCGCCAGTGGGCCGGTTTCCGATTCGCCGTCGCCGACGACGCAGGCGACGATCAGACCGGGATTGTCGAACGCGGCCCCGAAGGCATGGCTGAGGGAATACCCCAGTTCGCCGCCCTCGTGAATGGACCCCGGCGTCGTCGGCGCCACATGACTGGAAATCCCGCCGGGGAACGAGAATTGCGTAAACAGCTTCTTCAATCCGGCCTCGTCCTGGGTGACGTTCGGATAGACTTCGCTCCAGGTGCCTTCGAGGTAAACATTGCCCACAATCGCCGGACCCCCGTGACCGGGGCCGGCGATGTAGAACATATCCAGGTCATACCTCTTGATGACCCGGTTTAGGTGCACGTAGATGAAATTCTGTCCCGGCGTCGTGCCCCAGTGTCCGACCACAAGCGGTTTCACATGCGACAGTTTTAGCGGCTCCTTCAGAAGTGGATTATCGTAAAGATAAATCTGACCGACCGAGAGGTAGTTGGCCGCCCGCCAATAGGCGTTCATGTTCCGGAGGAGGTCGGCCGACAACGGCACGTCCGTCCCAGACCTCTTCTCCGCTAGCGAGGCCGTGTTCTCCACGGCCTCATTTGTCGTCTCCTTAGCCAAATGGCTTCCTGACTCATTTTGTGATTTCATGATAATATTTTCGTTCAACGGTTTAGGCTCAAAATGCGGCAGACCGTTTTTGCGATCATCCATTCCTCGTCAGTATGAATGACTCGAACGGCAACCCGGCTGGTCGTCGCGGAAATCACGCCCTCATTCGCCATGTTTCGCTTTTCCTCGAGTTCGATTCCAAGAAACTCCAGTCCGTCGCAAATCCGGCCTCGGACGAGTGGCGCATGTTCTCCGATGCCGCCCGCAAACACCAGCGTGTCCACTCCGCCCAACGCCGCCGCGAATGCGCCGATCCATTTCTTGACCTGGTAGCAAAAAAGCGCGACCGCTTCCGCCGCCCGCACGTCCTGTGTCTCACGGCTGAGCAAATCACGCATGTCTGAACTGGTCTCGGAAACGCCGAGAAGCCCGGACTCGAAATTGACCATCTCGTTAAATTGCTTCGCGCTCATTTTTTCAGCGCGTGTCAGATACCAAACTAGTCCGTGATCGAGATCGCCGGAGCGGGTGCTCATCGGCACACCAGCGGTCGGGGTGAAACTCATGCTCGTGTCCATGGAGTTTCCGCCGCGCACCGCCGCCAGGCTCGCGCCATTGCCGAGGTGGGCGAGGATGACCCGGCCCTGCGCCATTTCCGGTCCAGCTAGGCGCGCCAGCTCTCCCATGAGAAACTCATACGACAACCCGTGAAAAACGTACCGCCGCACGCCTTGCGCCCCGTATCGGCGCGGGATCGGCAATAACTGGGCTGCGCGCGGCAGGTCGTGGTGAAAAGCAGTGTCGAAGCACGCCACTTGGGGATGGTCGGGAAATCGGCGGTGAAACGCGCTGGTCAGCAGGATGTCCTCCGGCAGATGCTCAGGATCGAATGCACTGAGCCGGTGCAGCTCCTCGACCAGTTCCGCGGTGATGCGCTGCGGCTTGCTATATTTGGGTCCGCCATGCACCACGCGATGCCCGATTGCGGCCAAGGAATCGCGCCCGCTGCGTTCCGCGATCCAATCCATCAGGGTGGCGACCGCCGCCGAGTGGTCAGGCGCCGTCACCGCCCGTGAAAAGTTGTCCGCCTGATTCGAGCTCTTCACCCGAAAGGTGGGCTTCGGCAGTCCAATCCGGTCTATCCCGCCCTCGAGAATCCGCTTGAGTGGATCGCCGGCCTCAAACAGCGCGAACTTGATGCTCGAAGAGCCGCCATTGACCGTCAGCTCGCGCGGGTTAACCGGTGTCATGGGTGACTCCTTTGTCCGGCGGCAATCCGAATGAAGCTAGCTTCACGCACGTTGAATTATAGTCCGTGTGAAGAATGCTCCGAATCCCCAAGCCTTCCGCGATCCGGACGAACATCGGGGTATTTTCGATATAGAGGACCTGCTCAGCGGGCGCTTGGGCGACGTCCAGCGCCAGGCGGAAGATATCCGCATCGGGCTTTCGGATATGGACGAAACAGGACGAAATGAACGAATCAACAAACCGGTTCAGCTTAAACGTGCGAATCCGATGCGAATTCAATTCCCGCGCTTCGTTGCTTACCACGGCGATCTTCAGCCCATGCCGGATTTTGAGCTGGGCGAACAACCTGATCATCTCGGGGTAGGGTTTCGATTGCGCGAACATGAAGCGCCGAAACTGAATCCGGGTGAACGGTCGCTTCTGGTGGAAAACCACCCGGTCCAAATACTCCTCCAGCGTGAGCTTCCCCTCCTCGTAGGTGTCGAAGGTCAGGTGATGCCGATCCTCCATCTCGGCCCACTCCAGCTTGAAGTGTGTCGCCGCTCGTTTGCGGGCCTGATGAGCCCATCCGTCGGTGAGCAGGACCCCCCCGATATCCAGGAACAACGTCGTGATCGGAATCGTTCGTTTCATTTGGCCTTCACCAACGCCGTCTGCCGGCTCCCTCGGTTGGTGGCCCGAACCAGAAGTATGGCGCTGGATTGCGGGCCGAGGTGGTAGCTCTTTGGATTTTGCCAAAGCGGCTCCTTGCTTTTCGCAAACAAATCTCGTGGCGCCTCGCGAGCGGTATCCACGGCCAAATGCCATCGAGAGCCCGGCGATAGGGTGGGTAAACCGAAGTCAATCGCCGCGGCGCCTGCGTTGAACATCAGGAACAATGCGTTGTATTCGCCTTCGTGGATTAGGCAGGCAAACTGTTTTTCATTCAGGCCGGTCCAGTTGGGTAAACCCCCTTGCGAGCCAAACCATCGGATCGCGGCGTCCTTATAGAATTGCTCCTTGCTGAGAATGGGATGGGTCTTGCGAAAGGCGATCATGCCACGCGTGAACTGGAAAATGTCCTTGTGCCGATTCAGGCAGCGCCAGTCATACCAGCTCGTTTCGTTGTTTTGGCAGTAGGCGTTGTTGTTGCCGCCTTGGGTGCGACGAAATTCGTCCCCGCCGAGCAGCATCGGCACGCCCCTCGAGATCAGCAGGGTCAGAAGGAAGTTCTTGATCTGTCGTTTCCGCAAGCTCTCGATCCCAGCATCCGTCGTCTCGCCTTCCGAACCGCAGTTCTGGCTGAAGTTGGCGTCAGTTCCGTTATGGCTATTTTCTCCGTTCGCCTCATTATGCTTGAGGCGATAGCTCACCAGGTCGTTCAGAGTGAAGCCGTCGTGGGAGGTGATGAAGTTGATGCTGCCCTCGGGCCCCTTGCCGGACTTGGTATAGATGTCGGCACTGCCGCAGATGCGGCTGGCAAATTGACCGAGCATCCCCTCGTCGCCGCGCCAGAAGCGCCGGACATCATCCCGATACCGGCCGTTCCACTCCGCCCAGCGCCGCTCTGAAAAGCTACCCACCTGATACGCGCCGGCAGCGTCCCAAGCCTCGGCGATAATTCGGACGTCTCGCAAGATGTGGTCCTCGGCGATCTTTTCGAGAATTGGGGTGTTGGCTAGCAAATTGCCTGCGCTGTCGCGGCTAAGAACCGACGCCAGGTCAAACCTGAACCCATCGATGTGCATCTCGGCCTTCCAATATCGGAGTGCGGTTAGGATCTGATCCCGCACCGCCGGATTGTTTGCGTTGATGGTGTTGCCTGTGCCCGTGTAGTTCTTGTAGTGGCGTTTGTCGTCCGCCAGGGTGTAGAAGATGGCATTATCAATCCCGCGGAAACAGAGCGTCGGCCCCGTTTCGTCGCCCTCTGCCGTGTGATTGAACACGACGTCCAAAATCACCTCGATGCCGGCATGGTGAAAAGCGCGGACCATTTCCTTGAACTCCGTCTTCTGCCGGCCCAAGCCTCCCGCACTGCTATAGGACGCTTTGGGCGCGCAGAGAAGCACCGGATCGTATCCCCAGTAGTCCTTGAGCGCTTGATTTGTCCGAGGATTCCTCCGCGTGACAGAAGTCTCATTGAACTCCTGCACGGGCATCAGTTCGACAGCGGTCACCCCCAGCGCCTTGAGATAGGGAATCTTTTCCATCATCCCTCGGTAGGTTCCGGGATGGTCCACGCCCGACCTGGAATGAATGGTGAAGCCGCGAACATGGGTTTCATAAATGACCATCTTCGACCACGGATGCCTCGGCAGCCGCTCTCCCTCCCATTCGAAGGGCTCGTTGAAAAAGACGCATTTTGGCATCGAGCGTGCATTATCCAACTTCGAGAGAGTTAGGTCTTGCTCCGCCGAAGAAGGGTCGTATCCGCGCGCCGATGCGAAATCCCACGGAGGCAACCGCGAAATGGCGGTCGCAAAGGGGTCGAGGAGAAGCCGGTGGAAATCGAAGCGATGTCCCTTGCGTGGCTCGTAAGCGCCATCCACACGGTAAGCATAGCATTGGCCGGTGCCGATTCCCTTCACCCAAACGTGCCAGATGTCGCCGGTGCGGTTGTGCGTTGAATCCAGGTCGATCGCGCGGGAGGGCGCCGCGTTTATGGGATGGTCGTACAACTCCAGCCGAACCCGGCTGGCATTGCGGCTGAAAATAGCGAAATTGACTCCGTCTCCGCTTTTGTGGGTTCCCAAGGGCAACGGAGAGCCCGCCCTGACGTCCATGCACCCGGAGACCTTGGAGGTGTGATTGCGTAACTCTCGCTGGGGCATTTTCTTCATCGCTGCCAAAGGATTCGATCGGATTCCAACGGGACCGCCACCCCGGTGCGCTGAGGTAGGGCTCGCACTGTGTAGTCGTTCGTTGGACGTGCAGCGGGTACCGTTGCATGATAGACGCAGCGGCGGGATGCATCAGGTGGCGGTTGCGCGCGCTTCATTTCCTCCCGCACGGCATCGCCACCGTTGATTCCGTCTGCATAAAGTTCAACTCGAACCGCATTCGGATCCATTTCATCCAGAAGGATTTCGATTTCAAACATGTGGTGGTCAGCGTTGGTTTCGATCCGCAAGTTTCCGAAGCGCAACGAGCCCCATTTTCTCTCCACCGACTGCTGCCAATCGACCACTTGCCTGCCCATCGCGCCTTTGTTCGCCGCGCGCTCGCGGCAGGCGGTAGTAGCCGGGAGGTAGTGCTGTTCGGTATATTCGCACACCGCGCGGCTGGCCGCAAACCTGGGCGTCAACCGCGCCATGCTTTCCCGGATCCGTGCCACCCAAGCGGTCGGCATGCCCTTTTCATTGCGCGCATAAAATTCCGGTATCACCTCCTGCTCGAGCCGCTCGTACAGCGCCTCGGCATCGGCGGCGTCCCAGGCGGGATCATCGCCGTGCTCCCGGCCGTCACCCAGGGCCCAGCCGACCTGAGGATTGTAAGCTTCGGCCCACCAGCCGTCCAACTCGGAGAGGTTGATGCCGCCGTTGACAAGCACCTTCATGCCGCTCGTTCCGCAGGCTTCCCAGGGCCGCCGGGGCGTGTTGACCCAGACGTCCACACCCTGCACCAAGCGTTCGGCCAAAAGCATGTCGTAATCAGCCAGGAAGACCACCGGCGGCCTCGCGTCATTGTTGCGGATGAAACGCGTCCATTCCTGAATCAGGGCCTGCCCGGCTTGGTCCGCCGGATGGGCCTTGCCCGCGAGGATGAGCTGCACAGGACGCGTGGAATTCTTGAGGATGCGGATCAGCCGCTCGGGATCGTGCAGCAGGAGGTTCGGCCTCTTGTAGGTTGCAAAGCGCCGCGCGAAACCGAGGGTCAACACGCCGGGATCCAGCCGGGCTTGGGTCCGGGCGATCGCCTCTGGTCCCGCTCCGGCGACAGTCATCTGCCGGCCGACCCTTTCGCGGGCATATTCCACCAGGGATTTTCGACTCGCGGTGCGCAGCTCCCAGAGCTTTTCGTCAGAGACGCGGAAAAGATCGGCCTCCAGAGTCGTCGACGTTCCCAGCCACCGTCCCTTGCCGCAGGCCTCCGTCCAAAGACTGTCCGCCGCCGCCGAATCCCAAGTCGGCATGTGCACGCCATTGGTCACGTGACCGACCGGCACTTCGCCCTCCGGCCACCGGGGAAAGAGCGGCGCAAAGATGTGGCGACTCACCCGACCATGCAATCGGCTGACCCCATTGACCGCTCCGCTCCCACGCATCGCCAGGTAGGCCATGTTGAAAGGCTCGTTCGCGTCATCAGGGTTCTGGCGTCCCAACGCCAGCAGATCGCGCAGCGAAAGACCGAGATCCTCCTGTGCGTACCGGCCGAGGTATTGCTCCATCAGGACAGGGGAGAAGAGGTCAAATCCCGCGGGGACGGCCGTGTGCGTGGTAAAGAGATTGCCAGCGCGCGTGGCCGCAAGGGCCACGGCGAAACACTGCCTGGTCTCGGCCATGAAGCTTCGGGCACGCTCCAGCAGAGCGAAGGCCGCATGCCCTTCATTTAGATGACAGACGTCCGGTTTGATCCCGAGCGTCCCGAGCAATCGCCAGCCTCCGATCCCGAGCACCATTTCCTGCTTGAGCCGCAATTCCGGGCCGCCGCCATACAGTTCGCTGGTGATTCCCCGACGCATGGGAACGTTGGCCGCGTCATTGGTGTCGAGCAAATAGAGCTTTGCGCGGCCGACTTTGACCTCCCAGGCGCGCACCCAGACGGAGTATCCCGGTAGCGCGATCTCAAGGCGCAGCAACTCGCCATTCGGCTGACGCACCGGTGTCACTGGCAATTGTCCGGGATCGTTGTAGGGATAGAGCGCTTGTTGCGCTCCGTTCTGGTCGATTACCTGGCGGAAATAGCCCTGCTGATAGAGCAACCCCACGCCGATCACAGGAACGCCGAGATTGCTGGCGGCCTTGAGCTGATCACCGGCCACATTGCCGAGCCCGCCTGAGTAAATCGGGAGAGCCTCGCTCAACATGAATTCCATGCAAAAATAGGCGACGCAATTCAGGGAAGCCTCGGGATATTTCTGCTGAAACCAGCGAGGTATCGTCGCTGCCTTCCGCTTGGCCTGCACCAGGCGGTCGAGCAACCGGCAAAAGTCGGGATCGGCCAGAGCGCTCGCAAGTCTTTCGCGCGAGACGGTCTGGAGCACCACGCTGGGATGATAGGTGAGCGCCCAGAGCGCGGGATCGAGCCGCCGCCACAATTCATCCATACTGTGATTCCACGTCCAGCGCAGGTCCATCGCCAGTTCGGTCAAGGCATCAAGGCCTTGCTGCGGAACGGATGGAGAAGGGCTGCCGGATGTAGCTGTGCTCATAATTTTGGATTCATCGGCTAAAAAGTTCAGCTGGGATCGTTTTCATTGCGCCACGCGACCGCCGCCGCGCTTTCCGTCTGTTGATGGGGGAGGGGACGGCGCCGCCGGGCCCGCTTTCGGCCCCGCTGCCGTCGTCAACGTTGCGCTGACGATAGTCTGGGCCTCCTCCAGGATCTGGCGTAATTGGGAGTCCCCGCGAAAACTCTCGGCGTAAATCTTGTAGATGTCCTCCGTCCCGGACGGACGCGCCGCGAACCACCCGCTTTCCGTCACGGCTTTCAACCCGCCGATCGGCGCACCGTTGCCCGGGGCGCGGGTGAGGATGGCCTGGATCTTTTCGCCCGCCAACTCGGAGAGCTTGATCTGGCCGGGGGAAAGCTTTGCCAGCACCGCCTTTTCCGCCGGCGTGGCGGGCGCCTCCACGCGATCGTAACACGGCTCGCCGAACTCGTGAATGAGCGCGCGATAGTTTTCGCCCGGATCACGGCCGGTCCGCGCCGTGATTTCCGCAGCGAGCAAGCAGGGGATGAATCCGTCCTTGTCCGTCGTCCAAACGCTGCCGTCAAGACGGACGAAAGAGGCCCCCGCGCTCTCCTCTCCGCCAAAACCCAGCGAACCGTCGAGCAGGCCGTCAACGAACCATTTGAAGCCGACCGGCACCTCGTGGAGCTTCCGGCCAAGCTTCGCCGTGACGCGATCGATCATCGCGCTGCTCACCACGGTCTTTCCGACCGCGGCCGCCTTGCGCCATTTCGGTCTGTTTTGGAACAGATAGTGAATCGCGGCGCAGAGGTAATGATTCGGCGGGAGAAGCCCAGCGCTCTTGGTGACGATCCCATGGCGGTCGTAATCGGTGTCGCAGGCGAACGAGAGATCGAAACGGTCCTTCAATCCGATCAGCCGCTTCATCGCATAGGGCGAGGACGGATCCATGCGAATCTGGCCGTCCCAATCGACCGTCATGAAACGGAACGTGGGATCAACCGTCTCATCGACAACAGTCAGGCTTAACCCATGGCGCTCGGCAATTCGCGCCCAATAATGAACGCCTGCGCCGCCGAGCGGATCGACGCCAAGATGGAGCTTCGCCCCGCGAACGACGTCCAGGTCGATTACGTTGCCGAGGTCGTTGATATAGTTGTTGAGATAGTCGCGCCGATGCGTCGTCGAGGCGCGTAAAGCCCGCTCATAGGGAATCCGTTTCACGCCTTTGAGCCGGGCTTCGAGCAGCGCATTCGCCTTCGCCTCGATCCAATCGGTGACAACGTTGTCCGCCGGCCCACCCTGCGGGGGATCATATTTGAAGCCGCCGTCATGGGGCGGATTGTGCGAGGGCGTGATGACTATCCCGTCGGCCAGCCCGGCTTTTCGCCCGCGATTGTGAGTCAGGATCGCATGGGAAATCACCGGGGTCGGCGTGTATTCGTCCCCTTCGGCGATGATCACCTCGACTCCATTCGCCGCGAGCACCTCAAGCGCGGTGGCATAGGCCGGGATCGAAAGCGCGTGGGTATCGATGCCCACAAACAGCGGGCCAGAAATATTGAGCTTCGCACGATACAGGCAGATCGCCTGGGTGATTGCCAAGATGTGCCATTCGTTAAAAGCCCGATTAAACGACGAGCCGCGATGCCCGGAGGTGCCAAACGCGACGCGCTGCGCCGGTACCTTGGGATCGGGCACCTCGGTATAGTAAGCGGTGATGAGGCGTGGCACATCGACCAATATTCCGAGCGGCGCCGGCTTTCCGGCCAGGGGACTGATTTTCACGGCGTTGCCTTCGTCGACTGGCCTTCGAGTGCGGCCACTTTCGCCAGGCGGCGGAGATGGCGTTTGGCGCCGCTGAAGCGCGCTGCCAGAAAAGCCTGAACCAGCTCCCAGGCGGCCGCGTGGCCGACGACCAAGCCGCCGAGGCAGATCATATTCAGGTCATCGTCCTCGACGCCTTGGTGCGCAGAAAACGTTTCATGAATCAAGCACGCGCGCACACACGCCACCTTGTTGGCGGCGACCGAGGCGCCCACGCCGCTGCCGCAAATGGCGATGCCGCGATCTACCGTCCCGGCGGAAACTGCGCGTGCCAATGGGACAACAAAATCTGGATAGTCATCGTCCGGCTGCGGCTGGGGGTCTCCGAAATCGCTGACGCGATGTCCGCTCTCGCGCAGCAACCCGACCAGATGCTGCTTCAAGGCAAAGCCACCATGGTCCGCGGCGATTCCGATCCGCAGCGGCTTCGGCAGCTCGGTTGGGCTGGAGTTGATCATCGCACCGGTGCGCCGTTTAGAGTACCGGATTTTCGTTCGCCGCTTTAACCGGCGCCACTGCGGGGGCCTTCTTGACTTCGGCAACCTGCGCTGCGGCGGTGCGTTCCTGTAATCCCATGGTCAGCGCTGTTACCCCAGCGAGCCCGCCAAGCTGCATGGTTTCCACGGCCGTACTGGGAACGATCACGATCGTGGCATTCTCCTTCAAACCCTCATACAGCATGTTCATGGCCCGCAGATGGAAGGCGATGGGATTGTGCTCATAGCTCTTCGCGGCTTCGGCAAACTTCTCCGCAACCTGTCGCTCTGAATCTCCTAGGATCACACGGGCCTGACGCTCTCTTTCCGCTTGGGCCTGCATCGACATCGCATCCTCCAAGGCCGAGGGGATCAACACGTCCTTCACCTCCACAGAGATGACATTGATACCCCATGGTTCGGTGCGCTCGTCAATGATCTTTTGCAGCACGCTGCTGATCTTGTCCCTGCCTTCCAGCATGTCCGAAAGCATTGTCTTGCCGATCACATCGCGCAGGGCTGTTTGGGAGGCCCAACTGATGGCGCTTTGATAGTCCGCCACATCCAGGGCCGCCCTCTTTGGATCCACCACCTTCCAAAACAGCACCGCATCCACATCCACTGGCACTGTATCTTTCGTGAGGGTTTTCTCCGCCTTGAAACCAGTCGTGATGACGCGGGTGTCGATCCAGTAGGGAATCGCATCGATGACCGGAATGATGAAGAAGAGTCCCGGCCCTTTAAGTCCGTGGAAGTGGCCCAGACGCAATATCACGGCCCTGTCCCACTGGTCAGCAACCTTGGTTGCGGAAGCTACAATAATAGCCAGAACAAAGGCGCCGATTTCAATCCCGAAGGCCTCTGTATTGGCCCCGACCCTATGCCTAGTGTATGCCAATGCAGCGCCGGCGCCCAAGATTACGACAAATAGCAATGTTGCGAATGCTCTGTTTTGTCTCATTTCGATTGTCTCCGTTGTCTTGCTCGCTCGTTGGATCTTCCTTTGTCAGCAGCCAAGAGCTTGCAGCTTCGTGCTCCACAAGTATGCGGGGGGAAGGCGCCGGGTGCCATGGGGTGTTACCCCCCTTGGCTGCGATTCCCGCTAGGCAGTGTATTCAAACCTCGCGGGTGAGCCAGTTGGCTCACTCCGTAGCAAGTACGCTTGACTTGCCCCCCGCCAGCTGAAGTGGTTTGAATGGGAATCCCGGGTGGAATATACACCACCCGGAGATGAAAAAGCACCACAGTGAAGAGCAGATACGGCGGGCTGGAACCGAGCCAGCTGCGCCGGCTGAAGGAGCTCGAGCGCGAGAACGGCCAGTTGAAGAAGATCGTGGCCGACCAGGCGCTGGACATCCAGATGCTGAAGGACATTAACTCAAAAAACTGGTAGAGCCCGCAGCTCATCGAACCGCTGTGGATTATCTTCAAGAGACGTATCCCGTGAGTGGAGCGAGGGCCTGCGGGCTGCTGGCCCTTGGTCCTTCCTCTTCGCCCGTGACTCGCAAGAACTACGTTTAATGGTTAACCAGCTCGGGCTCGCGTGTTTGCCGAAGCAGCAGGTGAAAAGACACTCGAGGCCGCGACACCAGCTAGAACTCCATGGAATCGAGACGACGAGCAACCATCACTTCGCGGATATGGAACGGGTGGGCCGAGTCGATCCTTACAGCGAGCTTCGCGGCAGTATCCCTTCGGATCTCCGAAACCACTCGCCGACTTAGCTGCAGACGCGCGGCAACCTCGCAGTCGCTGAGCCCATAGGCGCACAATTCCAGAATTGTGCGCTCCTGCAGGCTTAGTGCGTTGGGGCGCGACATGCGCCGACCCGAGACCTGCTTCAGGGAGCTGTCAATTCCGACGGCGCCGGATGAGGTGTACACCCCATGCCCGGTTAACGGTGGACCCGGTCGAGCGCCGGCATCCGTCGCCATTTCCCTTGGAGCGAGGGTGGGGCGCTTACGCACGCCGAGGAAACGTAAGAACCCTCGAAATAGGAACTAGTGCTACGCTCCCACAGCGGATCTCTTGGCATCCGCCTGAGTGGGCTCCTATCGCTTATCGGCGACGAAACCCTCGGCGGCGACAATTGCCCAGCGCCACAAATCGTACTACCGTCGCTTGGTGAGGGCCAAGATTGTGCTGCCTGGCACGGAGGCGGCCTCGAGAGTCGTCGGCGAAAACAAGCACGAAGACGAAGCAAAGGCCGCTTCGGCATCTGCGGGGATGTTCAGGAAGGAGTGCCCCAAGTCGGAGGCAGGAACAGCATGAAGGCGGGGGTTTGGTGTTGCCCATGGTACCCTGCGGCAGTCCATCGCCATGTGGTGTTCAAATCAACGAAAGGCACGGTTGGACGTCATATCCTCACGACGCCCATCGCCGCTTTCGGATCATACCTCGCAAGAATCCCTGCCTTTCGGAGAACTTCTCGAGCTCTGCCCAGGCCGGGTGCAAAGGTTCCTAACGCCAGTACGGCCGGCGGTAGTAGTAGCCGCCGCCTCGGAAGAGCCAAGCGCCTTCGATGTATACCTGGAATCCGGAAGGGGGCACCGCCCAGTAGCCGGCGATCCAAGCATATTGGGCTCCGGTCCACTCCCAGTAACCAGGAACCCATACGGAATTCGGTGCAGGTTGGGCGACGATGACATCGGGCGTCGGAGGGTAGGCCGGATAAACGGGAACGGCCGCTAGCGGCCGTCCGTAGATGGTGCCGTCTTGGTGGTCGACCGAATTTCCCAATGCCCCGCCGGCGATGGCGCCAGCGATTGCGCCGATCAAGGCGCCTGCGGCTCCGTTTCGGCCGCCGCTGTTGTTGCCTATAATGGCTCCTGTGACAGCTCCTATGGCTCCGCCTTCGACGGCGCCCTGTTGGGTGTTCGGACCCGACCCGACGCATCCGGCAAGGACCGTGCACATTGCAAGGGCCGCACCTGTGATTCTCTTATCCATGGGTCTCATCTTCCTGAGTTTGAATTCCATCACTGGTTCGTTACTAGAGCTGCTCGCCGAGAATCGGGCGGTGTCTCGGCTCGTTTGTTGCTGCTCTTCAAGGCGCATTCCGGATCGCAGGAGGACCCTGGGGCAGCGTCAGACACAACATCTTGCTCTTGGAAAAAGAAGCGATCAAAACATCAGCGGGCCTGATCTACAACGAGGTCGTTTCCTTGCCAGTTTGCCCGGGGTACAACTCCTCGAGCTCCCCCATAACGCCATCGCTCTTGTCGTCTAAACGGGGGAGCGGATCCGAAAACGCCTTCTCGTCCTGCTCCTCCTTGTCGGTTGTTGCTACGTCACAAAGCTGCTGCTCGGCCTCTAGCCAGATCTCTTCGTCGCAGTTCTCCGGACAACCCTTTTGCCGCCAAAGGACCTCTGCCTTCATTGCAATTTCCTCATGGGAGGGAGCCAACGCGGCGTTCACGCGGGACCTTCGTACTTTGTTTAGGGTTCTTGTTTTCATGTTCTTAGGGGGCTTGGATTGACAGGCCGATGATCAAGTCCTTTCTCGTCGGACCTTGTTTTCCTTCGTTGTTCACGATGCACTCAAAACGGTTGCCCGACTATGGGGTGTTACCCTCCGGGCACCCCAGACCGACGAGGTGTTGGCGCGAGCCCGCGACTCCAGTAGTATCTTTATTCTAGCTAGGTGGCGACCGCCACCTTTGCGAGGTCGATGCTTAGGTCGAGTGGCTCGGACGTCCATGCAACCCGGAAGCGTCCAACCAGGTCACTCTCAACAGGCTGCTTGAAGGCCTCAGAATCTAGCCATCTCTATGGGATGGCTTGTTCAATTGCCTCCTATGTCTTGGCCCTTTCGGTGTGCTAGTGCCTGACTTTGCCGGCAGCACTCCAAAAGACGGGGCGGCCCTGAATTCTCTCCGTGCGGAGGCTTTGTGACGGAAAGAAGGCGCTGCTCTGCTTCGAGCCAGATCGCCAGATCACGGTCGACAGGCTTCCCGCACTGGACGCTTAGATCTCGGGCGGATTGCGCGATCTCTTCGTGGAGCAACGCACATTTGGCGTCGGCTGTGCTGGAGGTGGGTGTTTTCGCTTCTTGCATTAGGAGAGAAACTGTTGGCTGACGTTGGGATCAGCGGAGCCTTAAATCGGCCGCTCCGAAGAACGGCCGATCTGGCGCCGCAGACGTAGGGGTGCGGTGGGATGCTACCACCACCACCACCAGGCGCTGTGCGTAATCTTCACCTGGTTTATCACTTTGGACGCTCCACCACTATAGGCGTCTCTGCGAGCTTCATTCCAACCAATCCGGGTTCCAACGGTGCCGGTCAAGGTGGCCACCCCTTCGCTAACGCTGACCTTGATGTCATTGCTGTCCACGAAGGGACTCCAGAAGAAACCGTCCTTGATGCTCGTTTTGATCTGCTCGTCGGTCATATAGAGCTGAGGTTCATACATTCCGGAATCGTAGCCAAACCACTGATTATAATAAGGGCCGCCTTGGTAGGAGTAATCGGGCCAGTCGCCGTAGTGGTAGGGCGAATAGTCGAAATAGTAGGTCGAAAACTCCGGCTCTGCCTTTAGATTATTGCGGACCGACGACACTCCCTTTATCCGCGAGGCAACATCCTGCGCTTCGGCCTTTTGGAAACCTGAATCGACCGTGCCGGATAGGTGCGCGACATGTTTAATGACAGTCACGGTAATTGTGTCGCTCTGCACCAATGGATCCCAGGCCAAGGCCGCCTTCAATTGTTTCTCCATATCCGCATCAGTGGGCCGCTCGCTTGGCCTAACATTCAGGAGGTTGTCGACCCGCCATACGCCTACTATGTTATTCGCGTCCTGTTCAGCGGAGGTTTTCGCTTTCAAGTTCCCGACGTTGCCGCTGAGAATGACCCCTCCGCCTTCCACCGTAACATCGGGAGGGGATGCAGAAACGCGCGGGTCAAGAAGAAGGGAAGCCTGGACGGCCTGTCTGATTTCGCTGTCAGACCGGCTGGCATACTCGTGTTCTTTTTGCGGACCGTTGCTCGCCCGTGGTTCGACTTTCAAGCCGCTGTCGTCCACGGACGTCACACCACCCACCCAGGCGTCGTCGAGGGCACGAGACTTGCTGATTGCGCTCCCGATTGTCCCAGTGAGCGTCACCTTTCCATTTTCGACAGCCGGTTTGATAAGTTCACCGTTGATCCAAACATCCCATTGGAAACGAGCCTTGATGTCGTTTGCAATTTCCGTGTCAGTGCGTTTCGCGAGGTAGTTGATTGTAACATCATTGCGGACCTCCTTGACCCCCTTGATACCTTTTGCAATCCGCGCGGCGAGTCGTTTCTCGCCGTAGGAACCTACGCTGCCGGTCAACGTCACGGCGGCATTCTCGACCTTAACGCTCACCTTATAGGATTGCGTCGCGGGATCTTGCTGAAGCGCGTTCAGGATACTCAAACGTATGTATTCGTCGGGACGCGGCTCCGGAGTCACATTAGTCTCATCAATCACCCCGCGCACACCACGGATGCTCTCGGCAATCTTCACTGCCCGCTCCTTGGCGAGAAGGTTGTCCACCGATCCCGCGAGCGTGACGATCCCTTGACTGGTGCTGACATCCACATCATCCGGAAACACCCCCTTCTCTTGTCTTAGTTGCTTTTCAACAATCGAGGTGATGCCGCTGTCGGTGATTTCCTTTTTCGGTGTCTCAGCTTGTAACCGCGGTAACGCAAGAATCTGCATTGCGGTCGCAACCAGGAGGGTGGCAGACCATCTGCCGATCGCCGTGCTGCGGGTCCATTCCATCAATTTCGGTGTTTTCATATTTTTCTTTCTAATTCCATGATCCTGGTCCGTCTTTCGTTGTTGTGCCGTGTCTAAAACTGTCGGCGGAAGGAGATTTGTGCCGGACGGGTACCCTAGTGCGAAGCGCAGCTTACGAGCCATGGGGTGTTTCCCTACCTTTGCATGCTCGGATTTGCACGGGGCGAGCCGAAACGCCGTTGTTCATGCCGCAGCTGGTATGGTTTAGCTTCGCCAGATGAAAATCACACGGTCATCCAGAATAGGTTGGTCTAGATGTTGGGTTCCAGTTGATTTCAGGAAGCATCAAATCGGCCACGACGGTTGCGAACGACATCGGGCGACCAAGGTTGCCGGATGAAAAAGAAGACTTCCATTCGTTCATCTAGATAGTCGGCCTGGTCCGCCGCCGCTGTGTTGGCTCCGTATCATGAGGGAATTGCAACACGGATGGAGGAGCCATGTCGGGAAAGTGAATACACTGCCCAACCGCAAATTAAGGGAAAGCTAAGGCCGCCTCGACATGCCCCAGTGCGGCAATGGCATGGGCTCTCGCTTCGTGGTAGCGCATGGCAAAGTACTCCTGAAGAACATAGAAACGCGCACACAAATCGCGGACGACCTCCGTCGAAGGTCTGATCAATAGTTTGTTGAGGATGTTGATGGCTTCAGCGTAGAGCGCCTGCAATTCACGAAGACATTTCTTGAGCAAGCGAAGTTTTGTGGCTGGGGCTGCTTTGGACGAACAGGTTCGAACTCTTGGGAGGCATTGTTTCACTCATCAATTATACGCAACCTGTGTCCATGGCCGCGATGGGGTGTTGCCCTTAGCTGGATGCCGTAGGGCCGTTCTCATCAAGAATGGGAAGGGCGGTCCAAACGTCCAACGCGGTGGTGCTCGACCTGTGCCTGCGGCTGTTCCCCGCGCCTCACCTGGAAGCGACCAAACGGAACGCAATGTTTGATCAGAACGGTTTAATCTCCAACACGGGACAGTGTCATTTTTCTTGCACCCCGTCCTCCAAAGGAATCTCGGCGCGCACGGTCGTGCCCTTGCCGGGCGCTGATACGATGCTTAATCGGCCGCCCACCATTTCGACACGTTCCTTCATGCCAATCAGCCCCAACCGCTTTGGATTCTTTGCCAAGAGGACAGTACCGACATGAAATGATCTTCCATTGTCGCTGATTTCCATCCGGATCGCGCCCGCAATCTTGGTGATGCTCAAACCGACCTTGGTGGCGTGCGCATGGCGGGCGACATTTGTGAGAGCTTCCTGCGCTACCCGAAACAGCGCTGTGCGCTTGGCGGTTCCGAGGGCTTCGACCCCGTCAAAGGCTGTCAGTTGGATTCTCAGTTTCTTCCGCGCCGCTAGGCTCTTACTATACGCATGGAGTGCCGGGATCAGGCCAACGTCGTCCAGCACCGCCGGCCTCAGTTCACGGGCGAATCGGTGCGCTACTTTCACAACATTTGCCACGAGCCGTTGGATGCCGGCGATTTTTGCCTTTGGGATTGGCGTGCCGGCTGAACTTCCCGCATTGAGGGCTGACAACCCGATATTGATGGCGACCAGCTTTTGCACGATACCGTCATGCAGCTCGCGGCTAATCTCTCGCCGCTCGTTCTCTTGCGCTGAAATGAGCTGCCGCGTCAAATTACGGAGCTTTTCCTCCATCAACCGCGATTCCAAGAAGAGGTTATGAAACTGAACCTTCCCTTCCCTTATGGCCACCTCGCCGGCCTTGCGTCGCGCAATTTCGCGTTTTAGCCGGCCGTTCCTTTTCGTCGGGTGATCCGCGTTGCGCCGCTGCAAATGCTTCGATTGGCCACCCTTACGGATTGGCTGCCCACGGGCTTTTTGATGATCTGAAGCCGCCCGCAGCGATGGGCGGAAACCTGTGCGCATCGCTGGGAGGGGAACACTCCTGCGGCGAGGGCTGGTACGGTTCCAGTTGGCCTTCATGGGACCGGATTTCGAGGGCAAATGAAGACATGGGTGCAATGTGATGGCAATGCTTTGTTTAACCATTGAGGCCTAGATCCTCCGACCCGGCCTGCGTACATGGATGTCTTGCTGGCTGCCGAATCATTAATGGGGCGATCACCCCATTAACAGGAGCATCGGGTCATTCTATGCTCGTACCCGAACTGCGTCGGCATGAATCCCTCTGTGCTCCCCTTAACCGAGGCTGCGGCAAGTGCCGATGGGAACGGAGATGCATTGGTTTCTGATCCGGGGCGAGATCCGAAGAGAGATCGCTCCGACGGTTGGCGCAGCGAAAACACAACGGGTGACAGCGGCGAAAGCGCGGTTGCGCCACTGAATGTGGTAATAGCCTATGACGACATTCCAGCCGGCCAACGCGCACTCAGCATGCTGACCCGGCTGCTGGGGCAGGAAATCCAAACAGTGAATCTTCATCGGTCCATATGGCGGCTCGATTTCATAAATGAACCGGAATGCTGTGAGCAGATCATAGCAGATACAACCGCCGCCGACCTATTAATCCTATCAACCGGCGAACCCGAAGCACATCCCTCAGCAATCGAAGATTGGGTGTCGGCCTTTTTATCCCAGCGCCGTGGTGCCAGCACCGCCATATTATACCTTCTTGGTTGCCCCGATAATTGGAGTCTTTCAATCCAGGAAAGCGTTATCGAACGCACCGATCCACAGACGACCGCGATGTCAACCCCAGCTCCCGCGTCGAGGCTCGCTCAGGAGCCAGTGGGCACCGGCGCTGAGGCATGATCTGAGAAGGGAATGGAAGTAGCCATCAAAGAGAACAGCCGTGAAAGCCAATAATTCCCCATTCGCCGCCCTGAAAATGGTGGATGAAGATCCTGCCAGTGGGCGCCCCTCTCTAGCGCATCCAGCGCTTGCCGCAGGTCAATGCGCAGCAAAACGTATACTCATTGCAGACGATGATTCTTTGGTTTGCGGGGTGCTGGCCGCTTCGTTGGAGGACGCCGGGTATCAGGTCACAACGGCAAAAGACGGCGAAGCTGCCTGGGCGGAGTTGCTGGCCAGTCGCTACGACCTGCTGGTAACCGACGACATCATGCCCAAAGCTTCCGGCTTGGCCCTAGTCCGTCGCATCCGAGTGGCATCCATGGCATTGTTCGTCATCGTGGCTTCAGATAGATTGGATGCTGACGATGTTGCGAAACTGAATCACGATCCGTGGGCACGGTTCGATGCCTTCGTCCGCAAGCCATTCACGACGTCCGAATTGCTGATGGTATGAGATTGCCTCGGTTTAGTGGACACTGGACATACGCGTAAAGAGTAAGCTGTTTGGTCGCTTTGCGAGGACAGGGCCCTAAGGCTTGCCGCAGGAAGCGACCAAACAGCGCTGGACGCGGAGTCCG
>Ga0302320_10004041_pt1 | contig 33513 bp, 34 predicted proteins | sample Bog_T0_3_FD_202130 | JGI IMG/M metagenome (GOLD analysis project Ga0302320, IMG submission 202130) | Peat permafrost microbial communities from Stordalen Mire near Abisko, Sweden - Bog_T0_3 | ecosystem: Environmental > Terrestrial > Soil > Wetlands > Peat | place: Sweden: Abisko, Stordalen Mire... | reverse complement strand
GTCCGGTAGCGACTGGAAGATGGAGAAATTGCAGAAATAGATGTCGCTGAGCATCGACTCCAGGTCCTGCAGCTCCTCCGGCAGCTTGTCGAGCTTGCGGCAGTGGTCGCGGATCTTCGTACAGGTCGCCCAGTACAGGCGCTCGGCGAGTCCGCGGAACTCGAGGCTCAGATACCCCAGGTTGAACATCTGCAGCGCCTGTTCGCGCGCCTGCATCGCGTCGTGGTAACACTCGACCAGCCGGCGATCGGCCACCGAACGGTAGCTGTCGAACAGGTCGCGCACCGGCTGCGGCACCTCCTCGGCGCCACGGTAGTCCTCCTCGATGGCGCCCGTGACCTTGAACTGGTCGAGCTTCGAGGCGCCGAGCGTATTGAACACCAGCAGGCTGTGGTGTGCGGCGATCGCGCGGCCCGACTCGCTGACGATCATCGGGTGCGGCACGTCGCGTTCGTCGCAGACCGCCTTGATGCGGTAGACGACGTCGCTCGCATACTCGTTCAGCGTGTAGTTCATCGATGATTCGTAGTTCGTGCCGCTGCCGTCGTAGTCGACGCCGAGACCGCCGCCGACGTCGATGTACTGCAGCCCCGCGCCCATCAGCTTGAGCTCGGCGTAGACGTGCGCGAGTTCGTTGATCGCCTCCTTGACCCGGCGGATGTCCTGCAGCTGGCTCCCCGGGTGGCAGTGCACGAGCTGCAGGCAGTCGAGCATGTCGTGCTCCTTCAGCAAGGCATGCAGGTCGAGGATCTCGCTTATAAACAAGCCGAACTTCGACTTCTCGCCGGCCGAGTCGCGCCAGCGCCCCGCACCCTCGCTCGCGAGCTTCACGCGCACGCCGATCTTCGGCCGTACGCCATAGCCCTGCGCGTGCTTGAGGATCAGGTGGATTTCCTCGTAATTCTCGACGACCGGGATGATCGTGCGGCCGAGCTTGGTGGCGAGGATCACGGCCTCTATATAACTGTCGTCCTTGAAGCCGTTGCAGACGACGATCCGGTCCGGCGCATCCTCGGTGATGGACATGACCGCCAGCAGTTCCGGCTTCGAACCGACCTCGAGGCCGAAGCCGAATTCCTTGCCGTAGCGGTAGACTTCTTCGACGACGAGCCGCTGCTGGTTGACCTTGATCGGGAACACCGCCGCGTAGCGGTTGTGGTAGTCGTTCTCCGCTATCGCGGTCGCGAACGCATCGGCGAGATGCCGCAGGCGGTGCGCAAGGATGTCGGAGAACCGGATGACGAGCGGCGTGTGCAGGTCGCGCGCCTTGAGTCCCGTGACGACGTCGTGCAGGTCGATCTCGCGCGCCGGGTCCATGTCGGGGCGCACCACGACGTGGCCTTCCTCGTTGATCGAGAAATAGCCCTTGCCCCAGGCCTCGACCTGGTACAGGTCGAGCGACTGCTCGATCTTCCACGAGGGATTCAGGTTCAGTTTCCGCGCCGGGGTATTCATTGGCAGCGCACGATAACAAATTGACGCTGCATGTAAATGATCGTTTTTCAGCTGCCGCGGGCGACGGGACGGGCGGGGTCGCGGATCCACTCGCTCCATGAGCCGGGGTAGAGCGCGGCGCCCGGAAATCCGGCCACTTCCAGTGCCAGCAGGTTGTGGCAGGCCGTGACGCCGGAGCCGCACATCGCGATCACCTCCCCGGGTGCCGCCTGCCCGAGGATACCGCTCCAGCGCTCGCGCAGCACTGCAGGCGGCAGGAAGCGGCCATCGGGTCCCAGGTTGCCGGTGAACGGTGCGTTCATGGCGCCCGGCACGTGCCCGGCGACGGCGTCGATCGGTTCCACCTCGCCACTGAAGCGCTCGGGAGCGCGCGCATCGACGATGAGCCGGTCGCCGCGCGTCGCCGCGACCACGACCGCTGCGCTGTCGGCCGTCGTCAGCTGCGCGCTTGCGGCCGCGAAGCGGCGCGACCGCACTGCGGTAGCCCCGGATTGCACCGCGCCGCCCTGTGCGCACCAGGCAGCGAAGCCGCCGTCCAGCACCGCGACGGACCCATGTCCCATCCAGCGCAGCAGCCACCATAGCCGCGCCGCAAAGGCACCGCTCGACTGGTCATAGACGATGACCTGGGAATCATTGCCGACGCCCAGTTCGCCGAGGCGCAGGGCCAGCCGGGCGGGATCGGGCAGAGGATGGCGGCCGCTCGCCGGTCCCGGCGGCGCGGACAGGTCGAGCCCAAGATCGGCGAAGAGGGCGCCCGGGATGTGACCGGCGAGCCAGGCGAGCTTTCCGGCGGCGGGGTCGGCGAGGTCGAAACGGCAGTCCACGATCGCGACTCCCGGGTCAGCGTCGAGCCGGGCGAGACTGGGTACGTCGATCAGCGTCGTGTAGGGCACCTTCGTTGAGCTTAACGCGGCCAGTCGAGAACTTCATCCGCTACAATCGCCGCATGGCGATCACACTGTACTGGGGTAGCGGCAGCCCGTTCTCGTGGCGCGTCCAGCTGGCGCTGGAACACAAGCGGCTGCCGTACGAGTCCCGTTTGCTGCATTTCGACAAGCAGGAACACCAGTCGCCGGCCATGCTGAAGATGAATCCGCGGGGGCGCGTGCCGGTGCTGAAGGACGGCGACTACGTCGTGTTCGAGTCGGTGGCAGTCCTTTACTACCTCGACGTCAAGTATCCCGCGATGCCGATCTTCGGCACGAGCCCGGAGGAGGCCGGCGTGATCATGCGCGTGATCTGCGAGTTCCAGGCCTATGCGGAACCCGCGCTCGGGCGCATCGTCGAGGCGATCCTCGCCGACCGCGTCGCGGCCGACGTCGAGCTCCTGACCGACGCGATGCATGTCGTGGCGCGCGAGGCGCGCACCATCGAAGGCCGGCTCAGCAAGGAGGAGTGGATCGTGGGCGCCAGTTACTCGGCGACCGACATGGTCATCTTCCCGTGGATCCAGCTGCTGCGCCGCTGCCTGACGCGCGCTGCGGCTGCCGACCTCGGCACGCGCTTCCTGCCGATGGAGAGGAACTATCCGGCACTGGCGCGCTGGATCCAGCGCATCGAGGCACTCCCGGGCTACGACCGCACCTACCCGCCGCACTGGCGCGAAAGTTGAGTTCCGCGGCTGCGGGCAGGTACTCTGGCGTGGACTTACAACAGCGCACAGCGCAACAGCGAGTGACCCCAAGATGAGCGAACACACGATCCACGTGCAATTCCCCGGCAAGATTGTCTTTGTCGGTTTCGGCAGCATAGGCCAGGGCGTCCTGCCGCTGGTGCTGCGTCACATCGGCACGTCGGCGGCGCGCATCACGGTCGTCACCGCCGAGGACAAGGGACGGGAAGAGGCCGCGAAATTCGGCGTGCGCTTCGTCAAGGCGGCGCTGACCCAGGATAATTACCGCCAGGTCCTGGAGCCGCTGCTGGATGCTGGGGATTTCCTGCTGAACCTGTCGGTCGACGTGTCGAGCATCGCGCTGATCCGCCTGGCCCGCGAGCGCGGCGCCCTGTATCTCGATACCTGCATCGAGCCCTGGGCGGGCGGTTACACCGACCCCTCGCTGTCGGTCGAGATGCGCAGCAACTACGCGCTGCGCCTCGCGGCACTGGAGCTGCGCCGGGAGCGCAGCGGCGGTCCCACGGCGGTGCTGACCCATGGCGCGAACCCCGGCCTCGTGTCGCATATGGTCAAGCAGGCGCTGCTGAACATCGCCGCCGACACCGGGGTTGCTGCGGCTGCGCCAACCGACCGGCAGGGTTGGGCGCGTCTGGCGCAGCGCCTCGGCATCAAGGTCATGCACATCGCCGAGCGCGATACGCAGCTCACCAACAAGCCTAAGCGGCCGAACGAGTTCGTCAATACCTGGTCGGTCGATGGCTTCGTCAGCGAAGGCGCGCAGCCGGCGGAACTCGGCTGGGGCTCGCACGAGCGGCACTTTCCCGCCGATGGCGGCCGTCACAGCCGCGGCAGCGGCTGCGCGATCTACCTGCAGCGACCCGGCGCGAGCACCCGGGTGCGCACCTGGACGCCGGCAGCGGGCCATTTCCACGGCTTCCTGATCACGCACTCCGAGGCGATCTCGCTCGCCGACTATTACACGGTCATGGACGGCGACCGCGTGGCCTACCGCCCGACCTCGCATTACGCCTACCATCCCAGCGACAGTGCGGTGATATCGGTGCATGAGCTGGCCGGGCGCAACTGGCACATCCAGGACCACAAGCGGATCCTGCTCGACGAGATCACCGAGGGTGTCGATGAGCTCGGCGTGCTGCTGGCGGGACATGCCCGCAATGCCTACTGGTACGGCTCGCAGCTGTCGATCGGCGAAGCGCGCTCGCTCGCACCTCACAACAGCGCGACCAGCCTGCAGGTCACCAGCGCGGCGCTTTCCGGCATGATCTGGGCGATGGAGCACCCGGATCGCGGCATCGTCGAGCCCGATGAGATGGACCACGAGCGCCCGCTGGCGATCTGCCGGCCGTACCTCGGCAAGGTCGTCGGTGCCTATACGGACTGGACGCCGCTGCACCAGCGCGGCGAGCTGTTCGCCGAGGACCTGGACACGGCCGATCCGTGGCAGTTCAAGAACGTCAGGGTGGTCTAGCGGCGTAGCTGAGCGCGACGACGACGAGGGTCGTGGGTCCTGCGGGCAGCTCGACGCTGACCTCATCGTCCAGCCGTTTGCGCAACAGGCTGCGACCGAGCGGGGAGTCCATGCTGACGTAGTCGGCATCCATGTCGAACTCGTCGGGGCCCACGATCCGGTACCAGCGCAGCGCCGCATCCGGGTATTGCACCTGCACCCAGGCGCCGAAATACACCCGGTCTGCGTCGCGCTGCCCGCCCGCCAGCAGCGGGTCGACGACGGTCATGCCGTCGAGCCGCTTGCGCAGGAAGCGCACGCGCCGGTCGATCTCGTGCAGGCGCTTCTTGCCGTAGGTGTATTCCGCGTTTTCCGAGCGATCGCCCTGTGCGGCGGCGGCGGCCACGGCAAGCGTCACGCGCGGCCGCTCGTCGCGCCACAGCAGGTCGAGTTCCTCGCGCAGCCGGCGTGCTCCCTCGGGGGTGATGTACTTCGAGCCTGCGGGCTGGGGCGGGCGGTAGCGCGACATCGGCGTTCAGCCGCCGCCGTCACCGGGGCGTGATCCGTTTCGCATAATTGTGTCAGGGCTTGTGCAGTCGTTCACAGCGCGCGGCGCTCCCAAGGTCATAACCTATCGCCACATGAGCGCCAAGTACTATACCCACTTCATTGCGCAGCAGGACGGCGCGGTGGACTACAGCGAATACCGTGGCGTCGTGGAACTGCTCGGCCAGCCTTCCGAGGCGGGTGACGAGCGGGAGATTGCGCGAGTGCTGGCACGCAGCTTCGACCTCGAAGAGCGGGACATCCAGGTCCTGCAGTGGCACCAGCTGCACTGATCCCCTGGCGGGCTTTACTTCCCTTCATTGAAGTCCGCACCTCCAGCCCCGGGTTCAAACCCCGGGGCTTTTTTTTTCGGTGGTAGACTCCGGCGCAGGTCATGACATAACGGGGGCCTGATTTGCACCGCACACCGCTACCGGCCGCGCTGGCGTCCGTTCTGATTCTGGGCGGCTGTTCGCTGCTGCGCGGACACGCGCCGCCGCCGCCCGCCGCCCCGCCGGCACTGAAGCCCGCGCCGGCCGTGGAACTGCCGCGCCCGGTCGCGATGCACCGCTTCCAGCTGGGCGCTGCCGACGGTGACGTCGTCGGCGCCGTGCAGCGGACCGTCGTCGGGCCCGACGACACGCTGCCGGATATCGCGCGCCGCTTCGACGTCGGGTATGAGGAGATGCTGCTCGCGAATCCGGGGGTCGATCCGTGGCTGCCGGGCGTCGGCAGCGAGGTCGTCGTGCCGACGCAGTTCGTGCTGCCGGTCGCACCGCGCGAGGGCGTCGTGGTCAACATCGCGGCGATGCGCATTTTCTATTTCCCGCCCCACAAGCGCGGGGAGCCGCAGCTGGTCTACACCCACCCGATCGGCATCGGCAAGGTCGGCTGGAAGACGCCCGAGGGCACGACCCGGATCACCGCCCGACAGAAGGACCCGGTCTGGATCGTGCCGAAATCGGTGCGCGACGAGCATGCGAAGGACGGTGAGAAGCTGCCGGAGCGCGTGCCCGCGGGCCCCGACAATCCGCTGGGCCAGTACGAGTTCCGGCTCGACTGGCCGGGCTACCTGATCCACGGCACCAACAAGCCCTACGGCGTGGGCATGCGCTCGAGCCATGGGTGCATGCGGCTTTATCCGGAGGACATCGCGGTGTTCTTCGAGCTGATTCCGGTCGGCACGAAAGTAACCGTCGTCAACCAGCCGTACCTGTTCGGCTGGCGCGACCGCACGCTCTACCTGCAGGCCTACACAGCCCTCGAGGACGACACACGCGACTGGAACAGTCACCGCCGGCGGCTGCTCGACCAGTTGCTGAAGTCCAGGTCGCAGCCCGAAGCCGCACGCCGGATCCACGCCGGCGACGCAGAGCTCGACTGGCAGCGCATCGGCACGCTGGCACGCACTCCGCGTGCGCTGCCCGTGCCCGTCTCCAGCGGACATGACGGCGTCGAGGAAGTCGTCGGGGCGGCGCGCCTCGTCGCCAACACGCTGCCGGCCGGCTCCAACTGGGACGGCAAGACCGGACTGCTGATCGATGAGAAGAGCTATCGCGAACTGCTGGGCCAGCGCAGCCCGGATGCCGCCGGGAAGCACTGATGAGCATCCGCCGCTGCGCAGCCAGGGTCGTCCTGCTGCTGGCCTGCGGGGCGTGGCTGTCGTGGTCACGGGCAGCCGCGGCGCCGGCGCCCGGCGATGACTGGTCCTTCGCCAACGTCCAGCAGTTCCGCACCCGGCACATCGAGCTGTCGCTGACCCTCGATTTCGATGTGCAGCAGCTGCAGGGCGCCATTGCGATGGAACTCGACCGGCTCGATCCGCAGGCGACGCAGCTGATCCTCGACACCCGGGACCTGACCATCCTCGGCGTGAGCGTACAGTCGGCCGACATCGTCGGCGCCACCGAGCACCTTGCGCCGCTGTGGATCAGCCTGCCGTTTCACCTCGGCAAGGCCGATCCGATCCGCGGCAGTCCGCTGGTCATCGACCTGCCGGCCTCCCGGGAGCCGCTGCTGGTGCTGCGGATCGATTACGAGACCGCCCCGAAGGCGCGCGGGCTGCGCTGGCACCTGCCGGCGCCGGCTGCGAAGCACGACGCGCGCATGCTGTACACGCTCTCGGCGCCGATCAATGCGCGCAGCTGGATTCCGCTGCAGGACTCGCCGCAGGTGCGCATGACCTGGCGTGTGCACGTCCATACCGATCACGGGCTCACCGTGGTGATGCCGGGCGTCGCGCAGCATGCGAAGGACAACCGCGGCGAGGACTGGTTCGCGATGCAGCAGCCCGTACCTCCGGCAGCGCTGGCGCTGGTCATCGGTGAGCTGCGCATGAAGCCGCTCGGCGCCCGCAGCGTGGTATTTGCCGGGGACGCGAGCACAGCCGCCAGGGCCTTTGGCGACGTCGAGCCGCTGCTGCAGGCGGGCGAAAAGCTGCTGGGCCGCTATCCCTTCGAACGCTTCCAGGTCGTCGTGATGCCGACGGCTTTTCCGGTGGCCGACATGGATTACCCCGGCACGGCGCTGGTGTCGCCAACACTCGTCGCCGGCCACGTGGCGCAGCCGGGGCTGCTGGCCGATGCGCTGACACAGTCCTGGATCGGCGCCCGGCTCGCAGGGCCCGACTGGCGTGACCGCTGGATCGGCGAGGCGGTCGCCGGCTGGTTTGCCGCGCGCATGCTGGCGACCCTGCATGGTGCGACTTCCGCTGCAATGCCGGCTGCGGCGGCCGCGGAGACGCCGCTGGTCGCCGACCTGCAGGGCGCCGGCTACGACGATATCTTCAACGCCGTGCCGCGAACCCGCGGGCGGCAGTTCTTCGACTGGCTGGCGACACGCGTCGGGCCTGAGCGCATCGACGCACTGCTGAACGAGTTCCTGCAGCGCCCGAAGGGCGAGGAGGCGACCACGGAGAACCTGCTGTCGTTCCTGCAGCAGCGCCTCGCCGACGGCAAGGCTGCGGCGCCAACGCGCGCCGAGCTCGATGACTGGCTGTATGCGACGGGTACCCCCGCGGTTGCCGCAGGCACCGCCGCGACCGCGACCCAGGCGGCGGCTGCGCTCGCCGGCAGTGACCTGAAGGGGCTGGCTGTACAGCTGCGCCAGTGGCCCGCGGCGAGCCTCGCCGCGGCGCTCGACGCGGTCCCGGACAGTATCGACGCGGGACGCCTGGCTGCGCTCGACCGGGAACTGGCACTATCGGCGACCCCGGACGCAGTGGTCGGTTCCGCCTGGTTTGCGCTATGCCTGCGCGCGGGCTACGCCCCGGCGCTCATTCCGCTCGAACACTACCTGCTGACGACGGGTCGTCTCGACCTCATCGAGCCGCTCTACGAACAGCTGGCCGCATCAGAGTCCGGCCTGACGTGGGCAAGGCGCGTCTTCGCGCTGTCGAGGCCGGGGCTCGATCCGTTCGTGGCGCGCAGGCTGCAGGAGATCGTGCACCCCTGAAGCCTGTATGTCGCAGGGCGGGTTTAGGGCTATGATCCGCGCCATGATGAGCGAATGGCTGCAGATCATGCTCGAGGAGATCGCGCGCAAGCAGGCCGCGGCTGAAGCTGCGGCACAGGAAGAGCAGCGCCGCCGCCTGGACCGGGCTGGCGGTGAGAACCGCGGAGCCGGCCAGACAACGGGATGATCCCGCTTCGCGAAGACTCCCCCGCGGCATCCCGCCCGCTCGTTACGGTTGCGCTGATCTGCGCCTGCTGCGCGGCGTTTCTCGTGCAGTGCCTCGTGGATCCGGCGCTCGCGCAGCGCATGCTCATAGCGCTCGGCGCGATCCCGGCCGTGCTCACCGCCCACGCGAGCCTGCCGGCGGGCCTGCAATGGGTGCCGCGCGGCGCCTCCGTGTTCACCTCGATGTTCCTGCATTCCGGGATCGCGCACCTGTTCGGCAATATGCTGTTCCTGTGGATCTACGGGCATAACGTCGAGGACGCGATGGGGCACTGGCGTTTCCTGTGCTTCTATCTGCTGTGCGGCGTCGTCGCCGTCCTCGCGCAGTCGCTGCCGGACCCGAATTCCGCGTACCCGATCATCGGTGCGAGCGGCGCGATCTCCGGCGTGCTCGGCGCGTACCTGGTGCTGTTTCCGCGCGCGAATATCCTGACGCTGGTGCTGCTGCCGTTCTTCTTCACGACGCTGCGGGTCTCGGCGATGCTGCTGTTGCTGCTGTGGTTCGCGATCCAGCTGCTCGGGGATTTCGCCGTGCACGGCGCGGCAGGGGTGGCTTACCGCGCGCACATCGGCGGCTTCCTCGCGGGCATGCTGCTGGTCGTGGCGTTCAGGCGGCGCGGCGTGCCGCTGTTCGCGAGCCGCCGGTGATGATATGTTGGCGCCGATGCAGCATCGCGGGGGTATGCAGGTTCAGGAGGAGGGCGGCCCGGGCCACGCCATCGCACCGCTGTCACTCGCGCGGACCGCGTTCGTCGGCCGCACGCTGCGCGGGCCCGTCGGCCAGCCGCTGCTGATCCGCAGCTTCGCCGACTTCCAGCAGATATTCGGCGGCCTCTGGCAGCCCAGCACGCTGAGCTACGCCGTGGAACAGTACTTCGACAACGGCGGCATCGAAGCCCTGATCGTCCGCGTGCATAACGGCGCGCGTCCCGCGACGCTGTCGCTGCCGGCCGGCGGCGGGACGCTGCAGCTGCAGGCGGTGCGACCGGGAACCCGGGAATTTCTCCGTGCCTGCGTCGACTACGACAATATCGCCCCCGGCCAGCTGCTGCATTTCAACCTGACGCTGCAGCGCATCCGGATCCAGGGCAGCCTGCGCGTCGAGGACCAGGAGACCTATCACAACGTCTCGCTGGACCCGCAGGCCGACACCTTCATCGGCAGGATGCTTGCGGATTCGGATCTGCTGGTGCCGTTGGAACCCCTGCCGGCGCAGCGGCCGGAACCGACCCCCGACCCCGTGACCGGCTTGCCGACGGGTTATGTTCATGCGAATTCCGACGGCGATGACGGCGCGCCGGTCACCGACTATGACCTGATCGGCTCGGCGGTCGAGCGCACCGGGCTGTTCGCGCTCAGCCTCGCCGACGAGTTCAACTTCCTCTGCATCCCGCCGATCTCGCGCACGCAGGACGTGGGGCCGGGCACGCTGCTGGTCGCAGCGCGCTTCTGCCGCGAGCGGCGCGCGCTGCTGATCGTCGATCCGCCCGAGGGCTGGGCCACCGCGGACGATGCGCTGGCGAGCCTGCGCGGCTGGGAACTCTGCAGCGAGGACGCGGTGATGTTCTTTCCGCGCATCCTCGCGCACGACAAGCTGCGCGGCAGGTTCGAGACGTTTGCGCCCTGCGGCGCAGTCGCCGGCATGCTGGCCAGGCACGCGGGCGGCCTGGCGGCGCTGCTGGCGCCGGACGCCGACGAGCCGGTCCTGCGGCCGGGCTTCCGTCCCGTCTGCACCGTCCCCGAGGACCGCCGTACGCGGCTCGCCGCACTCGGCGTCAACACGCTGCAGACGGTGCGCGCGCCGGTCGCAGGGCTGCTGCGCCTGCGCACGCTGGGAGCGGCGAATGCCGCGGCTCGCGACTGGCGCTACCTGAACAACCGGCGCCTCGTGCTCGCGATCATGGGCAGCATCGAGCGCGGCACCCGCTGGGTCGCGGTGGCCGGCGCGCTGCCGGAGGTGCCCGAGCTGCTCGAGTCGCAGGTGCGGCAGTTCCTGGCCGGCCTGCATGCCGCCGGCGTGTTCGGTACCCTGCGGCCGGAGGATGCGTGGTATGTGGCGGCCGATCGCCGTATCGAGGCGGCGCCGGAGCGCATGCGGCGGGAATTTCACTTCCTCGTCGGCGTGGCTGCCGAGCGTCCGGGCGAGTTCCACAGTTTCCGCATTTCGCATTCGCTGGTGGCATCGCAGGTGCGTGCCGTGACGATGAACCAGCTGCAGGATCCGCGGCCGCAGTCGCGGCCCTTCAGCGCGCCGCCAGTCCATCCGGATGCGACGGCGCATCCATAGCAGCACTGCGACGGGCGATCTCCGCGCGCAGCGAGGCGGCGCCGCCCCAGGCCTTCTGCACCGTCACGGGTAGTCGCGGGATCCCGGCAGCGCCGCCGAGGGCTGCCTGCGTGTGCCGGTAGCCGGAGTCGATGATCCGTGCGAAGGACTGCCAGTCGAGCAGCTCCACGTCGAGCAGCGGCGGACGCAGGATCAGGTCGGCATGTTCGCGCTGCGCGGCCGCGGTCGATTCGCCGCCGACCATGCTCGATTCCATCAGCAGCCGGAATATGTTGAGTCGCGGCTTGCCGCCGCGGGTCCGGTTGAAGAACCTCCAGAACGGCGGGTCGCCGCTCGCGCTGCCGGCGCGGCGCAGCGGGCTGATCGCGCTCGCATCGCTGCCGACAATGAAGCCGGGGGCGTCGAGCTGCATCAGGTCGATGGGCAGGTTGTTGATCGCCGCGCCGTCGACGAGGATCGCGCTGCCCTGGAACACCGGCGGCATGATGCCGGGGATCGCGACCGAGGCACGCAGCGTCTGGTACAGCGGTCCCGCGCGGTGTTCGCAGACCCGGCCGGTGCTGAGGTCGGCGCTGACGCAGAAAAAGGGCAGCGGCAGGTCCTCGATCGCGACGTCGCCGAACTCCTCGTGCAGCAGCCGCGTTACCTTGCGCCCACGGGTCAGCGCCACCAGCGGGAAAGTGTAGTCACTGAGCGGGTTGGTCGTGACGAACGTGCGCTGGAAGCGCTCACGCATCTCGGCATCGTTCCAGCCCATCGCGATGCCGGCCGCGATGATCGAGCCTATGCTCGAGCCCGCGACGCAATCTACCGGCACGCGCGCCTCGCGCAGCGCCTGCAGGCAGCCCAGGTGCGCGAAGCCGCGCGCGCCGCCGCCGGAGAGCACGAGTCCGACGCCGCGCCCCGCCAGCAGCCGGGCGGTGCGCGCGACGTCGGTGGCGCCGACGATGTGGTGGTGCCGACGCGCCGGCGCTGTGCCCAGCCAGCTGCTCGCGGCCCCCGCGCGCAGCGCGCCCCTGTGCAACAGCGCGAGCTCGACCCGTACACCCGGCCGGGCCGCGGTGGCCGCGATCAGCTCAGGCCAGGCGCTCGCCGGCGCATCGGCGTCGACGGTCAGCAGCAGCATGTCCGCCTGACGGCAGCACTGGCGCGTCCATCCCGAGGAGTGCGAGTCGGCGAGGTAGACGACGAAGTCGTTGCGCTCCTCGACCGCGTTGAACCAGTGCGTCGTGTGCGAGCTGGCGCGTGCGTCCCAGACGAGCTCGGTGCGGCCGTGGCCGGACAGCTCGGCGACCAGGTCGGTCGCGAACTGCGCGCTGGCGGTGGCGATGCCGTGCGGCACGATGACGAACACGCGCGCCCGCGTGCTGCCCGCCCGCCGCTGGCCGGTCTCGTGCAGACGGCGGGCGCACAGGCGCGCCAGTGCCAGCGCAAGCTCCGGTCCCTGCTGCGTCAGCGACTGCAGGAGTGCCGGGGTCAGCCACAGCAGCTCGGTATCGCGCTGTGCCACGGCCGTCGCGCTGTGGCTCGTGCCGAGCAGCCAGCTGACTTCGCCGACGAAATCGCCGGCGCCGACGCTCGCGCTCCATGCCGGGCGTGCCGCGTCGGTGACGCCGAGGCGGCCGCTGGTGACCAGGTAGATCCCGTCGGAGTCGGCACCGGCCGCGAACAGGGTCGCGCCGGCCGGCAGGCAGAAGCTCACGGCGTCGCGCGCAATCCCGGCCAGCGTCTCGGCGTCGAAGCCGGCGAACGCCGCGATGCCCGCGAGGCACGCGAGCGTGCCGCGCCTCTCGCGCATCGTCGCGCCGCGATCGTCCTCCACTGCCATGGACCTTCGCTCCGGTTGAGGATCTGGCGCCACTCTGCATTACATCGTCTGTGGATTCAGTTACCTTAAGCGCGAAACGTGACGGGGCACACGGATCGGGAGACTATGGATGGGCCAGCCGCTGACGACCGTGGTGTTTTCGCACGGCAAGGAAACCGGCCCCTGGGGCACGAAGATCACCGCGATGGCGGAGGTGGTGCGCTCGCTGGGGCTCAACGCAGAGTCGGTCGACTATCAGGGCATCGACGACCCGCGCGTGCGCGTCGCGAAACTGCTCGGCTACGCCCAGCCGCTCTCCGGGCGCATCGTGCTGGTCGGCTCGAGCATGGGCGCGCACGTCTCGGCCGCCGCCGCGCTCTCGCTGCGCGCCCGCGGGCTGTTCCTGCTGGCGCCGGCGTTCTACATGCAGGGATACGAGGTGTTCACGCCGCGCAATGTCGGCTGCCCGACCGTGATCGTCCACGGCTGGCTCGATGATGTGGTGCCGGTCGACAACGCCATCCGCTGGGCACGCGAACATCGCGCGGCGCTGCATGTGCTGGATTCGGACCACCGGCTGCAGGACCAGATCGGGTTGGTCTGCGAGTACCTGCGCAGCTTCCTGACGTCGCTGGCCTGATCTGCCTCAGGGCGGCGCGGCGGCGGCGCTCGCCGGCTTTGCGGCCGCGGCCGCGACGCGGCTGGCCACGGCGAGTTCGCGCCAGCTCTCGCCGATACGCTCGCCGCAGCGCCGGCTCATCGCATCAAAGCCCGCATTCATCGCGGCCAGGTACGCGCCGACGTAGTGCTCGCCGGCGCGGCGGTGCAGGAACGCGACCATTTCGCGCAGGTCCGCCGTGCTGAGGTCGCGGTAGCCCCAGGTCAGCGAGCGTCGCACCGGGCCCTGCATCGTCGCGGCAAGCTGGGCACGCACGGCGACGCCGGCATTCTGGTCGACGCGATCCCGCGCTGCGACCGGATCGCGGCCACTGCCGATCGCCGTGCCGCCGGCGAGTCCCCGGGCGATGGTCAGGTAGGCTTCGACCGCCGTGTCGACGGCGCGCGTGCCCGTCAGGATCTGGTCGAACAGCGCCTCACGCTCGTCGTTCGCGCGCGGCACCGGCTCGCCGTCCGGAAACTTTTCCTGCGTGGCCTCGTCGTGCCGCGCGGACTCGATGTCCGCAGCGACCATGCGCTGGCCCGCAGGGCTGCCGAGGAACCGGAGTATGTCGCGCACGTCCGCGGCATCGAGCGTCGCGGCCATTGCGGCGAGCGCCGGCGGCTCGAAGACGTCGACCCTGAAGGACTGCTTCGCGGCCGTCTCGACCGCCGCCAGCTGGTCCGCGTCCAGTGCCGCCGCCGCGTCGTTCTGGAACAGACGGCGCATCCGCGGCGCCATCGAGCCGAGCGAGATCCGTACCTGTTCGCGCAGGCCCTCTGCCTGGTAGACAGTCGCGGCCGTGTCGATGTCGACGCCGGGCGCGGCGCAGCAGAGGTTGGCGGAAACGAGGAACAGCACAAGGAATCGCAGCATTTATCGGGGCTCCGGATGACGGCCAGTGGGGCGATTGTACACGCCGGACTTCAGTCCCAGCTGCCGCCCTGGCGCTGGCGCTTGGTGCTGCCGCGCTGTTTCTTCGCCTCGATGCGCCGCTCCTTCGAGGCGCGCGTCGGGCGGGTCTTCTTGCGGATCTTCGGCTCGATCAGCGCCGCGCGGATCAGTGCCTCGAGCCGGGACAGCGCCTCGCGCCTGTTCTGTTCCTGGCTGCGCTCGCTGCGTGCCGCGATCAGCAGGCTGCCGTCGTCGACGAGCTTCTGTCCCGCGAGGCGCCGCAGGCGCTGCCGCGCCGCCGCAGGGAGCGAGGTGTTCGCCCCCAGCAGGAAGCGCAGCTGTACCGCGCTCGAGACCTTGTTGACGTTCTGTCCGCCGGGGCCCGACGCGCGGATGAACTTCCACTCCAGCTCCTCGTCGCCGATGACGAGCTGCGGTGTGATTGTGAGGGCCATGGGCTGCGCGGATCTTCAGCCGTAGGGCAGCGTGCCGGACTGCACGTGGATCTCGCGCTGCGCCATCGGGATCGTCAGTCCATGATGCCGGAACAGGCGCCAGATCTCGCGGTTGACGTCGGAGCGGACGTTGTTGACGCCTTCCTGCGGATCGGCAATCCAGAACCGCAGTTCCATTTCGATGCCGCTGTCGCCGAAGTGCATCAGACGCGATACCGGCTGCGGATCGCGCAGCACGCGCGGGTGGCTGGCGCAGGCCTCGACGAGGACGCGCAGCGCGAGCTCCGGGTCGTCCCGGTAGCTGACCCTGACGGGGAGCTTGAGCCGTACGCGCGGGTCGGTGTAGCTCCAGTTGATCACCGGGTTCGAGATCAGCTGCTGGTTCGGCACGAGCATCTCGACCCCGTCGCGGTCGCGCAGCACGACGTAGCGGCCGTGCATCTCCTGGACCCAGCCGAAGTTCTCGGTACTGGTGCCGGTCTGCCCGGAAAAGCTGATCACATCGCCGGGTTTGATCGAACGGTCCATCAGCAGCACGAAGCCGCTGACGAAGTTCGCCGCGATCGACTGCAGGCCGAAGCCGAGCCCGAGGCCGATCGCGCCGGTCAGCACCGTCAGCGCGGTCAGGTCGACGCCCGCGGCATCGAGGCCGAGGAACAGCGACAGGCCGATCAGGAACGCATTCGCGAACTTCGCGATGCCGATGCGGGTGGAGGGCGCGACGTTCTCGAGACGCTTCAGGCGCTGTTGCACCCAGCGACTGATCCAGGCCGCCGCCAGCACGAACAGCGTCAGCGTGAACAGCAGCTTCATCACCGACCACAGCGAGATCCGCGACTTGCCGGCCGACACGCCGAGCGCGTCGAGTGCAGCGATGATCGGGTCCAGCCAGCCGTAGTACTCCGTGGCGTACACCAGCCACAGCAGCAGGCTGAGGCGCACCTCCCAGTGGACCAGCCAGGAGCGGTTGCCGAGGCTCGCCGCGAACAGCAGCACGCCAATCCGCGCTGCGGCGTAGACGCCGACCAGAGGCAGCGCGCCGCTGACCAGGCTCGCGTCCCCATGCAGCGCCTGGATCAGCGCCCGGCAGGCCAGCGCGACGGCCAGTGCAACCAGCGGCGGCACGACGGCGATCAGCCCCTCGGACGCCAGGTAGCGCAGCGACAGCGCGGTCGGTGCGCTGTCGCCGCCGATGGCTTTGCGCCGCCGCAGCGCCGTGCCGGACAGCCAGCCGGCCGCGAGGCAGGCGACCAGCGTCAGCCCAAGCGCGACCACGCGGCCGGATTCCAGTGCGGCGAGAAGGTTCTCCAGCCCCTGCAGTTCGCCGGTCACGCGTTCAGGTCCGGGATGAGCTTGCTCTCGAGCCGGGTGATCTGGTCCTTGAGCAGGAGCTTGCGTTTCTTCAGCCGCTTCATCTGGATCTCGTCGACATTGAAGTCCATCGACAGGCGGGAAATGATGTCGTCGAGGTCGCGGTGTTCGATGCGCAGCTGGCGCAGCCGTTCAATATTCCTGAACAGGTCGGTGTTGACGTTGCTCTCTTCGTCGCTCACGTGACAGCTCTTTTCATGGCCCTATGGGAGTCGATCGCGCCACACCGGAGTGACACCCGCCGGTAGCTTAGCTAACCGGCCCAGCGGATTCCAAGACAATTGCGGATCGTGGAAGTCCGATCCCACCGACCCGGCGAGGCCATGGGTCGTGGCCCAGCGGGCAGAAGCTTCAGCATTGTGCGCCGCATTTGCGCCGGCGACGACCTCGACCGCGCCGCCGCCGCTGGCAACGAACTCCGCGAACAGCTGCCGCCGCCCCCCGGCCGAGAGCCTGTAACGCGCCGGATGCGCCAGCGTTGCAATGCCGCCGGCCGCCGTGATCCAGCCCACGGCCTCATGCAGCGCCGGCCAGTCGCTGGCGAGCTGCGCCGCCTTGCCGCGCCCGAGGTACTTGCGAAATGCGTCGTCAGGTGTGCGTGCGTGCCCGCCCGCGACCAGCGCTGCGGCCAGGTGCGAGCGGGTCGGCAGCCCCGGGTGTGCGCAGGCCGCGGCGAGCAGTTCCTTTCCCGGCAGGCCGCGCAGCTCGAGCTGCGCGCAGATGTTCTGCATCCGCAGGGTGCGCCGCTGCGCCTGTCCGGCCAGCGCTGCCTGCAGCGGCGCACTTGCCGGATCGATCCACAGGCCGAGCACGTGTATCGACTGCGCGCGCCACGCGGAGGATATCTCCACGCCCGGCACCAGCGTCACACCCAGTGCGAGTGCCGCCGCGCGCGCCTCCTCGAGCCCGGCGACCGAGTCATGGTCGGTCAGTGCGAGCACCTGGATGCCGGCTGCCGTGGCCCGCGCGACCAGCTCCGCAGGCGCCAGTGCACCGTCCGAGCACGTCGAGTGCGTGTGCAGGTCGATGTTCAGGTCCTGCATCAGTGCACGTCGTCGGCGAGTCCGACCGCTTCGATCGCGGCGCCGGAGAGCACGATGAAGCCGCGCCGCCGTTCGAAGCCGTCGCGCGTGTAGTCGAACGTGTAGGTGCGCAGCAGGCGCCGCACGCCGCGTTCGTTGCGCGCCAGCCGGAAGCCGGCGAACGCGACGGTGTCGTCGAGCATCTGCACAACGGCGCGCGAGCAGGTCTCGCGCGCGATGCGGTTGGCCGCGGCGCGTGCGTCCATCGCCCATACCCACAGCCGGTAACAAAGCGCCAGGCCGGCCGCTGCCGCCACCAGGAACAGGAGATCGTCGCTCATCGCGGCAAGCTTACCCGCACCGGGCCGAAAATGGGGTTTCTCGCAGCCTCGGGGCTACTGGAATTCCCCGATTGACACCCCATGTATGGTTGATCGGGCAATGAGCGAGGAAACCCCATGAAAGACGAGTCCCAATCTGACCTGGCAGTGCGCGTCGATCCGGCGGATATGCTGCGCTTTGTTCAGGCACGGATGCTCGGCATGCCGGTCGAGGCCGGTGGCGGCTCCCCGCTGGTGCGCGCAGCGCAGGTACGCTGGGATGCGTTGAACCGGGCCTTCGGCGACGCACGTGTCACTCCGTGGAACCTGTCGCAGCGCCGCGACCAGATCCACGTGCCTGCGGCGCTGATCGCAGCCGCGGGTGTCGCGCCGCTGAAGGTGGCGGCCGACGAGATCGTCTTCGACATCCCGACGCTGCTGGATGCGACGCTGGAGCTGTGCGAGCCGCTGGGTCACGGCTAGGCCACGGGGTCGTCCTCAGGCGCGCGGCGTGAGGACGGAAGGATCGTTGAAGACGAGGAAATCGCCGTTGCGCAGGCTCTCGCGGCAGTTGTAGAGCAGGCGCCGCCCGTCGGGCCGCGTCACCTGGCCGCCGGCCGCCTCCACCAGCGCCTGCCCCGCGGCGGTGTCCCACTCGGAGGTAGGCCCGAAGCGCGGATACAGGTCGGCTGCCCCTTCGGCGATGCGGCAGAATTTCAGCGAACTGCCGACCCCGGAGTGAACTGACGGCCGCAGCGCGCTGCAGAAGGCGTCGGTCTCGGGGCTGTTGTGCGAGCGGCTGCCGATGATGCGCAGCGGCGTCTGCGGGGCCGAGGTGCGGATCGGCGTGTCGGCGCCGCCGAAAGGCCGCCGGAACGCCCCCGTACCCACCGCTCCCCACCAGGTGATGGCCTGTGCGGGTGCCGCGACGATGCCGAGCAGCGGTTCATGGTCCCGCACCAGTGCGATGTTGATCGTGAATTCACCGTTGCGCTTGACGAATTCCCGCGTGCCGTCGAGCGGATCGACGACCCACAGCGACGTCCAGTGGCGCCGCTCTGCCCAGGGCGCCTCTGCGGATTCCTCCGACAGGACCGGCACCCCCGGCGTCAGCGCGGACAGCGCCGCGGCGATGATCCGCTGCGACTCCAGGTCGGCCTGTGTCAGCGGGGAGTCATCCGCTTTGGTTACCACGGCGAACTCAGCGCCATAGATACGCATGATGGCAGCGGCGGCCTGCTCCACGGCCGGCATCAGCGCCCCGGCAAGCGATGTCAGATCCTGCATCCGAGTTATCATACCCGTATGCAGACGCGCGTCTCCGTGGACTGGTCGGCGATCGACACCGTCCTGCTTGACATGGATGGAACGCTGCTGGACCTGCGTTTCGACAACTGGTTCTGGCAGGAGCACATCCCGGCCCTGTGGGCCGCACGCCATGGCATCGCGGTCGATGAGGCCCGCCGGGCTCTTGCGCCGCGATTCGATGCCGTGGTCGGCACGATCGACTGGTACTGCATCGATCACTGGTCGCGGCAGCTGGGGCTGGATATCGGTGCGATCAAGCGCGCCGCCGCCAGCCAGGTCCGTTTCCTGCCGGGCGCGGAAGGCTTTCTCGACCGGTTGCGGGATGCCGGCAAGCGTCGTGTGCTGATCACGAATGCGCATCCGGAGACGCTGGCGATCAAGAACGCGCGCACCGGACTCGACCGTCACCTGGAGGCGAGCTACTCGGCACATCCGTTCGCGCGGCCGAAGGAGGACCCGGCGTTCTGGGCGAGGCTGCAGGCCGCGGAGCCATTCGAGCCGTCACGCACCCTGTTCATCGACGACAACCTCGATGTGCTGGATGCGGCGCGCAATTTCGGCATCGCCTGGCTGCGGGCGGTGCGCTGCCCTGACAGCGGCCGGCCGCCGAAGGATACGCGCGGCTTCCCTGCGATCGACAGCGTTGCCGATCTGTTGTAGCGCGCAGGAGCCTCTCTAGGGCGCCGGTGCTCCGCCGGCACCGCTCGAACCGCCGCTCGCGCCGCCGCTCGCGCCGCCGCCGGTTCCGCCGCCACCGCCGCCGCGTCGCCGTCGCCGCCGGCGCGGGGCGCCTGGCGCCGCGCCGCTGGCGCCCTCGCCGCTGCCCGTGGGAGCAGCCGCTGGCGGGGCGGCGGGTGGTGCAGCCGGCGCCGGCCGCGCCGGGGGGGCGCTGCGCCCGGGGCCGCCGCTGCGTCCGCCGCGTCCGCCGCCCCGGTCGCCGCCGCCATGCGGGCGCGATCCGCCCGGACGCGGGCCGCCTGACCTGCCGCCGCCGCGCGACGACGGGTGGCGCGGGGCACGCTCACGCCATTCGGCCGGTGGCGGCGGGATCACTACGGCCAGGTCCTGCGCCTCGATCGTCGCGCGCGGGATCTGATGGCCGATGTAGCGCTCGATGTCCGGCAGCCCGATCGCGTACTCCTCGCAGCCGAAGCTCAGCGCGTCGCCTTCGGCTCCGGCGCGTGCGGTACGCCCGATGCGGTGCACGTAGTCCTCGGCGTCGTTCGGCAGGTCATAGTTGAAGACATGGCTGACGTCGGGGATATGCAGGCCGCGCGAGGCGACGTCGGTCGCGATCAGCACCGCCACATCGCCGTTGTGGAAATCGCGCATCATCTTCAGGCGCTTGTTCTGCGGCACGTCACCGGACAGGGCCTGCGCGACGAAGTTGTTGGCCATCAACGTGCGCTCGAGCAGCTCCGCGACGCGCTTGGTGTTGACGAACACCATCGTGCGCTTCGCGTCGATACGGCGCAGCAGGCCGATCAGCAGCGGGATCTTCTCCTCGGTGGACGGGAAATAGAGCACCTGGCGCACCCGGTCGACGGTCATCTTGTCCGGCTCGATGCGGATCAGTTCCGGCTTGTTCATGTGCTCGTAGGCGAGTTCCAGCACGCGGTACGACAGCGTTGCCGAGAACAGCATGGTCAGTCGCAACGTCGGGTCCGGCAGCCGGCGCAGGAGGAAGCGGATGTCCTTGATGAACCCGAGGTCGAACATGCGGTCGGCCTCGTCCATGACCGCAACCTGGATATGGCGCAGCTCGAAGACGTGCTGCTTGAAATAATCGATGATCCGGCCCGGGGTGCCGATCAGCACGTCGACCCCTTCCTCGAGGATGCGCCGCTGTTTGTCGTAGTCGACGCCGCCGAAGACGATCGCGAGCTTCAGGCCCGTGTACTTGCCGATGCCCATCGCATCGGAGTGTATCTGCACCGCGAGTTCGCGGGTCGGCGCGATCACGATCGCGCGCGGCGCGTTCACCGGCCGGTTCGGCGACGCCGGCTCGATCAGCAGGCGGTTGAACAGCGCGACGAGGAACGCGGCGGTCTTGCCGGTCCCGGTCTGGGCCTGCCCCGCGACGTCATGCCCGGCGAGGGCTTCCGGCAGGGTCTGCGCCTGGATGGGCGTGCAGCGCTGGTACCCGAGCTCGGCGATGCCCTGCTTGAGGGTTGCGGGCAGGTTCAGGGAGTCGAATGCGATCTGGCTGAGATGGGAGTCTGACATTTTCTCTTCAGGAAGGGCATGTACTTGCAAAATGGCCGGGTGACGGTTCACAATACAGCCAATTCGGAGACGGTCTATCCGCTCCCATTAACCGTATCACCGGTACCCTTGTAAGGTAATCAACACCGCTAAAGCCGCTGTATTGTGCCCGAACGGCCGCGCATCGTCACTTCGCGCAGCGTTCCCAACCCTTTCCACTCAAGAATCACCCCTCTCCAATCCCATCTCAAGATCTCCCACAGGAGGAGCGCCCGCAGTGAGTAATTCAAGTATTGTGCATACCAGCGATGCCACGTTCGATACCGACGTGCTGCAGTCCGACCGGCCGGTCCTGCTGGATTTCTGGGCCGAATGGTGCGGGCCCTGCAAGGCCATTGCCCCGATCCTCGATGAGATCGCTGACCTGTACAAGGACAAGCTGCGGATCGCCAAGCTGAATATCGATGAGAACCCGGCCACGCCGCCGAAATTCAACATCCGCGGCATTCCGACGCTGATCCTGTTCAAGAATGGCACCGTCGAGGCGCAGAAGGTCGGCCTGATCAACAAGTCGCAGCTCGCGCAGTTCCTGGACAGCAACCTGTGAGAGGCTACCTGGGCAATCAGTCCCGCGGTGGCGGGCAGGGCGGCGGCCAGGGCGGCGGTGGCGGTGGCGGCCAGGGCGGCGGCGGACGCAACCGGGGCAACCGGCAGCGCAACGACAACCGCAACGGCAACGTCATGGGCCAGCGCCCGCCGCAGGAAGACTACGGCGACCTGCCGGAGGGCGGCGATGACCTGGAAATCATAGCGCCGATGGATCTCGCGCGCAGTCGCAGCTCGATGAACCTGTCCGAGCTGAAGAAGCGCCCGATCAGCGATCTGGTGAAGCTGGCCGAGTCCATGGGCCTCGAGAACATGGGCCGCTCGCGCAAACAGGACATCATCTTCGGTGTCCTCAAGGCCCATGCGCGCAAGGGCGAGGACATCTACGGCGACGGCGTGCTGGAGATCCTGCAGGACGGTTTCGGCTTCCTGCGGTCCTCCGATTCGAGCTATCTGGCCGGCCCGGACGACATCTATGTCAGCCCGAGCCAGATCCGCCGCTTCAACCTGCGCACCGGCGACTCGATTTCCGGTCTGATCCGTCCGCCCAAGGAAGGCGAGCGCTATTTCGCGCTGCTCAAAGTAGGCGAGATCAATTTCGACTCTCCCGAGAGCTCGCGCGGCAAGGTGCTGTTCGAGAACCTCACCCCGCTGCATCCGACCGAACGGCTGAAGCTCGAGCGCGGCAACGGCTCGACCGAGGACCTGACGGCGCGAGCCATCGACCTCGTTGCGCCGATCGGCAAGGGCCAGCGCGGCCTGATCGTCTCGCCGCCGAAGGCCGGCAAGACCATGCTGCTGCAGAACATAGCCACCGCAATCAGCGCGAACCACCCGGAGGTGTACCTGATCGTGCTGCTGATCGACGAGCGGCCCGAGGAAGTCACCGAGATGGCGCGCACCGTCAAGGGTGAGGTCGTTTCCTCGACGTTCGACGAGCCGGCGAGCCGGCACGTGCAGGTCGCGGAGATGGTGATCGAGAAGGCGAAGCGCCTGGTTGAGCACAAGAAGGATGTCGTGATCCTGCTCGACTCGATCACGCGCCTCGCGCGCGCCTACAACACCGTCGTGCCGAGCTCCGGCAAGGTGCTGACCGGCGGCGTGGACGCGAACGCGCTGCAGCGGCCGAAGCGATTCTTCGGCGCCGCGCGCAACATCGAGGAAGGCGGCAGCCTCACGATCCTCGCCACCGCGCTGGTGGACACGGGTTCGAAGATGGACGACGTGATCTTCGAGGAGTTCAAGGGCACCGGCAATTCCGAGATCCACCTGGACCGCAGGATCGCCGAGAAGCGCACCTTCCCGTCGATCAACATCAACCGTTCCGGCACCCGCAAGGAAGAGCTGATCACCGACCCGTCGGAGCTGTCGAAGATGTGGATCCTGCGCAAGCTCCTGCATCCGATGGACGAGCTCGCGGCGATCGAGTTCCTGCTCGACAAGATGAAGGACACGAAGACCAACGCCGACTTCTTCGATGCGATGAAGCGCTAGGCTGCGGCCGCCGGGAGATCACAGGCATGCAGTGGTGGGCGTGGATTGCCGGCGGAGCCATTCTTCTCGGCGCTGAGCTCGCGCTGGTCGACGCCCAGTTCTACCTGGTGCTGCTCGGGGTGTCCTCGATCTGCACCGGGATGTTCTGCCTCGGCGTGCCAGGCCAGCCGGCCTGGCTGCAGTGGCTGCTGTTCTCGGTGCTGGCCGTCGTCTCGATGGTCGGCTTCCGGCGCCGCGTCTATGCGCGGCTGCGGCCGCAGCTGCCGGTGATGCGCTCGGGTCCCACCGGCGACACGCTGGTCATGGCGCAGGACCTGCCGCCCGGCGGCAGCTGCCGGCTCGAATTCCGCGGCACGTCCTGGAATGCGGTCAATGTCGGCAGCGAAGCGCTCGACGCCGGCGGCGAGGCCAGGATCGAGCGGGTCGACGGACTCACGCTGATGCTGCGCCGCCGCTCCTGAACCCTTTCCATCCGGAGTAGTCATGGACATTCCCCTGTCTTACGCCTTCATCGTGCTGTCCGTGATCATCGTGATCATGGTGGCCAAGACCGCCACCGTGGTGCCGCAGCAGAGCGCCTACGTGATCGAGTACCTCGGCAAGTACAGCCGTACCCTGCAGGCGGGGTTCCATATCCTGCTGCCGTTCTTCGAGAAGATCGCCTACCGGCACAGCCTCAAGGAGATCGCGGTGGATATCGCCGAACAGGTGTGCATCACGCGTGACAACGTCCAGGTCGCCGTCGACGGGATCCTGTACATGCAGGTACTCGATCCGCACCTGGCCTCGTACGGCATCACCAACTACGGCTTCGCGATCACGCAGCTCGCACAGACGACGCTGCGCAGCGAGATCGGCAAGATCGAACTGGACCGCACCTTCGAGGCGCGCGGGATCATCAATGCCAACGTCGTCGCGGAGCTCGACAAGGCATCGGCCGCCTGGGGCGTCAAGGTGTTGCGCTACGAGATCAAGAACATCACGCCGCCGCGCGACATCCTGCAGGCGATGGAGAAGCAGATGCGGGCCGAGCGCGAGAAGCGCGCCGTGATCCTCGCCTCCGAGGGCGAGCGTGACGCCAAGATCAATTCGGCCGAGGGCGACAAGCAGCGCGTGATCAAGCAGTCCGAGGCCAACAAGCAGCGCCAGATCAACGAGGCGGAGGGCCAGGCCGCGGCAATCCTCGCGGTCGCCACCGCCACTGCGGAAGGGCTGCGCCAGGTCGGCATCGCACTTTCCGACCGTGGCGGCATCGAGGCCATGCAGCTGCGCATCGGCGAGGAATACGTGAAGCAGTTCGGCAACCTCGCGCAGTCCGGCACGACGCTGATCGTGCCCGCGAACCTGACCGACCTCGCCTCGATCGTCACGATGGCGACCAGCATCGCGCGCAAGCCCGCGGCCGCCGCGGGACAGGCCGTGACCTCGGTGGCGCCCGGGGGGCCGGGCGGCACATGAGCCCCGCGGGGGTCGCGATCCTGCCGTTTGCGCCAGGCGATGCGGCGGACTTCCGCGAGCTGAACCTGGAGTGGCTGCGCCGCTACTTTCGCGTCGAGCCGATCGACGAGGAAGTGTTGTCGCACCCGCAGCGGATCGTCGCCGGGGGCGGGGCGATCTTCGTCGCCCGGGCGGCGGACCGCAATGTCGGCACCGTCGCGCTGCTGCACGCCGGGGATGGCCGCTACGAGCTTACCAAGATGGCGGTGACCCCCGCGTGGCAGGGCCAGGGGATCTCGCGCCGGCTGCTCGATGCCGCGATCGGCGCGTGGCGCGAGCGTGGCGGGTCCTGCCTGTTCCTCGAGTCCAGCGCGATCCTCACGCCGGCCCTGACGCTGTACGGGTCGGCAGGCTTCGTCCATGCACCGCGCCCCGCAGGCCCCGCACACTACGGCCGTGCCGACGTGTACATGGTCTACCGGGGCTGAACCGTGCGCCGGCCGGTGCTCGCAGACAGCTACCGCAGCTTCGAGGACCTCGCGCGGCTGCATGCGGAGGGCGTCGACTACACGGTGCATGTGCGGCCCCCGCAGCGTTCAGCGGCGGCGATCATCGCGCCGCACGGCGGTCGCATCGAGGGCGGCACCTCGGCCGCGGCAAGGCTGATCGCGGGCGACGACCACGGCCTGTACCTGTTCGAGGGGCTGCGCACCGCCAACGACAACTTCGACCGCCTGCACCTGACCAGCCACTGGTTCGACGAGCCGCGCTGCCTCGCGCTGATCGGCGGCTGCGATACGGTCATTGCCGTGCACGGCTATGCGGCACCCGGACCCGACGTGCTGCTCGGCGGGCGGGATGTCGTGCTGAAGCTGCAACTCGCGCGGGCGCTCGCCGCAGCGGGGCTTGAAGTCGCCACCGACGGCCATGTGTATCCCGGCACGGATCCGCGCAATATCTGCAATCGTGGCCGTTCCGGCCAGGGCGTGCAGCTCGAGCTCAGTGCGAAGCTGCGGCGCGCGCACGCCTGGTCCGCGCTTGCCGCCGCGGTGCGCGAAGTACTGGCCGCGCCCTGACCCAAGGCTGCGCCACCCCCACTGTATGGGTGCCCGGGGTTTGTGCCAGTATTGAGCTTCGGTCAGCGTCACGGATCCCCACTCGTCTTGACAGAACCAGCCCGCAAGCCATCGGTGTTCCTGAGCTACGCCTCCGGGGACCGGCCGGCTGCGCGCGCGCTGCGCGATGCGCTGCCGGCGCTGGGGCTCGAGGTCTGGTACGACGAGAGCGACCTGGGTGGCGGCGAAGCCTGGGACCAGAAGATCCGCCGCCAGATCCGCGAGTGCGACTTTTTCATGCCACTGGTGTCGGCGCAGACTGAGGCGCGCGCGGAAGGCTATTTCCGCCGCGAGTGGCGCCTCGCGGTCGAACGGACGCTCGACATGGCGGACGACCACACCTTTTTGTTGCCGATCGTCATCGATGACACCGATCAGGCTACCGCACGCGTGCCGGAGAAGTTCCTCACCGTCCAGTGGCTGCGCGTCCCCGGCGGCAACCCGACACCGGCGTTCGAGGCCATGTGCCGGCGTGTCGTCGCGGGACAGCCCGTCGCGCCGCCGCGGGCGGACCGCGGCGAACCGGCAGCCGCGCGGCCGCGCAGACCCGCTGAACGGGCCGGAACAGAGGCTTTCCCGGCTTTTCCGCTGCAGGCCGCCGGTGCAAAGCTGCGCTACGCGGTCGAAGTGCTGCGCTGGGCCGCGCAATCCACCCGGGTCGCCCTGCGCCGGCTGCCGCGCTGGGTGCGCATCCTCGTCTACATCTGGGTTGTCCTGTCCCTTCTGTCGCTGTGCACGGGGCATCACCAGGATGAGCCGTCCGTGCCGCCGTCGACCGCCGCAAAGCTGCAGGGCATCGCCAGCCAGTTCCAGGGCAGCATGACCAAGGGCGACATCGCCAGGCTCGGCGCGCAGATCGCGCGCGAGTTTTCGGACAACGACGGTGCGGCCGCCGGGGACAAGGCACCGCTGCTGGCGATACCCTTCGCGGCGCCGGCGGGAGATGCCGCGGCGGAGAAATTCGCGTCATCGACGTTTGCGATGGTCTACGGCAAGTTGGCGGTTTCCAGCCACGGGCACGTCGGTCTGCCGCAGGAGCCGCTGCTGTCTCCGGGCCTGGGCGCTGCCCTCGAGCGGGCGCGCGCGAATCATTCCAGTTATGTCCTTTACGGCGCGATCGAATCGCCGCCGTCCGGGCAGGTGCTCACGGTCACGATCGGCACCGTCGAGGACGGCTCGGTCGTGTGGGCGAAGTCCTATCCGCTCCAGGGAGCCGATGCGGCGAAGATTGCGGCCGAGGTCGACGCCAGCATGCCGGCGCTCGACGACCGGTAAGCCGTCCTAGGAGCTGCCGCCGGGTGCAGCCGCGAGCGATTCGCGGATCGCGGCCACGAACTGGTCGCCGTAGCGGGCGAGCTTGCTCGGTCCGATTCCCGGAACCTGCGCGAACCTCGCCAGGTCGCGCGGCTGGTGCGCGGCGATTGCGCGCAGCGTCGCGTCGTGGAACACGACGTACGGCGGGATCCCGTTCTCGTCGGCGAGGCGCTTGCGCAGCGCACGCAGGCGCATGAACAGCTCGCCATCAGCCCCTGCCGTCGCCGCCGACTTCGCGCCCACGGCGGCGCGGCCACTGCCGCCCGACCGCCTGCGCGCAGCCGGGGGGGCGCGCGCTATCCGCACGCGCTGCGCGCCGCGCAGGATCTCCCAGCTCTTCTCGTTCAGCGACAGCACGCGATAAGCATCCGGGCTTTCCCCGACGAGGCGCTGATGTACCAGCAGGCGTGCGACCTCGCGCCATTCAGCCGCCGTGCGGCCGCGCCCGATGCCGAACACCGACAGCGTCCTGTGATCGCGCGCCAGCACGCGCTCCGTCGCCTCGCCGCGCAGCACTTCGATGAGGTAGGAGGCGCCGAAGCGCTGGCCCCGCTCCGCGAGCCGCGCGACGCCCGAGAGGAACTGCTGGGCCGCCGTGGTGCAGTCCTCGTATTCCCTGGCTTCGCAGCAGTTGTCGCAGGCGCCGCAGGGGCCGGCGGAGGACTCACCGAGGTAGCGCAGCTGCACGGTGCGCCGGCATTCGGCCGACTGCGCATAGTCAAGGACCTGGCGCAGCTGGTCGCGCGCCGTGCGCTGCTCATCGAGCAGCGGCTCGCCGCTGACCGGGTCGGTCTTCTGCGCGATCAGGAACTCCGCCGTGCCGATGTCGGCAGCGCCGAAGTACAGCGTGCACTGCGCGGGATCGCCGTCGCGGCCCGCGCGCCCGGATTCCTGGTAATAGCCCTCCAGGGTCCGCGGCAGGTCGTAATGGATCACGCAGCGCACGTCGGGCTTGTTGATGCCCATGCCGAAGGCGATGGTTGCGACGATGACCTGCACGTCGTCGCGGATGAACGCTTCCTGATTGCGGCGCCGCGTGTCGGCATCGAGGCCCGCGTGATACGGCAGCGCACGGATACCGCCGGCCGCGAGCCGCTCCGCGAGCTCATCGACGCGCTTGCGCGACAGGCAATAGACGATGCCGGCGCCGCCGGCAGCCGCGAGCTGCGCCTGGACCTCGGCAAAGCTGTGCTTTGTCTTCGGCAGCACCCGGTAGAACAGGTTCGGCCGGTTGAAGCTCGCGATGTGCACGGCCGGCTCGCGCAGCGCGAGCTGGCGCACGACGTCGGCCTGCACGCGCGGCGTTGCAGTCGCCGTGAACGCGAGTACGGGGACCTGCGGGTAGCGTCGGCGCAGCGTCGACAGCTGCCGGTACTCGGGCCGGAAGTCGTGCCCCCATTCGGAGACGCAGTGCGCCTCGTCGACGACGAATGCGTCGATGCCGCGACCCTGGTGCAGCCGGTCCATGACGCCGCTGAGGAAATCCGCCAGCAACAGGCGCTCCGGAGCCACGTACAGCAGCTTGTACTCGCCGCGCAGCAGCCCGCCGGTGCGCAGCGCGGCCTCGCGCGCCTCGAGGCTGGAGTTCAGGAAAGTCGCGGGTATGCCGTTGTCCAGCAGTTGGCGCACCTGGTCCTGCATCAGCGCGATCAGCGGCGAGATCACGACCGTGACGCCGGGCCGCAGCAGCGCAGGCAGCTGGAAGCACAGCGATTTCCCGCCGCCGGTCGGCATCAGCGCGAGCACGTCGCGCCCCGCCAGCGCATCGCGCACGACGGCCTCCTGGCCCGGGCGGAACGAGTCGAAGCCGAAGCTGCGCTTCAGCGCGGCAGCGAGGCTCGGGAAATCGGCGGCGCGCGGTTGCATCGGCCGCAATTGTAATGCAGCCGCGCGCAGCCGCTGCAGCTCATATCGATCCAGACTGCGCCGAAACTCAAATAACGGCGCAGCTCACCGCAGGCTGAGGGCCGGCCGGCACCGGTATCGGCGCCGCTGCGACGGCCGCGTCGGCGTCGGTGCGCGCGCGGCTGGCAAAGCGCCGGGCGTGGATCTCCCGGAAGGAATCCTCGAGCCGGTTCAGGACCTCCAGCAGCAGCGGTGTCGGGATGTCGAGCGCGGGCTCGATGCGGATCGTACGGGCCTTCGAGTAGGTTCCCGCAACCAGCACGCCGCGGCGGAACAGCGCGGCGGCACAGTCGTAGCCGATCGCATCTGACGGGAATTCCAGCCCGATCATCAGGCCCCGGCCGCGGCTGCCGGTCAGCACGGCCGGATACCGGTCGCGCAGGCCCGCGAGCGCATCGAGCAGCATCCTGCCCTTGGCGGCTGCCTGGCCCGGCAGGTCCTCCTCGAGCGTCACGTTGATGGCGGCAATCCCCGCCGCGCAGGCGATGGGATTGCCGCCAAAGGTCGTCGAGTGGATCACCGGGTTCGGTATCAGCACTTCCCAGATCCTCGGCGTCGACACGAATGCGGACAGGGGCATCACACCGCCGCCGATGGACTTGCCGAGGCACATGATGTCGGGTTCGACATTCTCGTGATCGACGCCCCACAGGCAGCCGGTCCTGCCCATGCCCGTCTGGATCTCGTCCGCGATCAGCAGCGCGCCGTAGCGGTCGCACAGTTCCCGTGCGCGCCTGAGGTAACCGGCCGGCGGGACCACCGCTCCGGCTTCGCCCTGGACGGGCTCGACCATGAAGGCCGCAATCGGGGTGCCGACCGCCTCGGCCTTGGCGAACTCCGCTTCCAGTGCGTCGCCGTCGCCGTAGGGGGCGAAGCGCACGTCCTGCAGACCGCCCCGGAACGGTTCGCGGAACGTTGCCTTGCCCATCAGGGACAGCGAACCCATGGACTTGCCGTGAAATCCGCCGAGCGTGGAGAGGAAGGTGTTGCGCCCGGTGTAGAGCCGCGCGAGCTTGATCGCGCCCTCGACCGCGTCGGTCCCGTTATTGATGAAGAAGCTGCATCCCAGCTCGCCGGGAGTGATGTCGGCGATCAGTTTTGCGAGCGCGGCACGCCACGGTTCCAGCAGCTCCTGGCTGTTGAGCGCCATGCGGCTCATCTGGTCCGTGACCGCCTTGACGATGCGCGGGTGGTTGACGCCTGCGCTGAAGATCCCGTACCCGCCGAGACAGTCGATGTATTCGCGTCCCAGCAGGTCGGTGACGGTCGAACCGTGACCGGCCCACTCCAGGGCGGCGAACTGGCCTGCCTCGGTCACCGACTTGCGGTAGGTGATGAAGCCGCGGTTCACGTGTTTCTCGTACGAGTCCACGGTCTCGCCGATGAACGCGTGCATCTCAGGCTCGCTCATCGGCTTGCCGCCGATCAGATCGAGGTAACGTTTCGAGTTTTCCAGCACGGACTGATTGGGCAGACGCATGACTCTCTCCTGCGGATTCCATCGCGCGCAGAAACCCTCATCGAGGAGATCGACTGCGGCGAAATCATTGTCGGACTGGCCGCGAGGGCGGCCGGAAGCGGGTCTTAGCGAGCGGTCTTGAGCAGGATCTGTCGCCCGGACAGGGAGATGTCAGGGCCTTCGAGACGCGCCAGCGGGGCAGGGCGCTCGGTCACACCGGACGGACTGAGGGTGTGGATATGTTCAACCAGGCGAAATCGGCGGGTTCCGGGAACAATGCTGCGTACTCTTGGGGATTGGGCAGTCATGATGGTCTCGGTGTAAATCGCTAGGCGAATCCAGTATGGGAAAAAAGTGACAGCCCGAATATAGGTGGTAACGCGCGGGGCGTCAACCCGGACCGGAATTACGTGAAACCCGCCTTTCAGACGGTTTTCGGGACCGGCGCCTGTGCCGCCGAGGCCCGCCGGCAGCCGGTTCTGTATGGTTGTGCGCGGGACCCCGCCGTGGTACGAGTGATAGCCCTGTACTCCGGGAGTCCGACCACTTGAGATCACTGTCCATCGCGCTGGCTCTCGCCTGGGCCTGCGCGCTTGCCTCCGCCGCGGTGGCCGCCGACTGGGTCGTCGGCGCCAACATCGGCAACGTCCCGTGGGAATTCCAGGATGCCCGGGGCCGCTACGTCGGGTTCGAGATCGACCTCGTCACCGAGGTCGCACGGCGCGCGGGCCGGAGCGTCGAAATTCAGAACATTCCCTTCAATGGGCTGTTCCCTGCGGTACAGTCCGGGCGCATCCAGATTGCGATCTCCTCGATCACGATCACGCCGAAGCGCATGGCGTCGCTCGCCTTCGCACAGCCTTATTACGATGCCGACCAGTCGCTGTCGGTCCTGAGGAACTCGGCCGTGCACAGCCTCGCGGACCTCGCCGGGGGGACCGTCGGCGTCGATACCGGCTCCACGGGCGATATCTACGCGAATGCGCACCAGGCGCAATACCGCATCGCCGGCATCATGCGCTACGAGGGGCTGGCGCCCGCCATGCTGGACCTTGCCGCGGGGCGCATCGACGGCTATCTCAGCGACATTCCGGCGGTCGAGTACTACATCAGGGACAAGCCGCAGTACCGCATCGCCGTGCGGATACCGACCGGGGAGCGCTATTCGTTCATGTTCGCGAAGAACTTCGCCGATGCGCCGCGGATCGACGCGGCACTCACTGCGATGAAGCAGGATGGTTTCATCGCGCATACCCATCAGCAGTGGTTCGGGTCGATGCCGGCCGCGGATTCCGCCGCGGTGCGCGTCATCGATGCGCCGCGGCCCTGAATCCCCGCATGGGACTGCTGGACACGTTTTTCAACTGGCCGGTACTGCGCGAGTCGCTGCCGCTGTTGCTGCAGGGACTCGGTGTCACGGTGATGCTCGGTGCGGCCAGCATCGCGATCGGCTTCGCCGGCGGCCTCGCGCTGTGCCTCCTGCGCCTGTATGCGGCTGCGCCGCTGCGTGGCGCTGCGCGCATCTATATCGACGTACTGCGCTCGATACCGCTGCTCGTGCTGCTGGTACTCGTCTACTATGCGCTGCCGTTCGTCGGGCTGCGCCTGAGTTCCTTTGCCGCCGCGACCACGGCGCTGTCGATGGTCTCCTGCGCCTACACGGCCGAGATCCTGCGCGCCGGCATCGAGGCCATCCCCAGGGGCCAGTCCGAGGCTGCAGCGGCACTGGGTCTCGGGTTCGCCGACACCCTGCGCGACGTCATACTGCCGCAGGCACTGCGCATCGTCGTGCCGCCGCTGACCAGCAACTGCATCAACGTCCTGAAGGATACGGCGCTGGCCTCCGTCGTCGCGATGCCCGAACTGCTGAAACAGGCCACGCAGGCGCAGGCGCTCAGCGCAAGTCCCACACCGCTGATCGGCGCGGCGTTGCTGTATCTCGTACTGTTGCTGCCGCTGGTGCGCATGGTCGGCAGTTTCGAGGCGCGCCACCGCGCGGCCACGCGATGAGTGCCCGGATCGAGATCCGCGGGCTGCACAAGACCTATGGCGGCTTCGAGGCGCTGCGCGGCATCGATCTCGACGTTGCGGCCGGCGAAGTCGTCGTCGTCGTCGGCCCGTCCGGCTCCGGCAAGTCGACCCTGATCCGCTGCATCAACCTGCTCGAACCCTACCAGCACGGCGAGATCCGCGTCGCCGGGTCCCGCGTCGCGCGCGGCCCGGACCTGGCGCGCGTGCGCGCCGAAGTCGGCATGGTGTTCCAGTCGTTCAACCTGTTCCCCCATCTGACTGCCTGGCGCAACGTCGCGCTGGCGCCGCAGCGGGTGCGTGGCCTGCCGCGGCGCGACGCCGAGTTGCTGGCGCGTACCCTGCTCGATCAGGTCGGCCTGTCGAGTCAGGCGGACAAGCTGCCCGGCCGGCTGTCCGGCGGACAGCAGCAGCGGGTCGCGATTGCCAGGGCGCTGGCGATGGAGCCCAGGGTACTGCTGTTCGACGAGCCAACCTCGGCGCTGGATCCCGAGATGGTCGGCGAAGTCCTCGCCGTGATCCAGGGACTGGCGCATACCGGCGTCACGATGCTGATCGTGACCCATGAGATGGGATTCGCGCGCCGCGTCGCGGACCGGATCGTCTTCATGGAGGCGGGGAGTGTCGTCGAGCAGGCTGCGCCGGAGGAGTTTTTCACGGCGCCGCGCGAGGCGCGCACGCGTGCATTCCTGCAGGCGATCGTCGGACACTGAAGCGCATGCCGTCGCTGGACCTTGCACGCATCCGCAGCGAATTCCCGGCCCTGGCCGGCGGCAGCGTTTTTCTCGACAACGCCGGCGGCTCGCAGGTGCTGCGGCGGGTCGCCGACCGTGTGCATGAGTACCTGCTGAGCAGCAGCGTGCAGCTCGGTGCCAGCTATGCCGTGTCGGAGCTCGCGTCGCAGCGGGTACTCGAGGCGCGTCGCGCGGTGGCGCTGCTGATCAACGCCGCGCACGACGAGGAGGTCGTGATCGGCGCGGCGACGACGGCGCTGATGTTCCTGATCACACAGGCGCTGGCGCCCGGCATCCGCCCCGGCGACGAGATCGTCGTCACCGACAGC